>ENA-OQER01000002-OQER01000002.1-human-gut-metagenome-genome-assembly--contig:-NODE-2-length-146586-cov-15.126479_pt1 | contig 146586 bp, 152 predicted proteins | sample MGYA00242797_ERZ504639 | MGnify/ENA primary metagenome ERZ504639 (study PRJEB26092, sample SAMD00036306) | human gut metagenome | host: Homo sapiens | study: EMG produced TPA metagenomics assembly of... | reverse complement strand
GGACTGAGAGTGAACATGAAGAACAAACTAATGCCGTTCTATGACAAGATGATGCTACGCAAAAGATACATCATTGAAACGATTAATGACCTGTTGAAAAATACGGCTCAGATAGTACATTCACGTCACAGGTCTGTTTCGAATTTCATCATAAATATTATTTCTGCATTAGGGGCATACTGTTTCTTTGACAACAAGCCCAAGGCACTTACTGGATACGTTATCGAAGATACGAAACAGCTTAGTCTTTTCTAACATTGCATATTTTACAGGAGGATTTTGTCTCAGCAACCATCCAAGATATATAGATGGTTGCCAAGCCTCTGTGTCCCTTATATAAAAACATTATAAAGCCTTTAGATAGAGATCGTTATCCCGAACTGAGGTATGTAACTGGCATGTAACTCGATAAAAAAAAGAGAGTGTGTCATAAGTCTATGACGCACCCTCATCAACTTAAATTAACGTGACTCAGTTTATCCTTCTCCAAAGCAGAGAGAGATACCTACATCATCCCTTCCAGTTTTTCCTGTGCCTCGCGCATATCTTTTTCAAAATTCACATGTCTAGAAGGAATTCCGTTCTGCCTTGAGAAAGAAGAAGATAGAGCTGCGGATTCATGCCCTCTACATACTGGGCGATGGCATACTCTATATCATCACGCTGCGTAGGATTGGTGGAAAATTCAAAAACCCTAAGCTTTTGATGAATAAAGCAATATGCCGACTCTATACAATCTCTGGTAATGCCCCCTGCCGAGAGAGCATCACCATTATTATTCTGATTCATTCTGAATATCCTTTCTATTTCACGCCCTTCATCGACAAGGCGATGCGCTTGCGCTTCAAATCTACTTCTGCCACTCTCACCATCACATGCTCATGAAGCTTTACCACCTCAGAAGGATCCTGAATGTAACGGTTTGACATCTGGGATACATGAACCAGACCATCGTTGTGGACACCTATATCTACAAAGGCACCAAACTTGGTAATGTTGGTAACAATGCCCGGCACAACCATGCCCACCTGCAAATCCTCTATCTCCTTGATGCTGGCATCAAACTCAAACTTCTCTACCTCACCACGAGGATCCAGGCCCGGCTTGTCAAGCTCAGCATGATATCGGTCAAAGTAGGCATACCCACCTCAGCACTCACATATTTTCTGATATCAATCTTCTTCTGCAGCGCCTTGTCTTCTACCAGCTGCTTCACCGTTACGCCCTGATCTTTCGCCATCTGCTCTACCAGCGCATAGCGCTCCGGATGAACGGCACTGTTATCCAAAGGATTCTTAGCGCCTGGAATGCGGAGGAAGCCGGCACACTGCTCGAAGGCCGAAGGACCCAGACGTGGCACCTTCTTCAATTGGGCACGGGAAGCGAAGGCTCCATTCTCGCGGCGATATTCCACGATATTCTTGGCAAGCGTAGGTCCCAAACCGCTCACATAGGTCAGGAGATGCTGCGATGCGGTATTCAGGTTGACACCCACCGAGTTCACACAACTCATTACCACTGTATCCAGACTCTTCTTCAACTGAGTCTGATCCACATCATGCTGATACTGTCCCACACCGATGCTCTTCGGATCAATCTTCACCAATTCTGCAAGCGGATCCATCAGTCTTCGTCCGATGCTCACAGCACCACGAACGGTAACATCCTCATCCGGGAACTCATCTCTTGCAATCTTCGAAGCCGAATAGATAGAAGCGCCATCCTCGCTCACCACATAGATATCTACCGGATGAACGAAATCGATACTATGTAGCCAGTCGCTGGTTTCTCGGCTTGCCGTACCGTTACCTACAGCCATTGCCTCCACCTGATACATCTTAACCATGCGCTGGATGGCAGCCGTAGCCTCGCTCTTCCTGTTGCGGGGAGGATGAGGATAAACGATTTCATGATGAATCAGATTGCCCTGCGCATCGAGACAGCAAGTCTTGCAACCATTGGCAAAACCCGGGTCAACCGCCATCACGCGTTTCTGTCCGAGAGGAGCCGCCAACAGAAGCTGGCGCAGGTTCTCGGCGAAGACCACAATAGCCTCCTCATCCGCCTTCTGCTTGCTGAGCGCAGCAAATTCGGTTTCAATGCTAGGCTTCAGCAGTCGCTTAAAGGCATCATCCACCGCTTCACCCACCAGCGTCTGGCACTCACCGAAGCCATGTACATAGTGGCGCTTCAGTTTATCCTGACACTGCTCATCATCAGCCGAGATGCTGACACGCAAGAATCCTGCCGCCTCGCCTCTACGCATAGCCAGCAGTCGGTGCGAAGAACATTTCTTCAATGGTTCAGAGAAATCGAAATAGTCGGAGAAGCGCTGCGCCTCTTCCTCATCCTTCTTCTTGGCTACCACCTTAGAAGTGATGATGGCACCGCGTCTGAACTCACCGCGAATCTGATTGCGACTCTGCTCATTTTCGCTTACGGTTTCGGCGATGATATCCTTGGCTCCCTGAAGTGCAGCCTCCACATCCTTCACCTTATCGCCCACAAACTTCCTGGCAGCCTGTTCCGGATTGCGCTCACGCTGGAAGAGGAGCAGCTGTGCCAGAGACTCCAACCTGCCTCACGTGCTATCTGTGCACGGGTGCGGCGCTTAGGCTTATAAGGAAGATAGATGTCTTCCAGTTCGGTAGCATCCCAGCACTGTTCGATGCGTTTTTTCAGTTCATCCGAGAGTTTTCCCTGTTCCTCGATGGTTTTGAGGATAGTCTCCTTTCTCTTCGCCATCTCAGAGAGTTTCTCGTTAGCCTGTGCGATGGCTTCAATGTTTACCTCGTCCATATTACCGGTTTTCTCCTTGCGGTATCGCGAGATAAACGGAATGGTGCAGCCCTCTTCGAGCAGCGCCAGAGTATTTTCTACAGCCTGCTCCTTCAGATTGAGCTGGGCTGCAATCAGCTTTGTAAATTGATTCATTTATGATATTTATAAAATAAAATTCAAACTGTTTGTTCATGCAAAGATAGAGAAAAAAGTTGGTTTGCCCAAATATTCCCTCATATTATTTGGCGGTTTCACTAAAAAATTGTAGCTTTGCAGCAGAAATAGCTTTAGATACATTCAGCATACCTGCTTTTTTAATTTACATCAACAACCACGTAAACTTCATCACAAAGGTAGGTTTCCTCGGTTACAGAGGTTTTTCTCCTGACCATGGTGACAACTGGTCAACATTCGGACTTAACGTAGATGCGAGCAACATTTCATTTGGTGCTATCTACAAGTTCTAATCTTAGGGTGCTCATTTACTCATAAGCAATAATATCAGGGGCGCAAGCGATTCCTTTCATGGAAACAGCTTCGCCCCATTTTTTATCTGCAAGCGAACACGCTTTTACTCTTCACTCTTCACCTTTCCTTCGGAAACCCCTGTGTTTATCGGCATTCCAAGGGGTGAAGAGTTTGCAGCGACTCTTCACCCACTCTTCACCACTCTTCACCGATTCCAAAGACCAACAGGCGTAAATTGCAGCGCAAGACCGCTAGGCGTCCCTGAGGAGGGTGTATCATAAGTCTGGATGTTGGTGCATAACAGTTGACCATCGCATGCACATCACCTGTTGTGCATGCGCATATCAGCTGTTATGCAAGCGCACAACAGCTGTTGTGCGACCGAAGATACTGGCTGTTTCAACAACATATCCTAACTCTTCCAACAACATATCCTAACTCTTCCAACAACATATCCTAACTCTTCCAACAACAAGAAGAGGGTGAATCATAAACTTATGACACACCCTCCGCCGAACCAGCTAAGGTGAAGAGTGGTGAAGAGTGGGTGAAGAGTGTCCAAGAACTCTTCACCCCTCGAAACGCCCATAAACACTGGGGATTCCGAAGGAAAGGTGAAGAGTGAAGAGTATTTCTTTATCCCTTACTTACAACAATAATTCAGGCATTTACGCAGACTGTTCCTATAGAACAGCCAACTGGCGAGTGTATGGCTAGTCAGCTGTTCTACATCCGCCTGTACACTATTTCCAGTTAACAGCCAACTTATTCCTCGGCAGAATACTTTTCCATAACTAGGCAATAAACGCTAAGTACTGATAAAAACTCTCTGGCAGCTATAACGAAATTGGGGACAAAGGAAACTTATTAACAAAAATAAATAAGCAAAAAGTTTGGAGTTTTGAAAGAAAAAACATATATTTGCACCTTGGAAGGTGCATATTGCGCATTAATGTGCACCTTCAAGTGCATATACTACAAAAACAGCATCTTAAAAGATGCATAAAAATGGTGAAATATGGATATTACACTCGTAAACTACATGAAAGAACAGCTGCGTCTAGTAAGTCTGGACTTTAAGCGCTATATGTATGACAAACTTCCTTGGCAAGCGAGGTTCGTTGGACTCATGGGACCTAGAGGAGTAGGGAAATCAACTTTGATTCTTCAACATCTTAAAGAAATGGATGCTGATACTCAGGCAAAAAGTCTCTATATATCAGCAGATCATAGCTATTTCACAACCCACACACTAATTGATACAGCCGACCAATTTGTACGTGAAGGAGGTGAAACGCTTTATATAGATGAAGTACATAAATATGATTCATGGTCGAGGGAATTGAAGCAAATCTACGACTCCCACCCTGAACTCAAAATTTTCTTCACAGGATCTTCTATGCTTGATATTTTAGATGGAGAGGCAGATTTGAGCAGAAGAGTCGTATTATATGAGATGCAGGGTATGTCTTTTAGGGAATATCTGGAAATGTTCGAAGGTATCAAGACATCTGTCAGGTCATTAGATGATATTCTGATGGGAAATATAGAAATAAAAGAGGTGCTCCACCCTATTCCGCTCTTCAATAAATATCTGAAAGAAGGATACTATCCGTTTTCCAAGGAAGGCTTCTTCCAGCAAAGACTACAGCAGGTGATACGTCTTACGATGGAAGTAGATATTCCACAATATGCCAACATGTCGCCAGCAACAGGCAAAAAACTCCGCCGCATGTTATCTATCATAGCAGGTAATGTGCCCTATAAGCCAGAAGCTACAGGATTGGCAAACGAAATTAAAGTGAGCCGTAATGATATTCCTACCTATCTGCTATACATGGAAAAAGCGGGAATGATTGGTCAGTTACGTGACGAAACAGGCGGAATGAGAGGATTGGGAAAGACAGAGAAAGTTTATCTCGATAATCCGAATCTCATATATGCACTTTCAGGCAATATTTCTAATATTGGTAATGTGAGAGAGACATTCTTCTACAACCAAACCAGAGTCAATCAGGATGTTACATCATCTAAGATTTCCGATTTTACAATAGGAAAGTATACATTTGAGATTGGGGGTGCCAAAAAGAGTCATAAGCAGGTGAAGGATGTAGAAAACGCTTATATTGTGCGTGACGATATAGAATATGCTAACGGTGACATATTACCACTATGGAGTTTTGGTCTTTTATATTGAAATTAAAATATTCCTGAATACAGTTTATACTGCAACAATAAATAAGGGGCGTGCTTAAATGAGCACGCCCCCAGACGAGAGATTTTATGTATTCTTTTCACAAAGAACTCGACAAAACATTATGTATATAATTTTTATTTCATGATGATCTGTCTTTTTAAACATAGTCATTCTGTTTGATTGATGGTGTAAAGATACGAAAAATACTCCAGATAACAGCATAAATCATAGATTATTTTCGTGAAATATAAATATTTAAAACAAGCCTTACTTTTTAAAGTGGGCTCAGTTGTTCAAAAAAAGTTATTTCTTAAGCGTAAATTCAAACTTCAAGCCGCCTTCCTGTTGATTACTCACCCGGATGGTTCCGCCATGTAGGAGAACGGCATTCTTGACGATGGCAAGACCCAAACCGGTGCCACCCATCTTGCGGCTGCGTCCCTTATCTACCGATAGAAACGCTCGAAAAGACGGGAGAGATGCTCGGCAGGAACACCCTGACCATTATCACAGAAGATGAAATGCCACTTATTGCCCTGCTCCTTGGCACTCAACGTTATCTTACGTCCTTCGCCGGCATAAGCTATGGCATTGTCGGTAAGATTGCGGAACACACTATAGAGCAGACTGCGGTTACCCTTCACGATAATATGCTGGTCGGGAAGAATATTCTCGAAAGTCATCTGGTGCGACTCTCTTTCCAGCGCCGTCTCATGGGCTATTTCACTCACCATCTGCGTAATGTCTACCGTCTCGAAATCTATCATATCCGAGCCGTCATCCAACCGGTTCAGGGTAGAGATGTCGCGGAGCAGAGAGGTGAGACGCTCGCTCTGGGCATAACAGCGCTGCAGAAACTGCGACTTCATCTCTTCGTTGATATGCGGATTGTCGAGTATCGTTTCCAGATAACCCTGAATACTTGCTACAGGAGTCTTCAGCTCGTGAGCGATATTCTGGGTAAGCTGCCGCTTCAGTACATCCTGTTCACGTCGGGTGGTCTGTATGCGCTTATACATCTTGATGATACGCTCGGCTATCTCGCCCAACTCATCGTTAGGGAACTTGGCGAGATCTTCCACCTCCAGACTCTCGTTATGGTCTGCCTTATAAGCAAGATGCTCAGTTTGGAAACATTCTTAGCCAGACGGTCCGTAAAACGGTAGAGCACGATGGTAAGCAGGATGACGGCTACGATGGCAAACCAGATAAAATGCTGGTCGGCCTGCAGCGATTTTGCCAAATCATTATTGTAAGGTAGTGCCGTACGGATGATGAGCTTGCTTTCCGGAAAATAAGAAGCCACATAGAAATAATCATGCTTCAGGGTTTTAGACTGTCGCTCCACGCTTGAGCCTACCCTGTTTTTCAAGGCCTCTGCTATTTCCTCACGCTTGGCATGGTTGGCAAAATGTTCATAGTCGGAACTCATGTTATCATAAATCACCTTACCGTTAGGGCGCACCAGCGTAACACGAAGATCCTTGCTTTCATGTTCTCGGACAAAAGCCTGCAACTTCTCATGAGCCACAGTCACATCCCTATTGTGGATGCTATCCTGCAGAATAATTCCTTCACCAGGAGAGAGCGCCAGATCTTCTGCCAACAGTTCATTATAATTTTCCAGCTTGATAGTAAGCGTACCTATTTTATATTGTTTCTCTCGTGCCTGCTGGAACACGATAAAACTGACGGCGAACACAAGGAACACCGCCAGTACACTGAAGTACAACTTTCTACCTACACTATTTAACTGAAACATTTTAATTACGCATCAAAATAATAACCGAACCCCAGACGGGTAACGATGCACTTGGCAAACTTACCAATCTTCTTTCTCATACGGGTGATATTGACATCCACCGTGCGGTCGAGCACCATCACATCCTTAGGCCATACCCGGTCGATAAGTTCCTGACGGGAGAACACCTTGCCGCGCTCTTCGAGGAAAAGACGCAGGAGTTCGAACTCGGTCTTGGTGAAAGGGATAGCCTCACCATCGATGCTCACCGTCTTCTTGTCCAGATTCAGCTGCAGTCCCTGATAGTTGATGATCTTCGATTCATCAGCATCGCCAGCCTGTTCAGCGGTACGGCGCAAGACGGCACGCACTCTGACCATCACCTCTCGTATAGAGAAAGGTTTCGAGATATAATCATCGGCACCGATATTGAATCCAGTAACCGTATCGTTTTCCGTATCTCGGGCTGTAAGGAAGATAATCGGAACATTGGCTGTCATCGGATTGCCCTTCAACTGCTTAGCTAGCTGGAAACCGCTCATTCCTCCATCATGACGTCCAGTAGCAGCAGGTCGAACGAAGCAATGTCCATCTCCAAAGCCTCTTCTGCAGAATTGGCAGTCTCTACCTCATATCCTTCTGTTTCGAGATTGAATTTCAGAATCTCACACAAGTCTTGCTCATCATCAACAACAAGTATTCTTTTCATATTCTCTTCCATATTTCATGTTATTTAAAATACCGCTGCAAAATTACGACTTTTCTTTCGTAATAAGCGTTACATTCGGTTACAATTTCGTGACATTTAGTTCTTTAGAGAAAAAAAATATAAAAAAACGGGTATTTTGTTACACATTTTAACTTAGTGTTCCAAATTCGCTACATGTTTCTTTGCTAGTTAGAAACAGAAATACTACTTTTGCACCCGATATAACTATAAGTGAGCATATAACACAACTGAAAGAGTATGAAAGATAAAGTAAATGCAATTCCCTTTATCGGTGAAATCATCAAAGAGGAATTAAACAAGCAAGGCAAGACCACAGTATGGCTTGCTGAAAAACTAGGCTGCCACCGTACTAATATATATAAGGTATACGGCAGAGCCACTATAGATACGGGTATGCTTTACCATATCTGCCAGTTGCTGAACATTGATTTGTTTAAGGTTTATTCAGACGCTTTGCGTAAACGCAAGAAAAAAAATCAAGATTTAAACTAAAAATAACTAAAACAATAAGACCTGAGGTTAATCACCCCAGGTCTTATTGTTTTTATGCCAATCGCTTTTCCAGACGCTCGCGGATGGCAGCGATAAAGCCAGCTGAGTTTACTGCCTTAGCCTCAACACCTTCCATCAGGTTTACGAGATCCTTGGTAGCGATACCGTCGTTCAATGTATCGAAACATGCAGCCTCCAGCTGGTCGCCAAAGTTCTGAAGTTCCTTGATGCCATCCAGTTCGCCACGCTTTCTCAACGCACCGCTCCATGCAAAGATGGTAGCCATTGGGTTGGTAGATGTATCTTCACCCTTCAGATAACGATAGTAGTGACGGGTCACGGTACCGTGAGCTGCCTCATACTCATACTTGCCGTCAGGAGAAACCAATACGGAAGTCATCATTGCCAGAGAACCGAAAGCTGTACTGAGCATATCGCTCATCACATCACCGTCATAGTTCTTGCAAGCCCAGATAAAGCCGCCCTTGCTGCGGATAACACGAGCCACTGCATCATCAATCAATGTATAGAAATACTCGATACCGAGTTCTGCAAACTTCTCTTTATAGTCGCTCTCATATACTTCCTCAAAGATTTTACGGAACTGGGCATCATAAGTCTTAGAGATGGTATCCTTGGTAGCAAACCAGAGATCCTGCTTGGTATCAATGGCAAACTTAAAGCAGCTGTGAGCAAAGCTGCGGATACTCTTATCAGTATTGTGCATGCCCTGGATAACGCCAGCACCATCGAAAGAATGAATCTCTATCTCCTGCTTCTTGCCGCTCTTACCCTCGAACACGAGTTTGGCTGTACCTGGCTCATCAGCACGAAGTTCCACGCTCTTGTATACATCGCCGTAAGCATGACGGGCGATGGTAATAGGCTTCTCCCAGTTCTTTACACAAGGGTGGATGCTTGGGATGGTGATAGGAGCACGGAATACGGTACCGTCCATGATGCTACGGATAGTTCCATTAGGACTCTTCCACATTTTGTGGAGTTTATACTCGTCCATACGCTGTGCATTAGGAGTGATAGTAGCACACTTCACAGCCACGCCATATTTCTTAGCCGCCTCAGCAGAGTCGATGGTTACCTGGTCATTGGTCTGGTCGCGATAAGGCAGACCGAGATCATAATACTCAGACTTCAAATCAACGAAAGGAAGAATGAGTTCATCCTTAATCATCTTCCAGAGAATTCTTGTCATCTCATCACCGTCCATCTCTACCAATGGAGTTGTCATCTTAATCTTTTCCATAACACAATATAATGTATAATTAATAATTTACAATGTACAATGATCAGGGCAGCCAAGTGGCCCCTTGATATTTTGCCTGCAAAAATTAATAAAAATAATCAAGAAAAGAAAGGAAATTAAGAATAATTCTAGCAAAATGATAACAAAAAGCACTTTTTTACGTACTCAAAACATAAAATCTGTATATTTATACCTAAAAAGGCATCAATGAGCCCGAAAACTCATTGATGCCTCTACTTATTTACCTTTTTACTTTTTTACCTTTTTACCTTTAAATAGCCTTTTTACTTCTCCTCTGGAGCCTTGTCGATCAAGTCCATGAACTGGTCGAGCTTAGGAGTGATGATAATCTGAGTGCGGCGGTTGCGCTGCTTGCCTACCTCTGTATCGTTAGTTGTTACAGGGTTGTACTCACCACGGCCACCAGCAGTAAGGCGCTTAGGATTTACACCGAAGTGATCCTGCAAGTACTGAACAACAGAAGCTGCACGGAGAGCAGAGAGGTCCCAGTTGTTGCGGATATTCTTCATCTTGGCACTTGTAGTGCTTACTGGTACGTTATCGGTATTACCCTCTACGAGCACATCGTAATCCTTATAGTCTGTGATGATCTTAGCAATCTTGCTCAATGTTTCCTGAGCACGGCTGTTCACCTCATAGCTACCACTCTGATAGAGCATATTGTCAGCCAGAGAGATGTAAACTACACCCTTCAGAACCTGAACATCAACCTCCTTCATCTCTTCCTTGCTCAAAGAGCGGGTCAGGTTGTTGGTAAGAACCATGTTGAGCGAATCGCTCTTGCTCTTTACCTCAACCAGGTGGCGGATATACTGGTTACTCTCGTTGATCTGGTCAACGAGTTTCTCAATGCTCACGTTGTTCTGGCTTGCATTGTTCAAACTCTTGTCAAGCGAGTTCTGCAACTTAGCGTAATCGCTCTTTGCAGTAGCGAGCTGCTCCTGAGCTGCTGCCAGACTAGCCTCAGTAGCTGCCAGCTTTTCCTTGGTAGCCTGATAGTTGCTTGACAATTCCTTATTCTCATTCTGGCAATTCTGAAGATCCTTCTTACTTGCACAGCTTGTAGCCATCAGAGCTACAGCCATCATTGCCATTACCATTAACTTTGTCTGTTTCATATTCTTTCTAATTTAAATTTTCTTGTTATTATTAATTGATTATAGTATATCTTAACGTCGCTTTTTACCTCCTATTATATTAGAGTTCTCCCGGCTTTTATCTGTTATCCGGAAGCTTCTTCATTTTAGGGCATTATAGAAGCAAATTCAATACTTTCACTTGCAAAGTTACAGATAAGACTCGAATAAACAATATTTGTCAAATGCATTTAGATATTTTTAACCTCTAAATCTTTATTTATCACCTTTTTAACCAAAAAAGGCAACAGAAAGCACTTTTCTTATAGCTAAACCGTCAAATGTAGCCTCTCAAGGTAAGAATAGCCCAAATCTCAACAAAAAAAACATAAAAAACAGTGTTTTATTTTGTAGTGTCTTGAAATTGCACTATCTTTGCACTCGAAAAGAAATAAATACATTAATAATATAAAAGAAAGCAAGTATGATTCTTTTTTTTAGAACTCCATCTAAGAGTGTGATTGCGACCGAGATTGACCACAAACCATCTCAGGACGAAATCAATGAACTTTGTTGGCTTTATGGTGACGCGACTTTAGAGGACGCCCAGCAGTTGCAGGCTTCTATGTCGGCCCACGCCGTGAAATGATTACTCCTTGGAGTACGAATGCCGTTGAGATTACTCAGAACATGAGTCTTAACGGCATTTCGCGTATCGAGGAGTACTTCCCTGTAGATAGCGAAGACGCTGAGCACGACCCTATGCTCCAGCGTATGTACAACGGTATCGGACAGGATGTGTTCACCGTGAACCACCAGCCAGAACCTATCAAGTACGTCGATGACCTCGAGAAGTATAACGAGGAAGAGGGTCTTGCCCTCAGCGAGGACGAAATGGCTTATCTCCACAAGCTGGAGAAAGAGAACGGACGCCCTCTCACCGACAGCGAAATCTTCGGTTTCGCACAGATCAACTCAGAGCACTGCCGCCACAAGATCTTCGGCGGCCAGTTTATCATCGACGGTAAGGAGATGGAGTCTTCTCTCTTCAACATGATCAAGAAGACCACCAACGAGAATCCTAACAAGATTCTCTCTGCCTATAAGGATAATGTGGCTTTCTCACAGGGTCCTGTTATCGAGCAGTTTGCTCCAGCCGATCAGACTACCAGCGATTTCTTCCAGGTGAAGGATATCGAGAGTGTTATCTCTCTGAAGGCTGAGACTCACAACTTCCCTACTACCGTAGAGCCTTTCAACGGTGCTGCTACCGGTACGGGTGGTGAAATCCGCGACCGTATGGGCGGTGGTGTTGGTTCATGGCCTATCGCAGGTACAGCCTGCTACATGACTGCTTATCCTCGCCTGAAGGATGACAACGGAAAGAGCGATGTTGAGCGCGACTGGGAAGACATCATGCCTGTTCGTAAGTGGCTCTATCAGACTCCTGAGCAGATTCTGATCAAGGCTTCCAACGGTGCATCAGACTTCGGTAACAAGTTCGGTCAGCCTCTCATCACCGGTTCTGTGCTTACATTCGAGCACGAGGAGAATGGTGAGAAGTATGCATACGATAAGGTAATCATGCTTGCTGGTGGTGTTGGCTACGGCAAGAAGCGTGACTATAAGAAGGGCGAGCCACAGAAGGGCAACAAAGTTGTAGTAGTAGGTGGTGATAACTATCGCATCGGTCTTGGTGGTGGTTCTGTTTCTTCTGTAGATACAGGCCGTTACAGCAACGGTATCGAGTTGAACGCTGTTCAGCGTGCCAACTGAGATGCAGAAGCGTGCCTACAACCTGGTTCGTGCACTCGTTGAGAACGATGAGAACCCAGTAGTCAGCATCCATGACCACGGTTCAGCCGGTCACTTGAACTGTCTCTCTGAGTTGGTAGAAGAGTGCGGTGGCGAAATCGACATGTCTAAGTTGCCTATCGGCGACAAGACTTTGAGCGCCAAGGAAATCATCGCCAACGAGAGCCAGGAGCGCATGGGCTTGCTCATCGACGAGAAGTATATCAGCGAGGTTCAGAAGATTGCCGACCGTGAGCGTGCTCCAATGTACGTGGTTGGAGAGACTACTGGCGATGCTCACTTCAGCTTCAAGCAGGCTGACGGCGTAAAGCCATTCGACCTCGATGTAGCTCAGATGTTCGGTCATACTCCTAAGACTGTGATGGTAGATGAGACCGTAGAGCGCAAATATGAAGATGTAACTTATTCTGCAGATAACCTCGACAAGTACTTGCAGCGTGTTCTCCAGATGGAGGCTGTGGCATGTAAGGACTGGTTGACCAACAAGGTTGACCGTTCCGTAACAGGTAAGATTGCCCGTCAGCAGGGTCAGGGTCAGATTCAGTTGCCACTCTCAGACTGTGGTGTCGTAGCACTCGACTACCGTGGCGAGAAGGGTATCGTAACAGCAATGGGTCATGCACCTCAGGCTGGTCTTGCCGATCCAAAGGCTGGTTCAGTACTCTCTGTAGCAGAGTCATTGACTAATATCGTATGGGCTCCATTGGCAGATGGCATGGACAGCATCAGCCTCTCAGCCAACTGGATGTGGCCTTGCCGCAGTCAGAAGGGTGAGGATGCCCGTCTGTACGAGGGTGTGAAGGCTTTGTCAGACTTCTGCTGCGCCATCCACGTAAACGTACCAACAGGTAAGGACTCTCTCTCATTGACCCAGCAGTATCCTAACGGCGAGAAGATCATCGCTCCGGGTACCGTTATCGTAAGTGCTGGTGGTGAGGTTTCAGATGTCAAGAAGGTGGTTAGCCCAGTTCTCGTTAACGACAAGAACTCTAGCCTCTACCATATCGACTTCAGTTTCGACGAGCAGCGTCTCGGTGGTTCTGCTTTCGCTCAGAGCCTGGGCAAGGTGGGCAGCGATGTACCTACCGTCAAGAACCCAGAGTACTTCGTTGACTGCTTCAACGCCGTACAGGAACTCATCAACCGTGGTTGGGTAATGGCTGGTCACGATATCAGCGCCGGTGGTTTGATTACTACTCTCCTCGAAATGACATTCGCCAACGTAGAGGGCGGTATGAAGATCAACCTCCACGACATCGCAGATGCCGACATCATCAAGACTCTCTTCGCAGAGAACCCAGGTGTTGTCATCCAGGTAAGCGATGCTCACAAGGACGAGTTGAAAGCATTCTTCGATGAGAACGGTATCGGTTATGCCAAGATTGGTTATCCTGCTCCTGAGCTCCGCAAGATTATCATCAAGAAGGAAGGCTTCGAGCACGAGTTTGATATCGATGCATTGCGTGATAACTGGTATAAGACATCTTACCTCCTCGACCGCAAGCAGAGCATGAACGGTATGGCTAAGAAGCGTTACACCAACTATAAGAAGCAGCCTATCGAGATGAACTTCGGCTACGGCTTCAAGGGAACTCTCTCTAGCTACAGCCTCGACGCAAACCGTCGCAAGCCATCTGGCATCAAGGCAGCTATCATCCGTGAGAAGGGTACCAATGGTGAGCGTGAGATGGCATACTCTATGTATCTCGCCGGCTTCGATGTAAAGGATGTGATGATGACCGACTTGATTTCTGGTCGTGAGACTCTGGAGGATGTGAACTTCATCGTATTCTGCGGTGGTTTCTCTAACTCCGATGTTCTCGGTTCTGCCAAGGGTTGGGCTGGTGCATTCCTCTACAATCCTAAGGCTAAAGAGGCACTCGATAAGTTCTATGCCCGTGAGGATACTCTTTCACTCGGTATCTGCAACGGTTGCCAGCTGATGGTTGAGTTGAACCTCATCAATCCTGAGCACAAGCATCGTTCACACCTCTGCCACAACACATCTAAGAAGTTCGAGAGTACATTCCTCGGTTTGACCATTCCTCAGAACGACAGTGTAATGTTCGGTAGCCTGAGCGGTGACAAGCTCGGTATCTGGGTAGCTCACGGCGAGGGTCGTTTCTACTTGCCAGAGCCAGAGGATCACTACAACATCATTGCGAAGTACAACTACGCTGAGTATCCAGGTAATCCTAACGGCAGTGACTACAATGTAGCAGGTATCTGCTCTGCAGATGGCCGCCACTTGGCTATGATGCCACACTTGGAGCGTGCCATCTTCCCATGGCAGAACGCCTGGTATCCAGCCGATCGCCGCAACGACGAGGTAACTCCTTGGATTGAGGCATTTGTCAATGCACGTCAGTGGATTGAAGAAAGAGCTTTGAAAAAGTAAAAAGGTAAAAAAGTAAGAAGGTAAAAAATGAATAATAGCGTAAGTTATCTTACATTATTCAAAACATTTATGAAGATTGGCATAGTCACCTTTGGTGGTGGCTATGCATGATTCCTATTATAGAATCCGAAATCGTCGACAAGCATCATTGGATGACGAAGGAGGAATTCTTGGATGCCATTGCTACTACCCAGATTTGTCCGGGCGCCTTGGCCATCAACATGAGTTCCCTGCTCGGATATAAGTTGGCAAAGACACCGGGAGCCATCGTCTGCACCCTCGGCGCTTCGTTGCCATCGTTCCTTATTATCTTAGCGATAGCCATGTTTTTCCATCAGTTTGAAGACAACAAGGTTGTTGCTGCCATGTTTGCAGGCATCCGTCCTGCCGTCGTGGCATTGATAGCCGTACCAACATTCTCGCTTGCCAAGAGTGCCGGTATTTCGCTTGTCAACTGCTGGATTCCTATTCTATCCGCCTTCTGATTTGGCTTTTGGGCGTCAACCCAATCTGGGTAATTATCGCAGCTGCCGTAGGTGGCTATATCTATGGACAGTTTATCCAGCCAACGGAGTAAGATTAGTTAAAAGTTTATAGTTAATAGTTTATAGGGGCTACGCCTTATTGTAGGAATGCCCTATTAACTTTACACATTATTATATATATATGATATTTCTTCAGCTTTTCATCGTATTCATTCAGATAGGCATCTTCGGATTCGGAGGTGGCTATTCCATGATATCCCTGATTCAGGGACAGGTTGTTACGCAGTATCATTGGATGACGATGCAAGAGTTTACCGATGTGGTTGCCATCTCTCAGATGACACCGGGACCTATCGGTATCAACACCGCCACCTACTGTGGCTATACAGCTGTCCATAATGCCGGCATGAGTGGCATGATGGCTGTACTCGGAAGTGCCATGGCAACCTTTGCGCTGGTTCTCCCATCCTTGGTTTTGATGATTCTTATCAGCAAGATGCTGTACAAGTATATGAACACCTTAGCCGTCCAGAGCATCTTCATCGGTCTTCGCCCAGCCATCGTCGGTCTGGTAGGAGCCGCAGCCCTGCTCCTGATGAATGGCGAGAACTTCTCTACGCCAGCCAATCCCTGGCATTTCTACATCTCCATCGCCCTCTTCTTTGCCACCTTTATCGGCGTGAAGGTGATGAAGATCAATCCTATCCGCATGATACTCTACTCGGCTTTTGCCGGACTGGTATTACTATATTAAACAAAATCTTTCGATTTTATTTGGTAGTAATAAATAAAAATCGTACATTTGCAACAAAAAGGAGACAGACCATGACATATTCACAGGCAGATATTACCGTTCCATACGCTGTGGCGAACTTTGCAGAGATTCGCCACAAGGGATATTATTATGTGGACAAGACCAACTATATTCCACTGCTTGAGCGTTACAAAGCACCAGTTTTTCTCCGTCCTCGCAGATTCGGAAAGAGTCTGCTCGTTTCCATGTTGGCTCACTATTACGACCGTAACATGGCAACACAATTCAAAGAATTGTTTGGTGGAACTTGGATTGGCGAACACCCAACAAACGAGCACAACCAATATCTCGTTGTAAGATATGACTTTTCCACAACTTCCGTTGCCAGCAAGAAGGAAGACATCGAGAAGAACTTCAACGCCGTGAATTGCAGTCCACTCCGTACATTGGTGGAACGCAACAGAGACCTTTTTGGAGATTTCAGGTTCAGAGAGGATGGCAATGCCTCCAACATGTTGGTTGAAGTATGCGAGTTTATCTCTTCCCATAATCTTCCACCTCTTTATATATTAATAGATGAATACGACAACTTTACCAACCAGCTACTAGTTGTCTTTAAGGACTCGCTGTACCAGGACCTGACCACAGGGGAAAGTTTTCTACGAACATTCTTCAAGGTTATCAAGGCAGGCATTGGCGAAGGTACCATCCGCACCTGCTTCTGCACAGGAGTACTGCCTGTCACCATGGATGACTTAACCAGTGGCTACAACATCGCAGAGATATTGACACTGAAGCCTGAATTTACCAACCTATTAGGCTTTACCCATGAGGAAGCAGCCCAATATCTGAAGTATGTCATCAACAAATATGGTCCTCAAGCCTCTTTCGAGGAATTATGGACTCTGATACTCAACAATTATGATGGTTACCACTTTTTACCAAATGCAGAACCATTATTTAACTCTACCATTCTGACTTACTTCCTCAAGAACTTTGCAGAACTGAAAGGCGGCATCCCTACGGAAATGGTAGATGAGAACCTGCGTACTGACACTAGTTGGATAAGAAGATTGACCATCACGCTTGACAATGCCAAAGAAATGCTCGACAGCCTGTTGATGGATGGAGAATTGTACTATTCACAAGCCGATTTACGCAGTAAGTTCAACAAGCAAAAGTTCTTCTCCCCAGAGTTCTACCCTATCAGCCTCTACTACTTGGGTATGACCACCCTGAAGGACAATTACAAAATGGCTTTACCAAACTTGACGACCAAGAGTGTATATATGAGTTACTACAACGAATTGAATAGTATCAGCGACAATGCCCGTAAGTTTGTTCCTGCATACGAGGCATTTGCCAGAGACAGAGAACTGGAGCCATTATTCTATAACTATGTTAAGGAATACTTAGGTCAGCTTCCAGCCCAGGCCTTTGACAAGATGAACGAGAATTTCATTCGCTGTTCATTTTTCGAGTTGCTGAGCCGCTACTTGAGCAATTGCTATACATTCGCCATAGAACAGAACTTGCCATCGGGTCGTGCCGACTTAGTCTTGACCGGCATTCCTGGTACATCATTCCACAACGACTGCCGCATCATTGAGTTTAAATATTACAAGTCTAAAGATGCAGGCATCGTTGATCATCTGGAAGAAGCACGCTTAGAAGATGCCCAACAGGTAAAGGCTTATGCCGCAGATATGCAGAAAGCCTATCCTCACTATCAAATAAAAGCATACGTAGCTTATATCGCAGGTAACAAGGCTTGCAAGATTTTTGAAGTGAAAAGTAATGATTGATTATAGCAAACAATATGAAAGGTTAAATAAACATTATCAATATAAATCGACAAAAAGGTGGATTTTCATCAGAAAATCACCTTTTACACTATAATTCGCTTTTTGTCCACCTCTTCTTTGTGTTTTTTGTGTACTTTTGCAACTGTGTATTAATCGCGGCATGAATTCAGGTTTAGCTTGGTTTCATGCCAACCAACAAGTAAACAAACAAACCTAAGAATAAGAAATGAATAAGAAAAGACAGATTTTACTTTCAGCAGTGTTGGCCTCTGCTTTGGCATCCAACGCACAGGTTACCATCAATGTAGATGCCTCTAACCCAGGTATCAAGGTATCTCCTAACCTCTATGGTATCTTCTTCGAGGATATCAACCATGCTGCAGATGGCGGTCTCTATGCCGAACTCATCAGCAACCGTTCTTTCGAAGACGATGACAAGAATATTCCTACCTGGAAAACTGCCTCTCAGGAAGGTGCAAATATCAATGCACAACTCATCAATAAGGGTTTGCTCAACAATGCACAGGGCAAGGCACTCCAGCTTACCATCGCTGCCAACCTGCAGCTACAGCCTCTCTCATCAATGAGGGGTTCTGGGGAATCAACGCCGTGCAAGGCAGAACCTATAAACTCTCTTTCTGGGCTAAGGGTAGCTACAAGGGCGGATTGAAGCTCGCCTCACCAAGCCAAGGGCGATAAGGTGTATGCAGAAACAGCACTCAATGCCAAGGTTGGCAAGAAGTGGACCAAATATACGGCTGAGTTGACTGCCAACGGAAACGATGCCAAGCTCAGTTCGAACTCGTAGCCGACGGAAAAGGTACCATCGTTCTCGATGTAGTAAGCCTCTTCCCTCCTACTTTCAAGAATCGAGAGAATGGCTTGCGCCCAGACCTGGCTCAGCTTCTCTATAACATCCATCCTAAGTTCGTCCGCTTCCCTGGCGGTTGCTACGTAGAGGGACAGGAATCTCCAGAGAATGCTTTCCACTGGGAGAAGACTATCGGTCCTATTGAGGAACGTCCGGGTCATAAGAACGTAAACTGCGCTACCGTACCAGCGATGGTATGGGATTCGATGAGTATCTGCAGCTTGCCGAGGATCTGAACGCCAAGCCTCTCTATGTTGTAAACGTAGGTTTGTGGCACGGCGGTATGACTCCTGTAGACAGCATCCAACCTTGGATTGATGAGTGCATGAATGCCCTGGAGTATGCCAACGGTCCTGTTACCTCTAAATATGGTGCGCTCCGTGCTAAGAATGGTCATCCGGAACCATACAATATCGAGTATCTGGAGATTGGTAATGAGAACAACCAGCCGGATCCTGCGGCTCAGAGCGACCATTACTACGAGCGCTTCAAGAAGTTCAAGGATGCGGTTCTGGCAAAATATCCTAAGATGCACCTCATCGGTAACGTGGTGGCTTGGGGCGATGACAATCCTAAGTGGGAAAGCAACGAGAGCGTAGAACTCCTCGACGAGCACTACTACAGAAATCCTGCCTGGTTTGCCGAGAACTTCAACAAGTATGATAACTACGACCGTAAGGGCAGCGAGATTTATGTAGGTGAATATGCCGTAACCCAGGGCTTCGGCAATATGGGTTCGCTCGATGCAGCACTCGGTGAGGCTGTCTATATGATGGGCATCGAGAACAACTCTGACATCGTGACCATGGCATCCTACGCTCCTATCTTCGCCAACCTCAACAACCGTATGTGGGCACCGGATATGATTCAGTATACATCAGACAAGGTATTCGGAACTCCATCTTACTACGTTCAGAACGTGATGGCAAACAACATCGGTACCCGTGTACTGAAGGTGAACCAGGAGAATCCATACAAATATGAGCAGACTCAGGTGAAGCCAGCTATTTGCCGTGTAGGTATGGGAACATGGGGCACTCAGGTTTCTTTCGAGGACAAGGGCTACAGCGATGAGAACGGAAAGGCGCTGCCGATGACCTTGCAGGAGTTGCCTACCGATATCCGTGGACAGTGGAAGACTGAGGGTAGCCTCATCAAGCAGACCAGCAACGAAGAGAGCTGCATCCGTCTGAACCCAGGCGAGATTACCAGCAATGGCTATATATATAAGGTACGCGCGAAGAAGGATGCCGGAAACGAAGGTTTCCTCATCATCTTTAACTACGTGGATAAGAACAACTACTGCTGGTTGAACCTCGGTGGCTGGAACAATACCCAGCACGGTGTGGAGTCTATCGTGAATGGTGCCAAGAGTCAGATAGCTACTACCCCAGGCAGCATCGAGACCGGCAAGTGGTATGACATCGAGCTGAAAGTAGTAGGCGACAGCATCTTCGCCAAGTTGGATGGCAAGGAAATATTCTCTACCAAGTTGAAGGCAAACACCCTTCCTGGCATCTTCTCTACAGCCACACTTGATGAACAGACGGGCGAGGTAATCCTGAAGATTGCCAACACCAGCACCGAGCACACCACAGCGAAGATTAATCTTCAGGGCAAGGAAATCAAGAATGGCAAGCTCATCCGCCTTTCTGCCAAGAATGGTCTGGAGGAGAATACCATCGACAATCCTACCAATATCTATCCTGTAGAAAACTACGTAACTACAGAGAAGAACGGTGCAACGGTAGAGATTCCAGCCAGCTCGCTGAACATCATCCGTTTGAAATAACAGTCTACATCCAGGGCAGGATGCCCTGGGATCCATATATAGGTAATAACATTTTGAATAGTTGATAAGAAAGTTAGTTAGAAAAGAGAAGGCGGTAACCTGCGTGATGCAGATTGCCGCCTCGTTTTTTATCTGTCGTTTAATTAACCGAAAACATAATTGAAGAGCAGGAAGATGCTCAGGATAAACATCAAACCCACAAAGAAAGATGTCAAGCCCGACTTACCACCCTCGGCAACGCCCGAAGCACTCTCCACATAAGTGGTAATGGTAGAGCTACCCAGCAATGCACCGGCTGCCAGAATGTAACACATGGTCAAGAAGGTAGTCATACCAGCTATCAACTCCGTCTTGACCGTAGTAGTCTTTGGGTCGAAACCCAATAATGCTTTTAATTTGTTCATTTCTTATATTTAAATTTATCTCTATTTTCTCTTTCCCCCTTTCCACAACCCAGTCGCGTTATTTTTTCGGGGCGAACAAAGATAAGAAAAAATAATGAGGAGTGCCTTATTTTACATGTTTCGGGGTATTCCGGATGCCTTATTTTACAAAGCATTTTATTTTTAACCATTATGCTTGGCTAATTCGGATTTTCTTTGTAACTTAGCAGCGCAAAACGTAAAGCATGTAGGATTATGGCAAAAATAGTAAATAAATATCCTGTAGGAATTCAGACTTTTGAAGAAATTCGCGAGAAGGTTATCTCTATGTAGATAAGACCAAATACATCGTGGATTTCAGAGAAGGTATGAAGTATATCTTTCTGAGCCGTCCAAGACGATTCGGAAATCGCTCTTTGCATCTACCCTTCAGGCCTATTTCGAGGGAAGAAAGGAACTGTTCGAGGGATTGGCTATTGCTGAATACGAGAAGGAATGGGTGAAGCATCCTGTGCTCCACTTCGATATGAGCGGTGCCAAACATTTTGATGCAGATGGCTTGAACAATTATCTGAATCTGCAGCTTTTGCCTTACGAGAAACTTTATGGTAAAGGAGAAGGGGAAATTTACCCTAACGAAAGGTTGGATGGTATCGTAAAGCGTGCTTATGAGCAGACGGGCGAAAAGACTGTTGTCATCATCGACGAATACGATGCCCCATTGCTGGATGTGGTACATGAAAAGGAAAACCTGCAACCGCTCCGCCGCATTATGCAGAACTTCTACAGTCCTCTGAAAAAACTCGATCCTTACCTGGAGTTCACCTTCATCACGGGCATCACCAAGTTCTCGCAGCTCAGCATCTTCAGCGAACTCAACAACCTCGACAATATCAGTCTGTTCGACCAGTACTCAGCCATCTGCGGCATCAGCAAAACCGAGCTTACCACGCAGATGAAACCAGATATTGAGGCTATGGGCGAGGCACTGAACATGACGTATGAGGAGTGCCTGAAAGAGCTGACGCAATTCTACGACGGTTATCATTTCAGCGAGAAATCAGAAGATATTTTCAATCCGTTCAGTCTTGTAAAGGCAATGAATGCAGGCAAGATTGCTCCTTACTGGTTTGGTTCCGGCACTCCATCCTGCCTCTTGAAACTCTTGGATAAGTATCATGTCAATCTTTCTACTTTAGAGAGTCAAGAGACAGTATTGAGTTCCTTCGACCAATCAACAGAGGAAATGACAGAAGCCTTGCCATTGCTTTACCAGAGCGGCTATCTGACCATCAAGAAATATGAACCGATGTTTCAGGAATATACGCTGGGCATCCCAAACAAGGAGGTACGCGACGGACTGCTCAACTCATTGATTCCTCATTATGTGAACCCTCGCCGTTCTGACAACAATGCCTTCCTCTTGGGATTCTGCAAGGCGGTTTATAGAAATGACATCGAGGCGGCACTGGAGCACATGCGCACCTATATGGCTACGATACCATATGATTTGGAGAATCACAGCGAGAAGCATTATCAGACTATCTTCTATCTGATGTTCAGTTTCCTCAACATCTATATCCGCACAGAGGTAAAGAGCGCCATCGGCAGAGCTGATGCCGTGATGCACATGCCAGATACAATCTACGTCTTCGAACTGAAGGTAGATAAGAGTGCTGATGAGGCTTTGGCACAAATAGACGAAAAAGGCTATATGCTGCCATATCATACAGAGGGCAAGCGACTGGTAAAAATAGGTATCTGTTTTGATAGCACCCAGCGCACTATCAGCGATTGGAAGATTAAGGAAGAATAAAGAAAAAATCCGAAACAGAAGCTTGCCAAGTTATCTGTTTCGGATTTTTGATGCTGACTTCGTTTGGATGAGCCAAGGGGTTTTCAAACCATCTTGAATTGTTAAAAAAAATAAGTCATAGTTTTCTCTCCCACAACTCATAGTTTCTTTCATCATAACTCATAGGTTTCTTCCCAGCATCTCATAGGTTTCGGCACCAAAATCCATTGTTTTCAAGCAAAAAAGGGCTAAAAAAAACAAACGGACAAATTGAATTTGTCCGGACAAATTGTCCGTATCTTTATAAATCACTCATTTTTAATAACTTACAAGCCACTGGACAAAAGAGCCGGACAAATTCAATTTGTCCGTGTTTTAAAAATCGAGCTATTCCAGCGTCAGCCACCCATCTTCCGTCCAGTTGATTTTCTTCTGAACTAGGATGCTGGCGCCATTCTTTGGCACGCTGTAACCATGACAGAAGAAGAAATCGCCATCGGGGAAGGAGTAGGCAGAGCAATGACCCATCGCCTCATATTCTTTCTTATCGCCTTCCAGAATCAGCGTACCTCCGCCATTGCGCATGTCCCTATCCTCCTTATCCAGATAAGGACCGGCAACCTTCTTGCTTCTGCCCACGGCAACACGATAGTTGCTCTTGATGCCACGGCAGCAGTAATCCCAGCTCACGAAGAGATAGTAATAATCACCATGCTTCATGATGAAAGGAGCCTCGATGGCATTGGTGCCGGCAAACTTGGAGGTAGGATCGGCTCTGCCGAAGTATCGCCTACGGCATGACGACGGGCGATAGTCTGAGCTTGGCGCCCTTCTTGACATGCATCGACTTCTTATCCAACTTAATCATCTGGATGCCATCCCAGAAAGAGCCCCAGGTAAGCCAAGGGTTTCCCTTCTCATCAATGATGAAATTCGGATCGATGGCATTCCAGTTGTCTCTATCACCCTTAGAGGCGACGAGGCAGCCCTCATCCTTCCATCCATCTTATCAGATAAGGAAGTATTGCTCAGCAAGCCGATGGCAGATGTGTTCTTGCCAAAGGTAGAACAGGAATAAGCCTGATACCACTTGTTCTTGAAGCGGATAACATCCGGAGCCAGATATGGGTTTCAAACCCCGGCACACTATCATGCGTCCATGCCGGAATCTCACTGTTCTTGAGCACGCCCTGAGGAACGATGGTCCAATGCTTGCGGTCGGTGGAAGTCATCTGCGTGATGCCATGACCTGTGCAGTAGAGATAGTACTTGCCATTCTCATGCGCCATTACGGGGTCATGGACAAAAGGAGTATCTACAACCAAAGGCTGTTGTGCACGAGACTCAGCTGGCGCTAGCATCATGGCTATCGCCACAATGCCAAAATATTTCATTGCAGTTTGTTTCATCTGTATATCTTCTCTATTTTTTAACAAAAAAGGGGAGTCATAGCTTCACTGCTTAACTCCCCCCAAAGATTCTACTTAGATTCTTTTATACCTTAAAAACTAACTAACATTTATTTTTTCTTGCCCCAGAAGCTCTTGCTACCACTGACGCCAGAGTATACGATAGTCAACTTGCGAGGACTAGCCTCCCAGTCTACCTCACGCTGTACCTTGAGCTTGGTAGTACCGATGGTGAGTGTATTAGAAGAAGTATCAAAGTTCCATACCTTCACATTAGGCCAAGCCGTACCACCAGTCATTGAGCCGTCGGCATTGAGTGTAAATTCGGTGCTGACGCGCTGTTTGCCATACTCATAAGCGAGGTCGATACCTTCCAAGTGCCAGCCAGTTCGCTAGCCTTGATAGCCACTTGTGGCACAGCTCCATAACGCTCTGGCATCACAGTAGGCCAACCATTAGACATCCACTTGATGCTACGCACACCACCCATCATGATGGCATTGCTTGCATTGATACCAGCCACATTGGCAGGCATACGCTGCTGAGATACATAGTACCAGTTGCCCGCGCCATCGTCGAAGACGGCACAGTGGCTGATGCCTACCCAACATATCCCTGGCTGAACTTATAAGGATGAGTCAAGACGGTAGGATTGTCACCTGCGCCATTGGCTGCATTAGTCACTCTGTTGTTCATCGTCTCGTAAGGACCGTCCACATTCTTGGAACGAAGCACACGGGTGTTGTAAGGAACATCCAAACCATCGTAAGCCAAGAAGAGATAATAATATCCATCATGGTATACAACCTCAGGAGCCTCAGCTCCCTGCCAACGACTACCGTTGGTACGAGTGAAGATAAGCTTTCCGTAAGGAGCAATCTCATCTGCTGTACCGTATGACTTAGGAAGTTCTTTCAAGGTCTTGCCTGTCTCTGGGTTCAACTGCACGGCAGCGATACCGCTGTGCCAAGAGCCATAGATAAGCCAGTGCTCGCCATTAGGTGTGATGATGAACGAAGGGTCGATGGCATTGAACTTGAAGTAGCCGTCCCAGTCGCTGTTCGATTTGCGAGCCCAGTTCTTACCCTTATCAGAAGAAGAGCAAATCACGAAACCCTTGTCTGTCCACTTGTTGCTGGCTGGGTCCGTAGTCTCTGCCATACCGATGAAGGCACGCTCCGTCCAAGAGTCATCATAGGTAGTGCCACCTGTCTTGATGTAGTTGTTCACCACGATGGCATAGTACATACGATAGAGATTATCCTTCACTTTTCTTACGCAAGGAGCCCAATAGCCATAGCTTGGTTGGCGATAGGAGCCAAACCTTGCTCAGCACGAATCTCGTTCAACTTAGTCTTCACCCAAGCAGGAGCCACCGTCATCGTACCACCGAGATATTCCCAGTTTACGAGGTCTTTGCTTCGACGAGCATGGAAGTGTCCATGACCTTCGTGGGCATTGCCATAGCTGGCATCAGTCTGATACATATAGTAATATCCATCAGCAGCCTTTACTACCGAAGGGTCATGCACATTGGCAAGATTCCACTTACTGCGCTGAGTCCAAGCAGCTACTGAAGTATAATTGTCATTATATGTAGGACAAACATACTTAGCCAAATCCTCGCTAGTAGGATTGTTTGGAGTTTCTGGCTGGGAAGGAGTCTCTGGTTTGTTTGGTGTATCTGGTACATCAGGATCATCACTTCCACCACTACTACAACTTACTGCCAAAGTACATGCCAGCAAGAATGCCCATTTATTAAGAAGTTTCATCATTATTTCCTTAAAAGTTTAGTTAGTTTTTATTCGATATTTTTGAAAAAAGGCAAGGCCTCAGAGGAGGATTCTTCCATCCTCCTCATAGGTCATGCCTTTTATCTAGTATTTCAAAGATTCTCTTATCTGCGACGAGCAGAGTACTTGCGAGCAGATGCTGCTGTATCAAACTTCAAGCAGCTGCTATCTACGGTGAAGTCTACACAGAGGTCGTTTGCATTAACTCCATCAATACCATAGTAATACTGAGTATTTACCTTGCCATCAGTACCTGTTGTAATAGCTAAGACGTCAGCAGTACCATTATTATTGTTGGTTACGTAAACACAACCTTAGCGCCATTCATACCTGCCAACCAAGTTGCCCAGTCAGCCGCACCAGTAGAACCAGCAGTACAATTCTTCCATCCATAAGGACCAGAGTTGTCGCCAGTCCAACCGTAGTTATCCGAACGAACTACAACATACTCAGCTAAAGCTGCATTGCGGAGTACTACTACGTAGTTGTTCCAGTTAGCTGCACCACCCAAGTTAGTGAAAGAGAATGCGCGAGTCTCGCCAGCAGGAACCTTCACGTCTGCATCGAGGTGAGCACCCCACCAACCAGTTGTACAATCCTCAGCACCCAAGATAGCTGGGCTAGGAGTTACGAATGTTGCAGCATGCTTCTCTACTGTTACATCAAATGTTGTCTTCACACCATTCTTAGCAGTTACAGTAACAGCCTGCTTGCCTGCCTTCATTGGCACTGCAGAGATAACCAACTTATCGAGTGTGATATCACGAGTTACACCATCCAAATAAGTAGCCTGAACTGTCAAGCCCTTAGTATCTACTGGGAATACAGCAGAAGCAGGGTTAGTGATGCCTGCTGCCTCATAATACTTATAAGTGAGACGTGTAGGCGCACTTACTATATGGAGAGCTGTGATAGCTGGCACAACTTCGAATGTCTTCTGTGCAACGATAGGAGTAGAAGCATTCTCGCCCTTGAATGTCTTGTTATAGATGACGATGAGGTTCTTGGTGCCAGAAACATCCATATCGTTGATGGCAGAAAAATAAAGTTCCTTGGCAGGAATTACCTTGGTTACACCTTCCTCGAAGGTTACGGTAGCAGACACATTCTCCATTGCCTTTTCTAGGGGTGTATTCTCGTCTACTTCGGCAGGAACATTGTTCAACACCATAGAAACCGGAGCCTTATCCTGGGCAGATGTATAACCGCCGATAGGTTCTACGTTGCTCTGCATGAAATCGATGTAAGAGCTCAGGTACCAGGAAGCAACGGATGTTGGTATTGCTCTCGTCTGCATTCAGATTAGCAATCTTAGATGGCTGAATGTAGGTCTTGGTAACAGTACCATTGGTAATCTTCACCATGAAAGTATCTACACGGGAACGATCAACCGTCAATGTTACCTTACCACCCAATTTATCTACACCCTTGTCTTTATCAGTTTCAAAGGTGAGATTACTCTGCACGCAGCTTCTGTCGATATGGTCACCCCACTCAGAGTTACCGCTTGGCTGGTTATCAAAACGGATAGCACCATACTCGGTATAACCTGTTCCGCCACGATCCACATCATTGGTGATGAGGAGGGCGAAGTTCTTATAGGTGTTAGTCGCAGAAGGATTGATGTTCAGATTGAACACGGCATTCCACTTCTGGTTGTCTTGAACCACATAATACTTTGAGAATGAAGTCCAAAAGCCTGAAGAGAAATCAGTATTACCTACAGTATAGACATCCTCATTCATACCTACAAGCACTTCCTCTGTAGATTGGTTAGCTTTTTCGATTGAATCAATCTTTTCAGAGAGCCAATCAGGAGAGCTGACGCTAAACATGTCACTTCCCTCGCATCCTGTCATCGCTGTCAATGCCATGGCTGCCACACAGAAGACGGATGCTAATTTATTTAGACGTTTCATATTATATCCTATTATAAATATGTAAATGTTATTTTGGTTTCCCTATGGGGCTATCGTTAAGAAACCCCATAGGAATAGATATTATTAGTTGCCCAAGTTAACTACAGGATGAACAGTCCAACCTCTTCCGAAGAAATCAGATGAGTTATCCGTATTCGTATTAGCTGAGTTACCTGTCAGGTTAGGGTTATCATTCAACAAGCCCTGATAGATAGGCAGGAACTCATGACCTGGTACGTATGTATCGTAAGAGCTCTTCAACTCTGGATCAACACCTACCATAGAGTAGCTGACTGCTTCCTTAGCCTTGTATGGAGAACGACGGAAGGTTCCGTGCTCCTTCAACTGAGCCAAACGACCCTGATCATAGAAGAATCCCCAACGGATCAGGTCAAGACCACGACCATTCTCGCAACCGAACTCCTTTGGACGCTCTACATTGGCAATCTGCTCGAAGAGCTTATCCTTGGTATCGAAGTCTGAGAGACTCAAATCCTTCAGGTTAGCACGCTCACGAACCTGGTTAATCCAGTCGATAGCCTGCTGTGTAGGACCGTTCACCTCGTTCTCGCACTCTGCTGCACGGAGCAAAACGTCTGAGTAACGCATCATACGGAGGTTGATACCGCAATGAAGACCGGTTGTCACCTTATCATAAAGGTTGGTACGGAAATTGGTCCACTTAGCGATAGGAAGACCACCATAGTTGTTGTTGGTTATGATTGTATCAGTAGCTGTCATCTGACTGGTATAAGCCACGTTGCCATTTTCAAATCCTTCCCATTCATTCTCGTAGGTACCGATGGTCCAGTAGAGACGTGGATCCAACTTACCAGCTGTGGTACGCTCCTGCTTGAAGAGGTTGTACAACCATGGAGAAGCTGAGAGGTCAGCCCATCCACCGAATCTACCTGGAGCGAAGTTAGACTCAACGGCATGTCCCTGTGTAGCGTTAGGGCTTGTATTAACTGGAGTCCACTCATCATCCACACCCTGTGAACCGTAGTCGAGATACTGGATTTCGAAGAGGCTCTCGGCATTGTTCTCATAAGCAGAACCCTCACGGAAGTTGTCGCCATAGTTGGCCATCAGCTTGTAAGAGCCATACTTCTTGTTCATGATGTCCTTGAGTACAACGAGTGCATCGCTATACTTATGGCGCTGCATCAGAGTGCGGGCATAGTAACCGGCAGCAGCACCGCAGGTAGCACGTCCCTTTGCCCACTCGCCACCTGCATCGCGAGATGGGAGGAGAGTCATAGCCTCTGCGAAATCCTTCTCCACCTGATCGAGCACATCGTCGTAAGTACTGTTCTTGCCATAGAGACCATCCAGAGAAGAATAGTTGGCATAATCAGTAATCAGCGCAGGATTCTGATAATATCCTGCCAATGTATAGTATGAATAACCGCGGAGGAAGAGAGCCTGTCCCTTGATTCGCTTCATGCTTTCGCTGAGCGAAGCATCATCGCCTGTGGTACGTGAGAGGATGAAGTTACATACATTAATAGTATAGTAAGCCTCACGCCAAGGCCAGAATGAGATTTCGTCTGTTACTGGGTCGTTCATGTCGTCGAATGGCATATACCATACCTGTGATGAGTTCCAAACCTCATCGCCACGTGTTACATCAAGGGTATAGCCTACACGAGCAGAAGAACCTTCCATACGGATATGGTTGTATGCTGCGATAACGCACTCCTCCAAATCATCTGCATTGAAACCGAAGGTTCCGGTGGTCTGCTGGTTTGGATTTGTTACCTCCAACTTGTCCTCACATGATGTAGTTGCCATTGCACCGAGGCCAAGGAAGAGAGCTAATGATAATTTATATAGTTTCATATCAAATGTTCTTTTAAATAATGATTCTTATACTTGTCTATTCTCATTATTAGAATGTGAAGTGGAGACCACACATGAATGTTCTTGCACTTGGGAAAGAGCAGAAGTTGTAACCTGGGGTAAAGGTACCGCCAGCATAGTCTACATTATATCCATGATAGCCTGTGAAGGTGTAGAGGTTCTGTGCTGATACATAGAGACGTACACCATTTACATATCCACCAAACCACTTGTCTGGGAAGTTGTAGCCCAACTCTACGTTGGCTATCTTCCAGTAAGCAGCATTCTGAATCTTGCGAGAGCTGAAGAGGTCGTTCCATGGCAATGTTGCATTGTTGGCTGCGTAGGTACGTGGAACACTTGAAAGGTAGGTACCATCCTCTGACCAACGATTGGCATCCAGCATGCTACCTCCTTGTTACCATAGCCGTAGCAAGAGTTCAAGCTATTATAGATATCATCTGATACGTGATAGTTCAATACTCCGTATGTAGAGATGTTGAGGTCGAAACCCTTATACTCCAAGTGAGTGCTCAAACCGAAGTTTACCTTTGGAAGACCACTGCCCAATACGGTCTGGTCGTAAGCATCGATTACGCCATCAGGAGTTCCGTCAGGACCTGAAATATCCTCATAGAGGCAGTCACCGACATTGGCACCCTGCTGAACAGCATTGTTGTCCAAATCTTCCTGAGTACGGGCGATTCCCTTATAAACCCAACCATAGAACTTACCAATCTCCTGACCTACGTAAGTAGCGTATGCACCCGCAATGTATGAATCCTTACCGATACCCAGAGAAGTTACCTTGTTCTTCAGTACTTACGTTGGCGCTGATATCATACTTGAGGGCATGATCGCGGTTGCGGTAGGTAGCGCTGAACTCGAAACCACTGTTCTCCATAGAGGCAGCATTCATGGTTACAGAGGTGTTGGATACACCGGTCTGTGCTGGCACAGGAACAGAGTAAAGCAGATCTTCTGACTTGTTCTTATACCACTCGGCAGTGAACTCCAGTCGATTGTTGAACATTGCCAGGTCGATACCCACGTTGGTGGTCTTCTTCTTCTCCCAGGCGATATCGTTGTTCACGAAGGTAGAAACGGCAGAACCGGTTACAGGACTGTTGCCGAAGCTGTAAGTCATGTTGTTACGGTTCATGGTAGCCATATACTGGTACTCACCGATGTTCTCGTTACCGAGCTCACCGTAGCTGGCACGCACCTTGAACATATTGACGATGTCATGACTGATAGGGAAGAACTTTTCCTTATCGAAACGCCAACCTACAGATATAGAAGGGAAGGTTGCCCAACGGATGTTCTTGCTCAAGCGAGAGCTACCATCACGACGTACTACTGCAGAAAGCAGGTACTTCTCATCATAGTTGTAGTTCAAACGACCTACGTAAGAAGCCAGGCTATGCTTAAACTCGAATGACTCTGAGTAAGTGTTCTTGGCATTCTGAAGCTGGAGGAAGTATGGCTCAGTGAAATTGATACCCCAACCAGTAAGGAGGTTGGTATTCTCTTCCTCGTAAGTCATACCGGCGAGCAGGTTGATGTTGTGCTTGCCAATCTTGCCATCGTATGTGATGGTATTCTCAACCAAGGCGTCGCTGTAGTTGCGTGAGCCCTTGGTAAGGCGCTCATTCTCCTTGGCAAGATATACACGGTTGCTCTGAATCCACGAAGGAATCCAGGTCTTATCCTTTGCCTCTGTCTTGCTGTAAGAGAGGTTTACATTATAGTGAAGACCATGGTTCTTGCTCTTGATACCTACCATGCCCAACAAATCTACGTCGGCAGAAGCGGTACCTACGAAGCGGTCAACCAAGGTGTTGCGCTGCAGGAGGTTATTCACCAGCAATGGGTTGGATGCAGAGATATCTCCATGTACGCCATCATAATATACACCATAGCCATAGGCATCGTAGCGATAACCATTAGCTGCACCTACCTTGTCATCGAGAACCCATGTTGATTTATCATAAGCCTTGATAGTTGGCTGCATCAGAAGTGTACCACGGAGCACGTTGGTTACATCACCATACAGACCCTGGACATACTCTGAGGCATTGGAAAGACCCATGTTGTCCTGGTTAGAGTGAGAGTAAACCATGCTTGTACGGAACTTCACGAACTTGGTGTCCATGGTATTGTTCACACGGGCTGTGTAACGCTCATAGTTAGGACCTGCACCTTCCAAGGTACCCTTCTGGTTGTAGTAGTCGAGAGATACATTATATGTACTGTGAGAGCTACCACCGCTGAGGGCTACGTTGTGGTTCTGGCGGATACCGGTCTTGAATACCTCGTCAAACCAATCTGTGTTGGTTTCGTCCTGGAAATGATACATTCCATCCTCGCCCATCTTGTAACCGCCAGGCAGAGGAGTGTTGGAATTCTTGCAAGCCTGACCCAGGTAGTTGCTATACTGGTCAGCGTTCATTACATCATATACATCGTCAGGAATCTGGTCAACACCAAAGTAACCGGAGTAGTTCACCTTCAGAGGCTGGTCTTTCTTACCATTCTTGGTAGTGATAATAACGACACCATTCGCAGCACGGGAACCATAGATAGCACCCGCAGAAGCATCTTTCAGGATCTGGATGGTCTCGATATCATTAGGAGAGAAATCACGGATTGTAGTACCCATAGGCACACCATCAATGACATAAAGAGGAGCTGTGCTACCGAAAGAACCGATACCACGGATACGTACACTTGGGTCGGCACCTGGCTGACCATCAGAAGTAATCTGCACACCAGCTACCTTACCCTCGAGCATGGTAGAGATGTTAGAGTTAGATACCTTCTTCATCTCTTCTGCATTTACGATAGATACAGAACCAGTGAGGTCGGCCTTCTTCTGTGTACCATAACCCACTACAACAACCTGGTCGAGCACCTGATTGTCGGCAGAGAGTTGGATAGATTCAATAATGGCACGACCGCGCACAGCAATCTCACGCTCCTTGTAGCCAAGATAGCTCACGAAAAGAGTCGCATTAGCCTTTACTCGAATTTCGAAATTACCATCTAAGTCGGTAACTGCACCAGTCTTGGCATCTTTAGTCTTAACTGTTGCACCAATCAGAGGTTCACCCTGATCATCTACAACATGTCCCTTGACCGTGATCACTGATCTTGTGCAACTGCAGCCATTGCGGGCATTGGGGTGACAAAAGAAGCACCACCAACAGCACCTAGGCATAGCATCATAGAGAATAATTGTTTCCTCATTGCTTATCAATTTTTAGGTTTATACTTTGTTTATTATATTTTTAATATTTTTGTTTCGTCCGTTCTCTATTTTTAGGTTGCGGATGAATGATAAATGTCAGCTAAACTAGACATCAACCATCAAATTTCAGTGGCAAAAGTACAATTAACCGGATTATATTGGGTGGACAATTGGGTTTTATAGGTGGACAAACCGCATAAACAGTAGATTTTTAAGGATATTACGTGCTTATCCACCAGTTGTGTACCCACACATACAAAACAAGGGGTTACTTGACTTATATCAAGTAGCCCCTCAGTTTTATTTTATTTACTTAACAAATTCTCACATCTTGGAACATTATTTCTCCGAAGAATCCAAGGAGAACTATGCCATATCTGAACCCTGAGAATCCAACTGATCCTTATATGCAGTCGGCGAGATGCCAAACTGCTTGGTGAAGCAACGGGTGAAATACTTCGGATCGTTGAAGCCTACACGGTAGGCTATCTCCGTAATATTTCGGTTGGAAGTTTTATCAGCCATCATCTTGCGCGAGATGTCGAGACGGTAGTTACGGATAAACTGGGCTGTTGGCAAGCCTGTCTCCTTGGAGAGATTCTTGCTCAGTACACTGCGGATATACCCAAGGCACCTGCCAGTTCCTGTACACCAAACTCCGAATTATCGTAATTCTTCTCTATCACATCCATCACTTCTTCCATGAATGGACGCGTATTCTCCTCTACCATCTTCCTGTCAGCCTCAATGCTCTTTTTCTGACTGTCCTGATAACGCTTCTGGTTCTGCAGAATCATCTGGATGCGACTCTGCAGTTTTTCCGGTTCATCACTTTCCTTCATCGCTGCCTCGATAGGACGGTACAGAGCCTCAACTTCCTCTACGCGCATCTTGTTGAGACGGCGCACATAAGCATATTGGAGCAAGGCGATGATACCTATTATAATAAGGGTAACAAACCACCAGCTCTTCCAGAAATAAGGAGTAATCTGAACTTCTACAGAGATAACCTGCTCCTTATCGGAATTGACAGATGGGATATATTTCACCTCAAACTTATAGTCTCCAGCTGGCAGAGTGGAATAACGCACACTATGCTGACCAGCTTTGAGTTGAACCCACTCATTCTCGTATCCCTTCATGCGATAAAGGTACACGCCCTGTGTCTCGCAGCCATAATTGAGCGCTGAGAAAAAGAGGGTGAACGACTTATCACACTCATGGATACGCAACTTTCTGGCGATGGAGATGTCTTCTTCCAGATAATCGCTGCCGGCAAAGACAGGCTGGTTATCTACCAGAAGTTCGGTAAAGTACAACTTACCCGTCTGATGCACAGAACGGTTTATGCCCTTACAGCCATCATACCCGCATCGGTGCCCAGGAATATTTCGCCCTTCGCATTGCGGATGGCTCCATTGAAATAGAACTGCGAACTGATCAGACCATCTTCACGGGAGAAACTGCAGAATGCCTCGGTCTTCGGATTGAAGATAGAGAGTCCGTTATCAGTAGCTATCCACAACATACCCTGGTTATCCTCTACAATACCCTTCACGATATTGTTGGCAAGTCCGTTATTGGTGGTATACGACTTCACTTGAGTCTTTCCGTTTTTATCGCTGGTATAGCAATACAGACCATAGCCGTTACTGCCCATCCATATCTTTCCATCCTTAGCCTGGCAGAAAGACAATATCTTATCGAAGACTCCACTCTTCGGATTGTCGAGTTTATACTGATGATACGTCACAGCGAAATCGCCCTTGCCATGAGGACGCGACTTGAGGTCGACCTCTACCATTCCCCGCACACAACCCATCAGGAGTTTGCCCTTTCGGGTTATCAGAGAACCAATGCAGCCGCGCACATTCTGGCATCCCCTGAAAGGTTCGATGAGTTGGCGGCGCTTCATATCATAGAAGAAGAGACCATCATTGGTTCCGAGCCACATACCATCATTGATAGGATCGTAAGCCAAGGAACCGGCAAAGTTAAGTAAATGCTGATGCTTAGCATCTATCACCAGAGGAATAATCTTGCCCGGCTGACTGAGATTCATCACAGCAAAGCCCCTTCCCCAGGTACCAATCCAGAGCTGATTGCGGTTATCGGCTGCAAGAACCGAGACGGTATTATGCGGCAAACCGGAATTTGCCACCGTATAATGAACAAAGTTCATGCTGCCTGGAGTCAAGGCATTGAGACCTCCCTCTACTGTTCCTACCCACAGGGTTCCGTCAGCTGCCGCATACATGGCATTGACAGCATTAGGAGAGATACAGCCCGGGGTGGCGGGGTCGTGACGGTAGAATTCCAAAATCAGCTGACGTGGAGCCAGCTTGATAACACCACCTGTCTCGGAACCTACCCATATCTGTCCGTTCTTAGAGAAAAGACTGTTGATAAAGTTGCTGCTCAGCGGATTCACAGCCGTAGCAGTGTTCCAATGTTCTATCTCTCCGGTCTTATCATTGAAGATATCTACGCCACAGAGCGTTCCTACCAGAAGTTTGTCATCTGGAGAAACAGCAAGGCTCGTCACTACTTCGTGCTGGAGCGAATGGTCGGTAGCAGAGCAATGGAATTCCTGCTTTGCACTATTAAACAATCCGCGATTCGTACCCATCCATATCTTACCATGATAATAAATAAGCGCCCCCCCATACCGACCTTCGAGCGGAGGGAACAGGGATGAGATATTCTTTGCTACGAGCTGATTGTTCTTCACAGAAAACTCGCTCACCACTCCATTGTTGCATAATACAACCGTTCCTCTGCGATAGACATCACAGATTCCGAGGTCGGGAGCATTATAAGGATAGGATGTGGACAAGACGCTGTTCACCTCGCCCTTTTCGTTAAAGCCGAAACGGGTAAGCTGGTTGAAAGAAAGCATCCATATATTGCCCTTTGCATCACAATATGTTCGGGTGCAAAGTTCTTGAATACTTTGTTGAGGTGTGCCTCTACCTGGCTGTTCTCACAAGGTGGAACAACAGGCTGCATTGTTTTGAGGTCGAGCACCTGTGGCCCTTCTTCAAAAGCCACCCAAAGACGCTTGAAATGATCTTCGCAAGTATTGCGGCAGCTGTTGCTTCGCAGACTGATACCAGGAGTCCCCAAACCGAAGTTCATGAAATTGAAACCATCGTAGCGTACCAGTCCACCACCATGCGTACTGATCCATACGAAGCCGTAAGAGTCCTGAAAGATATCATCAGCAAAATTATTCGGCATACCTGCAGCCATATTGAGATAGCTTACATTATAGCGACTAGGCAGCCCACCTTGCGCCCAACTGCTCAAGGTTATAAAAAGAATGCTTATTATAGAAAGAATGTATCTAATCATCATTTATTGCTCTTGTTGCTGATGCTTATCTTCCCATTTTGAATAGATAACTAATCCTGTTGCAAACACAGCAAGGAAAATATACATTGCCAATAATCCATTACTCATATTATTGCCTTTTCTGTTCTTTGCGATCATCTATTTTGGCATAAATAAATATTCCTGCTGCCAAAAGCACCAAAAAGCCATACATAATAAACAATCCAGTATCCATATTATTTTCCTTTCTTTTTATCTTCAATTTTGGAAAATACTATCATTCCTAAGCCTAAAAGCATAAGAGCGACATACATACTTAACAATCCTGCATCCATACTTATTTCTCCTTTTCCTTATCTTTTTTATCGTTATTATTATCTTTATGCAAGAAATAGACACCTATGGCAAACAGTATCACCATGATGACTATTACCCTAATGCAGCAAAGATTGAATCAACCTTTACAAACATTGTGGTCAAAACGTATGCTGTTACTATATACTTCGCAACATCCAAGAACCATTTGCCTATTTCCTTATACATATTTATTAAGTTTTTAAACTTCTGATTGCAAAAGTACGAAGAAAAAATGAAACGAAAGAATTTTTATCAAGAAAAAAAACGTTCCTAGAAGTGTAAATTTACAACTCTAGGAACGTTCATATAGGAATATACTTGCGTTGACCATCGCAACTACGTGCATCAGGCATCGCAGCTACTTGCGTTTTAGAACTCAAGAATCATGCTCTGGCGAGGACGGAGCTTCACGTTCTTGTTGATAAGAACGGTGCGACCGTTTGTAACATCCGTAGCCTTGTCATGAGAACCGATAATCTCTGCATAACGGGAAACATTCAGTTCGTTTGCCTCGTTCTTGCCATTGATAACCGTCATCACATTCTTACCCTTATACTGGCGGGCAATTACGTAAACACCCTTCTGAGGACAGAACTGGGTCTGCTTGCCCTTGGTAATCACCTCATTGCCCTGACGCCAGTGCAACAGGTTGCTGAGCCAGTTGAACATCTGGTTTTCTGCCTGAGTTCTTCCTTCGGCAGTAAATGCATTGTGCTTGTCACCAGCCCAACCGCCAGGGAAGTCCTTGCGTACATTGCCATCGGTTACACTCTTGGTACCGTTCATCAGCACCTCTGTACCATAATAGAGCTGAGGAGTGCGATTGATGGTCAGAAGCAATGACAGCGCCTGCTTCAGAGCCAGGGTATCCTTGCCTTCACCCAGAAAGCGGTCGGTATCATGATTCTCGATGAATGCCATTACGCTCTTTGGATTAGGATAGAGATAGTCGTAGCAGAACACGTTGTAGAGACGGTTCATGCCGTTCCACCAGTCATCGGTCTCCTCTTTCTTTGCACTGTTGATGCGGTCGAAGAAAGCGAAATCCATAACGGTTGGCAGATAGCTGTTCTTCTCTGAAAGTTTGCTGTCCTTCTGCCAGGCTGCAGTATAGGCAGCTCGGTTACCCAAGTCTCGCCTACGGTATTGAAGTGAGGATACTCCTCGCCCAGCACCTTCATCCAGTGTGCCATCGCATCGCGGTCGGCATAAGGATAGGTATCCATACGGATGCCGTCGATACCAGCGCTCTCTATCCACCACTCGCTGTTCTGAATCAGATACTTGATAACATGTGGGTTACGCTGGTTGAGGTCAGGCATAGTTGGAACAAACCAGCCGTCTACGGTTTCTGTGAGATCAACCTTGCTGGCATATGGGTCAAGTACCGGAGTCAGCTTATAACTGGTCTGCAGATACTTATCGTTCACCTTAGCAGCACCATCCACCATACCGATGTTCTTCTGATGCTCGGCAGTCTGATTTTCAGGAGCCAGCCATTCTGGGGTATTGAACCAGTCCTTTGAAGGCATATCGGCCACCCAAGGATGTTCGAAACCGCAATGGTTGAAAATCATATCCATCACTATCTTCAAACCTTTCTTGTGAGCCTCATCTATCAGCTGCTTATAATCGGCATTGGTTCCGAAACGTGGGTCTACACGATAATAATTGGTGGTAGCATAACCATGATAACTGCTGTTCTTGCCGTTACTTGGACTGTCGTTCTCCAAACCGGGGTAAACCACAGAGCGGTTACACCCAACTGGTTAAAATATCCAAGTGCTGGCGGATTCCCTCCAGGTCGCCACCATGTCGCAGACTAGGCTCTGCACGGTTGCAGGTCTTATCACGCATCGTCTTAAAGGCATCATTCTTCAGATTGCCATTGGCGAAACGGTCTGGCATCAGCATATAGAGCACATCTTCATTAGAGAAACCGATGCGCTTGTCGCCCGCCATCTCACGGTTCTTCAACACATACTTCACCTTCTTCGACTGTTTGCCCTGCTTGAAGTTGAGGGTCATCTCACCAGCCTTTGCCCCATCGAGGTTAAGATAAACCAGGAGATAATTAGGAGAATCAAGGCGGGCAATGCTGTCTACCTTCACACCCGGATAGTCTACCGTTACATCGGCATTCTTGATATCCTTGCCATACACCATCAACTGGAGTGAAGCATCTTTCATGCCCACATACCAGTCAGTAGGTTCAATGCGGTTCACGTTAACCGCCGCATTCATACTTATTGCACTACTCATAAGCAATAAAGAAGCTATTATTTTTTTCATATTACACCTTATTATATATATAAACTATTTCTGATAAAGTATCAGGCTGACTGAGGGGTAACCTCAACATCCTTTCCCGAAACAAAGCCTAAGCCTTCCTCGTTAATCACACCATTGCAGCAAGCCACGGTATAATTACCCTCAGGAATCTGCATCTTCTTTGCCTCCTTATTGAAGTTATAGATCACGATGATGTTCTTCCAGCATCAATGCCCTCCAGATTCTTGAGCTGGAAACCTACGAGACAAGTCTGCTGACAAGGCAGGAACTCCAGATGCTGACGTACCTTATCGCCTGTTGAAAGACGGAATGCCGGATGATTCTTGCGGAGCTGGATCAGACTCTTGTAATAAGCAAACGCCTGCGGATACTTCTGCAGATTGGTCCAGGTAAACTGGTTGATGCTGTCAGGAGAGTTATAGCTATTGTGTACTCCCTTCTTGTCGCGGAGCATCTCTTCGCCGGCAAGGATGAAAGGAACACCCTGTGAAGTGAAGACGCAGGTCTGCGCAAGCTTATCGATGCGGAGCAACTCGGCAGTACGTATTGCTTCAGGGATATTCTTGTCGGTAAGAGATGCGATGCTTGCCTTCAGACGGTCTACCAGACACATATCGTCGTGGCAGCTTACATAACTGATCTGCTCGGTAGGATTGTTGGTCCAAGGCTTCTTGTCATAGTTCACCTTTGTCATATCCACCTGCGGATGAGCAATGCCACCCACAATACCGAACTTCAGACTCTCCTCCTGACCTGTAAGACCAGCCAGGAGCGCACCCTGATGGTCATTAGAAAAAGGACCACGGAGCGCATCGCGCATATCATCGCTGAAAGCACCGATGCCCTTGAGCTGCTGGGTATTCGCCTTCACCGCCAGTTTCTCGGTAGGATAAGCACAACTGCCTGCACTCCATCCCTCACCATAAATATAGATGCTAGGATCGATGCGGTTTACCATCTCACGATAGCCTGCATGGTTTCGATGTCATGAACGCCCATCAGGTCGAAACGGAAACCATCGATATGATATTCGTCTATCCAATATTTCACGCTCTCCAGCATAAACTGACGCATGAGAGGCTTCTCTGAAGCAGTCTCGTTGCCACAACCTGAACCGTCAGAATACTTACCATCCTTGGTCTTGCGATAATAATAATCAGGATAGGTACGCTGGAAATTGCTGCCGTTGATATCAAAAGTATGGTTATATACGGCATCGAAAATCACTCGGATGCCTGCCTTATGCAGCGCCATCACCATCTCCTTGAACTCCTTGATGCGGGTTGCTGGAGAATAAGGGTCGGTAGCGTAACTGCCTTCCGGCACATTATAGTTCTTCGGATCGTAACCCCAGTTGAACTGTGGTTTGTCGAGTCGGGTCTCATCTATAGAAGCGAAATCGAATACAGGTTGGAAGTGGATGCGTTGATGCCCAGATTCTTGAGGTATTCGATGGCCTTAGGCTCGGTGAGGGCGAGATACTTGCCCTTATATTTCAAGCTGGATGTAGGAGAAATGGAGAAATCACGCACGTGAAGCTCGTAGACAACGAGATCGGCTGGCGATTTCAGGGCAGGACGCACGTCCTGATCCCATCCAGATGGATCGGTATCATACAAATCTACGATGGCGCCACGGTTTCCGTTCACACCTACTGCTTTGGCAAATGTACCTGGTGTTTCACCCTTGCCAATATCAAAGGTATAGAACTTTCCCTTGAGGTCGCCCTTTACGGTAGTCTCCCAGCGTTCATCACCCAACTTCTTCATTTTCAGCGTTTTATAAGCCTTTCCTCCCTGACCTTGCTTATAAAGACGGAGGGTTACAGAAGACTTTTGGGCTGTTGGAGCATTCAGGATAAACATGGTTTTCTCCTTGGAATACATCATCTCATTGAATGTCTGCTGAGCATTCAATGAAGTTGGTAAAACGGTTGCTGTCAATGCTGCAATTATTAGTTTTTGGATATTCATATTGTTAAATTGTTGTTATACAGGACATTAAAGCGAACTGAGCGAAGAAAACTGTGACAGATTATCTACGCTCATTTTTAGCGTATTTCCGACCAACCGGACAAGTTGGACGGAAATACGGAAATTATAGGCTTATTTAGCGAGCAATGAGATGGCGAAACCACCACCACGTGCTTCGTTAATCTTCAAAACATCACCCTTCTTCACAGTCTTGTGAACAATCTTGTAAGATTTAGGGTTCTTCTCGTAGTCAGCAGTCTTGCCGTCCTGATAGATAGCGCAAACATACTTCTTGCCCTTATCCAGGAAGTCGAGCTTTACTACGGCTGTGCGGGCTGCATCAGTCTTACCGCCTACAAACCAGTTGTCGGTTCCCTGTGCCTTGCGGGCTACGGTGATATACTTGGCTGGCTCTGCCTCCAGATACTTGGAGTCATCCCAGTCGCAAGCCACGTCGCGGATGAACTGGAAGGCATCGTCGTTCTTCTCATAATGCTCTGGAAGATCGGCAGCCATCTGCAAAGGACTGTACATTACGAGATAGAGAGAAAGCTGACCACAGAGAGTGGTATGAACATAACTCTTATTGTTGCTCCACTCAGAAAGCTTGGTCTCGAAGATACCAGGAGTATAATCCATCGGACCACCCTGCAGACGGGTGAATGGCAACATTACGGTATGATAAGACTTGTTACCGCCAAATGCCTCATATTCTGTACCACGTGCACTCTCGTTGCCAACCAGGTTAGGCCAAGTGCGGCAGATACCTGTAGGACGGGTTGCCTCGTGGGCATTTACCATGATATGATGCTTGGCAGCGGTCTCGATGACACGCTGGTAGTGATTGTTCATCAACTGGCTGTAGTGATACTCACCTCTTGGATGATATCACCTACATAACCGGTCTTCACGGCATCATAACCATATTTGTTCATCAGGTTGAAGGCATCTTCCAGGTGGCGCTCGTAGTTGAGAGCTGCAGAAGATGTCTCGTGGTGCATCATCAGCTTCACGCCCTTAGAATGAGCATAGTCGTTGAGCATCTTGATATCGAAGTCAGGATATGGAGTCACGAAGTCGAAAACATCGAGTTTCTGATGACCGAACCAGTCTTCCCAACCTTCGTTCCAGCCTTCTACCAATACTTCCTGCAAACCGTTCTTGGCTGCAAAGTCGATGTAACGCTTCACTTCCTCGTTGGTTGCACCATGAGTACCGTTAGGCTTGCACTTGCTGTAATCAGTAACGCCGAGACGCACAGATGGCAGATCGTTGGTATAGCTCCAGGTCTTGGTACCCACAATCATGTTCCACCATACACCGCAGTACTTGGTAGGATGAATCCAGGATGTATCCTTAATCTTGCAAGGCTCGTTAAGGTTCAATGTCAACTTGCATGAAAGCATATCACGGGCATCATCACTTACCATCACGGTACGCCAAGGGGTATTGAATGGAGTCTGGATGAATCCCTTTCTGCCCACGGCATCAGGAGTAAGCCAAGACTCGAAGGTCAATGTTTTCTCGTCCAGATTGAGGTGCATGGTAGGATAATCCAGGCAGGCAGCCTCATGGATGTTGATGTAGAGTCCGTCCTTGGTCTTCATCTGGAGAGAGGTCTGAACACCGGTATCAGAGAAGACGGTGGTAGACGAATTGCTCTTGTAAGCTTCACGGTTTTTCGCAATAATTGGGCGAATGCCTGTCAATGGAGTAATGTTGTAATCATACTCCTGTGTATCATAATCACCAGGAATCCAGTAAGCGGTATGATCGCCTGCCATGGCAAACTGGGTATGTTCCTCCTGGATGACAAAATAATTCAGACTTTCCTGCTGTGGAAACTCATAGCGCAAGCCCATACCATAATCATATACACGGAACGGATGGTGATGTTACGCTTAGAAGCAGCCTGGTTCAGGTTTACCTCCATCTCGTTGTAATGGTTGCGGATGGTAGCAGTCTCGCCCCATACCGCTTCCAGGTTTCATCGAAGGTCGATGTCTTGCTGCCGGTTTCAGTAAAACCATCCATCAGGCTGGTTTCCTCCATGCCCTTAGAGGCATGTTTATCCTTAGCCAGTTCCAATCCTAAGTGAGATGGCTTGCATACAGTCTTTCCCTTATAGCTCATCTCATAGGTAGGCTGTCCCTTTTCGGTCAAAGAGAATGTTACCGAGACGTTGCCGTTAGGCGACTTTACGGTCTGGGCCGCTGCAACATAGGAAGCAAGAGACCCATCACTAATACATTCAGTTTTTTCATACTGTTCAGTTGTTGTTTATTCTTGTTTTTGAATCTTCGTTAGTTTATCTCAATCATTATCTGTTTATTCTTAAGATAGTGCAAAGGTACAAAAAACAAAAATACCCTCCACGTTTTGGGAGGGTATTTTTCTGCAAATGAGTGTGCAAACGTTTGCACTGTATATATAATCATGTTAGTTAGACTCTTCCAGACTGCGAAATCATTTCGGTGATATTCTGCACGAAACGCTTGTCAGCAGCCAGATCCTCTATGTTGAGGTGCATACGGTAACGCCAGTAATGCTTAGGGTTAGCCGGGATATTGATACGCTCAGCATCAGCATCAGGCAGACGGAGAGCCTCATCGGTAGCCAACCAGTCCTGGATGCTCAATATGCAGAGCATGGATGGAGAGGTAAGATGGCGGCTGATGATGTCACTAGCCAACCAGCCTGGGAGTGGATGAGGTGCTGGTCCCTGACGGTAGAGCATCGTATTGTAATACTCCTGGGTACGCTGGATATTCTCATCCCACCACATGCGCAGAGTAGGCATATCATGGCTCGAAATGGTACATACCGAACGGTATGGGTTACGGCTCAGATGTCCGAACTTAACCGATGGATCCTTTGGCATGCTCTGGAGTTCCAGACTCAATATCTTCAACTCGTCCATTACCCAAGGCACACAGTCTGGCACCATACCGAGGTCTTCGGCACAAACCAGCATGCGGGTAGCCTGAACCAGTTTAGGCAACTTTTCATCGCCTCCTGATACCAGAACTGGTTGTTGCGGCGATAGAAATAGTCGTTGTAAAGGCGGTTGAACGCTGCCTTGTCATTATCATAGAGCGACTCGTAGATAAAGTCGAGCTGGGCTGAGATACGTGGATGGAAGACGCTAGGGTTGGTATGATCACGTACAAAGAGTACATCGCTGATCAGGCATACAAGCCATCACGCAGCCAGAGTTCCTTCTCATCTGTTACGTCAGCAAAGAGTGCCTCTACCTTGCGCTGGGTATCTACCTCAGGCTTCATCTGATAACGTTCGTCATCCAGACGGTCGAGATACTTCTCCTTTACCTCGCCGGCACGCTCATGGAACACACGGTCCAATACCCAATCGGTAATGAACGGACGGGTAAAACGGTCTTCCTGGAAGTGCAAACCATAGCTTTCTATCTCTTCACGACTCATGGCAAGCGCCGGTGCAAACTGTCCGAGCAATCCATGTACGCTATGTACCGGAATCTCCCAGATACGGAAGAAGCCCAATACGTGGTCGATGCGGTAAGCATCAAAGTATCTTGCCATGTTCTTGAAACGGCGGTTCCACCACTGGCAGCCATCCTTCAGCATCTCAAACCAGTTATAGGTAGGGAATCCCCAGTTCTGACCATTGGCAGAGAAGTCATCAGGTGGAGCACCCGCCTGCCCATTGAGGTTGAAGTATTTTGGTTCCGTCCATACATCGCAACCATTGCGGTTTACGCCGATTGGAATATCACCCTTCAAAATAACGCCCTTAGCCTTGGCATGCTCGTGAGCCTCCTGCATCTGTCGGTCCAGTACGAACTGTACGAAATAGAAGAACGCCACGTTCTTGTAAGCAGCAGTCTTAGGGTCGGCAAGCGCTTGCGCTCAGCCTCATCCCATACCTGATGATCTGGCCACTGGTTGAAATCAGCCGTACCATTCTTATCACGCAGGTATGAATATTGTGCGTAAGGAACCAGCCACAGTTCAGTATCCTGGAAGAAAGCCTTGTATTCGGCTGTCTTCATCATCTTTTCACCTTCCTGATTGAAGATTTGGCGCAAGTAATTTATCTTGAAATCATTTACTTTCTCGTAATCTATCTTATCCAGTGCGTTCAACTCAGCACGTGTCTTCTCAGCCTCAGCACGAGCTTGGCATCCTTCAGCTCTGGGAGAGCATGGAGGTCGGCATACTGCGGATGAATAGCGAAGACGCTGATGCAGCTGTATGGATAACTGTCGGTCCATGTATGAGTGATGGTGGTATCATTGATAGGAAGGAGCTGGAGCACCTTCTGACCGGTAGAAGCCACAAAATCAATCATGGTCTTCAGGTCACCGAAATCACCGATACCGGCACTCTTACGGGTACGCAATGAGAATACTGGCACCTGCGTTCCGGCAAGTTTGCGGTTATACAGGGCGAAGAAAGCCTGGTCGAGTTCATAAGATACCAACTCACCTGCCTTCATCTCCGGCAAATCCACGGTTCTGTTCATGCTGGTTTCCCAGAGAAGCTCGTTCTTCGCATTACGGAAAGCCACGAACTTAAACTCCAGATGTCTGCCCTCAAGATGAGTCGCATCAATATCAGCCACCCATTCATTATAGGTATGCTGAGTCATCGGAAGAATCTTCTGCACATCCCAGACACCCAAAGCTTTATCTGCACCCAATACACCCAGACGCTCACCATCACGAAGCTGAGGAGCACGGACTATCAGACGCACAATCTTGCTGCCCGTTTCCGGCTTCATCTCCTGTGGAGCCTGATGATTGATGCAATCGGTAAAGGCACTGCTGTAGAGGTAAGCATCCTCCGGCATAACCTTCCAATGATCGTAAAGGGTATAAGCCGCAGCCTTCTTGGCATTTACATCGAGCTGATGCTTGATTATAAGCCATTCGGTCTTGACTGCTCTTCCTTCACGTTCTACACTATAATAATAGGTATACGATTTTTCAGGTGATTCAACACACCAGTCGCATGCCCATCTTTGACCATCTGTTGTCTCGAGAGGAAGTTTCAGTTCACCTTCCTCCGTCTGAATGTTTACGACGATCTGTTCGCCGAACATTGCTTTATATTCAATATTAAACTGTACTGTCATAAGACTCTTAAAGGCTCTTAAAAATGTTATAAGTTATATTTGATGCTACAAAGGTAAGAAAAACGAGCGAAAAACGTATCTGAAATTTGCATATTTTTTCTCACAAATCGTGCAAACGATTGCACAACCCTCACTCCGTAGAAACAATCAATTAATCGTTCATCTTATTTTATTCTGATTTCTTATCCTTGATGATACTCACAGACAGCGCACCCGCAATCAGCAGGATACCTGCCACAATCATCATATCGCTCTGATGAGAACCCACCAGACTCAGGACAGTTCCACCGCAGATGGCAGCCACAATCTGAGGGATACAGATAGTTCCGTTAAACAGACCGAGATAAGCACCCATGTGACCATATCCCTGCAAAGCATTGGTAACAAAGGTGAAAGGCATCGCCAGCATGGCTGCCCAACCGGCACCAATCATCAGGAACGGAATAAACTGCAGATACTGGTCATGCAGGAAAGGTATCAGGCAAAACCCACACCACCGATAACCAGACTGACAGCGTATGCCACCTTCGTATTCTTAAACTGAGGGAGAATCACAGCCCAGATAACACTACCTACAGCCTGAACTGCAAAGAGAATGCCCACCCAGTTGCCTGCCTCCTGAAATGCTTCAGAAGCAGGGTCGGTCGTATTCCATACGGTTTCAGCGATGGCTCCCGTAGAATAATTCCAGAGATAAAGGAAACCAGCCCAGCAGAAGAACTGAACCAGTCCCACCTTCCAGAAGGTAGATGGCGCCTTGCGGAGCAAAGTAATCCAACCGGCCTTGTCTTCAGAAGCATTAGGATTCTTCACTCTTCCCTCTTCACTCTTCGCTTCATTATAGTCCGCATACTGCTGTGGATTCCACTCCTTCACCTTCATCGTGGTGTAGATAACACAGAGTATCAGGATAGCCGCACCTATATAGAACGACCAGATGACAGAATCAGGAACCACACCCTTCTCAGCATAATTCTTGATACCGAGGAAGGTAAAGAGGAACGGGAAGATATATCCGGCTACAGAACCGGCATTGCAGAGGAAACTCTGGATAGAGTAAGCCTTTGCCTTCTGTTTTTCATTTACCATATCGCCTACAAGCATCTTGAACGGTGCATTGCCATATTGATGCTTGTATCGAGGAACATCAGCGCTATCAGTCCGAAGAGCATCGCACCGCTCACGGTCAGTCCGAGCGAACCAGCGTTCGGCAGCAGGCACATCACCAGGACGGCAATCGTAGCACCCACAAAGAGATAAGGGATGCGACGACCGAAGCGGCACCACGTCTTATCGCTCAACGTGCCCACGATAGGCTGAACCAGGATTCCCATCAGAGGAGGGAGAATCCAGAAATAACTCAAGTTGTGTGGGTCAGCACCCAACGTTGCAAAGATTCGGGAGATGTTGGCGCTCTGTAGGGCGTAGGCAATCTGTACTCCGAAAAATCCGAAGCTCAAGTTCCAGAGCTTCCAGAAACTTAAATCAGGTTTTTGTTTCATATTGTTATGCTTTTATTTATATTCATTCAGAAAAGAATGTCAATTCAACATTTAACATTCAACATTTAACATTATCTAGTAGTTCCTCTCACCACGAGTCGTGTTCTCACCACTCTCTTCTCCACCTCATCTCTAGGGATGTAGCCTTCCACCAGACCAATCAGGATATTGGCAGCTTCCTCGCCTACGGCTACACCTCGCTGCTCAACCGTAGTAAGCATCGGGTCGCACGCTTGGCACGGTCACCATTGGTGAATCCGCAGATGCTGATTTCTTCAGGCACCTTGAACCCCATGCGCTTGGCGGTATAGAGGATGCCGATTGCCGTATCATCATTGATGGCGAAGAAAGCATCCGGACGATCTTCCTCTATCAGAATATCCGGCGTTATTGCTTCGGCACTGGCACGGTCATCGCAGATATTCACCCAGTCAGGGTTCTCCGTCAAACCATGCTTTACCAGCGCATCATGATAACCGTTATATCGGTTCTTGGAGATTTCCAGATTCATCGGCGAGCCGTAGAAGGCAATCTTCTTGCAGCCCGTATCAATCATGTGGGTAACGGCAGTAAAGGCACCCATATAGTCATCTACCACCACTCGCGAGCAGTTCACGCCCGTACATATTCTATCATAGAAGATAAGCGGCACCCCATTCTGCAGCAGTTTTTCGAAATGGTCATACTGCTTGGTATCCTTCGCCTGTGAAACGATGATGCCACAAACCTTGTTCTGATAGAAGTCTTCACAGATGGCCACCTCCTTATCGTAGCGCTCGTTACTCTGCGCCACCATCACACGGTAACCTCTGGCTCTAGCCTCTTCCTCTATACCCGAAAGCACCGACATGAAGTAATAGTGTACCACCTGAGGCACAATAACTCCAATCACCTTCATCGGCTTCACCTTATTATGTCTTAAAGCTTCACCCAGGAAATTAGGAAAGAAGTTATGTTCACGCGCGTATTTCTGAATACGCTCCTTTTGGGCAGTACTGATACGAGAACTGTCCTTCAAAGCCCGGCTCACTGTGGCAACACTTACGCCCAGATCGCGAGCAATATCTTTCATTGTTATTGTTTCTTTATCGCCCATTGCTATTAGTTGTGCTGCAAAATTACGAAATATCCTCAATATAAGTTCAATGTTCTTGACTTAAATCAAGTAATTTCTATGCAAACGTTTGCACAAAATAAATAACGGAATTAACACAAAAATAGTACAACATAAGAGAAAAGAACTTAATTTTGCACACAGAAAACGACAAGTTTATGGGCAAGCGCCCCATTCCTACCTTATATAATATAAGTAAGATGTCAGAAAGACCCCGAAAAGAGCCAGAACGGCATTTTGAGTAGGAACGACAACAACTTAAGCCAAGAAGAAAAGAAGAAAAAGTAAATAATTTAATATAATACATTAACTTAAAAATCAAGCAAATGATGAAGCAGGTAAAAATTAAATTGCCTCTCAGAGCGTTGACCCTAGCAAGCGGTCTGCTTCTGACGGTGAGTTCCTTTGCGCAGAGTAATGCGATTAAGGGACAAGTGAAGGATGCTTCTGGTGAGCCTATCATGGGTGCTACCATTACAGTTAACGGTAAGGCAGTGGGCATTACCGATATGGATGGTAACTTCTCAGTAGACGCAGCGCCAGGTACCAATCTTACTTTCACCTATCTTGGAATGACTCCGCAGACAGTGAAAGCAGCTAATAACATGAGCATTACCTTGGCAGATGACTCTAAGGCTTTGAACGAAGTCGTAGTCATCGGTTATGGTGTAGCTAAGAAGAACGACTTGACTGGTTCTGTAACAGCTATCAAGCCTGATGAGAAGAACCATGGTATCATTACATCTGCACAGGATATGATCCAGGGTAAAATTGCCGGTGTAAACGTAAACTCTGCATCAGGTGCTCCTGGTGATGGTGCTCAGATCCGTATTCGTGGTGGTGCTTCTCTTACAGCCTCAAACAATCCTCTTATCGTGATTGATGGTATGCCAATGGACAATAATAACACTAAGGGTATGAACAACCCATTGTCTTTGGTAAACCCTAATGATATTGAAAGCTTTACTGTATTGAAGGATGCTTCCGCTACTGCCATCTATGGTTCCCGTGGTTCTAATGGTGTCATCATCATTACCACCAAGAAGGGTCGCAGCGGCCAGAAGCCACAGGTTTCTTACAACGGCACTTCTCTGTAAGTACAGTTGCCAAGAAACTTGACGTGATGAATGCTGCAGAATATACCGAATTTATCAAGAATCAGTATGGAGAAGGTTCTGCAGCTTACAATGGTTTAGGATGGAAAGAATTCAATGAGGATGGAACTCCAAACTATGCAGCAGGAACATACGATACAGACTGGCAGGACGAAATTTATCGTGCAGCATTCAGCCATGACCACAATGTAAGTTTGACTGGTGGCATCAACAAGCAATCATGGTCTATGCCATATCGTGTCAGCGTAGGTTACACCAGCCAAGAAGGTATTCTGAAAGGCTCTGATTACCAACGTGTCACAGCAGGATTTAATGTAAGTCCGTCACTTTTTGACAAGCATTTGAACATCAACGCCAATGCAAAATACTCTTACGCCAAGACTAACCCTGGTGGTCAAGATGCCATCGGTGCTGCCACAACAATGGATCCGACACGTCCAGTAAAGAGCAGCGACGAGAAATTCAAGAACTGGGGAGGCTACTGGCAGTGGACAAAGAATGTAACAGAGTACGACCCAACATTCCCTTATGGTCGTAATGACGATGCACCATCCAACCCTGTAGAAAAAATCGAGAACTATGGTTTCGACAAGAGTGCACATGTTCTCTTGGGCAATTTGGAGGCAGACTATAAGATTCATGGATTCGAGGACTTGCACCTCCATGCTAACCTTGCTGGTGAATACACCACTGGTGGTGAATATACTCACAACTCTCGTTACTCAACCTATAGTTTCTATTATGGAAACGATGGTGAGAACACAGAAAAAAAGTATAATTTGTTGGCTACAGCATACGCTCAGTACACAAAAGACATCAATAAGGCAAACCACTTTGACATCATGCTTGGTTATGAGTATAACCATATGAAGTACTGGGGAAACAGCTGGGACAAGACATTCTATCCATCTACATATGAAGGAAAGTCAGACAAAGGCGAAGCATTGGCAGGCACTCTAAAGTCTGGAAATACAAACAATTGGAAAGGTCAGATATATCTCGTCAGCTGGTATGGACGTGCAAACTACTCATTGTTGGATCGTTATCTCTTTACATTCACAGCTCGTTATGATGGTTCTAGCCGATTTGCCGATGGTCATCGTTGGGGTTTCTTCCCATCAGCTGCCTTTGCTTGGCGAGTTAAGGATGAGAAATTCTTAAAGGATGTCAACGCCATCAGCGACTTAAAGCTTCGCTTAGGTTGGGGTAAGACTGGACAGCAAGATACGGGTTTGGAATACTATACTCCTACTTATAAAAAAGTACAAGTGTACACTTTCTCTATCCTGTAGGTCCTAAGAATGACGGTATCCTCTATCGTCCATTGGCTTATAATGATGACTTGACTTGGGAAACAACGACAACTTGGAACATAGGCTTGGACTATGGTATGTTTGATCAGCGCTTAACGATTAACGCAGATGCATACATCCGTAAAACCACTGACCTTCTTAGTAAAACCACTATTTCAGCTGGTCAGAACTTCGACAACACCCTCATGATGAATGCGGGTTCTTTGGAGAACAAAGGTTTCGAAGTTGCTATCACAGGTCGTCCTATCCAGACTAAAGATTGGTTTGTAGAGGTTAGTGTCAATGCTGCATACAACAAGAATAAAATTACAGAATTGACAGAGGGTCGCGACATGATAGAGGCAGGAATGCAAGTTGGTCAAAACCAACCTGTAACATACCATAAAGTTGGCATGCCTGCAAATTCATTCCTTGTTTATCAGCAAGTGTATGACGAAAGTGGTCGTCCTATTATGGGATGTTATGTTGATCGTGATGGCAATGGTTCAATTGACGAGAACGACAAATATTTCTATAAAAATATTGTAGCTCCTTGGACTGGAGGATTCAGCTTTAAGATTTCCTATAAGAATTGGGATCTTGGCACCAACTTCAGAGCAAGCTTCGGCAACTACCTTTACAACAATATCGAACAAGGTAAAGCAAACTCTTCCGTATTGTATAACTCAAAGGGTTATTACGAGAATAGCACAAAAGAAATTACATCATTAGGATGGACATCTTACAACTATCCTCTTACAGACTACTTTGTACAGAATGGAAGTTTCTTGAAGTGTGACAATATCACATTGGGTTACAACTTCGATAAATTCTTGCAGATGGGCAAATACAAGGGCATCTCTGGCCGCATCTACGCATCATGCTCAAATGTGTTTACCTTGACTAAGTACAAGGGGCTTGACCCAGAGCAAACATCAGGTATGGAAAGTAGCATTTATCCACGCTCTCGTACCTTCTTGCTTGGTCTTAACCTCAACTTCTAACATTTTAAAAGATTTAGATATGAAATTAAATAAAATCAAAACAATAGTTCCAGCAGCCGCTCTTCTACTGACGGCAAGCTTGAGCTCCTGCATGGCAGACTTAGACAAGGGAAACATTGACCCTACTGTTGAGCCTAACGCAGATATCATTGGTTTGTATAGCAAATGCTATGCAGGTCTCATCATGGAAGGAAATGATGGAAATGCCGACTTCACCATTGATGACGCAGGTAAATCAACCTTACTTCGCAACGTATTTAACTTTAACGAGTTACCTACAGATGAATCTATCTGCTGGTGGTCTGATGGTGGTATTACCGACATATGTAAGAACCAATGTCTTTCTGGAAACGCAACATTAAAATTCTTATATTATCGTCTGATGTCAAACATCACATTCTGCAACCAATATATAAGTTTGGATGCAGCACAATCAGAAAAGACAATGCTTGCAGAAGTTCGTTTCATTCGTGCTTACAACTATTTCCTGATGCTTGATTTCTTTGGAGATCCACCTTTCATTGAGACCATCTCTACTGACGCTCCAAGACAGGCTCACACGTATAACAAGAACTTTGACCCAAATAAAACTTACAATCGTGCTGAATTGCTCCAACTGGGACGTGAATTCTTGTTCAACTGGGTAAAAGACGAATTGGTTGCAGCAGAAGCAGATATGCTCCCAGCTAAGCCAGAGAATGATACAGATGCTGATTATGGACGTGCCGACAAAGGTACGGCTTGGTTGCTCTTAAGCCGTCTTTATCTGAATGCAGGTACCTATCTCAACAATGATGGATCAAACAATCCATACTGGCAAGAGGCTAAAGAATATGCAGAAAAGGTTATCAACTCTGATTACAAGCTGTTTGACGACTCAAAGGAATCTGCCGAGGCCAAAGCAAATGGATACAAACCATACGACTTGTTGTTTATGGGTGACAATGGTTCCAACGGAGCTAGTTGCGAGGCTTTGCTACCTTTGCTTCAGGATGGTGACAAGACACAAGGTTGGGGTGGTTCACTCTTCTTCATCGCTGCTAACTGGAACGATAAGATGGCAACCGTAACTGATAAAACTGCAGGTACAACAGGTAACAACTGGTCCGGTATGCGCCTTCGCCCTGAATTCCTACAGAAATTCACAAAGGACCCTAGCATTTTCTTAGATAAATCAACATCTGAGATTCGTGCAATGGGTATAGATGACCGTGCCTTGATTTGGGGCAAGGGTTCAGATTCCGACAAGCGCACCATCGAACTTGGAGACAACAGCAGCTTCTATCAGGGCTTAACTACCACAAAATGGAACAACAACTATTCCAATAATGGTACGCCACATGATACATACAATGTAGATACAGACTTTTTCCTCTTCCGTGTAGCAGAAGCATATTTGAATGCAGCAGAAGCAGAAATGCACTTGAATGGAGAAGGTTCAGCTTTGGCAAAACAGTACGTTGACGCTATCCGTAACAGAGCACACGCTTCCACCAAGGCTTCTTATACATTGAATGACATTCTTGATGAACGTGCCCGTGAGTTCTACTGCGAAGGAATTCGTCGTACCGATCTTATTCGCTTCAATCAGTTTGGTGGCAAACAAGCAACTTATACTTGGGCATACAAGGGAGGAAGCGAAACCGGAAACTCGTTCTCTAAGATTTACAATGTATATCCACTTCCTTCATCTGAGGTATTGCCAAACAAGAACTTAACCCAGATTGACGGATACAACGAGAGTAACAACTAAAAATGTATAACCGAATTATAAAGGAATACAATATGAAGAATAAATATATACTTGGTGCTCTGCTCATTTGCATCACCAGTTTATTCACAGCATGTACCGATGACAATGACTCAAACCCTACGCTGATTCAGCCTACAGAGTTTGTTTTGAACGCACCAGCATATGCTAACGAGACTGTAGACTTGCAGCATGCTGCTGATGTAGCTTTCACTTGGTCACAGCCAAAATACACAGCAGAGAATGCACCAATCAATGCAACATACGAGGTACAACTCTCACCAACCAACTCATTCACTGTTTCTAAGAAAGAAGCTGAAGGAGATGAAAGTGGAGACAAAGCAGCAGACTATCTGGCATTCAATAAGACTACGACTCTCTGCAAAACATCTTTTACCGGCAAGGAAATTGATAAGGAACTCATTGGTTTTTTTGGATGGACTGAGGAAACGACCCCTAATTACCAAGAGGTTTATGTAAGGGTAGTGTCCTATATTGCAGAAGGCACTAAGCGTTTGAACCAGATTGAGTCCAACTCAATAAAGTTAGCAGTTAAGCCTTTTTACGAGAAACTTAAAGACGCAGCTCCTCTTATGTGGTATTTTGTTGGAGATAACTTTGGAGATGGTAAGTGGGGAAACATGGCCGTTGCAACGGGTACAAGTCGATTTCCTATGTTCCTTGACAGTGAATGCACTTATGACAAGAATAGCGGAGAAGGTGTCATAACTTACCTCAACTATTTCACTTCACAAGGTTGGAAACTGTTACCTGAAGATGGAAACTGGAATTTCGCTTTCATAGCAGATGGTGCTAACAAGGTTGTAAACCGTAAAGATGGTGCTGATGGAGCAAATTGCTGGGTTGACCCTGCTGGATATTATCTTGTAAAAGTAACTACTAATAAGACCACAAAGGAGAGTACTTGTACAATCGAAAAGCAAGATATTACCCCAACTGTTTATAACCAGATTTGCATCATCGGTTCATTCAATGATTGGACAACTCCAGGCGAGAACATGATTCCTGTAAACAAGGAGGGCGAGAACCACGTATGGTTCTACGAACTGAAGGTTGACCCAGGAAAGGTTGAACAAATCAAGTTCAAGATTCCTGACAATTGGGATACCAACTGGGGCTTTGGTTCTAACGATGGCGATATTGCAACTTGCGGTAAAGCCACAAACGGCGGTAAAAACATTGGTGTAGGCGAAGGCACATGGTATATCATGTTCAACGACATCACTGGTGAGTTTAGCATTATTGAGAAGCAATAACGTTTATCACTTAATTAAGAAAGTATTATGACTAAGAAAATATTATTTGCATTTGTCATTGCTGCAGGACTAGCATCCTGCAGCGAGGACTATACCGACTGGAACAATCCACAGCACAACGATGCAGAAGAAGCTGTTGCAGCTGCCTATGGAGTTCAGTTTGTGGGTTCTGGTGTTGATGTAAACATGGGAGATGAAAACAACCCGGAGAAAATCAAACTTGTTTCTATGGCGACAAGTAATCCTGATGTTGATTCTCTGCGTTTCATTTCCATCAAGGTAAATAATCAGGTTATTCCATATACAGTGGAAGGCAACGATGCTTATGTTTCAACATATTCGTTGGATTCTTGCGCCATGGTTGCACTTAAAACACGCAAGTATGAAAAGCGAGAGTTAAACGTCGATGTTGAAGCTACAGTTTATCCTAAGTCGAAGACTGCAGTAGCGATAAAAGGAGAACTCAAACAAAACGAGACTCCTATTCCTACACCAGAAATCGACTCTAAGGGTTATTACATATTGGGAGACATCGAAAATGTAGGTTGGACTCCATCCAAGGGGTTAATGATGACAGACAAAGGTAACGGCATCTACACTGCCACCATCACAACAAAATATGATAAAAACTGGTTCAAGTTTTATGGCGCAACAGGTTTCTCCACAGATGACAACAATTGGGACTTAGTAAATAAATACCAATATGGTTGTCAAGTAAGTGATGATGCTGCGACTTTTAATATGCTAGAATGGAAAGACGTTAAGACCCCAACTATCGCAGGTGCTGGCACTTGGATTGTCACTCTTGATATGATTAACTGTACATATACTATCAGCAAGCCTATCCTCTATATGGCAGGTGATGCTAATGGATGGGCTACAAATGACTATCTCACAGGTAATGATGGCGTACACTACACTGGTTACATGTACTTGAACCAGAATGGTTTCAAGTTCTGTACTCAGCCAGAGTGGAAGGGCACCAACTATGGCGCAGACTTCAATACAGCTGCTGATGCAGCCAATATCACTATGACAGAAGAAGCCGGTTACTACAAGGTAGATGTTGATTTGGAAAGCAAGAGCTATGTTCTGACTCCTATCACAACAATCGGTATCATTGGTAGCGCATCACCTAATGGTTGGGATTCTGACGTTGATATGACATACGTTCCTTACAATGCAGAAACCAAAGAACTTGGCTACTGGGAGAAAAAGGACATCACATTGACAGCTGGTGAAATCAAGTTCCGTGCCAACGACGACTGGGCTATCAACTGGGGTGGCGATGTAAATGCTCTTACCCAAGGCGGTGGCAACATCGCTGTAGAAGAAGGCACTTACGACATCAAGCTTTATCCTTGGGCTGATGGCTATGCAAAGTGTGAAATGACTAAGAAGTAAACATTTGCTTCATCAAATAAACTAAATATCAATAGGCGGCTCTCAATTCCGGGAGCCGCCTATTTTTTCTTTCTCCTCCCCCTCAAATATTTTTTCCCTAAAACCTTGGAAGTTACGAGGAAAAGTCGTATCTTTGTCCCCGAATAAGTACAACATTTATATTTTTATGATTATGAGAACAGGCGACAAAGTATTAATATCTCCAGATTTGACACATGCCAAAGACTGGACACAGGGCGAAGTGATTGAAGTTGAGAACAATCCTTTCGTAGGAATTGTCATCTCCGCAAAAACCGCAGATGGAAACATCTTCTTTGGATATAAGGACTTATTTGAACCTGCAAAGGAGACCGTATGTCGCACTAGCATTTGATATGGTAATTTCTGATTTACAAAAATACTATGGCGAACCTTACAACAAGGCTTACTACGAAATAAAAGAGCTTCTAAAAAAGAATGGTTTCGAGTGGGTGCAAGGCAGTACATACATGACGATGAATGATGATTTGACTGCACTTGTAAAAACAGTTATGGAGCTCTCTAAAATAGAGTGGTTTAAGAAATCCGTCAGAGATCTAAGAGGATTCAAAGTTGAAAGTTGGTCGAACTTTACTGATTTGGTTAAAAACTCATAGAATAGGCGGCTCACCTCCAATCCGGGAGCCGCCTGTTTTCTTTTTATCATCATGATTTCTCTATTATTTCCTTCATATCCTATAAAAAACACAAAAAAACTTTGGCGGTTTCAATTATTCAGCGTATCTTTGCAAAAGTTATAAGAATAAAATTATGGAGGAAATAATATGATAACAAAACGTACTGTACTTAACGAGGCTCAGCTTGAACTTCTTGACCTTGTGTCCGTTATGGACTCAAAAGAAGAGATAGAAGGATTGCGTAAAGCAATAACTGATTACTTGGGTTCACAACTAAAAGGAGAACTTGACAAACTTTGGGCAAACGGAACACTCAATGAAGAAAAAGTAGAAAGCTTCCGCACACTCCATGAAAGAACTCCTTATCATAAGGAAAAAGTATCATGCTAAAAGAGAAAATTGTACTAGACACAAAGTGTCTTGTCATGTCTCTATCTGCACATAATCCATATGCAGAAATTCGTAAAGGGAGAATACATCTTATGTGTGTCCAATGACATATTGGAAGAATACGAAGAGGTGTTAGGGCGTAATATTACCCCAAAAGTAGCAAGAATTGTATTAGCTATATTCAAATTTTGCCTAACGTAAAGTTTATCGACCCTCATTACAGCTTTGGATTGATAAAAGCAGACGAAGATGACAACAAGTTTGTTGATTGTGCCATTGCTAGTAATGCAATTTTTATTGTAACAGAAGATAAACATTTCAAAGAGTTAGAAAACATTCCTTTCCCAAAAGTGGAAATAGTAGGTATTGATGACTTTTTGAAACATCTCAAGAAATAATTGTTTTCAATAGGCGGCTCTCCTCCTATCCGGGAGCCGCCTATTTTCTTTTTCTCCTCGCCCTTTTCAAGTATTTTTTCCCTAAAACCTTGGAAGTTACGAGGAAAAGTCGTATCTTTGCAGAAGAAAAGCTGCACTCGGCAAATTGAAAGCAAGCTTTCTTGGCGCTCGTTTGCATTTTCTTTGCAGAAGAAAAGCTGCACTCGGCAAATTGAAAGCAAGCTTTCTTGGCGCTCGTTTGCATTTTCTTTGTCCCAAAATCCGTATGCCTTCTATTAGAAGACCAAATTAAAACATTACTCTATGGATAGTTTGATACAATATAACAATGCTGTCAACGCTATAAAGACAGCCATACTTCAAGGACAATATGAAGCAGCCAAAGGTGTGAACCGCATACAACTTGCTTTATATTTTGCCATCGGAAAATATCTTTCACAACATACCCGCAAAGGAGTATGGGGCGAGGGCGCATTAGCATCCATCAGCGAACAACTTCGTAAGGAACTACCAGGTCTTCGAGGATTCTCGGAAACTCAAATGAAGGATATGAGACGTTTTTTATGAAGCATGGAATATGCTTGACAGCAATTCGGCGTTGCAACCGCCGAATTGTGCTTTGAGAATTCAGCGGTTGCAACCGCTGAATTACAAAATAGTGAAAATCAGATAGATATATTCCATACTTATCTATTTCTAATATTCCAGATTTTCCTGTTGAGGACTTCTTTAAAGTACCATTCACACACCACTCTGTCATCATTAGTGGACCAAAAGAAACTTCGGCACGCTTTTATTATATTCACCGCACTGTAGAGGAACATCTTTCCGTAAAGAAGCTCCGCCAACTTATAAAGGAGGATGCTTACCATAGCCAAGGGCACATGCCTAACAATTTTACCCGAACCATCAACAATCCTAAAGAAGCTCGACGTGCTGTAGAAATGTTCAAGGATGAATATCTGCTCGATTTTATCAATGTAGAAGAGATTGGGGAACGCGAAAAAATAGATGTAGACGAACGAGTTATAGAACAAAGCATCGTTCAAAACATCAAGAATTTCATTATGACCTTTGGCAGAGACTTTGCTTTCATCGGCAACCAATATCATCTGGAGATCTATGGTGTGGAACAATTCCCAGACCTGCTGTTTTTCAATCGAGAATTGAACGCTATGGTTTGTATAGAATTGAAACTTGGCGAGTTTAAGACCTCTTATCTTGGACAACTTTTTGGCTATCTCCAAATTCTCGATGACAAAGTGCGTAAGCCACACGAGAATCCGTCTATAGGAATCATTCTTTGCCAATCAGCAAACTACTCTTATGCAGAATATGCTGTTCGAGACTATAGCAAGCCGATGGGAGTTGCTACCTACAAGACGTTGGATGACATGCCTGAAAGGTTACGCAAGCTTTGCCTGATATGAAGAAAATGATGGACTTGCTAAAAAACAAGGAAGAATAAATTGTATGGAGTAACAACCAAGGTGGTTAACCAAGCCATAAGAAACAATCCGGATAAATTTCCTTCTGGTTATGTTATCGAACTGACTAACAGTGAGAAAGAGTATGTGGTCAAAAATTTTGACCACCTCGAAAGTCACCAATGGCAACAGCCACCACCATTGCCATCATTGATACATTTACCAAACTTCGCAAATTGGCAAGAACCATCGACAAGGTGAACGAAGATACTAAGGAGCATGGTATTTATCCGGACAAGAACACAGAGGACAAGATACAGGCTGCCATGAACGAAGTCTTCGCCGACAACTTGCCACTGAAAACTGCGACAAGCTTAACCTTTGGTGTTGAACCTGGGAATCCGTACAAATTCTCTTTGGAAGCAACATGATTCTGAACTGAGGTCATGACAGATACTATGAATTTGCACAGAAAATGCAAACGTTTGCGCAAGTCGTTTGCTTGATTTAGGTCAAGAAAAGATTGCCACTACAAAAGAAAATCATAACTTTACCACCGAAAACAAAAAACAAGAAGTATATGAAGAAAATTTACTTGACACTTATTGCACTCTTAGCAGTAATCAGTGCTTCGGCACAGGGATGGCCGGCAAACTACAATGGAGTCATGCTGCAGGGCTTCTCTTGGAATGCATACGAGGCTGCACAATGGAAAGCTCTTGAGGCTCAGACTACAGAGTTCAAAGGATTCATCGACCTCGTATGGGTTCCTCAGAGCGGAAAATGTGCTGAAACCGTGCAGGTAATGGGCTATAAACCCTATTACTATTTCAACCACAACTCCAGTTTCGGAACAGAAGACAAGTTGCGTTCCATGATCAAGACTTTTAAGAACAATGGTATCGGAACCATTGCCGATGTAGTTATCAACCACCGCAATACCGAGGGTTGGTTCACTTTCCCAGCAGAGACATACCAGGGTGTGACCTACCAGATGCTGCCTACCGACATCTGCAAAAACGACGATGGTGGTAAGACCTTAACCCAAGCAAACAAAGAAAACGTCAATCTCAGCATCAACAACGATGAGGGCGACGACTTCGGCGACTGCCGTGACTTGGACCACAAGAGCACTAACGTGCAGAAAGTAGTAAAGGCTTACTTGAAATTCCTGAAAGAAGACTTGGGGTACGAAGGTTTCCGCTATGATATGGTGAAAGGCTTTGCGGCAAGCCATGTGGGCGACTACAACGATGCTACAGGCATTAAATTCTCTGTGGGAGAATACTGGGATGGTGTAGGAAACATCAAGAATTGGATTAACAACACAGGCAAGAAAAGCGGTGCCTTTGACTTCCCATTCCACTACAACATGACCAATGCAATCAAATACAACGACTGGAGAAAGTTGAATGACGCCAGCCTGATGTCTGATCCTTCCTATCGCCGTTATGCCATAACCTTCGTAGAAAACCACGATATACAGGTACGCGAGGACAATAGCAACGAGGGAAGCAAAGACCCTATCCCTACAACATATATTCCTGCTGCCAACGCATTCCTTATTGCCATGCCTGGTACTCCTTGTATCTTCCAGCCTCACTGGAAAGCATACGAGCACGAGCTGAAGAGCATGATAGAGGCCCGCAAATTAGTAGGTATCACCAACACAAGTTCTTACAGTAATTATGCCAATAAGAAAGAGTATTTTGCCAATGCAGTAAACGGAACCAATGGACGCAAGTTGTTGATTGTTGTAGGTATTCCAAGCATGATGACTAACCCATCAAAGACTGAGTACACCCGCATCCTCTCTGGCAAAAACTACATGTACTATCTGTCAAACAACTCAGAGACTGCATGGGCAGACAAGTCTTCTGGCGAATACGAGGAGGGCTTCAAAGTGGCTCTTACTGCAGTAAGCAAGAACACCTCTGCTAAGTTGGTTTACACCACCAATGGCAGCAACCCTACAGCTAACAGCACACAGGTAACAAGCGGTACATCTATCAACATCAGCAGTTCTTGCACACTGAAGGTGGGTCTGCTCATCAATGGTACTGTAAGCGGTATTCGCACTTACAATTATAGCATCAAACGTTTCGAGCCTTACAATATTACCGTATATGTTAATACGGATGGCACCGACTGGAAGAAGGTAAACTTCTACTATTGGGGTAACACTGATGATAAACTTAAATGGCCCGGAACCACCATTACACAGACCAAGATGATTGATGGCAAGAACTGGTATTATAAGGACTTCACCATTACCCAAAAAGATGGAATGCTCAACTTTGTTTTCTGCGAGCCTAACGATGCAGGAACAAAAGAGAAAACTCAGTCACACGACGTTACTGGAGTCAACTCAACTATCTTCGTCAAAGTGGGTCCTGGTAAGAGTAATGGTAAGTATGTTGTTACGAATGTCACTAAAGACATAAATACAGGTATCGACTTGCCTACAACAGAAAACGCAGGCAGCTACACCGATCATGCTTGGTACACACTCAGCGGTATGAAGATGAACCAAAAGCCCAACCAGGCTGGCATCTATATCCACCATGGCAAGAAGGTGGTCATCAAGTAAATAAAAAACCTAACATATAATTCATCTATTCAACTGGCGGCTCACGTTATGCGAGGGTCGCCAGTTTTTCGTATAGAGTAAAATAGCCGAGAAAGAAGAAATATCATTTTTTCGGTAAAACATTTGGAAGCAAAAGAGAAAAAATGTATCTTTGCATAAGATATCCTGCACTCGGCAATTATCATTTAAACAAAAAGGAGGTTTTATTATGGCAGAACTGAGAGATAGATACATCCGTTTCGACTGGGCAATCAAAAGATTACTCCGTCAGAAAGCTAATTTTGACGTTTTGGAAGGATTCCTTACTGTATTTCTGAATGAAGAAGTAAAAATCATAGAAATACTGGAAAGTGAAAGTAATCAGCAGAAAGAAGATGATAAGTTCAACCGCGTTGATATAAAAGCCAGAAACAGCAAGGGAGAAATTATCATTGTGGAAATACAAAACACCAGTGAGCTTTACTACTTAGAGCGAGTTCTTTATGGAGTAGCAAAAGCTATTACTGAGCATATCAACCTCGGCAACAGCTATAAGGAGGTGAAAAAGGTATATTCTATCAGCATCTTGTACTTCGATCTCGGAAAAGGTTCTGACTACATCTATATCGGACAGAACAATTTTACAGGTCTGCACACGAAAGACCAGCTCGTGATAAGTGCCAAGGAAAAGAACAATATCGTAAGAAAATCACCTTCTGAGATTTTCCCTACCTATATTCTTGTGCGTGTCAACGAGTTCAATAAAGTGGCAAAATCACCATTGGAAGAATGGGTAAACTATCTGAAGAATGGCGTTATCTCTCCAGACACTAAAGCTCCAGGTCTGCAAGAGGCTCGCGAGAAGCTAAAATACTACGAGATGTCGGATGCAGAACGTCACGCATACGACGAGCATATCAATGCCATCATGATTCAGAATGACGTACTCGGCAATGCTAAATTAGAAGGATTGGCTGAGGGAAGAGCTGAGGGAAGAGCTGAAGGAAGAGCTGAGGGAAGAGCTGAGGGAAGAGCTGAAGAGAAAAAAGCAATAGCCCGCAACCTGCTTTCACAGAACATTCCTTTGGAAATTATTTCCCAAGCCACGGGACTGAGCATAGAAGACATTCGGTTATGTCTCCCTCACTCTTGAAGAGGAAATATTCAACTGTTGTTGGTGCGCTCTATTCTGAGCACCTGGTCGCAATAGTCGACCACAGCAGGCCGATGGGTAATGAAGATAATGGTCTTGTCGTGAGAAGACAGGATGTTCTGCAATAGCTGGCGCTCAGTTTCTGGGTCAAGGGCACTCGTAGCCTCATCAAAAAGCATGATGCTGCGATTGCGCAACAGACTGCGGGCTATGGCAATACGCTGTGCCTGTCCTTCACTCAGTCCTCCTCCCTGTTCGCTGCAAAGAGTATCCAAGCCTGCAGGCAACTCCATCACAAAGTCGGCGCAACTCTTATGCAGAGCCTCCACCATCTCCTCATCAGTAGCATCGAGCTACCCAACCGCAGATTGTCGCGGATAGTTCCGCTCATCAGCGTGTTGCCCTGAGGCACATAAACAAAGTTGCATCGATGAAGCGGAGTGAGCGTCTGACTCTTCACCTTATTATATATAGAGAGCTGACCTTGCTGCGGACGAAGCAGAGCCAGGATAAGGCGAACAAGAGTTGTCTTGCCGGCACCTGTCTCACCCAAGATAGCAGTACAGCTGCCTGGTGTGAAATCGAAATCGAGCTGATGAATGACATTGCGGGCATCGGAAGCTGAGTCGTCCTCAGACTGCTCTGCCTTGTAGGCATAACTCACTCCCTCAAGGCGAATGCCGCAAGGCGAGTCTATCTCTATTGGCTCACCCTGTTCCTCCAATGGATTTTCCTCCAACTCCATGAGTCGTTCGGCAGCAGTAAACACCCCCACAAAGGCAGGAACCAGCTTGGCAAGGTTGCGTGCCGGACCCTGTATCTTGTTGACAAGCTGCAGAAAGGCAGTCATGCCGCCAAAGGTAAGCGAGCCTGCACTCATGCGCACGGCAGCCCAAAGGAATGCCACCAGATAGCCCAAGCAAAGCCAAAGTTAAGAACCAAGTTGCTGAACACGCTGAATATGGTCTTACGCACCACTTTGGAGCGAAGCTCGCACTGAGTGTTCTCCAACCGTTCCACCATGACACTGTTACTCTCCAAGGTCTTGATAAGCATGCGGTGCTGGATGGTTTCCTGCAGCACACTCTGAACCTTACTGTCGGTATCGCGCACCTGGCGGGTCAGGAATCGCATCTTGCCCATATACACCTTGCTGAAAGCCAGGAAGATGGGTATCATAACGACGATGACTACCGACAAGAGCTTATCCATGGAGAAGAGATAGAAGAAGGCGCTGAGGAAAAGCGCCAGGACGCTCAAGGTACTTGGAATAGTCTCGGTAAGGAAGCCTACCACTTGCGACACATCCCCCTCAAGCCTGTTGAGCACATCCCCCGAATGAAGGCGCTCCCTGCCCTGCCACTCCGAGCGAAGGATGCGGTCGAGCATACGTTGCTGCATACGGTTCTGCGCCTTGATGCCCAGGAGGTTTCTTATCCAGATGCCAGAGATGTTGAGTGCGAAATCGCATAATATCAGTCCACCCATCAATGCCACAGCCCAATAGATATTGCCCTGCACGGCATGCGAAGCCACATCGATAGCATGCTTCACCGCCCACACCTGTCCTAAACTGACTGCAACTGACAGCAAGCCGACAACAGCATTGAGCGTAGCCTGCAGACGGTTGCCACGCCAGGAACGCCAAAGCCACTTGAGCAGGGTCTTGGCATCATACTTGAACTTGGGAACCTTGATTATCTTCATCCATCTCTTCATTTGAATTCTTCACTCTTCGTTCTTCACTCCTCACTTAAATTCATCTTCCTCTCTGATCGGCACCCCACATCAACTTCTCTCTCAGAGTGGAGAAGTATCGCTGGTTGCGCTGTTTTACTATTTTAATGGTATGGGCAGCCTTGCGGATAACGAGACGTGTGCCTTCAGTCATTCGCTCACTGCGTCCGTCGATGGCAACAAGGTAGTTGTGGCTACGGCTCTCCACATCGAGTGTTATCTCTGCCGTATCATTAATGACGACGGGACGAATATTTAAACTATGAGGAGCCACGGGCGTGAGACACAGGCTGCTGCTCTGGGGAATGATGATAGGTCCGCCATTCGACAGGTTGTAGGCTGTAGAGCCCGTAGAAGTGGTCACAATCAGTCCGTCAGCCTGGTAGTTAACCAGAAACTCTCCATCCACCTGCGTGCGAATAGAAATCATGGACGCATCGTCACGCTTCAGCACGGCAATATCGTTAAGGGCAAAAGGATTGCCTGCCAAGACACCTCCCTCTGCCTCTACCTGAATGACGACATGTTCCTCTATCTGGCACTCACCGGCATACAAGCTGTCCAAGCTGCCTCCACCTCGCCAGGCAACACATCAGCCAGGAAGCCCAGTCGCCCCATATTGACACCGATGATGGGTGTTCCCTTGGCTCCCACTCTGCTGGCAGCCTTGAGGAAGGTGCCGTCGCCTCCCATGGAGATGACATAATCCACATCGAAGTTGTAATCCTCGAACACTCCTGCCGCCTTCACATCGATGTGCTGACTGCGGGTGAGAAACTCGTAATAGGCATTCTCCACATAGATTTCGGCGCCTTTCTGCGCTAAATAGTCCAGGATCTTCTCTATCGAAGTAGACTTCTTGGCCTGGTACTCATTGCCAAATATCGCAAATTTCAATGGTTGTCGTGTCATTTATTTTGCTGTTTCAATTATTATTCTTACTTTTGCAAAGGTAATAATATAAATCGAATAATCAGACAAAAAGAACATAAAATTATGGCAAAGGTATACGAATTTCTTGCCAACGGCTTCGAGGAAATCGAAGGTTTGGCTCCGGTAGACATACTTCGCAGAGGTGGTGTAGACATCAAGACCGTAAGCATTACGGGCAGCGAATGGGTAGAAACTTCTCATGGCGTAACGCTGAAAGCCGACATGCGCTTTGAGGACGTGAAGGACTTCGGCGATGCCGACATGCTCCTTCTTCCAGGAGGAATGCCAGGCAGCACTCATCTCAACGAGCACGAGGGCGTGAGACAGGCGCTCATCGCTCATCACAAGGCCGGCAAGCGCATAGGTGCCATCTGTGCTGCCCCTATGGTATTGGCAAGCACGGGCATCCTCAACGGAAAGAAGGCTACCTGCTATCCTGGTTTTGAACAATACTTTGCTGCCGACACCGAGTATACTGGCCATCTGTATGAGGAGGACGGCAACGTGATAACAGGTGAAGGTCCGGCTGCTACCCTGCCTATTCCTACAAGATATTGAGCTACTTTGTAGGCGACGAGGCTGTGGAAGAACTGCAGAAAGGCATGAGGTACACACACCTGATGAGCAACAAATAATTCTTAACTCTTCACTTAAATTATGGATTACGTAATCATTGTTGCCGGAGGCAAAGGACTGCGCATGGGAACAGAGACGCCCAAGCAGTTTCTGCCTGTAGCCGGCAAGCCCATACTGATGCGCACTATAGAGCGCTTCTACGAATACAACCCCGACATCAACATCATCCTTGTGTTGCCCGAGAGCCAGCAGGAATACTGGCACCAGCTTTGCGAGGAGCATCATTTCGACATCAAGCACCAGATAGCCAATGGTGGCGACACCCGCTTCCAGTCATCAAAGAACGGACTGGCGCTTATTCCCGATGACGCCGACGGAGTGGTGGGAATACACGACGGTGTGCGCCCATTCGTATCAACCTCAGTCATAGACGAATGCTACGAGACCGCCCGCGAGGAATATGCCGCCATACCCGTATATGCTGTGACCGACACACTGCGCTATATAGACCAGCGTGGAGGAGGCAAAAACGTGATGCGCGACGACTATCGTGTGGTACAGACTCCTCAGACTTTCGACATTGCTCTTGCCAAGCAAGCCTTCAATCAGGGTTACAAGGCCCAGTTTACCGACGACGCATCAGTGGTGGAAAGCTTAGGATGCCAGGTAGCAATGGTGGAAGGCAACCGCGAGAATATCAAGATTACAACCCCCTTCGACATCAAGGTGGCAGAAGCCCTATTAGCAGAATAAGAACAAGGGAATTCTTCACTCTTCATTCTTCACTCTTCACTTTAAAAAATGAGTAGTATTTTAGACCAAGACATCATGTACCTGCCTGGCGTAGGTCCTAAGAAGAAAGAGATTCTGAGCAAGGAGCTCGGCATCTGCTCGTATGGTGACTTGCTCGAATACTATCCTTATAAATATGTAGACCGCACCAAGGTGTTCCACATCAGCGAGCTGACACCGGAAATGCCCTTTGTACAGATAAAGGGAAGGATCCTCAGCTTCGAGGAATTCGACATGGGAAAACGCAACAAACGGGTAGTAGCCCACTTCTCCGACGGATTCGGAGTGGCTGACTTAGTTTGGTTTCGCGGTGCACAATACATCTACAAGACTTACAAGACCGATACCGAATACATTGTTTTCGGCAAGCCAACGCTTTATGGCGGACGTTTCCAGTTTGCCCACCCTGACATCGACGATGCTCAGTCGCTGCAACTCTCCGACATGGGCATGCAGCCCTACTATGGCACCACCGAGAAGATGAAAAAGATGGGGCTTACATCGCGCGCCATAGAGAAGATAGCCAAGCGCTGATAGAGAAGCTTCCTGCCCTGCCAGAAACCCTGCCCGACTTTATCACCCATCGTCTGCACCTTGTCTCACGCGACGAGGCCTTCCGCAACATACATTATCCACACTCTCATCAGGAACTGCAGAAGGCACAGGTGCGGCTGAAGTTTGAGGAGCTGTTCTACGTGCAACTTAATATATTAAGGTACGCGAGCGACCAGCGACGCAAATACCGGGGATACGTGTTCAACCGTGTGGGAGAGATATTCAACAGTTTCTATGCGAACAACCTGCCTTTCAGTCTTACCGGAGCACAAAAGCGGGTGATGCATGAGATACGCGCCGACATGTGCAGCGGCAAACAGATGAACAGACTTCTGCAGGGAGATGTAGGATCGGGCAAGACACTCGTGGCACTGATGACCATGCTCATCGCACTCGACAATGGATTCCAGGCCTGCATGATGGCTCCTACCGAAATCTTGGCTGAACAGCATCTGCAAACCATCAGGGAGTTTCTGAAGGGGATGGACATCAGGGTGGAACTGCTGACGGGCATCGTAAAAGGCAAAAAGCGACAGGCCATACTCGACGCATTGGCTTGCGGAGAGGTGCAGATATTGGTGGGAACTCATGCCATCATAGAAGAAACCGTGCAGTTTGCACACTTAGGACTGGCTGTCATCGACGAACAGCATCGCTTCGGTGTGGCACAAAGAGCCAAGCTATGGAGCAAGAGCCTGAATCCGCCGCATGTATTGGTCATGACGGCAACCCCTATACCACGCACCCTTGCCATGACTATATACGGCGACCTGGATGTAAGTGTCATCGACGAACTGCCGCCTGGCAGAAAACCCATACAGACGCTGCATAAGTTCGACACCCAACTGACCTCACTCTATCAGAGCATCAGACGACAGATCAACATGGGGCGACAGGTCTACATCGTATTTCCGCTCATCAAAGAGAGCGAGAAGAGCGATCTGAAAAACCTGGAAGAAGGCTTCGAGACTCTCAAGGAAGCCTTCCCCGACTATAACCTCAGCAAAGTGCACGGCAAGATGAAACCTGCAGAGAAGGAAACCGAGATGGAGAAGTTTGTGAAGGGCGAAACCCAGATACTCGTTGCCACAACCGTCATCGAGTAGGCGTCAATGTGCCCAACGCCTCGATCATGGTGATTCTGGATGCGCAGCGATTCGGACTCTCTCAGCTACACCAGCTCAGAGGACGAGTAGGACGAGGAAGCGACCAAAGCTACTGCATCCTGGTAACCAACTACAAGTTGAGCGAGGATACAAGAAAGCGAATCGACATCATGTGCGACACCAATGATGGATTCCGAATAGCTGAAGCCGACCTGAAGCTTCGAGGCCCTGGCGACCTGGAGGGAACGCAGCAAAGCGGAATAGCCTTCGACCTGAAGATAGCAACATAGCACGCGATGGTCAACTTGTGCAACTGGCAAGACAGGAGGCGCAAGCTGTTATCGAGGCCGATCCGCAATGCAGTCTTCCCCAGTACGCACCACTATGGTCGAGGCTCAGAGAGTTGAAGAAAACCAACATCAACTGGGCTGCCATCAGTTAGCGGCAGCCCCCTCAACCAGACAACACAGGCTATCAACATCAAGTAAAACAGAAGCAAAAATGGCAATAAAAGAACAAACATCTGAAGGAAACCTCTTCCCCGACATGCCCACCACGCCAGCCACTGTGCCTGCCTCCACACCCAAGAAGCGTGGTCGCAAACCACTGGTTCGCGAGCCAGAGCCACGGCCCGACCTGACCAAGGAGGAAATGAGAGAAAAGCTCATAGGCATCAAAGAGATAGAAAGCGTAACAGGCATCAGATACATCCGACTGCACGTCACCGCCAAGATGATCATCGGCATAAGAGAAAGCTCGGGCAAGGAATTTACCATCAATCTCGATGAACTCTATAAAGCCTATACACAGTGCAACCACTTCACAAGTCCGGAGGTAAAGAAGTACATCTTCATGGGACATTCACCTGCCGTAGCTCTGCTCAGATATCTGAAAAATGGATAAATTACAAAAGAACAGCGATATCCAACAAGAGTAAAAAAAAGGGAAAACGAGAAACCGAAAAAATGTTAAATTCTGCTTTCGACTTTTCATGCAATAATTATGCCAATTCGCCTATATATAAACTGCATTCGAAAGCTATCCGAGTGAAAACGAGCATGTTAAAGACCGAATAATTTATGTTAATCCATTAGGTTGTTTGAATTATTTTTGTTATATTTGCAACGTCTATATAACAAAATCGCATCTTAGAGCACTTTGCATTGCGATTTTCCGTACAGAATTCTTATTGTTCTGTATGCTAAACGACCAACCTAAAAGAGTATTAATTTAGAATTATGAGTTTAAAAAGCAAGATAAGTAAAATCTTTGTAGGAGTATTATTGTCCCTCGCTGCCGTGCCCACTCAGGCTCAAGACCTTCTGGCACGTCAGGCACCGGTAGATCATCGAATGAAGTCGCTCGACACTTTAGCCATCTCTCATTATCGCCAGATGGAAGAGCGCGAGAACCCAGCCAGCGAGCTCTATGAAGATTTCTCCAATAAATACGCTCACAAAGCCACATCGCTGCCTGAGCATTTCCGTATAGACCTTCGTCATTTCTGCATGCCTACCCAGAGCCGCGTGGTAACCAGCAACTTCGGTTATCGTGCGCAATTTGGCCGTAGCCACAAGGGTATGGACATCAAAGTATATATCGGCGACACCATACGTGCTGCCTTCTCAGGAAAAGTACGTATCGTAAGATATGAGAGAGGCGGATATGGCAAATACATCGTTATTCGTCACAACAACGGACTGGAGACTATCTACGGTCACCTTTCTGCACAGCTCGTAGAAGAGAACGAGGAGGTAAGAGCCGGCGAAGTGATAGGACTCGGTGGAAATACCGGTCGAAGCACAGGTTCGCACCTCCACTTTGAGACTCGTCTTTGCGGCGTAGCACTGAACCCTGCCTTGATGTTCGACTTCCGCAACCAGGACGTAGTGGGCGACTACTATGACTTCAACCGCGACACATACGAGCACGAGGCATTGCAGCCAACTCGGTTCGTGGAAAAGTGGGCAACGGTGGCTACACACGCGAGCAAGTCAACGGAGGCTCTGTGGGCAGATACGAAGCCAGCGCAAGTGGCGAGAAGCTTTACCACAAGGTTAAGTACGGCGAAACTCTCAACTCTATTGCCGAGAAGCGTGGTGTAAGCGTAGAAAAGATCTGCCGCCTCAATGGTTACAAGAAGGACAAGAAGCTTACTCCTGGACAGATTATCAGATATTCATAATTCTGTCATCATCCGACAGACTGCCCGGCATAACATAGCAAAATAAACTTCATACAATAAATACAAAAGCAGGAGCTCCTCGATAGAAGTTCCTGCTTTTTCGTTGTCATTCCATCCAAGACTATTGGCTATAACTTTAACGACGACCGAAGGGAGTAACAACTTCTTTAAATTCTATAACTTCTGAACTTCAGATTGATTGTGTTCTGACTTTTTAAAGTGTGCACAATTAACATAAATCTAACAGTTAACCTACAAAAAGTATTCGTATATTTTGTAACTTTGCAGGCGACAACGGAATTCAACAATTATTAAATTATGAAATATTTGTATTTAGTTTTATTGCTTTTACCGCTAAAGGTATTAGGGCAGGTAAAATTACAAGATGTCACGATAAGTGGTAAACAACCTAAGTTTGTAAGATTAAAGGGATATTATCGTAGTTATCAACACAACGATTAGACAATAGTTCGTAAATCCATATTGTCAAAAGGAATAATTCCTTCTACAGATATATAAATATACTTATTGAATTCCACATTTGTAAAAATGACAATAGATTTAACATAAAAATAACAATTGCCTAACATTCTGTTTGATTCTAAAATACTACTTTTGCAGCAGATAAACTAATAACAACAAAAGAGATATAATTATGGTAAAAGATAACAACAATAATTATTTGGCCATTGCTTTCAAACACCTTTTGACAGCATTGCTGATTGCAATAATTGGCTCTTGGTGTTTTCAATTACTTTACCCTGCAATTGCTGGTATATTTACAAATACAGCTAAAAATGAAATAAATATAATATACTCTCATCTTGTATTTGTAGTATCAATCATTTTATGGTGTTGTTATAAGTTCCCTATTGTCAGACAATTCAAAAAACAACCATTGTCTACACTAACATACTATCCGATTATTGCAGTATTAGCTTTGATTTGCTTTATAATATTAGGCTCTGTCATAGATATACCTAATTACTATCAGCATGAACTGGAGAGTATAATGCAAGAAAAATTCCTCTGTATATTGACAATGGGAGTTATCCAACCAATTGCAGAAGAATTTCTCTTCAGAGGAGTGTTTCTGAAAGAATTACTCAAATGGAAAAGTAATCCGTGGTGGGCTATAAATGTATCCGCTATTACTTTTAGCATCATACATTTGAATTTTACACAGATGATAAGTGCATTGCCATTGGGCATAATTATGGGATGGCTATACTTTAAAACCCAAAGCCTGTGGCCTTCGATTATAATACATATTACGAACAACTCTATATGCTGCATACCGAGCAGCATTGGTAGCCTCTCGTTTTTGGATATAATCTGCAACCATCCATTAATAGGCATACTTATCATTGTGCCTTTGAATAGCATACTGATATTTCTCATCATAAGAAAAATAAATTATAAAACAGAAAGATTATGAACAAACTTACAGATTTGACAACTTCCGAAATGAAAAAATTTGCAGGAGGATTTGGTGTAGGTGTTGTCGTCGGTTTTGTGGCTGTAGCTGCATTGTATTATGTAATAAAGAATATCAAATGAACAAGGAATATAAAGAAAAAATCCTAAAGACTGGGTTGGAAGGCTTTTTAATAGGTGTTGCTATAGGTGTAGCAGCTGGAATATTCTATTTTTTCACTCACTAATTGGCTATACTATTCCTTCTTAGGAATAGAATATTTTGTCGTTCTAACGATGAATTTAAATTAGAAACTTAGTGATTAACCTTTAATGTTACTCAGGTATTTTGACATGAGTAACTTATTTAATTTTATGCAACTTTTACCTCCTGCTTGGATAGAGAATAGTATTGAGACCTACATCTATCAGCACACGACAAAGTCTCAAGTCATTTATTGGGTGCATCCATAAAATATAGTAGAGAAAGTAAAACATATTATTATACAAATGACTTTGATTTAAAAAGTAAAATCTTAAAATTATGAAGTATTTAAATTTAGATATTAATCATTATCTTTCTGATAAGGATAAAGGAGAGAAACCGATAGCGATACTTATAAAGGGGGCTGTTATTTATCTTATTTTATTAATAGTCTCTATTCTTGTTATCAGCTATGCACATCATATAGGATGGCCTAAAGAACTTAAGCCAAAAGAAAATATAACAAAAGACACAATACTAATGTTAATAGTAATTGGGCCGATCATAGAAGAAACAATACACAGACTATGGTTGTCATTCCACAAGACAGAAATCATTATCAGTGTAACTTGTATCTCTTTTTTCATTTTAGGAGAATTATATCACATAGACGACAAATATATTAGAATTCTCACAAAGTTAGCAATAGCTTTTGTGATGGGATATCTTTTTTACAAGATACCGCAAGCAAGGTATGATAGTATCAAAAGTAATAAATATCTATATAGATCATTCATCTGGTTTTCTATCTTATGGTTTTCCCTAATGCATATAAATAATTACAATGTAGAAATGTATTACTTACCCTATCTCATCATTGCTTGTTTGCCACAATTTAGTGCTGGAATATTGTTTACTTATTTCAGGTTGAACTTGGGAATTTACGCAAGTATATTCGCACACATATTACTGAATGGAGTTACATATATTCTTTTATAGTATAAAAATGAGAGCGTGTTTCAAGTCCTGATCGTTTTTTCAAATTAACTAAAAACGTAACTACTCAGCATCCATATAGAAGTAACAACTCAGCATCCCCATAGGAGTGCTGAGTTGTTACTTATCTCACTTAATCGGACAATGTTTTTTAAAATAGTAATAAATGATATACGTGAAAAATCCACCTAAGCACGCAGCAGAAATATCTATCCAGTCGATATTTTTAGTAAAAAACGCGTCAACGAATTCAAAGCCTATAAGAATTAACATGGATTCTAATATACTTCCAACAATGGATTGTTGCTTATGAACACGAAGACATCCCTGTATGAAACACACTCCCATAGGGACTCCTAAAAAACTGGTGTAGCTATCTGAAATATGAAAATCACATAAATGTCTGGAATAAGCATATGGTCTATATATAAAGTTCAAGAATATACAAAGTAAAAGCAGTACAAGACCAACACATATAAATAAGATTTCTGGCTTTTCTTTGATTTTGTTTACTATATGTAACATAGGTGTCTTATTGATTATATTAATAGAAACTTTCCTTTGCGCTGAAAGAGCGAAATGCGAAAGGGCTGTACGTGAGTGCTGTCAATTAATAAGTTACATAAACATTAAGGTCTAAAAGACCAGCAATTATGATACATATTGCAATTTCAATGCTCCGAATATTATCGCTTTACATTAGACTGCTCTGAAGCTTTGCCCTTTTAAATGTATGACTTTCAGCCCTCTTTCTTTTCATCAAGTGGCGGGGAACTTGAGTTATAGTAATCAACTGATAGTGTTTTCTATCACCAAACTAACTGTTGCATTTAATAATAAATGAAACTCTGAAAGACTTAGCAAAAGTACAAATAAAATCTGAGAAACTCACTCCATTTGGAGGATTTTTTCGATTTGCAAGCAAAATCCCACTAAGCCTAATAGGTTGTGAATTTGAGGATGAAATTGATTTGTAAAAACATGAATATTCTGAACAAGATTTACAGAAGATTAAAAATGCATGAGTTGTTGCTGCATAACAACACTGGAACACCAGAAGAGTTAGCACAAAAACTACATGTATCCAAGCGACAACTCTATAACCTTGTAGATGAATTCAGAGCAATGGGTGCATCTATAAAATATAGCAGAGAAAGTAAAACATATTATTATACAAATGACAAGAAATGCCATTTTTCAGCCAAGAAAACTTAATTTCGAAGGGAAAAACATTGTTATTTGAAATAAAAACAATATCTTCGCAGTCGGAAATATTTGCAATCATTCCGACCAAAACAAAATCAATATCTATATGCAAGATGCTGTAGTTAACAAGATTAAGAGTAAAATTGCCCATGGCAAGTTTGGAGAGGTTTACTTCGTGGCTTCCTTTCCGCAATATGATGTGGAGTATGTCACAAAACTATTGGCTATCTTTGAGAAGGAAGGTATTATTAGCCGTATAGCAAAGGGGGGCTATGTCAAGGCACGTAAGACTTGAATAGAAAAGTCGAAATATGAAAGCGGCTTCGATAGTCAATGAAGCCTATTTCGTAGAGCAATGAAAGCGGCTTCGTAAGCAGTTAAAGCTTACCATCAAGAAAAGTCAACAAAAGGCGTTGTTAACATCTGCCCAAGGCGTTGGGCAACTTTGTCCATAAGGATGGGCAAACTTGCCCAATGCTGTGGGTAAACTTGCCCATCGTATTGGGCAAAGTGCATAGTTGTACGTGATGACTTTTCCTTTACCCTATAGTAACTTTGCAACAGGTTATTATAAGAACTGAGTCCACTTAAAAAAAGTACCATCAAAACATAAGGATACTTTTTAAAGTGGACTCAGTTAATTTATAGTATATTCCTTAAATGATGCCGAAGAGACGCAACACATCATTGAGGTTGGCAACGACGAGAAGGAGCAAGAGGATGGTGAAGCCGCATACTCAGCATAAGTAAGGAACTTGTCGCCAGGCTTGCGCCCTGTTATCATCTCGTAGAGGAGGAAGAACACGTGTCCGCCATCGAGTGCAGGGATATGGGAATAGAACGACATGCTACCTGTCAAATTCTTGCGTAACCGTGTGTTCATATTACTTCTTGATTATCGATATGCAATATCTCCATAAAACGCCTGACGACATCATCGTCACCAGTATGACAGTCGGGATATTTCATCGGAGGGGACAATCATATCTTCAATCTGTTTAATGTTATGGCGATGTCGCCGGGCAATGCTATTGACTTTCCGGCAATTTCCTCCGGGATATACAGCTCATGTGGTAGGTTGAGTGTGATGTAGGTGGCATTTGGTTCATGTTCCACAAGCTGCATTAAAGGTTGTTTGATGATGCGGTTGCGACTTCCGATACCCAGTTCCAAAACTACAAGGCGTTTGCCCGTATATCGCGAGAGAAAACTGTTCACTACGTCCTGCTTGTTGTCGGGCTGTTTCCCTTGAAGCAGATGAGTGAATGTTCCTTCTATCTCCCACACACAGGCGGGGTCAAATCCTGACAACTCAAGATGCGTGTCGCCATTGGTGGTAAGGATGAAATGGGGTTTGTCGCCGATTATCGCACGCAGGTTGTCCATCACCTGCGAAGGGCGATAGTCTTTCACCCAATACTCCACCAATCGGCTTAAAAACTCGTGGCGGTCGGTTTCCGACGGATAGTTGTGGAAACAGCCGTCGAGAACACTGTGTATGCCAAATCGTTGGCGGAAACTTCCGAATTGCGAACGGAACATTTCATTGTCGGCAAAAATGTTGTAGCCTTCGGCTATAGACAGTCCGTTGCTGGCTCCGATAAGTATGGCATCCGCCTGACGCAACGCGTGACAGGCCTTTTCGATAAGTTCTTTCATTGTCAATATATTCTGCTTGGATTGAAAATATTGTCTTTATCTTCTCGTTTTAAACCATCTGTCGGCTTGCCCAACAAGGATTTCAACGCAAATGCGATATCCTCGTTCACGGCAAGGCTCTTGCCAGCTATTTCCTTTGGAATGATGGCGTGCTGCGGATTAATCGGTACATAGGTAGCATGAGGCCACTGGTACACCATATTCATGAAAGGCTCCTTGATGAACATCGGGGTCATCATGCCCACGCCCAATTCCAGAAACAGCGTCTTGCGGTGGGAGTTGGCTTGCAGGAAACTCATATATCGTTGCAGTTCCTTCTGGTAAAAACTGCCTTGCAGAAACTCACGTGACCTGACCCATACATCCATCTCCCCGCTGCAGACAGGACAACGGGGAATGAATGCCTCTGGAAGGCAGTCATTCACAATTTTATCGTTCAGCTCCATAACCATGTCCTTGTTGTAGTAGATAGCATCATGACAGCTCTCCTTGCATTGGAAATACCGCCAGTCGCCCTGCAGGCGGGTAATCCGATTCTCCGGGAACACCCTGTAAAATTGTGCGTCTTGATTGGTAGTCACGATGTAATAGTTCTTTCCTTCCAACAGTTCGGCAAGATCGGTGTAGGTTTCGCCTGTTTCGCATTCATACACGTATTTGATGGTGCGAAGTTTCAGCGCCCAGTGTTCACCCTTTGTCATTCGTGGATGGTAAAAGCCGTCGAACATGTTCCTGAATCCGTATTTCTCTCTTAACGAACCAGCCAGTTTCCTGAATACTTCATCGTCTTGGTAATAAAACCTGAATCCCGAAGCCGCCGACATACCCGAAGCTCCTCCCACCACAATGGCATCAGCTTCCTCAATCTTGCTCTTTAATATGTCAAATCGTCTTTCTTTATCCATAATATTCATTGATTTTGTTTCTGCCTGCAAAGGTATTGCGTTTTAACCTTTTAGCAGATACCAAAACAAAATCAATTACTACCATATTGATTATCCGACTATGAAACCCCATTATTCTTGACCTCTTCCATAAACTCCCCGACAGTCGTTCCCGTCTGTTGCTTGAAGAACCGCATCAGGTGATTGGGAGCTGAGAATTGCAGTTTATAGGCTATTTCCTTTACGGATAAATCGGAAAAGAGCAAATCGTTCTTTATCTCCTGCAACAGCCTTTGTTTCAAAAGATGCACGGCAGTCACTCCGAATTCGTTTTCCACGGCTTTGTTAAGGGCAATCCTGCTGATGCCCATCATCGAGGCATAATCGTTTACCCGAATGTGTTGACGGATATTTTTCTCCAACAGTTCCTTGTACCTGAATGCGTAATTGTTAAGCGGAAGGCGCAAGGGCAGGTTGAACATCTTGGCGTAATAGCGGTTCAGCAGCAACAGGAACTCATACAAATAGGCCACAATCATGTGGTAACTGTCAGCGACAGGCGACAATAGTTCCGACTTCATCTTTCGGAGCAGCGTAAGGAAGAACCCCATTTGCTCCGCATCCATACCGAAGCAGGGCGGGTTGTCACTTTGATAGCAATACAGCAACCTGTACATAAAATATTTGTCGGAGATAAAGTTATAGATAAACTCTTCTTGGAATATAAGAAAGGTGTAATCAAGCTCTTCCATCTGCACGTGCCATTCCTGCCGCTTGAACGGAGGGATAATCAGAACGCAGTTGTCGTGCAGTACGATTTTGTCTCCGTCAAGGAACATAAATCCTGATGCCTTGCGGAAAAAATAAAACTCAAAGAAGTCGGTCTTATACCTCTCATGCAGGTTAAACCACCCTTGTCTTTCATTGCTGTCGGCGGTATTGAGCATGAAGTCCACACCGCATGCGCTTTTGGTATATTTCAATAGCGAAATGTGGCTTGCTGTCTTGTAAGGGAAAATCCCCATCAGGTTCTTGTATGTCATTGCGATTTTGTTATTATTGATATTTCACTGGTTGCAAAATTAGCGTATTTATCTGAAATATAGCCGAAGTTTTCGTATTATTTATGCCTAATAAATATTCCAGTAATCAAAATGGTAGTATTATATGGAATATTGGTAGTCAATAAGTGAGCAGAACCGTTTACCTTTGTACTCAAAAAAATATTGAGATAAATCGTAATAAATGAATAGTATAGACATAGAAAATTTCTTAAACGGGAAAGGGATTAAGCCCACTTCCAACCGTATCCTTGTCGCTAAAGAGTTGATGAAGCATCCCATCCGGTCAGCCTTGCCGATTTGGAAATATTATTGGGGTTTTCAATGGATAAAGCGAGCATTTTCAGAGTGCTTGAACTTTTTTCTGAAAAGGAAATAGTCCATGTGATAGAGGATGGCAGCCGCTCTTTCAAATATGAGTTGTGTAATGGCAACACACATCACACCATTTCCGACCAGCATGTTCACTTTTATTGCGAGCGGTGCAAGGAAACATATTGTTTTGAATCGGAACATATCCCTCTGGTAAACATACCCGAAGGTTTTTATCCTCACGCCATCAATTATATGATAAAGGTATTTGCCCGAAATGTTCAAAGTGTCACACAGGAACGTGATTGCCAAAGGACAGCCATTTGATGCAACCGATGTAAAGGAACTGTTTCAAGGCAGTGTGCAGGCACGATGCAGGCTCATCGAAAGATTGGATATGCTCATCAGGGAGAAAGAAAGCCATATCGGTATAGACATCAAGGAAGTACACTTGTTCAGGAAATACATCTGTCGAGAACTGCAACGCCCTATACCTGTGAGGGAGCAGATATTCCTATATGGAAGTGACTGTATCAATTGATATGTTTTTGAGGCCTTCAAGTATACCGAAAGCCTTATAAGTAGTTATTCTCCAAGTAGTCTATCAACAGTAGAGATACGCATCTGTTTTATTGCATAACATTCCTTTTACCCGTATTTCCTGACCCTCTGATTTCTTCGTGATAAAGATAATTCACTATCGAGGGATGTCCTTTGGGACTTCGTTCGTAAGGCAATTCATTATCCACATACTTACATTGAGCTTCCTGCGCCATTTTCGCAGCCTCTTGCTCCAATTGCTTCCAATATGATCGGTCTTTATGCAAATAGATTTCTTCATAAAGTGGGAACAAATGGGGATAGTATGATTTGATATAACCCATAATGTTGGCCTTAAAACCACCCCGCAGATTGAGGTTCTCAAGCCAAAAGAGGTCGCAAATATCTTTCACTTTATGAAAAATAGCTTTGAAATTGGTGATGCCAGGGAAGATGGGCGACACAAAACAAATGGTTCGGATGCCCGCCTCGTAGACCTTTTGCATGGCTGCGATGCGCCGCTCTATGCTCACGGCCTTATCCATGTCGGCACGAAATGTCTCATCAAGCGTGTTGATTGACCACGATACGGTGACTTTCTTCATTTGCCGGAGCAGGTCAAGGTCGCGCAACACGAGGTCGCTCTTTGTACAAATGAGTATTTCTGCATCGCTGTCTTTGAGCTCTTCAAGCAGTTTACGTGTCCTGCGGAACGTTGCTTCTTCGGGATTATACCCATCGGTCACTGATCCAATAACCACCCGTTGTCCGGCATATTTCTTCGGATTCTCGATTGCAGGCCAATGCTTCACGTCTAAGAAAGTGCCCCATTCTTCTTTATGTCCTGTGAAGCGCTTCATGAATGAGGCGTAACAATACTTGCAAGCATGGGTGCAACCCACGTATGGATTCACCGAATAGCCACCAACAGGGAGGTTGGACTTGGTCATGATGCCACGCACCTCTTTCGTTTTAATGAGTGTTTTTACCATATTTCTTCCTTTATTCTTTATAAATACTCTACCGTTTCACCGTCTTCAGGAATAAAAACGCGGTTTAAAATTCCTGCCACTTCCGCACGCTTTCTCACCATTCACGCGTCACGCTATTATGGTTCACGCCTTCAAGATGCGTCACAAATATCTTTGCATCAGGTGCAGCAGCAGCAACTTTTACCACATCTTCATCGTTCATAATAACGCGTCCACCTAAGTGAAAGCTATTACCACCTGCATTAAGGGTGATAACCTCGGGGCGAAAACGCTTCAAATTGCGCTTCACACCAGCATACCAGATGGTATCTCCGGCGTGATAGAGCGTCTTTTCTTGTGGATGAGTGAATACATAACCCGCTGTATGTCCGGCAGGATACTTCATGATGAAATTACCATGCTGGCTTTCGGCCTTTTGTATGCTCACTTCCCCAACCCTTGTATTGTCGCCGACAACTTCCACATGATTAATCCATGCGACATCACCACCTGCCGATTGTTTTCGTCTTGCACAAAAAATCGCATATCTTTAGGTATCATTTCATAGGCCGCCTCATCGATATGGTCATCGTGTAGATGTGTAAGCAACACCGCATCCACACCTTTTAGCATCTCTCTACAGGAAAAGGTAGTTCATGAAGTGGGTTGCGCAGGTGTTGATTTCTACTAAAGGGGAAAGGAGGCATGCTGCCTTTCTTTCCCAACATGGGGTCGACCAGAATTTTCTTTCCCCCATATTCAACGATTATCGTTGCGTTTCTTACTTGCTGGATATTCATTGTTTATTAAAATTAAAGTTTAACATTGGCTTCCAACATAATACCATCCTTCAGAGGTTCATCATCATCAGAGAACGAATTTGCCTTATATTGTACGCAAAGCACGAGCATTTCGCTGCAGCCTGTGTTCTTGAAAGCACGTTTGCCATTGGGCGCAATTCTCACGATGCTTCCTTCTGAAACGGGAAATCGTTTGCCGTCTACATCGAAAATGCCTTCACCTTTAAGAATGAAATAAAGCTCTTCGTGGGTTTTATGGGTATGGCGTGTGCCATAATCCTGCCCAGCTGCAAGACTTTGGAAAGACAATTCTGCGCCTGTTGCTTGTAGTGCATGTCCGGCAAACATCTTTCCCGGGATAGAGAAATTGCCCATAGCCAACTCATACTCCTTAATTTCATTCAACTTACCTACGTTCACCGTGGTGAAGTTCTCACCTTTTTCTACAATTTTAATTTCTTTCATAATGCTATTTGTTTTGATTACGAGTGCAAAGGTAGTGCAAAAAACAAAGACTCATTCTACCATTAATAATATATATTCTACCATTTTGATAAATCATTAATTATTCGTACATTTGTTGCATGAAATTAGAGAGTCACCCCCCAAGAACTTACACAAGTTCCTTTCAGCAAAACGGAATGTGGTGTAGATTTTAACATCAATACCGATACGCACGAGCGTTTGCGGGGCGTATTGATGGAGTATCCGTCTTTCAAAACCAACTTCTTCGAGTTGCGGAAGTTTTTTTCTAAGGATGAAACCTCCGCTTCATTTTTGTAAATTGGTTGCATTGGAGATTGCGTAATTTTGCACGCAGAAAACAAAATCATAAAAGAAAAAGAACATGAGAAAAATTTTATCAATCTCCTTAGCGACAGCCTTCCTGATGATTTCTGGAAGTGCGTATGCCGATGGCAACATCACAGGTACAGTTTTTAATAAGACGACATCCGAACCTCTTGACTTCGCTACAGTCGTTCTTGTGAAAGCGGAAACGGGTGCGCCGCTGCCTATTGGCACCACAACCGATGAGAACGGAGTGTTTATTATCCCCAATGCACCTTCGGGAAAATATATTGTCCGTGTCAGCATGATAGGTAATGTCACACAGGAACGTGAAATCACAATAGGGGATGCGGAGATAAATCTTGGGAAAATAGAACTTGCAGAGGACACCAAGTTGCTTCAGGAAGTGGTCGTCACCGGGCAGAAAAGCCAGTTGTCGGTCAATGCGGAGCGCAGGATTTTCAATGTAAGCTCAAACATAGCCGCCACCGGTACATCTGCCGATGAACTTCTTGCCGCTGTCCCGTTGGTTGATGTAAACAGCGAGGGAGAAATATCATTGCGTGGCAATGCCGATGTACTTGTGTGGATAAATGGCAAAAAGATGGGGATGAACGATGACAACCGCGCCCAGATACTTCGTCAGCTTCCTGCTGAAGCCATTGAGAGCATTGAGGTCATGACGAATCCGTCTTCCAAACATAGCACGGAGGGAACTGCCGGAATCATCAATATACGGTTGAAGGAAGATCACCGTCACGGTTACTTTGGCAACGCCGAGGCTAATGTGGATACACGCGGGACGGCAAACGTGAATCTTAATTTCAATTACAACGAAGGTAAGTTTGAATCATTCGCTGGAATCGGACTTAAAACTCAACATATACCCGGAGGTTCGGCATCGCGCCGCAGTTATGACAATGAAACATATCTCAACTCTGACGGCGATAGCAAGAAGCATGAAAACAGCATGTTCCTTCGTCTGGGTACGAATTTCAGACCTGATGACAGGAATGATGTTTACCTGAGTGCAATCGGAACGCTCGGACACAAATGGGGACGTACTACAACCACTCACCTTAGCAATGTGCCGGGGCAATGGATTGGAAATGTCAATAATATGCGTGAAAGTGGCGATACCCGTGGCGCAAACGTCATGCTTGGTTACAAGCACACGTTCAATCCCAACCATTTTATCGACATGAACGTGAGCTATAATATATGGAGGGGTCCTAACGACAACCGGTTTCATGAAAATGAGACTTGGGCCGACGGCGCGGAGGAATCCATCTGGCAAAGCCAGCATCAGGATGTAAAAATCAGCAACTGGGAAGCTGCGCTTGATTATTCATTACAGGCATTGCCGTGGCTGCGCTTCGAAGCCGGTTATAAAGGCAACTACAACCACGAGAACAGTCCGGCATCGTATGCAGGAGGTCCTGTCGAGAACGGCCTTTTACCTCTTGACGAGCTCTATAATCGTTTCAAATACGACTCGGACATTTCCGCCCTGTATGTTAACTTTTCCGGTAGCTATGAACACCTGACCTTCTCTGCCGGACTTCGTGGAGAAATGTGGCAGATACGGACACGTTCTTTGGGCTACGGCCAGACAGATGCGGACGTGGCTCTCTTCAAGAAAAATGATTTCGCACTATTCCCATCGGCTTCAATAGGCTGGTCTTTTCTTGGCAACAATGAGCTGAAGCTGAACTATTCCCGCCGCATACGCCGTCCTTTCGGTCCCCAGCTCAATACTTTTGAGAATATTTCCGACCCTTCGGAAGTACATCTTGGGAACCCGCTTATCCTGCCCGAGTACAGTAATGCCGTGGAACTGTCGTACATCAAGAATTGGACTGGCCACATGCTTTCCGTGTCAGGCTATCTACGTACCAACAACGATATGATAAGTCATGTCAGCTTTCTCGCGCCTATGCTTCAGACCCCAATGTAAACACGATGTATTACGGTCACGCCAACGTGGGCAACATGGTAAACTCCGGGGTGGAGATTATATCCCGCAACCTGCTGTTAAGACGGCTGACACTCACCACGACAATGAACCTTTACAATAGTCATCTCAAGGCTTGGAGTGCAGACTATCCGTTGCACGACAGCTTCTATGCCGTACATGGTGACAAACAGAACCGTTTTGTGTGGGATGTGCGCTGTATGGCATCGATACGTATGCCGTGGGATATGACTTTCCAAGCCACAGGCCGTTATAACTCGCGCCGTATCACCGCGCAGGGCACGTTGGAACCCGATTGGGATGTAGAAGCCGGGGTACGCAAAAATATCGGTTCTTGGGGCATATCGCTTCTCTGCAAGGATATTTTCAACTCAAAAGAGACGAACAATGTTCTTTACGGGAACGGCTACACGCAGTCAATCCGCAAATGGTCGGGAGGTCGCACATTACGTCTGGCTGTCACCTATACCTTCGGCAAATCCGACAGTCGTGAGCATAATCGCCACAACCACATCGACACTGGTGGCTACGGAGAAGAGCATCATCATTAAATTAGGGAAAGTATAATATTATATATATATGATTAAAGCATTGTTTTTTGATATAGACGGGTGAAAAACTTTTTGAATAGAAAAGGCTCGAAATATGAAAGCGGCTTCGATAGTCAATGAAGCTTATTTCGTAGAGCAATGAAAGCGGCTTCGTAAGCAGTTGAAGCCTATTGCTATAATTTAAGAGTGTGGTTTAACGATTTTAGTTGACCACTTTACGCTTTATTGATAATACGAGTTGACTCAGTTATTACTTATTTATAATACACGTTGACTCACTGTATTAGCGTAACAACTCATGACAATAGGGTGCTGAGTAATTACCCCGTGTTTGGTCGCGCAGACTCAACAAATCTACTACGATGTTCACTATACTAACTATCGTGAAGCATACAAGGCCCGAGACGAGCACGAGCACTACATATCGCGAATACCGTCCGAGCGCTACGAGCAGGGCGTTCTCCACGCCGAACGAAAAGAGTGGCTGTTCGGCTGGCATGGCGAGCATAACGGCTATGACGCCTCCTCCCAAGATAACTCCAAGCACGAAGGCTGCGAGCATGGCATAGCGGTAGCGTCTGAGGCAGGCTTCTTCGTGCTGCTTCAGATACTCAACGGCGTCGAGGTGTTTCTCGAGTCTGGCAATGAATGCGTCGCCATCGTCAAAGGTGGGTCGGGCTGCGAGGAAGAGTTCCTCAAGTGCTTTATCTTTCTTCATACGTTCAATATTGTTTTAAGGTTGTCTCTGCCGCGCGAGAGTTGCTGCTTCACGGCGTTTATGGTGCAGTCGGTGATGTCGGCTATCTCCTTCACCGAGTAGCCGCTCATGTAGAACATCACCACTGCAGAGCGCTCCTTGGGCGAGAGTGTGGCGAGCGCCATGTACAGCTCCTGATGGCGGAAGGCGGAGTCGGCTGACGTTGCTGACGCCACGCTGCGCGCTGCGGAGATGTCGTCGAACGTGCGCTTGCTTGCCTTGTGGTTGAGGAAGGTGTTGCGTGCTATCGTGAACAGCCACGCGCGAAACTTGCCCTTGTCCCGATAGGCCGACGAAGAGAGGTAAGCCTTCACCAGCGTCTCCTGAGCTATGTCGTCAGCATCGTCGCGCTTGCCGCAGCAGAGGGCGAGCAGGAAGCCTCGCAACGCCTCCTGCTCACTCTTCACAAGTGCTATGAATTGTTCTCTCGTCATACGTTATTACTCTTGCTTCATGTTCTGCTGCTCTGCCTCCATCTCCTTAGCGAGCATATGGCGGCCTACGAAGTAGCTTATGAGGAAGGCGATGCCGATAGGTATCAGCGCTGCACCTACGATAAGGAGCATATCTGTTCTGATCGCTTCGCAGAAGAAGTAGAGCAATATGAACGCTACGCCCATAAGACAGCAGAGGCAGCCGCGCTCAAGTCTGGCGAGAAGCTTCTCCTTGATAAGCTTCTCCGACTTCTTCATGCCCTTCAAGAGGTCTTCTACGTTGAGGTTGGGGTTCTTCTCCAATGCGGCGAGCACTATCTCCTTGCGGTTGCGGTCTGCCGCCATCGCGCTTCTGAAAATGATTGACACGATACATACCGGGAGGGCTACTGCTACTCCTAACGGAACCAAGATTTCTACTAAATTATCCATATTCTTCTTTCGTTTTTAAATTGTTATACTTGTTGTTTGTTATATCGTTATGTGCAGAAGCGGTGCGTTTGTTGCTTCTTGCAGAACCAGTTCATTTATATAACAAGCGGCACGGGCGAAAGGTGACATTGCTGGAACAAAAATAATTGATTTTATTTGAAAACAGCGCTGATTCTTGTAGTAAGGAGTATTGAGGAATTGTTTAACCTTAATTCCGCAACACTATAATTTAAGAGTCCACTTAAAAAAGTACCATCAAAACATAAGGGTACTTAAGTGACTCAGCTAATTTACAGATTATTCCTTAAATGATGCCGAAGAGACGCAACACGTCGTTGAGTTGGCAACGAGAGAAGGAGCAAGAGGATGGTGAAGCCGCATACTCTGCATAAGTAAGGAACTTGTCGCCAGGCTTGCGCCCTGTTATCATCTCGTAGAGAGGAAGAACACGTGTCCGCCATCGAGTGCAGGGATAGGCAGGATGTTCATGAAGGCAAGGATGATGCTCAGGAAGGCTGTCATCAACCAGAAAGCATGCCAGTCCCACATGGTGGGAAGAGGTTCCCAGTGCGCCAAAACCGCCCAAGCTCTTGGCTCCCTCTTTAGAGAAGACGTATTTCATGTCGCCCACATAGCCCGACAAGACATTCCAGCCATACTTGATGCCGGCAGGGAAGCTCTCGAAGAATCCGTAACGGATGTGAGTCACCTTATAGTCGCGTACAATATTGTAGTTGACGAATCCCATGCGGGTGTATCCCGCTGAGGCATCGAGCTGAACAGATGTGGTAAGCGTGTCGCCATTGGCTTTCAGCACCGTCAACTGGGCATTGAGGATGGCTGCGCTGTCCTTGGCAGTAGTGGCAGCAGCCAGTTGGTCGTCGATGCGGCCCATCTCGTTGGTGAAGGCATTGAAAGTCTCCACCTTCTGACCGTTGATGCTCAGAATCTTATCGGCAGGAGTAAGACCTATCTTGGCGGCAGGTGTGCCCTTTACCACACTGTCGATACGAAGAGGCTGATAGATTTCCACAAAACGGGGAGTAGCCTTGAACATGCCCAGCATGTTGATGTCGCCGGGCAACTGCAGGCTCATAGGCTTGCCATTACGGATAATGTCGACTCTGTGGGCAGTAGAGAGCGCACGGAACATGTCGCCATCGTAGGTCTTGAACGCTCCCTCCTCGGTTCCTACCAAGATGTCATGATCCTGAAAACCCAAGGCCTTGGCCTCGCTGTTGAACGCCATTCCCTGCTTCATGTCCTTAGTAGCCACGTAGTCGTCGCCCCAGTGGAAGAGAATCATCGAATAGATGAAGAGCGCCAGCACGAAGTTGACCAGCACACCACCTATCATGATGAGCAGACGCTGCCAGGCTGGCTTGGAGCGGAACTCCCAGGGTTGCTCGGGCTGTTTCATCTGCTCGGTATCGAAACTCTCGTCAATCATACCCGAAATCTTGCAGTAACCGCCTAATGGCAACCAACCCATTCCGTAGGTAGTGTCCGAATTCTTGGGCTTGAACTCGAAGAGCTGGAACCAAGGGTCGAAGAAGAGATAGAACTTCTCTACCCTAACTCCGAAGAGCTTGGAGAAGAAAAAGTGACCGCCCTCGTGGAGCAACACCAATATGGAAAGCGCCAACATGAGCTGAAGCGCTTTGATCAAGAATATTTCCATTGTTTTACTTTGAACTGTGAAGGCAGAAAACTGAGACTTTTTTGAGGCTCCTCCCGCCGTTCACCATGATTATGATTGATAAACTTTATTGATAATTCGTGATTGACAGTGTGCACACCTTATTATATATATAGCGTCTCTCACACCTTCATTATATTATGACGCACTCTTCATCAGTTCTGCAGCAATGCGTCGGGCCTCGGCATCGGTCTGCAGATAGACATCGAGATCGGGCTGACTGTCGAAGGTGGCTTTCGCCATTACCTGCTCTATGATGTCGCCCATCTGCAAGAATCCACACTCGCCACGGCGGAAGCGGCATTGACCACCTCGTTGGCTGCATTGACGATGCACGACATGTTGCCACCTTTCCTGATAGCCTCGAAAGCCAAGCGCAGACATTTGAACTTCTCGTAGTCGGGCTCAAAGAACTGCAAGTCCTTGGTCTTGAACAAGTCGAGACGGTCGCCCTGCAGAGGCAGGCGCTTGGGGAAGGAGAAGGCATACTGTATGGGCAGACGCATATCGGGCACACCCAACTGAGCCTTCACTGCACCATCGACAAACTGCACTGCGCTGTGCACGACACTCTGCGGATGGATGAGTACCTCTATCTTGTCGGCAGGAACGCCGAAGAGCCATTTGGCCTCAGTCACCTCGAAACCCTTGTTCATGAGCGAAGCCGAGTCGATGGTGATCTTGGCTCCCATGTCCCATGTAGGATGGCGGAGCGCATCGGCAGCAGTTACCTTAGCCAACTGCTCCATGGTGTGATGGCGGAAAGGTCCGCCCGAGCAGGTGAGCAATATCTTGTCTATCTCGTTGTCGTCCTCGCCCACCAGGCTCTGGAAGATGGCACTATGCTCGCTGTCGACCGGCAGGATGGGCGCATGATACTGCTGGGCCAAACCGCATATCAGTTCGCCAGCCACGACGAGGGTTTCCTTGTTGGCAAGACAGATTTTCTTGCGGGCCTTGATGGCATGGATTGTCGGCTCAAGTCCTGAGAAGCCCACCATAGAGGCAAGCACCATGTCGATAGGATCGGCCTCCACGATGTCGCAAAGCGCCTGAGCACCGGCATAGACTTTGATGTCTGGCTCATCGCTCAACAGGTTTTTCAACTCGTCATAATGTGCCTCGTTGGCTATCACCACGGCAGCAGGTTTGAACTTACGAGCCTGCTGTGCCAGCTCCTTCACACGGTTGTTGGCTGTAAGACAGTACACCTCATACAAGTCGCTGTGCTGCTCTATCACGTCGAGCGCCTGTGTGCCGATGCTTCCCGTGGAGCCAAGGATACATATTTGTTGTTTCTTCATTTTCTCTTATCTTGTTCTAATTTGCAAGCCTTCGCAACAGGGCTTTTTTATTTTCCCAACAGGGAAAAATCTTCTGCCCAGTCAGAAGTTTATTCGCCAAGGCTAACGGATAACATATCTGCTTTGTAGCTTTTCGCCGCCATTTAATCCAACTCGAGGATTCCCTCGGGCAACTGCATCTTGATGACACGCTGCCCGGCATCCACCTCGTGAATGAAGTCGTTGCTGGCAGGAATCAGCAGTTCCTTTCCCGCAGGTGTCGTTATCTCGAAGAGCAAGTTGATGGTGCTGTCGTCCACATGGTCGATCGTGCTATCACCAGACCGGTAGTGGCATCAACAAGCTGGAAGCCGATAATTTCTGCCCACGACATATTCTCCTCATCGCTGTCGGAGAGATGACGGGGAAAGAACACCTCGCAGCCCGTATAGGCACGCACCTGTTCCTGCGTATCGATGTCCTCGAACTTCACCAGCACATTCTCATCGTTCTTAAACCGGTATTCCTCTATATAGAAAGGCACCAGGATGCCGTCGATGTCGAGAATGAGATAATCGGCATCCACACGGTCGAACACATCGTCGGTAATGGCAAAGGTGATTTCTCCCTTCACGCCGTGGGGCTTTCCCAACTTGCCTATCTTATAAACGTCGTCTCGTCTTATCATATCGCATAGAATCTTTGAAAATCATGATCAGTAAAGCCATTGAATTCTTCACTCTTCACTTACTCAATCCGTGACACGCGTAATCTTGGCTCCGAGCTGATTAAGTCGGAACTCTATGTCCTCGTAGCCACGGTCGATCTGTGCGATATTCTCTATGCGGCTTGTACCGTTGGCACTCATCGCTGCAATGAGCAGGGCAATACCGGCACGGATATCAGGACTTGTCATTCTGCCGGCACGGAGTCGGATCTTATGGTCGTGGCCCACCACCACAGCACGGTGCGGGTCGCAGAGAATAATCTGTGCACCCATATCGATGAGCTTGTCAACGAAGAACAGTCGGCTCTCGAACATCTTCTGATGGAAGAGCACGCTGCCACGTGCCTGTGTCGCCACTACGAGGAGAACCGACAGGAGGTCGGGGGTAAGTCCTGGCCATGGGGCATCGGCAAGCGTCATGATAGTTCCATCGATAAAGGAATCTATGACGTAGTGCTTCTGTTCTGGAATAAAGAGGTCGTCGCCCTCAATCTTTATCTTCACACCCAGTCGGCGGAAAGCCTCGGGAATGATTCCCAGGTTGCGGACCGACACGTCCTTGATGCGTACACCGGCTCCACACATGGCAGCCATACCGATGAACGAGCCCACCTCGATCATATCGGGCAGGATGCGATGCTCGGCTCCGTGAAGCGACTTCACGCCCACGACAGTAAGAAGGTTGCTGCCTATGCCGCTGATCTGAGCGCCCATGGCGTTGAGCAGATGGCAGAGCTGCTGGATATAAGGCTCGCAGGCTGCATTATAGATGGTGGTGGTTCCCTCGGCAAGCACCGAAGCCATGATGATGTTGGCAGTACCCGTAACCGAAGCCTCGTCGAGCAACATATAGCAGCCCTTCAGTTTCCTGGCTTCTATCTGATAGACATTGCGCTCGTCGTCGTGCACGAACTTGGCACCCAGACACTTGAATCCCAGGAAGTGGGTGTCGAGACGACGGCGGCCTATCTTGTCGCCACCCGGCTTGGCGATGGTTGCCTTGCCACAGCGTCCCAGCAGCGGACCAATCATCAGCACGCTTCCACGCAGCGAGGAGCACTTAGCCACAAACTCCAGGCTGTCGAGATAGTCGAGCTTCAGCTCGTCGCTCTGGAATGTATAGTCGTTGCGACTGTTCTGAGTTACCTTCACGCCTATCTCCCTGAGCAACTTGATGAGGTTGTTCACGTCGAGGATGTTTGGCACATTCTTGATGCGCACAGGCTCGTCGGTAAGGATAGTAGTGCAAATCACTTCGAGTGCCTCGTTCTTGGCACCCTGCGGAATGATGGTTCCTGTGAGCGGATGACCGCCTTCTATGATAAATGACTCCATAGACTATTCTTTGGGGGTTATGAATGATAAGGGGAATATAAGTTACTTGTTCTTTTTCTTGCCATTGCGTCCTTGCGACTGCTCACGGTCTACAATTCTCTCGAACTTGAAAGTGTCCAAGTCGAGCTGAATCTTTCCGTCGGTAAAGCGGGCCAGGTCGGAAGCCACCTTCTCGCCGTCGCTCGAACCATGGCTCCACTGCATCAGGTTGCGATGCATCTGGTTGGCAGTGAGTTTCACCAGTTCGTCGCGCTCCCTGCCAGGCTCCATAGTCTTCAGTATCTCGAAAGCTCGAAGAGCATGGCACCATAGTGGCGCACGGGAATCTTCTTCATCGGATAAGGCATGGGCTCAGGCTTCTGGGCCATCTGCGAGGCACTTGTCACATCGAAAGGATAGTCGATGTCGAGCTGGAAACGGCTCATGATGGCGAGCTGATCCCAGAGCTTGCGCTCATGGCCCTCCACATTCTTGCTCTCGGGGAACATTCGGTCCATGATGGCAATGATGGCCCTGGCGCATCGCTGACGCTCCTCACGGTCGGGCAGGCCGACTGCATAGTCAACCATCTGCTGTATCTCTCGTCCATACTCAGGCAGCACGATCTGCTCTCGCTGGGTGTTATAGTCTAATCCGTCTATGTTCATTAATATATATAATAATAGGTGTAAATATCAAATAAGTTTCTTAGGCATCTTGGCCACGAAGTCCTTCAGATAGAAAGGCACGAAGTAAGCCACATCCTCAAACTTGCCTTCCACGAAGCGCTTCTCGCTAATGGCGCCATATTCTTTGCCAGCGGCTCGATGTCCTTCACGAGATGGGCGTTGGGATGATTGATGACTTCCATACACTTGGCTGCTCCGTTTCCGAAGAAATAGACAGCACCACGGTCGAGATACTCCTTGTAGGTTTCTGCGTCCACAATGTCGGCCTGTATAGGGCGCACCTCGCGGAGGGCACGGTCGAAGACCTGCGCATACACTTCCATTCGGCGGGCGTCGAGCATAGGCACAATGAGCGCATCTTCCTCGGCAGGATGCTCGCCAAGGAGCACGGGCACAGCCAGCAACTCGAGTGTAGGCACGGCGATGAGCTTTGCGCCACGGCCATAACAAAGGCCCTTGGCCATACTCACTCCTATGCGAAGACCCGTATAAGAACCAGGACCGCAACTTACTGCCACAGCCTCGAGCGGAATATTGCGGGAATCAATGTAACTGATAGCCTCATCGACGAACACGCCCAACTTAACTGCATGGTTGGGACCGCTGTGATCTTCCTTGTTGAAAATCACGCTCCATTATCACTAACTGCCACCGAGCACACGTCGGTACTCGTCTCAATACTTAAAATACAAGCCATAAAAATAAATATATTCTTAAATAAGGTGCAAATTTACGCTTTTTCTCGCATTTTTTTGTACTTTTGCAGAAATTTAACGTGAAGAATATATGATACAGTCAATGACAGGCTTCGGAAAAGCTACCGTAGCCTACAAAGAAAAGAAGATCAACGTAGAGGTTAAGTCGCTGAACAGCAAGGCTCTCGACCTCTCCACACGTATTACTCCTCTGTATAGAGAGAAGGAAATGGAGATACGTCAGTTCATCGCCAAGAATCTGGAAAGAGGCAAGATTGATTTCTCTATCTGGATAGAAAAGGACGTTGTGGCTGACGCCACGCCCATCAACATGGCGCTGGTGGAGAACTATTACCAGCAAATCAAGAAGATTTCGGCACAGACAGGCATTCCTGAGCCTGCCGACTGGTATGCTACGCTGTTGCGCCTGCCCGACGTGACGACCAAGACCGATGTGAAGAACTGACCGACGAGGAATGGAAGGCTGCACAGCAAGCCATCGACGAGGCTGTGAACCACCTCATCGAGTTCCGCCGCCAGGAGGGAGCTGCCCTGCAGAAGAAGTTCACCGAGAAAGTGGACAACATCCAGGCATTGCTCGCCAGCATAGAGCCTTACGAGAAATCGCGCGTAGAGAAGATCAAGACCAACATCGTGAACGGACTGCAGCAGATTCCTAATGTCGAATACGACAAGAACAGACTGGAGCAGGAACTGATCTACTACATCGAGAAACTCGACATCAGCGAGGAGAAGCAGCGACTCAGCAATCACCTGAAGTACTTCCGCGAGACAATGAACGAGGAAGGACACGGAGTGGGCAAGAAGCTGGGCTTCATCGCACAGGAAATGGGACGCGAAATCAACACCACTGGCTCGAAGAGCAACCAGGCTGAGATGCAGAACATCGTGGTGAAGATGAAGGACGAGCTGGAGCAGATCAAGGAACAAGTGCTCAATGCTCTGTAATAAAGTGAAGAATTCTATGGCTTTACTCATCATAAAGTTCAAAGTATAATATTCAAAGCAAAATGAAGAATGGACTGTTAATATTCAGCGCCCCATCGGGCAGCGGAAAAAGCACCATCGTAAACTGGCTGATGAAGGAACACCCCGAACTGAAACTGGCTTTCTCCATCAGCTGCACATCGCGTGCACCACGTGGAACCGAACAGAACGGAGTGGAATACTTCTTCCTCACACCCGAGGAATTCAAAGCCAAGATAGAAGCCGACGAATTCCTGGAATACGAGGAAGTGTACCAAGACAGATTCTACGGCACGCTGAAATCGCAAGTGGAAAACCAGCTTGAGGCTGGCGACTCTGTAGTCTTCGATGTAGATGTGAAAGGAGGCGTCAACATCAAGAAGTTCTATGGCGGGCGCGCCCTCAGCATCTTCGTACAGCCACCATCGGTAGAAGAGCTTCGCCGCCGTCTGAACGGTCGTGGCACCGATGCTCCCGAAGTTATCGAACAGCGACTGGCAAAGGCTAACTACGAGCTGACCTTCGCTCCACAGTTCGACCACATCGTGGTGAACGACAACCTGGAGAAGGCTGAACAGGAAGTTTACAAGCTCGTTTCCGACTTTCTGAATCAAGAGTAAGACAAGCCGGACTGAGGTTTCAAGAAAAAAATCCGGGTCGAGTCGTCGGATAAGGCAGGAATTAGCCACAATAGACGACAGGGCTTGGTCATAATAGACGACCGGGCTTGGTCACAATAGACGACCGGACAAAGCCGTCACAGATGCCTCAAGTCAAACATAAAACAAGAGCGAAAGATGCAAAAGAAGAAAGTGGGCATATTCGGCGGGAGTTTCAATCCCATACACACAGGGCACATCGCCCTTGCCAAGAGCCTCTGCCAGCAGGCAGGGCTGGATGAAGTGTGGCTGATGGTTTCGCCCATGAACCCATTCAAGAAAGAAGCCACCGACCTGCTGACAGACAAGCTGCGGCTCGAGATGACAGAACAAGCCATTGCCGACGAGCCCAAACTCAAGGCATGCGACTATGAGTTCCACATGTCCAAGCTTCCTACACCTGGCACACGCTGCAGGCGCTGAGCCAAGACTTCCCCCACGTCGGCTTCACCCTCCTCATAGGAGGCGACAACTGGGCTTCCTTCGACAAATGGTTTCACCACGAAGACATCCTGAGCCACTACCCCATCGTCGTCTATCCGCGAAAAGGGTGCGACATAGGAAAAGTGCCATCGGGCGTAACCATAGTGGAAACGCCTCTGCTCAACATCAGCAGCACCGAGATCCGTCAACGCATCAAGGAAGGCAAAAGCATACACGGCATGGTGCCCGACTGCATAGAGCCACTGGCCATGCAATACTACTCCAACCAACACCCCTAACAAGAGCAACAACAAATGAACTGGAAAACAAAGACCAAGAGTTTTCTGAAGTTAGCCTTCGCCCCCATCCGCGGCAACGCCAACTTCTTCATCTTTATGTATCTGCTCGGCATTATCTGTGCCGTAGTGACAACTCCACGCTGGGGAGTCGTGTACGACAACCTGGCGCTGGAACTGTTTGTCGACGTCTACGTGGTTTGCGCCCTGCTGATGCTCGTGCCCAAGAAGCGGAAGATACGCTTCTGCGTAAGGAGCCTGCTGTACATTATATTATATGTCACAGCGCTTGCCGACACCTACTGCTTCGTCAACTTCGGCTCCACGCTCAACCCCTCGATGCTGATGCTCGTGGGTGAGACCAATCCCGACGAGGCAAGCAACTTCATATCAGCCTGCCTCTCGCCTACCGTCATCTTCAGCGCCGTGGGATGGATTCTGCTACTCATCCTCGTACAGGCCTTTGTGGCAGCCTTCCGCAAGCCCATCATCAAGAGTCTGGGCTTTGCCGTCACCTTCATCGAGCTGCTGTCGCTCAAGAAGAGATGGAACTGGGTGACGCGCGTTACCGTGCCACGCCCTACGCCCTGACCGTGATAGGCATCATCATCTTCATAACAGGAGCCTGCACCTCTTGGCACAACAAGATGGCGACATTCAAGCTCTTCGGAGGCAAGAACATAGGCGAAGTGGAGCACGAGCTCACCAACAAGGGACACGCCGAACTCTATATTCCTATCAACCGACTGGCTTTCAGCATCTACGCCAACAAGCTGGCCGCCAAACAGATTACACAGCTCATACATGCCGCCAAAGACGTACGGGTAGACAGTTGCAGCTACCGCTCGTCGAACATCGTGCTCATCATAGGCGAGAGCTACGGCCGACATCACTCCCAGCAGTATGGCTACTTCATGAAGACGACACCACGCCAGGCAGCGCTCGAAAAGTCGCGCAAGCTCACCAAGTTTACCGATGTCGTGACTTGTTGGAACCTCACCAGCTTCGTCTTCAAGAACGTCTTCTCGACACACGTTGTGGGCGAGAAAGGCGACTGGTGCGACTATCCGCTCTTCCCCGAACTCTTCCGCAAGGCAGGCTATCAAGTCACCTTCATCACCAACGAGTTCCTGCCACAGGCCAAGGAAGCAGTCTACGACTTCAGCGGAGGCTTCTTCCTCAACAACCCAGAGCTCAGCAAGCTGCAGTTTGACAACCGCAACACCGAGCTTCATCCGCTCGACGACGGACTGCTCGACGACTACGACAACCACCTGAAACAAAAGCAGGGCGAGCACAACCTCATCATCTTCCACCTCATGGGTCAGCACGTAGACTACAAGTCGCGCTACCGCAAGGAGCAAACCGAGTTTTGGGCAGGCAACTACGAGGACAAGCGCCCCGAGCTGAACGCCAAGCAGCGCAAGATGTTGAGCCACTACGACAATGCCACCCTCTACAACGACTCCATCGTGGCACAGATAGTGAAGCGATTCGAGAAGGAAGACGCCATCATCATCTACATGCCCGACCACGGAGAAGAATGCTACGAGGAGAACCGAGGCTTTATCTGCCGCAACCATTCGGCAGCCATCGACTGGCCCCTTGTCCACTACGAGTTCGAGATTCCCTTCTGGATTTACTGCTCGCGCAAATATATACGCAAGCATCGCGACATCTACAAGCAGATACGCAAGGCCAAGGACCGACGCTACATGACCGACGCCCTGCCCCATCTGCTGCTCTATCTGGCTGGCATCGAAACACCAACCTATCAGGCCAAATACAACATCCTCAGCCCTGAGTACGACGAGATGCGGCCACGCATCCTGAAAAACTCTGCCGACTACGACAAGCTGAGAGATGAACATATAGCAAAAGAGAAGAAAGCTAACGAGAAGAAGAAGAAAGGAAAATAAGATTATGAGTACACCCACACTAAACCGAACAGAGTGCAACGCCCTGAGAGGACTTGCCATCATCGGCATCTTTCTGCACAACTACTGCCACTGGCTGGGTCCCATCGTCAAGGAGAACGAATACCAGTACATACAGCGCAACGTAGACTGGCTGCACCAGGTAATGGCGTCGCCCGACGGCTGGCTGCCCATGCATCTGCTGTCATTCTTCGGACATTATGGAGTGCCCGTATTTCTCTTCCTCAGCGCCTACGGACTGGTGCTGAAATACGAGTCTGGTCCACGCCTCACACAGGGCGCAGAGCGATTCAGCATCACAGGCCGTCACCTGCCAATCTGGGTGAAGGACTGCGATTCATACGCTATCACTACCTCAAGCTCTTCAAGATGATGATTGTGGGGTTCGTCGCATTTACCATGCTCGACTACCTCACTCCCGGGCCTCATCACTATCAGTCGCTCGACATCATCGCCATGCTGGGCATGTTCAACAACGTATTGCCCAATCCCGACCGCATCATCTGGCCCGGTCCATTCTGGTTCTTCGGTCTGATGCTACAGCTCTACATCATTTACCGCCTCTTCATCTACCGTCGCCACTGGGCTTTCACCGTAGTGCTGATGGTGGTCTGCCTGGCGCTTCAACTGTGTCTCTCGCCCGACGGTGAGGCGATGAACCGCTATCGCTACAACTTCATGGGCGGCATGTTGCCATTCGGCATCGGCATTCTTTATGCCGCTATGGCGAGAAGATTCTCATGACTTTCCATCACAACACAACCAACACCTTTGGCATTATCTTCTGCGGAGCCATCATCTACAGTCTCAGCGGAAGCATGTTGGGCTGGACCTTCGTGCCTCTCTTCGTCTGTCTGTTCTGCGTCCTGGTAGCAAAGGTGCTGAGCGGAGTGAAATGGCTGCAGGGAGCATACAGATTTCTCGACTGGATGGGCGGAATATCGGCAGCACTCTTCGTCTGCCATCCTATCACCCGCAAGATATTCATCCCCATCAGCCGTTGGGGCGACATGTACGCCGGACTGCTGCTCTACATCATATCGAGCATCTGCTTAGCATGGCTCTTCTCTGAGCTGATGAAGAAGATTCCGAGCCCAAAGATGAAGTAAGATGAAGTAAAGAGTGTGAGTTTCGAAAGTGAAGACAATTCAACCCCTTTCATTATGATAAAAATCAAAGATATAGAACTTGCCAATATAAGCCGATTCAGAGGCGAACTGATGGGAGCCGCCATGCTTTTCATCATCCTCTTTCATGTGGCGCTGCCCCGCGAGGATGCTTTCTTCGGGCTTCGTCGCATGGGCAATGTGGGAGTAGACATGTTTCTCTTCCTCAGCGGTATAGGTCTGTGGTTCTCGTGGACCAAGAATCCTGACGTGCGCCACTTCTTCGTGCGCCGTTATCTGCGCATCTATCCCGCCTGGCTCATCATAGCCTGCCTGTTCTACATTCCGCGTTTTGAGGGAGGAGACCTCTGGGCATGGGTCGACCTCGTGGGCGACATCAGCATCAACTGGGATTTCTGGCTTCACGACGAGTTGAACTTCTGGTACATTCCCGCCACCATGATGCTCTATCTCTTTGCACCAGGCTACATGGAGCTTATCAAGCGCCACCCCATCTATCGCTGGTTGCCTGTGGTCATGATCATGTGGTGCATCCTTGTGCAGTATGTCACTCCCATCCACCGTGCCGTAGGCCATCTGGAGATTTTCTGGAGCCGCGTGCCAATCTTCTTCATCGGCATCAACATGGGCGAGATGGTAAGACAACGGCAAAGCCTCGACGGCACCAGCATCTGGATGATATGGATCATGTTTCTGATGACGCTCACCTCGAGCATCTTCCTCGAACAGGAACGACACGGCATGTTTCCTCTCTTCTTAGAGCGCATGCTCTATATTCCCCTTACCATTACGAGCATTCTGCTGCTCAACCGCATCTTCCGCCGCACTCCCCAATGGTTCAACCGAGGCTTCATCTTTGTAGGAGCGCTGAGCTTAGAGGCTTACCTCATCCACATTCACTTCGTGCTCCACTACATAGAGAAATATCACTGGGGCTACTGGCCCACCTTCCTCGTCTGCATAGCCATCACGCTTCCTGCAGCCTGGCTTCTCAGCAAGACAGCAGGATGGATCAGCCGACAAATATCCAAGATCATCAAATACTGAGAATATTGAGAATACTCAACTTTCGCAGGGGGGGGAGTTCAAGAGAATATTAAAGAAAACAGAGAATCATGAAAAAAATAGATTATAGAATGAACGAAAGCCGGGGCTTCTCTGCGCTGATGCGACTCATACGCCCCAAACAATGGATCAAGAACGGATTCGTCTTTGTACCGCTGTTCTTTGGCGGAGCTTTGTTTAACACCGACGCTCTTCTGGCTGGTGTCATCACTTTCTTTGCCTATAGCTTTGCCGCATCGAGTATCTATTGCTTCAACGACATTTTCGATGCAGAAGCCGACAGGCGCCATCCCGTAAAGTGCCACCGACCCATTGCCTCGGGAGCCGTTTCTGTCAAGGCGGCGTATTGTCTGATGATTCTGATGCTCATCCTTTCTATCGTCATCAGCGCTGCACTCGATTCATGGAAGGCCATGGGAATCATCCTTTTCTATTGGCTGCTCAATCTCTGCTATTGCGCCAAACTAAAGCAATACGCCATCATCGACGTCTGCATCGTTGCCTTCGGCTTTGTACTTCGCCTGTTGGCTGGCGGTGTGGCCACCGATATTGCTCTGAGCAAGTGGATTGTGCTGATGACTTTCCTCATCACGCTCTTCATGAGTTTTGCCAAGCGACGCGACGATGTGCTGAGAATGGAGAAGACGGGCGAGGCGCCACGCAAGAATACGAGCCGCTACAACCTTACCTTCATCAACCAGGCCATCACCATCACTGCCTCGGTAACGCTTGTGTGCTACATCATGTACACGGTAAGTCCGGAGGTGATAGAGCATTTCAACACCGAGCATCTCTATCTCACAAGTGTCTTCGTGCTGGTGGGATTGCTGCGCTACATACAGATAGCTGTGGTAGACCAACAGAGCGGCGACCCAACCCGTATCATGCTCCACGACCACATCACACAGTTCATCATCCTGGCCTGGCTCCTCTCATTCCTGATTATTATATACATTATATAATATGGAGGAAAAAGAAAGAATATATTGTTTCGACTTCGACGGAACACTCACCACCAAGGACACGCTCCTGGAGATTATCCGTTACAAAGCTGGCACATGGCGCCTGCTGTGGGGCTTTCTGCTCTACAGCCCCATCCTGGTGTTGATGAAACTTCACCTCTATCCCAACTGGAAAGCGAAGCAGCTCATCTTCACCCATTTCTTCGGCGGCATGAGCACACGCGCCTTCAATCTGCTGTGCCAGGACTTCGCCAAAGAACGCAGCAACCTTCTTCGTCCTGATATGATTGCCCTTGTCGGCCGGGCCGTCGAGGACAAAAAGAAAGTCTTCATAGTGAGTGCCAGCATCGACAACTGGGTTCGCCCCTTCTTCGCCACACAGGGCATTGGGGAAGTCGAGGTGTTGGGAACAAAAGTAGAAGAGAAAGACGGCTGTCTGACCGGGCGCTTCAGCACAGCCAACTGTTATGGCGCAGAGAAAGTAAGACGTATCAGCAAGGCTCTCTCGTCGAAATCAGATGAAGAAAAACCATCAGGCGAAGCAAAAAAGCCGGCTCTCTCCTTCGACCGAAGCCGTTACCACATTACCGCCTACGGCGACAGTCGTGGCGACAAGGAAATGCTTGCCTTTGCCGACGAAGGGCATTTGGTAAACAGCCATAAAAGCGAATAGTTGCAGAAAGATTTGCGGGATAAAGGGAAAATGATTAATTTTGCATGCTAATCATTAACAAAGACATGAACATCAAGCAAAGAATACAACAGATGGACGACTCGAAACGCGAGAAGTTGGGCGAGGTGGTGAGGTTTGGCATCGTAGGTGTGGCAGCCACCATCCTGCAGTACGTCATCTATCTCGTCATGATTCCCAGCCTTGCCTGGGGTCTTCCCCAGTTAGGCGGCAACGACCATGTTCTGGCCACCACGGCCAACACCATTGCCTATATCGCCAGTTTCGTGTTCAACTTCATTGCCAGCACACGCTACACCTTCCATGTCAAGGCCAATGCCAAGCGAGGAGCCGGCTTTACGTTCTCTCACATCATCAACTACACCCTGCAGACGGTCTGTCTGAATCTCTTCGTGGGCATGGGACTGACCAAGCAGATAGCCATGTTGCCCACACTCTGTGTCTGCATTCCCGTCAACTTCCTCTTAGTAAGATTCTTCCTGAAGAAGTGAAGGATGAAGATCTGTCTTCCCAAACAAGCAAGAAAATCAAAAGCAAACATCATGATAAAAAAAGCTTTCGAGATATTCAAGATCAAGCGCGAGGAGAGATGGCAGGCTCTCGTGGCACTGCTCCTGTTCATCGTGCTCAATGCGCTGACCATCATCAAGTACAATAGCCAGTTCACACAGCTCAGCGACAACTATCACAAACTCTTTGTCAAAACCTTCCATGTGGCAGGTTTCGACCCGCTTACCTATGCTGTCGTTTCCTGTTGGGACACAGAGTACAACGTGTATCGCCATCCTCTGCTGGCTTTCTTTATGTACATTCCCAACCTGATCAACCAGGCACTCATTGCCCTTACAGGCATCAACTGCGTGCAGTACATCGTGGCCATTATCCTCGTGTTCTGCGCCTTCTATTCGTTCATCTTCCTCTACCGCATCTTCCGCGAAGTGATAGGCTTGAAGAGCTGCGACGCCACCCTGCTGTCGGCTTTCTACTTCTCCTTTGCCTATGTGATGGTTTCAGCCATGGTGCCCGACCATTTCATCATGTCGATGATGCTGCTGCTCATGACACTCTACATCAGCGGCATCTGCATGCAGAAAGGACGCCGGCTCACCACCTGGCAGACCGTAGTGCTCTTTGTGCTTACAGCAGGCGTATCGCTCAACAACGGACTAAAGACATTCCTCGCAGCCCTGTTTACCAACGGCCGGAAATTCTTCCGGCCCAAGTATCTGCTCTTGGGCATCATCCTGCCAGCCGCCCTGATGTGGGCTGTGGCACGTGTGGAATACCGCACCTTTGTATGGCCCAAGGAGATGGCACGCCACGAGATGAGAATGAAGAAGAGCGAAGAGGCCAAGCAGCTGATTTACAAGCAGTATCGCGATACGGCACAGGTGAAAGACTCGGCACAGGTAGAGGCTGCCGTGAAAGCCATCATACAGAAGAAGGCACAGGCGAAGTACGTGAGAGACCATAAGCAGATATGGAACAGAAACACGGGCAAGCCCATTGCCAAAGGCGAGTTTATGGGCTGGACCGACATCACGACCTCGCGCACAGAGACGGCTTTGGAAAACCTCTTTGGCGAAGCCATCCAGCTGCATCGCCAGCACCTGTTGGAGGACGTGCTGCGAAGCCGTCCTGTCATCGTGGGCTACGACTCGGCCATCAACTACATCGTAGAGGGCATCATTCTGCTGCTCTTCGCTTTGGGCATTTTCTTCGGCGTGCGCTCCAAGTTCTTCTGTCTGTCGATGCTTTTCTTCCTCTTCGACATTGCCCTGCATATCGGTTTGGGATTCGGCATCAACGAGATTTACATCATGACGGCACACTACATGTTCTTTGTGCCCATCGCCATCGCCTTCCTCTTGCGCCACCTGCGAGGAAAGAGCCTCTCGCTCTGCCGTTCTGTCCTGATAGGACTCACCTTCTATCTCATCACTTACAACGGAGCGCTGCTCTTCCGCTATATGCTTAGTTAAGGAGTTAACTCCTCAGCGACCGAAGGAAGCGATAACTCCTTAACTCCTTTAACTCCCCAGCGAAACTCCTCCATGACGTAAAAGAGAAACAATATATTAAGCAACAAATATGAACCATATTTTCAAGATAAGAAAAGAAGAGAAGTGGGCAGTCATCGTGGCGCTCCTTGTATTCGCAGCACTCAACACACTCATGGTGTGCTATCACTTCACGCCCTTTACCAAGGGCGGAAACCACATAGGCTACTGGAGTCTCTTCACCCGATACTATCAGATGTCGGGCTTCGACGTATTCACCTATCTCACCGTGTCGAAGTGGAACGCCTACTACACCGAGTTCCGTCATCCGTTGCTGCCATTCCTCTGGTATCCGTTCTATCTGCTCAACTACTGGCAGATGCAGCTCACGGGCAAGAACATCGCCATCATCCTCGTGGCTGTGGTGATGACGATTCTCTCCACCTACTCGTTTGTCTTCATCCGCCGCACCTTCCGTGAGATACTGCAGCTTGACAAACTCGACTCCAACCTGCTGTCGGCCCTTTTCTTCTCCTTTGCCTACATCATGCTCTCCAGCTTCGTGCCCGACCATTTCGGTCTGTCGATGTTCATGCTCACCCTCACGTTCTATGTGGCAGGCAAGCACATCGTGAACCGTGAGAAGATGCCGGCCTGGCAGACAGCCACGCTCTTCGTCTTCACTGCAGGCATCACCATCACCAACGGAGCCAAAGTGTTCCTCTCTGCCTCTTTGCCAACGGCAAGGACATCTTCAAATGGCGCCACCTGCTGATGGGCATCGTCATTCCCTCGCTGTTCATCATCGCAGCAGCCATCTGGCAGAACGAGGCTTTCATCATTCCTCACCGCCAGGAAGGACTCCGCATCCTGCATGCACGCGAACAGCGCGACAGCGTGTTCAAGGCACAGGTGGAAGCCGACCAGAAGCGCAAACGCGAGATTCACGGAACCGCCATCAAGGAGAAAGGCATCCTCTCTTGGGCCGACCTCAGCGTGTCGCGTCCACAGTCGCTGGTAGAGAATGTCTTTGGCGAATCGCTCATCCTTCACAAAGATCATCTGCTGCAGGACGTCGGCACCCGTCGCCCCATTTTTGTACGTTACCGCACGCCTCTGCCCTATGTTCTCGAAGCCATCCTCGTGGCGCTCTTTGCCGCAGGTCTGTGGATGGGACGCAGGTCGAAGTTCCTGTGGATGATAGGTGCATGGGTGGCGTTCGACGCATTCATACACTTAGGATTGGGCTTCGGCCTCAACGAGGTGTACATCATGACAGCCACTGGGCTTTCATCATCCCCATCGCCATAGGCTATCTGCTCAAAGGTCTCAGCGCCAGAAACCAGTCGCATCTGCGCCTCATCGTCATGGTGCTTGCTGTATTCCTATTCTTCTACAACGGGCTGCTCATTGCCCAGTATCTATTGTAAATTACTTCACCCATCCAAACCTTTCACCATCATGCCCACAGTATCCATCCTCGTCCCCATCTACGGTGTAGAGAAATACATAGAACAATGTGCCGAGACTCTGTTCCAGCAGTCTTTTGCGACATAGAGTATGTGTTTGTAAACGACTGTACCAAGGACAGAAGTGTGGAAATACTGCAACAGACTATCGACCGGTTTCCTGAGCGAAAGTCACAGGTGATACTGATTCAGCACGAGCACAACAAGGGTTTGGGAGGCGCACGCCATACAGCTTTCGCTACCTCGCGAGGACGATACATCATGCATGTGGACAGCGACGATCTTCTGCCACTCGATGCAGTGGAAAGCTGGTAAAAGCAGCCGAGAAGAGCGGTGCCGACATCGTAGACGGAGCTTTGCCGACTGGGAGAACGGACAAGCCACTCTGTTTCATCCTGCCGCCCATGACTGCCATCGCACCTATCAGCGCAAACTGCTCTGCCAGAACATCACCTCCAACCGCATCTGGGGAAGAATCTATCGCAGGGATCTGCTCGAAAACCACGGCATATACAGCGTCGAGGGCATAGACTACAGCGAGGACTACGCCGTGGTGGCACGAGTCATGTACTTTGCCAAGCGCTATTTCATCGACGAAGTGGTGTACTATTATCGCAAAGACAACATCACCTCCTACACCCACGACATCTCGGAGAAAAACCTCACCTCGCACTTCAAGGCCTGCCAGCTTGTGGCATCGTTCATCGAGCAGCATGACAACAAGGGTATTTACCGCACTGCCACCGACATCGGCATGGTGAATGCCTATCGCGTAGCAGCCGAACAGCATCTGCCTCTCGAAAAGGTAGACAGCATCTGCACCTATCGCGTCACCCATCCCGTCTGCCGCCTCTGTATCGCCCTGCTGCGCCGTGGCTGGAAGGTGAAACACGTCAATCTCTTGTATCTGTTGTTCAGAAGAATTTATAATTTACAGATATTCAGAAGATAGAGAAGTTAAGAAAAGTTTGGGAGAAAGTTAAGGGAATGTTGGGAGGAAGTGAGTGAATTGTTTCTTCTCACTTATCAAATTCTCCGTTCCGAATCACGGAACGGACATTCCAAATCACGAACGGCCATTCCGAATCACGGAACGGACATTCCAAACTACGGAACGGAGATTTCTGCACACTATTTTTTCTTTTTCATCATGAATGTGAGACATTCTTCGAGTATCTTGACGCGAAGAAGCTTCATGACTGCAAAATAGAGCGAAGAAGCCAGGATGATTCTTACCAGCAAGAGCAGGTAGATGTTCGACAGCCAGCAGGTGAGATAATAAGTTGCCACCATACAGCCTGATGCACAAAACAGGAAGGGAAGTGTGTCGAGACAGACATCCCTGAAGCGCAAACCTGTGATGTGTCTGATGGCACCCTGCCACACCAGCAGCCACAATATCATAAAGGCTGTGTAAGCCACAACCATCCAGTAGATGCCGTAGCTGTGACAGCAAAGCACCAACGCCAGCAATCCTACCACCTGCCCCAGATTGCACCACATGTAAACATCCGAGCGTCCGTTGCTGATGGCGAGGTTCTGATAGAGTGTGTACAGCGGAACGAAGGCTCCGCTCACGCTGAGAATCTGCAGCAGGGGCACACTCGCTATCCACTTGTCGCTGATGGTGATAAGGATGAACTCGTGCGAGACCAGTGCCAGTCCGAACATCAGCGGGAAGGAGAGAAAGGAGGTGAAGCGGAACATCTTGCGAAACACCTGCTGTTCCTTGCCCCGGTCGTCTTTCACCGACGAGAGCACGGGCTGCGCTATCTGCCCACCGTGTTGGAGATAAACGAATTGGCCTTGGTGTTCCAGTTGTAAGCCTGCGAGTAGTTGCCCACATCGTCAATAGGATAGAAACGACCGAAGATAAAGGTCAGCACATTGTTGCTCACAGTGTTGATGATATTGGTGATGAGCAGCTTCACGCTGAAGGCGAACATCTGCCTCACCGGTCCGAAGTCGATATGCAGCTGTGGCCGCCAGCCTGTGTAATAGAATCTGCCAAAGTTGAGCACCGTAATAAAAATTACCTGCTGCCATGCGAGGCTCCAGTAGGCCATGCCGCTAAAGGCGAGGCACACGCCCACCACATTCGATGATATGAGCGCCACGAAGCTCACGATGCTATCTCCTTGTTCATCATATTCTTGGTCATGTACATTCTGCACGATGCCAAACGAGGAGATGAAAAAAGCCAGAAACACGAAGCGCGACAGCCATACAAGGCAGGGCTGATGGAAAAAAGCCGCTATCAGCGGAGCGCTGAAGAAGAGCACCACATAGAGCGCAAAACTCACGATGACATTGAACCAGAACACCGAGTTGTAGTCGCGGTCGGTAGGATGTTTCAGGTTGACCAAAGCCTGCGTGAATCCGCTGCTCTGCAGGTTGCCAGCAATGAGTGTAAAGATGGTGAGTATGCCGATGATTCCATAATCGGCAGGCGAGAGCAAGCGTGCCAGGAAGATGCCGAACAAGATGTTGAGCACCTGTGTGGAGCCACTGTTCATAGCTCCCCAAAACAATCCTTTAGCCGTTTTCTCCTTTAAAGTTTCTGCCATTTTTCCGTTTTTATTCAAATTTCGCAAGTCAAAGAGTTAGGGGAGTTAAGAAGTTATCGCTCCCCATGATCGCTGAGGAGTTAAGACAACAGCATTTTTACTTGGCTTTCAAACAATAAGACATTTGTCTTAACTCCTTGACTTCTTAACTCCTTTAACTCCTTGAAATACGATTGTTCTGTTTTATTTTCTGCAAAATTAGCACTATTTGTTTGAAGTTCAAAACATTTTGCTTATTTTTGTCGTATGAAACGAATATTCCATATCATATCCCACTTCGACATGGGCGGAGCCGAGCGCGTGGCACTCAACATTGCTCTGTCCGAGAATCCCGACTTCGAGTATCATATTGTCGAGGTCGTGAGAGGCCGTTCGCCCTTCACACGGCAGTTTATCGGCGAGATGAAAGCGGCTCACATCGCCTTCCACCGCTCACCCGTTCCCGCAGTGCCGTTTCACTACCTCTTCGAGAAGACGGCAGCGCTGCTGTTTCCGTTGTGGTTTGTATTTCTCTTCCTGAAGTATCGTCCTACAGTCGTCCACTGCCACAGCGAGATTCCCGAATGGGCGGTCTATCGGTTTTTCCATCTCTTTCCCCGTCTCGCCCGCCATTGCCGCGTGGTGCGCACCATTCACAACACGTCGCTGTGGCACGGCATGCAGAAGACGGGCAGCAAGGTGGAAGCTTGGCTGCAGTCGAAGAATGCCAACATCGCTATCTCCACCTCGGTGCTCGATACTTATCAGAAAGCTTACCACGCCCTGCCACCTATTATATATAATGGCATTGCGCCCTGCCATGAGCGGAAGACGTATCCCGGGCTTATGGAGGGAAAAGTCAACATCCTCTTTGCCGGGCGCATGGAGGAGCAGAAAGGCATCAGCCATCTGGCCGACATCGTGGAGAGGCTGAGCTGCAACGACCGCTACTTCTTCCACATCTTCGGCAACGGCAGACTCAAGGACATGCTCACCCACAGAATAGGCGACGCGCCCAATGCCAGCATCCATCCGCCACTCTTCGGCCTGTCGGCTTATCTCGGTTCGTTCGACTATCTGCTCATGCCTTCAGAGCACGAGGGTCTGGCGCTGCTGTCCATCGAGGCAAGCATGGAGGGCACGCCCGTCATCATCAATGATGCCAAGGGGCTCTCCGACACGCTGCCCGCCGACTGGCGCTCAAGGTGGAGCACAACGACATCGATGCTTACATGCGCCTCTTCACCCATACCATTCCTCAAGGCGAGAGAGCTCTCTGGCTGAACAAGCCCGACAGTATGCCATGAGCCACTTTTCGCTGCAACAGATGCAAGAGGCTTACGAAAGAGTTTACCGGGGAGAAGATTGAGGATTTATCCGCTGTTTCTGAAGTTAAATTAGTTTCGGCAACAAAATTACGCATTTTCTTTGGGATAGCCTTCGATTTTAGAAATAAAAAATCATTCTCTTCGCTTAATCAGTTTTTTTATTTTACTTTGCAAAAGATTAACCAGTAACCCTATAAAACATGAACAGAATTTATCGACTGATTTTCATTCTCTGTGCCTTCTGCGGAATAGCTCAGGCACAACCCGAACGCCCCAAGCTCGTGGTGGGCATTGTGATCGACCAGATGAGATGGGACTATCTCTATCGTTATTATGCCCGCTATGGTGAAGGCGGATTCAAACGAATGCTCGGCGAAGGCTTCAGCGTAGAAAACTGCCAGATACCATACATTCCATCCGTCACTGCCATCGGACACTCTTGCGTCTGGACAGGCTCCGTGCCCTCAATACACGGCATTGCCGGCAACGCCTTTGTGAAAGACGGAAAGATTGTCAACTGCGTGGGCGACAACACCGTGAAACCCGTAGGCTCCGATGGAAAGGCAGGCTACATGTCGCCACGCAATCTGTGGGTGACAACCATCGGCGACGAGCTGCGCCTTGCCACCAACAACCGCTCCAAGGTCGTTGGCGTGGCGCTGAAAGACCGCGCCGCCATCCTTCCTGCCGGACATCATGCCAACGGTGCCTATTGGTTCGACGACAAGGCAGGACGATTCATCACCAGCACCTTCTATATGGACAAACTGCCCGAGTGGGTCAACAAGTTCAACAAGCGTAAGCTGGCAGAGAAATATCTCTCGCAGAAGTGGGAAACCCTCTACCCCATCGACACCTATCAGCAGAGCACAGCCGACGCCAACAACTACGAGAACGGCATTGTCGACGGCGAGAAGGCACAGTTGCCTCTCGACCTCGCTGCTCTCTACAAGAAGCATGGCTACAAGATCATCCGCAACACACCCTTCGGCTGCAACCTCACCTTCGATATTGCCAAGGCTGCCATCGAGGGCGAGAACTTAGGCAAAAACACCGACACCGACCTGCTCACCATCAGCTGCTCGAGCACCGACTACATCGGCCATCAGGTGGGAGTCAACGCCGTTGAGACCGAAGACTGCTATCTGCGCCTCGACCAGGCGCTTGCCGACTTCTTCGCCTATCTCGACAAGACCATCGGCAAGGGCAACTATCTCACCTTCCTCACTGCCGACCATGGTGCTGTCAACAATGCCGCCTTCCTGCAAGACCAGCGCATACCTGCCGGCATCTGGAACGGGAAATCTATGGTCAAGGAACTTAACCAAGAGCTCAAGGCTAAGTTCAACACCGACAAAGACCTCGTGATGACAATCATGAACTATCAGGTGTTCTTTCACACCGCCGCCATCGAGGAGGCTGGTCTCGACTATGCTGCCGTGAAACAGGTGGTAGTCAACCGTCTGAAGAAAGAAAAGATTGTGCACTATGCCTTCGACATGGAGAAGACTTCGACCGAAAGCATTCCCGAACAGTTGAAGTTCCGTGCCATCAACGGCTACAACCGCGAGCGCAGCGGAGGCGTGCAGATTGTTCTGAAGCCTGCCCATTATGAGTACGATGTAGCGAAGGGTACCAGCACGGCGCTTGGAATCCTTACGACATCCACATTCCTTTGGTCTTCATGGGATGGCACATTCAGCATGGTGCCACTACCCAGCCTCACTACATGACCGACATTGCCGCCACCGTAAGTGCCCTGCTCCACATCCAGGCACCCAACGGCTGCATCGGAACACCTATATTCTAACGGAATTTCAGAAATAAGTTTTATAAAGTATCAAGGGGTTAAGACATTAGAATGTCATAGCTTCTTACAACATCCTGACTGAGTCATTTTGTTCAAAGTCGATTTTCAGTCAGGATTTGTTTTTCTCTAATTCTTGATAAAACAAAAAATCTTGATAATATTTTCTGTTATCAAGACTCATCATCATCATTGATGATTTTCAGATAGTCATCGTAGCCGATAAATCTGCCGCCCATGGAACGGAGATGCGAAGTTTCGAGTTGGCAGTCGATGAGTTTCATTCCCTTACGCTGCATGAAACGGGCCAGATAGATGAGCGCCAGCTTGGAGGCTGAGGGAACGAGGGAGAACATACTCTCGCCAATAAACACAGGGCCGATGGTGACGCCATAGAGTCCGCCCACGAGCTGATCGGTAGCATCGTCCCACACTTCTACACTCGAGCAAAGCCCTGACGATGAAGCTCCGTATAAGCCTTGATCATATCGTCGCCCAGCCAGGCTCCATCCTGCTCGATGCGCAGTTTGCTGCACTGTGCAATGACGTCGTCGAACGCCTCATTGATGCTGTAGCTGTACTGGTCTTTGTTGATGAGCGTGCGCATGGAGTGGCTCACGTGTATCTCTTCGGGGAAGATGACGAAGCGCTGCATAGGACAATACCACAGAATATCAGGCTGGTCGCGAAAACTGTACCAGGGGAAGATGCCGTGGCAGTAAGCCAGCAGCAGGCGGTCGATACTTAAATCGCCGCCCACAGCAAAGAGTCCGTCCTCATCGCCTGAGCGTGGGTCGGGAAACGTGGGATAAGGCGTTGACTCGTCTATTTGAAATATCATTGTTTTTTTTTGAGTATTAATTACAAATGGAGAGTTAGAGAAGTTAAGGAGTTAGAGAAGTTAACATCTTAACTATATCACCAGCTCCTTGCCTTCGAGCTTAACCACAGCCTTTCCACCCTTCTTCAGCTTGCCGAAGAGGAGAGCCTTCATGAGCACAGGCTTGAGGCGGTTGCCGATGACACGATCCATCTCGCGGGCTCCATACTCCTTGGTGAATCCCCACTTTAGGAGCTGCTCTCGCGCCTGAGGTGTAAGCTCGATACTGACGCCCTTGGCGCTGAGTTTGTCGGCGAGCTGGGCAAGCTTCTTGTCGAGGATAAGCTCTGCCATGTGCCTGTCCATATCGTGGAACACCACAGTGTCGGAAAGACGATTGATGAACTCGGGGCGGAAGGTTTTCTTCACCTGTGCGAGCATCGCCTGACCACGACTCACATTGCCTGCGAAACCGATGTTGGCCTGCGAGGCATACTGAGCTCCGGCATTAGAGGTCATGATGAGGATGACGTTGCGGAAGTCAGCCTTCTGACCCTTGTTGTCGGTAAGTCGGGCATAGTCCATCACCTGGAGCAGGATGTTGTAGATGTCACTGTGTGCCTTCTCTATCTCGTCGAGCAGAAGCACGCAGTTGGGCGTCTTGCGGATAGCGTCGGTGAGCTGTCCACCGTCCTCGTAGCCACATAGCCTGCCGGCGAGCCAATGAGTTTGGCAACGGCATGCTTCTCGGTGTATTCGGACATATCGAAGCGCACCAGCTCGATGCCCAACTCGCGGGCGAGGACGCGTGCCACCTCGGTCTTGCCCACTCCCGTAGGTCCTACGAAGAGGAGCGACGCCATAGGCTTGTCGTCGTCGATGAGTCCTGCCTTCGCCATCATCACGGCTTCCACCACCTTGTCGACGGCTGTGTCCTGTCCATAGATCTTGTCGAGCATTCGTTGGCGCAACGATGCCAGGGCAGAGTTGTCTTCGTCCTTGATGGCGGCAGCGTCTATCTTGCACACCTTGGTGAGAATCTGCTGAATGACGGCCTTGGTGACATAAGAGCGCTGGCGGTTGGCAGGATGCACCTCAAGATAGGCGCCGGCCTCATCCATGAGGTCGATGGCCTTGTCGGGCAGGAAGCGGTTGCTGATGTACTTGTCGCTGGCCCGCACCGCATATTCGAGGGCGTCCTTGCGATAGGTGACACCATGATAGATATTGTACTTATGCTGCAGCCCCTCGAGAATCTTGATGGCTTCGTCGACGGAAGGCTCCTTGATGTCGATCTGCTGGAAACGGCGCACGATGCCCTTGCTCTTCGCCATGTAGCGGTTGTACTCCTCGTAGGTGGTGGAACCAATGAAGCGGATGTCGCCAGCCTCGAGATACTGCTTGAGCATGTTGGAGGCATCAGGTCCGCCATCCGATCCTCTTCCGGCTCCTATCATGTTGTGAATCTCGTCGATATAGATGATGACATTGCCCTCCTTGGCAGCTCCGTCCATCACCATCTTGATACGTTTCTCGAAGTCGCCACGATACTGCGATCCGGCAAGCATCTGTCCGATGTCCATGCCGTAGATGCGGGCTCCCTTGAGGCGGTCGGGCACCTGATTCTCGTTGATGAGTTTGGCAAGTCCGAAGACGAGGGCTGTCTTTCCCACACCAGGCTCGCCCACGTGCAGCGGATTGTTTTTCTCGGCACGGCAGAGCACCTGTATGGTGCGGTCGAGTTCTTTCTCGCGGCCGATGAGCGGATTGTGCTGGTCTACCTTGTCGGAGATACAGGTGACGAGCTTATGCCAGTCGGAGGGATGGCGTTTTCCGGTCTGCCAACCTTCAGGGTCGTCATACTCATCGTTGTCGATGCCGTCGTCTTCATCGTTGTCATCGTCGTCATCATACCAGAAGTCGCCGTCATCACCGTCTTCGTCGTCATCATCGAAGTCGGAACTTCCGCTTTCTATAAATGCCCTCATCTCGTTCATCAACTCTTCATCGCTGAGACGCCTTCGCTCTCATTCGCCAACAGGGGAGAGAATTTGCTAAGCTCTTTCATTTCCGGATCTTCCTCATCGGGAAACTTTTCACCTACGAGTCGGGTGAACTTCTCGCCCTGCTCACCGATGTACTTGTCGATGAGATAAGGAGCCTCAGCGTAGGGAAGAGTCAACATGGCAGTGAGGAAATGAGTCACATTGAGCTTAACACCTGCTCCGCCAGCCAGGTTGACCAGATAGGCAGAGCTGTGCATCGCCTTGAAAAGCACCGAAGGCTCGGGCTTCACATGAGAGAATTCTTTGGGAATGCGCTCCTGCTGCTTAAGCCACGCGTCGAGTTCCTGACGCATGGACTTTTGGTCGATCTTCATCCGGCGCATGATACGGGCAACCTCGGGATGGTCGATGATGCTCAACAGCAGATGCTCGGGCATGAGAAACTCGTGATGGTATGAGACTACATTGTCCATAGCCTTGCAAAAGAAGAAGGACATGGATTGGGTAAGTCCTGGGAATAATTCCATAGCTATACTTATTTTTTACTCAACTTTGCAAAATCAATTTTTCACACAGGCTCAATGGTAAATTCGAGAGGATACTTTGCCTTGTCTATCTTCCTCCTCGCCTTCTCCACCTTGCTCTTTGCCACGTCATAGCTGTAGATGCCTACCGAGGCTTTCCCCTCGCGATGGGCCTTGAGCATGATGGCATTGGATTCCTCGGCGGCCTTGAAGAAGCATGTGTACAGAATGTCGACGACAAATTCCATCGGTGTGACGTCGTCGTTGTGTAGAAGTACCTGATAACGTTTAGGCTTCTTGATCTCAAGATCCTGACGTTCTTTTACTGCTGTTTGTCCTTGTGCCATAATTCAAATGCGTTTGTTATGTTGCTAAGAGAGAATGAGTCTTCTTGATAGTTTTACTCTGCGTAGGCATGAGTGATTTCCACCACATACACATCGTGGAAGCCGCCCTTGGCGCCATACCACTGCAGAAGGTCTTTGTCGATAAACTTTTCTGCCGACATACTGTCTTATAGAGTTTTCTGCACTCCAAGGTGAGTCGGGCCTGTTCGAAACCGATACTGCCACCCTCCAAGACGACGGGCTTGAGTCCTGTGGCCTCACACTTGTCGAGGTCGCGTCCGCTCTTTGAACCGCAGAAATTGTATATTTTGCGTGCTTCCTCGCTATGCCCCAGGAAAGAGAGTGTCATGGTGTCGTTGGCCTCTATGAGCTCGTGTGTGAAGCGCTCGGGACGAATGAACACCACAGCCACGGGCTTGTTCCACAGCCAGCCCAGGCAACCCCAGGAAGCTGTCATCATGTTGAACTTGTCCTTGTTGCCTGCAGCCACAAGAATCCACTCCTTCCCTATCGTCTCAAAAACATTGTCGTTGATTTGCTTAATGTCTATCTGTTTCATATCTATATTATATTAATAAGGTGAAACTCACCTTTATGTTGTGTCATTAGCAGAGCCTTCACATTTGCGAAAGTTGAGTGCAGCTTATCTTCTGCAAAGATAATAAAAAACTGCGTATAATTGTAAGGAATAGAGTTTTTTTTGTATTGTCTTCGTTTTCAGTAAAAAAAATCACACTCAAGAATGAAAAATAAAGTCTCCATCTCTTCGCTTAATCAGATTTTTGCAGTACCTTTGCAGGCCGAAAGCCAAAGGCAGAACAGCCAAAGGCTTATTTTCTTATCATTTTATACATTCATTTTTAATGTACAAATCAATTTTTAACAAGCACAACAGCCTGAAGTTCAACCACTTCTCCAACAAGGGCTATGCTCTTTTCTCCGTTTTGGGAAAAGAGGTGCTCGTGGGCGCACTCAGCGTTGCCACACTCAGCCATGCCAAGGCTGAAGGCATCAGCACAGAGGTGTAAAGGCCGACTCTACCCTGTATAAGGAGGAAAGGCTTACGAGCTCGACGCGGTGAACGTTACCGGCTCACGTGCTCCGATGACTGTTGAGCAGTCTCCCAAGATTGTGTCTGTCATTACCCGCGACGATATTCATCGTGCGGCGGCGCAGACCATCAATGATGTTTTGAAATTAGCTACTGGCGTGGATGTCCGTCAGCGCGGTGGCTTTGGTGTACAGACGGATATCTCCATCAATGGTGGAACCTTCGACCAGATTACCATTCTCCTGAATGGCGTCAACATCTCCAATCCACAGACGGGTCACAATGCTTCCGACTTTCCTGTTGCCCTTGCCGACATCGATCACATCGAAGTGCTCGAGGGTGCTGCTTCGCGCATATTCGGAACTTCAGCCTTCAATGGCGCCATCAACATCGTGACTCGAAAAGCGCAAAACGATGGAGTGGCAGCACTCGTAGAGGGTGGATCGTTTGGCAGCTTCGCTACACAGGGGCGCCTACAGTCTTCATTCACCACAGGCAAGTGGACACACGGCTACTCTGCCAGCGGTGGCTACAAGCGCTCGGATGGTGGCACTGAAAACAGCGACTTTGAGAAAGGACAAGCTTTCGGACAAGTCAACCTGAGCTACAACCAACGCTTCGATATCAACGCACAGGTGGGATATGCCCAACAGAGCTACGGAGCCAACACATTCTACAGCGCCAAGTTCAACAACCAGTATGAGAAGACCGACCACACCATGGCATCGATCAACCTCAACCTGCACGACCCACACCAGACGTGGCAAATCGCTCCACAGTTCTATTACAACAACTTCAAGGACCACTATCAGCTGACACGCGGCAAAGCGGGGGCTGCAGCGGGCGAGAACTACCACGACCTGGATGTATATGGAGGCGGACTCAATGCCAATATAGCCTGGATGTTAGGTAAGACTGCCGTAGCGTTCGATATCAGCAAGGAGCGCATCTACTCTACTGCCCTCGGCGAGCCACTGGCTGCAGAAGACTATAAGAACATACATGGCTCCGACCGTCAGTACACACGCAAGGGTGAGCGAACCAATACCAACATCATGCTGGAGCACAACTTCATCTTTGGCGGTTTCACACTCTCGGCAGGTGTCCTCGCCAATAAGAACACAGGACTTGACAACGACTTCCGTTTCTATCCTGGCGTAGACATGAGCTATAGACCTAACAATAACTGGAAGTTCTTTGCTTCCTGGAACAAGGCTCTGCGTATGCCTACCTACACCGATCTATATATCAGTAATGTGGTGCAACAAGGCGACATCACACTAAGCCCTGAGAAAAACTCTACTTTCAAGATAGGTGCACAGTACCGACAGAAGGGGTTGGCTGCAACTGTAAGCGGATTCTATGCACACGGCACCAACATGATAGATTGGGTGCAGACCTCGGAAACAGAACTCGCCGACAGCAAATATCACGTGATGAACATCGGAAAGCTCAACAACATGGGCTATAACCTCGATGCTACTATCTACATGAGAGAGCTCATACACAACTGCTTCATCACACGCATCAAGGTGGGATATGCCTATATCTACCAGGATCATAAAACCGATGCCGACATTCTCAAGTCGCTCTATGCTTTGGAATATCTCAAGCACAAAGCTGTCTTCGGCTTGGATCATCAGATATGGAAAAAGCTTTCTGCCTCATGGGCTGTGCGCTGGCAGCAACGCATGAATGGTTACTCTCCCTACACCAAGGTGGATTGCAAGCTCATGTGGGATGAGAAGAAATATAGCATCTACGTGAAGGCCGACAACATCACTTGCCATCGCTACTACGACCTCGCTGCCATCAAACAGCCTGGGCTGTGGATCATGGCTGGTGCCAGTGTCAACCTCGGTTGGTAATAAACTGGCAATATAATAAAAACGAGCCTTGAAGCGAACTTTTCATCAGTTACTTCAAGGCTCGTTCCTTTTTTAGTCGGAGTTCGTATAATTCTAACTACTTTTATTCCGGTTTCTGATATTTTCCGTTCACTTTTATCGGTTCGAGATGGATTCCCACATGGGTATCTGCGCCGAAGTGCTGCTTCAGTTTTGTTTCTATATGAGTAGCATGCTCATGCGCCTCATAAAGCGAAAGAGAACCTGGCATGCGTACATGCATCTCGATGGCAATCTTGTTTCCGATGCGACGGGTACGCAGGTTATGAATCTCTTCCACTCCCCGCTCTTCGTTCGCAATCTTCAGAATTTCATCTTCCTCCATTTCCGGAAGACTGGCATCCGTCAGTTCTTTCACAGACTGCATCACCAGTCCCCAGGAGGCCTTGATGATGAAGGCACTCACGATGATGGCAGCCAGCGGATCGAGCACCGCCCACTTTTCTCCCAGGATAATGGCGCCGCCTATACCGAACATCGTTCCGATACTTGATAAAGCATCGCTGCGATGATGCCAGGCATTCGCCACAACTGCCTCGGAATGATATTTCTTTCCGGCTTTTACCGTAACTGATAAGCCCACTCCTTCATCACGATACTTACTATGGCAGCAATCAAGGCTACAACGCCCGGCTGCCGCAATGTCTCGCCACAGATGGCACGATAGGTCTTGGTAACACCAGAATAACAGATCATCACACCCACCACGAAGAGCGAAATGCCGATGATGGCAGTGGCAAGCGTCTCGTATTTGCCATGCCCATAATCATGGTCTTTATCCTTCGGCTTATTGCCCAGTTTTACGAATACCAGCACCACCACATCGGTAGCGAAATCGGTGAGCGAATGGATGGCATCGGCTATCATGGCGGCAGAATGCCCCAAGATGCCTGCGGCAAACTTCAGCACGAGCAACAGCACATTGATGATGCTGCCTGCTATAGTCACCTTGTAAACTTCTCTCAATCTCTGTTTTTCATCCATCATAACATTCATGTTTTTGTATAATTGGGCGGCAAAGATAGCTTATTTTTGTGAAAACGGAAAAGATAAGAGATTAAAAAAGATAAAAAAATCATGTATTATCTGAGTTACCTACTCGTTCAGGTCTCTCGGCTTGCCTTCCAGGCTCTGGTCGGCAATCTGTTTTTGGTCCTTGGCAAGATAATGCTTGCTGCTGTCGATGGCAATGAACACGCCGTCGCTTATGCCTCTGACTCCCTTCTGTGGGGCAAAGGTTACGATGCGGCTGTCGAACTCGCCGATATAGTCGAGACAGCCTGTGGCAGCATCCATCCACCACACATTCTTCCTATCGCCCGACACCTTGCCAAGGTCTATCTTCATGGGCACACAGTTGTAGTTGTACACCATCAGGTAATCCTTGCCACGGGTGGCAAGCAGACGGTTATAGCGTTCGCCATTCCTGCCCACAATGATGCTCTGGTCGGGCACCCGCTCGAAATAAGGCATGGTGAGCATCAGGTTCTTGAGATGCTTCATCTGATTGAAGCCAGGGTCATCAAGAGCCTGATACCAAGTTTTCTCCGAGCCGCTGATGCCATAACTCGTGGGATAACCAGGCTTCAGCATCTGCATGATGGCGTTATGACCATAGGTGTGACCACAAGAGCCGGCAAAAACACTCCAATAGGCATAGCGACGCACATCGTAGTCTTGCCAGCGCTCTTCACAAGGGTCGTGTAGTCCTTTGGGGATATCCTCATAGCTGGGCTCTGCATCGAGCACAGGCTTCATGGGGTTGTAAGCCAGGTGGAGTCAACATACATCCAGTTGTCTTCCTCGGTGTTGTCGGGTATGGGATAGTCTTTATTGCCCATGCGCTGTCCATACTTGCGGTGTCCGCTCTGAAAGGCATGGAAGTCTATCCACCCCGCCTTGCTCCACCATTTGGCAGACGTATAGCGTCCACGGATGATACGTCATCAGGTGGTTGTGGTCGATGCTCTTGATGGAGCTTGCCAACGACTCCCACACCTCAGGATGAATATCACCCTGTATGTCGCCACCCATCACCCAGATGATGTTGGGCGAGTCCTTGTATCGGTTGGCCAGGAAACTGCCGTAAGCTTGGCTTGCCGGGCATTGATATTGCCAGCCTTCACCTGTGAGCCCCATATAGTCACCATACCGATATAGATACCATTCTGTTCGGCCAGTTTGATGATATAATCCATGTGATCCCAATAGCTGTACACACCATCGGGATCGGCCTTCGTCAAGTCCCATCCAGCTGGCAGCGAGGGTTGTCCATAGATGTTATAGGCAGGGGTTCCGTTCATCACCTGCACCAAGACAGTGTTGAAGCCTGCCGCACGGCATTTCTGAAGGTAATACTGTGCTTCCGAACGGTCGAGACGTTCGGGCAACAGCCAGCCCGTATCGCCCAAAAGGAAGAACGGCTGTCCGTTCTCAAACTGCAGATAGCGATGATTGGCAGACACCATCAGTCTACCATGACTCCAGGGCTTTACATGGGTTGCGGCATGGACTGTGGCAGTGAGTAGGCAGACCACAGTCATGATGGTCAAGGTCTTGAATGTTTTCTTCATTGTTTTTGTAGCTTTAAGTCTTCTTAGACTTATAACGCAAAAAAAGGCTGGTTATTGTGATTCTGCGTGCGTAGATTTCTTGCGGACTGCCATCATGATGTAGACGAGCAAGACGAGGAAGGCAACAAGAATGCTCAACATCTGGGTGACATTCTTCTCGGGCTCTACCCAAAACTCATGGAAGAAGACGAGACGGCCTAGCACCTCTACAGGCACCCAGAATACCACCACCGTGGCTATGGCCATGCGGATGTTGGCGCCCCATGCCGAGAGTTTGAGTTGCTTCTTAAAGATGAAAATGACCAACACACAAAAAAGCCCATCCCGATGATGAACACAGAGAATATTCATCATTAGGATGGATCTTAATATCGAGATAAAATCACAAAGGAACTATCTGTTAGCTGTCGGCCACTGATACGTTGCTGTACAATATATATCTGTACTCTGGTCGGCAATCATCAACTTGAAATCGCCTTCTTCCAATACCCACTTGCCATCATAACCTACGAAAGCAAGATCATCGGCATTCAAATCGAAAGTAACAGTCTTGGTTTCGCCCGGCTGAAGCTCTATCTTATCGAAAGCACGGAGCGTCGGCCATCAGGAACCATGCTGGCGATGAGGTCGCTGCTGAACAGGAGAACGCTCTCCTTGCCTGCCACCTTACCCGTATTCTTCACATCCACGCTCACCTTGATGATGTCGCCGTGGCGGAAGTCAGACTGAGAAACCTTCAGGTTGCTATATTTGTAAGAGGTGTAACTCAAACCATATCCGAAGCCCCACTGCTGGGTAATCTTCGCATTGTAGTCGTAAGCACCTTCCATCGTACCCACTTCCTCACTCTTCTTGAAGTCATAGTTGGCGAGCGAATTGATTTCCTTAGGATAGGTGTAAGGCATCTTGCCACTGAAGTTTGACTTGCCCGATACCAAGCCAACCAAGGCATCTCCGCCCATGTTGCCAGGGATAAGGATGTCGATGATGCCCTGTGCCAATGGCTCGATGTCAGCGATGAGACGAGGGCGACCTTCATTCAATACCAGAACGACAGGCTTACCGGTCTTGGCGAGTTCCTTCACCAGATTGCGTTGGTTCTCAGAAAGCCAAAGGTCGGTCAGATTGCCCGGAGTCTCTGTGTAAGAGTTCTCACCGATGCAGGCAACGATGACATCAACATTCTTTGCTGCATCAACTGCGCCATGAATCTGAGGTTCGTTCTCCTCCCAGTATTTTCCCTTCTCATTATAGGTAACACCCTGGTTCAAGATGACATTCTCCTTGCCATACTCATTGCAGAAAGCCTCATAGATGGTGTTGTACTTGCCGGCAAACTCATCAGCACGATGTCCCTGCCAGGTATAGCTCCATCCACCGTCCAGGCAGCGCATCTGATTGGCATTAGGACCCGTGAGGAGAATCTTCTTGCCCTTGGCGAGAGGCAAGACAGGATTGCCATCCTGCAACTTCTCGTTCTTTAAGAGCACCATACTCTCGGCAGCTCCCTCCAAGGCGAGCTTGGCAAACTCCTCACCACCAAACTTAGGATAATTCTTCAGTTTCTGGGTTGGGTTCTTGAAGAGGTCGAGACGGTACTTCATGCGAAGCACACGACGGCAGGCATCATCAATGCGACTCATCGGAATCTTACCTTCCTTCACCAATTCGATAAGGTAGCCACAAGCATCGCAAGAATAAGGTTCCATAATCATGTCGATACCGGCATTGATGGCGATGCGGAGCGCATCCTTCTTGTCCTTTGCCACCATCTCACGAGTATAGAGATTGTTGATGTCTGCCCAGTCGGTGATGAGCACACCATCCATCCTGTCTCTTCCTTCAGCCATCCTGTCAGGAATTCCTTGTTGGCGTGCATCGGCATACCATTGACGGAAGCGGAATTCACCATCACGGTCAAGGCTCCAGCCTGCAGACCCGCCAGGAATGGAGCGAAGTGCTTCTCTCGCAAGTCGGCAGGAGAGATATAGGCTGGCGTACGGTCTTTACCGGTCCAAGGCACACCATAGCCCATGAAGTGCTTCATTGAAGTGGCGATGTGATACTGGTCGATGTTGTTTGGGTCCTCACCCTGGAAACCATAGACCATCGCCTTTCCCATCTCTGAACTGAGGTAGCAATCCTCGCCAAAGTTCTCCCAGATGCGAGGCCAACGGGCATCACGACCGAGGTCAACGGTAGGACTGTAAGTCCAAGGTATGCTCACCGCACGAGTCTCATAAGCGGTAGCCTCAGCCGAACGGCGAGCAATCTCACGATTGAAGGTGGCAGCCACATTGATGTTCTGCGGGAAGAGGGTTCCGCCCTGTGTATAAGTAGAACCGTGGTTCTGGTCGAGACCGAAGACACAAGGGATGCCGATGCGCTTCATCGAGATCTTCTGAATTTGCGCAATGTACTTCTCCCACTGCTTGGCAGTAGGAGCGCAGGTATTTGGAGCGTTGAGGATAGAGCCAATCTTATAGCGGGAAAGGATTGAATCGGTCTTGTGCTCATCGATATAGAACACACCGTTCTTGTCGTTGGCACCAAAGAGGTCGGTCACCAATTCCATCATCTGACCTATCTTTTCCTCCAAGGTGAGTTTCTTCAGGGTTTGTTCTACCTGAGCCTCTATCTTAGGGTCGCTCTTGATAACTGGAACATTGGCACTGGCTGTATAAGCCAATGCAACATTGAAATAGATAATAATATTTTCTTCATAAACAGTAAAGGTTTGACGCTTTATGATAAAAACGGAAATCTTTCTAATATTTTATTCAATAGTTACTTTCTTTACGGTGTAACCATCACCCACGAGGAGGAGACCCCACTGCTCTTTCAAGAGTTGGATAGAGAGGTCGGTCAGTTTAAACTCCCATTTAGCTGGTCCATCCACCATGATGTCGCCACGCTCTGGGTCGCCCTTACCGGTAAGGATGTTGTTCCAGGAAGCTGTGGTAGCGGTACCCTGACCTTTTCCATCTACATAGACACGGAGGATGGTGCCAGCCTTCACCTTTGAGAGGAAGGTTTCCTTCAAGGCCTCGAATGGTGTACCCCATGTCACGGCAAACTCACCTTCCCAGAGGGTAGTCTCCATAGATGGACGAGGATCTATAGATGGGCGAGGCTCTGTAGTTACCTTGATGGTACCGCAAGGGAACTGGTTGCCCTCACCATCTACCAAAGTGATATCATAGTCACCATTCTCCAAACCTGTAGGAGCTGTGAGCTTCAAGGATGTGCCCTCTTCGAGAACCTCGAAGGCTACTTCCTTGCCACCTACCATTACTTTAGTAACTGTACCGAGATTCTTGCACTTATGGATAGTGGTCTCAGCACCTGGAGCTACCCAAAGCTCGACGGCATTGGTACCCAAGGCTGGATCATCGGCAGCAGGAGTCACGGTAACTTTCAAGGTGCGGGATGTGCTCTTGCCCTTGGTGGTGGTTGCCACAATCTTCAGTTCATGATTACCTAAAGGCAAAGTTTGGTCGATGGTGGTACCTTCATAAATCTGCGTGCCATCGAGCAACCATGTCACTGTGGTGTAGTGAACAGGAGTGACTTTAATTTCCAAGTTCAATTTGGTCTTGCGATCCAACTTCAGGTCAGCCAAGTTGGTGTTCAAGATACGAGGATTGTCATCTTCTGATACGGTGAAGAAAGGATCGTCGTCAGAGGAACAAGAAGACAAGGTAGATGTACCAACCAGTGCGAAACTCATGGCTAAGAGCATCATCATAGCCTTCAAGACTTTTCCCTTATATTGTTTCATTGTCTTATTCATAATTATTTATTCTATTCTATTGTCCTATAAGACTTAACATTTAACACTTAACATTAAACACTACTTGCTATATCCCTTTCCGAATGGAGGATTGAAGTCTGGCTGAAGGTTTACATCAGCCTTGTCCCACCAGAGGCGCTTGTGCCAATCGTCTGTACCACCCATGCGGTCGATGGCAGCCTTGTAGTTGGCATTGTTGTACTGAGCTTCCAACTCAGGATACTGCAAGCGGACAGGCATTGACCAATCGGGATCCGTATAAGTGAAACCCTCCTTGGTCAAGAGATCACGATTCAAGATGGCAGGATAGTCTGAGCGGCGCATGTTAGCCCAACCTCAGAAGGGTTCATCATGTGGAGAATCCAAGCCTGGGTGTTGATGGTCTCCTTAGGATTGTCACCCAACTTGTTGTTAGCAATGAACTCATTGATCTCTTCCTTGGAAATCTTGTTGGATGTAAGATAGTAGTTGTTGAGCAACTCCATGCTGGCACGAACACCAGCCTCGTAGTGACTCTCAGCATCACCACCACCTACATTCCAACCCTTGGTTGCAGCCTCAGCCTTGAGGAACTCCACCTCAGCATAGCTCATCAAGTCGCCAGGACAAGAAGGCATCTCGAAGTCGATGTTCAGGCAAGGACGACCTGCTCGGGCTATAAAATCAGAGTTGGCATAAGTGTTCTTGTCAATCTCTGCATACTTCTTCAAAGTAGGAAGGTCATCCAACGTAGCTGGATTCATCCAGTCTGTGTACCAGGCTGCACCAGGGTTGCAAGGCTCTTCACCGAGACCCTTGCTCTGGAAGTAAGCCAGGAATTCATCGGTCAAGTCGATGTTCTGCTCCTTATCCGGCTTCACCTGACTACGATTGATATTGTAGTAGTGACGGCAGATGCGATAGAGACGAGGGTCATTGGTATTCTGCAACTGATAGAACAAGGTAGAGCATATCATGGTAGGCGATTGGGCATCCTGACCATAGAGAGTCTCGCTCAATGCATTGGCACGGAAATCGTAATCATTGGCACCATCATAATATGTATAAGGTGCATCAGCATACTTGATATAAGCATCATCTGCTGCACTGGCGATGGCACCGGCAGCCACAGCCTTCTCAAACTCTTCCTTTGCCTTCTGTGGATTAACATCGGAAATGCGCATGGCATAGCGCATACGGAGTGCATTGGCATACTTCTTCCACCGAGCTACATCACCACCCATGCTGGTGACATCACCAGAAATGTGTCGGTACCTGTGCCAAGCTGCTTCTCGCAAGCGTCAAGTTCATCGAAGAACCAGCTGTAGAGTTCCTCTACGGTATCATACTTAGGGTTGGAGATACCTGAGATATAACCCAGACCTGCCTCCGAACAAGGCACGTCACCATAGGTATCTGCCAAAACTGCCGTGAGATAGACACGATGGATACGAAGTGCTGCATTCAAGTTTGCCTTGTCAGCAGAATTGTGGATGGCATCCACAAGGTTCTTGATACTGATTTCATAATAGCGGTCCCAGACACGACGGGTCATATCATCTTTTCTGAAATTAGAACCAGCGTAATTGGTTACATTCCAACCACCAGCAAAATACTGTGGAAAACCAGTTATATAGTTACGGTAGGTATCCATCAGACTGAAGTCACCGTAAGTCTGCAACAAAGCTGTTGTCAACTGTGCGTTAGGGTCGAGCTCGTTCACCTTGGTCTTGTCGGTATTGATGTTGCTCAAGGTATCATCTGAGCAAGAAGTCATCGCAGTGCCGGTTGCCATCAGGCGAAAGCCATCATCAGGCTGCTCTTACCTATATATTTCTTGATTATATTGTTCATTTTCTTACCTTATTATATATTAGAACTCTTCTAAAGAAATTGATTCATTTTTTCGAGATTAGAACTTCACGTTCACGTTCAAACCATAACTCTTGCGAGATGGCAGGGAACCATATTCCAGACCGAGACCTGAGGTGTTGTAGCTTGAGTCTGGGTCGATGTTAGGAATGTTCTTCCAAACAATGAATGGGTTACGAGCCACGAAGGATACGGTCAAGCCCTTGACATACTTGCCCAGGATGCTCTCTGGGAAGGTATAGCCGAAAGTAATCTCACGACACTTCACGTAAGAGTTGTCGTAAACGAAGGCACTCTGCACGCCTTCTGCCACATATTTCCAGTAATCTTCAGGGTTCACGGCGATGTCGTTCTTGCGATAAGTACCGTCGCCATTGTCGATGACACCATCTACGACAAATCCCTTGCAGTTGCCTGTTTCACGCCATGCGGCAAGGTCCATACCCGAAGCCTTGCGGGCCTCCTCGGAAGCGTACCACTCCTCACGGCCTGCCAATGTTCCCTTAGCCTTACCTGTCTGATATGCGGAACGCATAGACATAGAGTAGATGTCGGCACCTACCTTCACATCGAAGGATGCAGAGAGGCGGAAGTTCTTGTAAGAGAATGTGGTATAGAAACCACCAGTCCAATCCCAAGAAGAGTTGCCGATGGTCTTCACGTTCTGGTCAACCATTGGAAGTCCTGTGGCTGCATTGATGACAACTTGTCCCTGCTCATTGCGAACAACATCGTGTCCACGGATAGCACCATAATTCTCGCCAACCTGAGCACCTACTGATACACCGCACCATGTGCTTGGCAAGCTCAAAATAGTCCAAGCCATCGGTGAGCGACTTCACCTTGTTGGTATTCTTCGAGAAGTTGACGCCCAAGTCCCAAGCGAAGTCCTTGATCTGCAAGGCACGGGCATTGAGGGCAATCTCGATACCCTTGTTCTGAATCTCACCGGCATTGATGAGGCGGTAAGCATAGCCAGAGGTGGTGGTTGAAGCCAAACTCAAAATCTGGTTCTTGGAGTTCTGGTTGTAATAGGTGGCATCCAAGCCCAAGCGTCCGTTAAGGAACTTCATCTCCAAACCTACCTCGTAAGAACCTGTCATTGTAGGCTTCAAATCCATGTTTGGCTGTGTTGAGTTGGCTATCATACCGATGGTATAACCCGCGTAGCTGTACTTGCCCGTGGTATAGTTGAGTGCCAACAGGTATGGATCGGTATCGCTACCTACCTTTGCCCAAGATGCGCGAATTTTACCATAATTGATGAACTTCTTGTTCTTGATAAACTCAGAGAAAACCAAACTACCCGACACAGATGGATATACGTATGTATTGTTATTTGTAGGGAGCGTAGACGACTTATCGCCACGGAGGGTTCCCTCCAAATAGTAAGTATGCTTGTAGCCGAGGCTTGCGCTGGCATAGAGAGAACTGATCTGTTTCTTGTACATGCTCTCACGAGTGTTCTGCTCCTGATAGTTCATGATGTTCTGGATGCCATTCATCTGCTGGTTGAGACCGACGTTGGTAGTGGTCTTGTTGTTCACCTTGAAGATGTTACCACCTGCGGTAGCGTTGACATCGAAATCGCCCCATGAGTTGTTGTAGAGGGCGAGTATCTCGGCGTTGAGTGTACGGTTGTTGAAGATTTGGTCGGTAAGCTTTCCGGCAGGAGTTTCTGGAGATGTCTTGGCGATGAAGTCTTCGAAGTTCATGCTGTTGATGTCGGTACCAATAGTACCCTGCAACTTGAGGTGCTTGTTGATGTTCCAGATGGCCTTACCCGTAAAACGGAACACGTCCTTGTCGGATGTATTGCTGTTCTTATAGAGATCCCAGTATGGATTCTTGTTATACGGATCGGTACCATTCCATTTGAAGTAGTTGCCATCGGCATCCTCATAGTGCTTCAGCCAAGCCTGGTCGTAGGTACCCACCAAGGTCATGAGGTTCTTACCCACGTTGCTCTGAGAGTCACCAAGGGCAGGACGGTTCTTTACCTTCTCACGAGTATAGTTGGCGGTGAAGTCGAAGTCAACAGGACCAGCAGAGGTATTCACACGGAGGTTGAAGTTGTCACGACTCATATTGGCATTTGGCAAGATATCCTTGTTGCGCATATCCGTAACAGAGAAGCGCATACCCGTCTTACCGGAATTTACTGAGAGGATGGCAGAGTTCTGGGTAGTGAAACCTGTGCGGAAGAAACCAGAAGCATTGTTAGGATGCATCATGAATGGACGTTCCTCGCCATCGAGATATTTGAACATGAAGTCATCGGCCTTAGGACCCCAACTTGAGTTCGTACCAGAAGAGCTCGAATTAGGAAGCTCGCCATTGAAGCCAGCACCATATATCTCCTGGATGTCGTCCCATTTAGCCAACTGGGTATCGACAGTGAAAGAACCATTGTACTCCACGGAAATCTTATCCTTCTCCGCCTTCTTGGTCGTAATCAAGATAACACCATGGGAAGCACGGCTACCATAGAGAGCAGAAGCAGCAGGACCTTTCAATACGGTCATGGACTCAATATCATCTGGATTAATGGCAGAGATTCCATCACCAAGGTCATAACCACCGGCCTCGCCCGCACTGCCAAAGTTGGTATTATCCAAAGGCACACCATCCACCACGTAGAGAGGCTGGTTATTGCCTGCCATTTCTGTATTACCACGAAGAAGCACGCGGTAGAACCAGAAGCACCGCCAGCGGTGTTCTGTACCACAAGACCAGCCACCTTACCTGAAAGAGAGTTGATGACGTTGGTTTCCTTCGCCTTGGTGAGTTCCTCACCCTTCACTTCCTCCAAGCCATAGCCGAGGGCCTTGCGGTCGCGCTTGATACCAAGGGCGGTGACAACGACCTCATTCAAGGCCTTACCATCTTCCTGAAGCGTTACCTTCATGCCAGGAGTAGCTTTCACGGTCATCGTCTTGTAACCGATGTAGCTCACTTCGAGCGTTACTCCAGGCTTGCAGTTCAACGTAAAGTTACCATCTATATCGGTAACGGCACCGTTGGTTGTACCAGCCACCTTCACGCTTGCACCAATCAAGGTTTCGCCAGTGGCATCCACCACTGTACTTGATGCCTTGGCTCTGCTGAACGCTCATCGCAGCATTGTTCATCTGGGCAGCGAGAATGGCAGAAGCAGGCATCCACATCAAACCTGCACCGAGCAGGCCGAGAAACATAGTTTTCTTTCTCATAAGTGATATTTTGTTTTTAGTTTAACATTATTCTTTCCCAAAGATTCCTTCGAGAATCCAAGGAGCATTCACCTTCATACTCTTGAAACGGTCGAAGATGCCATACTTCTCAGAGCCGTTGCCGAAGTGGTTGTTGTCCCAAACGAAAGTAGAGAAGCCTCGTTTGCGAGCCTCCGTAGTCAAGAACTTACAGTAGTAGGTCATGTTTTCATGCACTTTCTCTGAGTTAGACTTATAATGATCGGTTACTCCCCACTCTCCTATTACGATACCCAATCCTTTGTTGCTCCAGGTATTCACCGCCTTGTCGAAGAAATCCGTCATCGTCTTCTCGTTTTCAGCAGGTATCTTGCCAGCATCCTTGTAGGCATCACCCCAGTAATCGTAGGTGCAATCGCCGGCGTAGCTCCATGGCTGATAGTAGTGGAATTCCACACTCATATAGTTGTTGCCATTGCCTTCGGCATCCTTTGGAATGATGAAATCTCCATTCTCGATGCCAAACCAAGGGTTGCAAACGTAAGTCTGTAAAATAAGGTGGCGCTTGGCATTATTACCGCCCGTAGCACGAACCACATCCACAAAGATCTGATTGTATGCATTCTGAACGTCCAGATTCTCGGCAGTAGGCTTGCCCCAATTATCTTTGATATGCACTTCGTTAGTTCCTGCAAAAGCAAGACGATAATCATAATTGGCAAACTCAGAGGCGATATTCATCCAGAGAAGCGCAAGCTTTTGGCAGTTTTCATTCTTATATTGATAGGTAGGACGACCTTCAAGCCATTTTTCATGATGCACATTGATGATAACCTTGAGGTCATTATCCAGACACCACCCCACTACCTCCTTGATACGAGCAATCCAAGCCTTGTCGATGCTCATCGCCTGAGCATTGGTAATGTGGCACTGCCAACGTATTGGAATACGGATGGCATTGAAACCTGCCTTCTTCACGGCTTGTATCATCTTCTTGGTAACAACGGGATTGCCCCAAGCTGTCTCTGCATGGATGGAACCATCAGGGTTGCCAATCTGCATCGACTCGCCATCCTGTCCAGGAGCAGAACACTCAAATTCGTTGCCAAGATTCCATCCCACAATGTCTTTATTCCATTGCTGAGCAGTAGGCATGGATTCGCATACGCCATCTGAATCTTCGGATGAGTTCTTCTGCAACGTGTTTGCTTCGCATGAGAAACATGTGAAGATGCCTATTAAAAAGAGGCTAATAATCAAAAAGTTTCTTTTCATTTTAAAGGTGTATGATTGTTATTGTTTCGTTTAAAATAATCCGTTTGCAATATCGCAACAGGATCTGGCCGCAAAGATAGGGAAAAGGAACAGTAAGAGGGTTTGATAACAAACAAAAGAGGTTTCAATTCAGACATTTCGTCTAAACCAAAACCTCTTGATATTAACTAAGACCTTAATTTACAGATACTTACTTGGAGATACTCCAAAATGTTTCTTAAACACAGTACTAAAGTACTTCACATTCACGAAACCTGCTTTCACTGAGACATCCAACACGCTGTCTCCCTGTTTCAAGAACAACGCAGCCTGTTCCAAACGAATCAATCGCATAAAATCCTGCGGACTTTGACCAGTGAGGGTCTTCAGTTTGCCATAGAAAAGCGTTCTACTCATCGCCATTTCTCTACAGAGACGGTCGATATTAAAGTCGGTATCGCTCAGATGACTCAAAACCAAACGGGTAGCTTTTTCCACAAAGGTCTGGTCTTGTTGATTCAAAATAGCTTGCTCTTCTTTCTCATCAGAAGTCTGGATAGTTTCTATCGGTTCATCAGCAGCATTCAAATCCGTCACCTGTTTGGATGAATTTGATTTAGCAGAAACCTCACCTCTAACAAGCGCAAGACTTCGTTCCATGTAATATTGGCTCAACCGGCGACGATTCTTCAACATACTGTCTATCTTGCTGGCAAGAATAGCCGCGTCGAAAGGCTTGGATATATAATCATCCGCCCCCAATCCAAGTCCTTCAATCATAAAATTGCGCCCTGCCTTAGCAGTAAGCAGGATGACAGGCAACCAGGAAGTATCCTTGTTTTCCTTGATGCGTTGGCAAAGTACATCACCCTGCATACCAGGCATCATCACATCCGAAACAACAATGTCACATTCACCGCCATCTTCTAAATATTTCAAGGCGGCATCGCCACTTTCCACATCCACCACCCGATAAGTATCACTAAATGTCATGCAGATGTATTGACGAAGATCTTCATTGTCATCAACAAAGAGAAGCGTATCCTTCGAAACTTCAGAATTCTGATCATCTGAAGAAGCCACGGATTTCATTTCCTCATCATGAACATCTTGATGATCAGAAGATATGGTCTCTACATTTTCTGCCTCTTCTACAGGTTGAGTTGAAGATGCTGCAGAATTCCCCAAAGGCAACACTACGTGAAGGTAGTACCCTTGCCTTCTTCACTAACAAAAGTAAGTTTTCCACCTAATTTCTTCACGAGTTGGCGGGTAAGCATCAGTCCCAATCCGCTTCCCGTTTCTTGCGAATTCACGGCATTTGAAGCTCGGAAGAAACTCTTGAAGATATTCTTAATTTCTGCTTTCGGAATGCCAATACCCGTATCACTCACCAGAATCTGCGCAGTCTTCCCTTCGATGGAAGCCGATAATGTAACCTTTCCACCTTCAGGCGTATATTTGATAGCATTCGAAAGAAGATTTTCTAATATCAAATCCATCATCTTGACATCTGTATGAACCAGATGCTGCGGACAAGCTTCAAGACTCAGATGAATATGCTTCTCCTGAGCTGCCACTATAAATTTTTCCACCTGCAAGCGTAAGAACATAGGCAATTCTACATCTTGCAGACGAACCAGTTCGACCGACTGCTCGACCTTTTGGAAGTCAAGCAATTCTGTTACCATCTTCAACAGTTTATTGCCGTTGCGCTGCGCCATATCCAAAAAACCACGACTCTTCTCACTCAAGTGAGAATCTTTAGACAGATCAACAAGAGGAGCCAACACCAGACTTAAAGGAGTACGGATGTTATGAGCTGTATTGACGAAGAAATTAATTTTCTCGTCATAATACCTGCGCTGCAATCGTTCTTTATAATACTGCCATGCAAAATATAAGATGCCTGTCAGAATACAGAGATATACAATCCATGCCCACCATGTGTTCCACCAAGGTTGAGCTACATGAACCTGCAGAGATGTAACTCCCAATTCTCTACCATTGCTCCTGCCTATGGCCTTAACATGGAGAACATAATTACCCGAAGGCAAATTGACAAATCGTGCAAATTGATAAGGAGATGGTTTACTCCACTGACGGTCAAATCCTTCTAAGTAATACTGATATTGAATGTCGTGCTGATATTGATAATTGATGCTCTCAAATGAAATCGTAAATGTATTCTCGTGATGAGATAGTTGTAAATTGCCTGCTTGCAACATATCATGGATATGCTGCTTCCAAAATTCGGATGGCTCTACGCCCTCTACTTCTATGCCACGAATACGAAGTGGAGCTGAATAATTTAAGCCTTTAGCAAACGCAGAAGCTAAAGATACTACTCCATCACTGCTACCAAACATAATCTTACCATCCGAAGTGCATACCACGGACATTCGTTTATATTCACGCTCTAAACCCTTGAAAAGATTGAGGTTTACTATCTTGCCATGGTTCATAAGAGCTAAGCCTTTGTCTGTACTTATCCACAACTTGCCATCTGCACCCTTAACAAGTGCATACACAGAATTAGAGGGCAATGATTCATGAGTGGTATAAATACGAATCTTATTCGTTTTCAGATTATAAAAAATAAGACCTCCACCATCTGTTGCTATCCATATATGCTGACTATCTTGATAAACCATACTATTGACAAATAAATTCATGTCAACATTGGAGTATTGCTCTGCCTGGAAGAATCTGCGAAACTGGAAAGAAGAATGCTTATCTATCAGATAACAGCCATTGGAGGTTCCCACAGCAATACTTCGCTTATCCAACGACTCCGTGATACATTGCACCTCTTTGATGGGTAGGTAGAAAACAGACTTATTACCTCCTTCTCGACACGAGTGATGAGAAGGAAAACATGCCATATCGCCATCCAAACATCCTATCCAAAGATTGTCATCACTATCGGCTAAAATACTGAAGACATAATCACTCTTGAGATTTCCTTTACTCACAGAATAGGCAAGGCTACTGCTGCCATCACTATTCACTTGATAAACACCATTGCCATACGTTCCAACCAAAATTCTACCATGGGCTGTCTGGCAAATCGTGAGCGCTACCTTACCATACAATCCATGATGCCACAAATTATTCTTGCCATCATAAACACTTACTCCCTTGTCTGTGGCATACCATATTTTCCCATCACGACTCTGAAACACATCATTCACACTATTATCCATGAGCGATTGACTGTTGAGATATTCATGAGTGATATATTCCAATGAACGCTCCATAGGAATGGCCAAATCAACACCACCAGAGAAAGAGCCTACCCATAAATCGCAAAACCTGTCACAACACAAGGTATAGAGTCCGTTACCTTTCAGCACAGAACCTGGACGCCCCTCGGTGTCTAAAATGAGATGGGTCTGCTTTGACACTCTATCAAAAGCATAGATTCCTGCACCATCTACTGCCATCAAAAGGGCATCATTCTTATAAGGAATAATGGAACGTACTGGAATCTGTGGTATTTTTGATAAAGAGCCAAAATCTACTATAGAAACAGGTTTCCAAGTTCTATCATCCAAGACCAAGACTCCTTGATGAAAAGTACCCAACCATATTTGATGAGCAACCCTATCATGATAAGAAGACACAACAGAAAAGCCATTGAGCTTCTTTTCCATCTTTAAACTTACTAATGAATATTGATAAACATCCTTAGAAGTTCCAACCAGAAGCTTTTGCCCAACAAATTGGATATGGTTAATATAAATATTCTTTAAAATATACTTTCCTTTGGCTTTTTCCTGAGATATCTCTTTTTCATCGACAGAAGCTTGCAACCAATAGAGTCCATGATCCAAGGCTAACCAAAAATTACCCTTAGAATCTACCAACAACTCATTCAGCACCGTGCTTCTACCTAAAAGATTGAGAAGATTATATTTCAAGATAAAAGCATCTTGATCCTTGTTATATATATATACCTTTCCCTTATTGTCATAGGCATATATTTGACGATTACAATCCTGCAGCAATTTGATGGTTCTGCCACTGGCATCACTATACTGCATTTCTGTTGCTAAAGTATAATTGGTAACTATTTGACCATTATACCTGTCTACTCCTCGCTTGGTGCTTATCCACATTGCACCATCCTCTGCCTCAACGATAGAATAGACACGAGAACTTGAAAGTCCATTTTCTGTATTAAGGTTAGTAACCATAAACATATTTCGACTAATCTGTTCTCGAGCATGAAGGGATTTTGCCCACAACAATAAGATAATGAATAGTAAATAGAATTGGGCTTTTTTCATCTCAATATAAGTTTTTAAAAACCATATTATTTTAAAAAATAATAAAAAGGAAATCATGGATTTCTTATTACACTCATAATTACACTCATAGCTACTATCGAGATAAAATCACGAAGGAAACTCTTATCTTTTGAAGATGCTACGAACCACAAACCAGGCATGAACAAAGAGCGTAGTGAGCAGCCCGTAATGGGTGCGCATCACCTCGAAACGCTCACGAAGGGAAGCACGATGGTTCTGCACCGACATACCTCCATCGAGATAATGGGTGATGACAGCACCCACATTGCGCAATGGCAGGTGAAGCCTTGCAGACTCTTTCATCACACGTATGCACCAGTCTACATCGGCAGAGAAACGATAATCGAGATTATAATGGATGCCTTTTGCCAAGTCGGTACGGGCATAGAATGACTGATGGCAAACCAACATACCCCAACGAAACGAACGCCAAGACAGGTGAGCAGGTGGCTGCAAACGTCGATGATGCAGAAAGCGTCCTGTTGCATCTACAATGTCGGTATCGCCATAGAGCACACCAGGAAGCACTTCACCTTCACCCACACAACCTGCAACATACTCCAATGTTTCGGCAGATGGAAACACGTCGCCTGCATTGAGAAACACTAAATAGTCGCCCGTGGCACGGTCTATCGACTTGTTCATCGCATCGTAGAGTCCTCGGTCGGGTTCCGACACTACAACGATGTCGTGGGCATTCTCGCCCTTGCTTATCTTGTGCTGGTAGGCTCTTACCATGGACAGGGTCTTGTCGGAAGAGCCTCCGTCCATGATGATATGCTCGATGTTGCAATAGGTTTGTTTCTTCACGCTGTCGAGGGTTCGCTGCAGCACCCGTTCTGCGTTATAGGTACAGGTAATGATGGTGAATTTGATCATATACGGTAGTTTTATAGGCCATCGCCTGATTGTAGACTTCGATGTACTTGAGTGCCACGACGTGCTGCGAATAGCTGGACGACACCTTGTGCAGACAGTTGCTGCGCACCTCGTCGGCATCGGCTTCGAAGAGCACCCAGTGGATTCCTTCCGCCAGATCGGCTGCATCACGATAGTTGGCCACATAACCGTTCTTGCGATGATCTATCATCTCGGGAATGCCGCCTACCTTGAAACCTACGCTGGGCACGCCGCAAGCCATCGCCTCCATGATGGTATTGGGGAGATTCTCGGAAAGCGAGGGAAGCACAAAGACATCTGCCGAACGATAAATATCGGCGATGCGACGGTCGTCGCTCACGTATCCCAACGAGATGGACGGGAAGGGCAACTTGCCCTCCAGTTCCTCGCTATGGCCGCCAAGGATGGCGACACAGGTGTTGTCGCGCATCTCGGGATATTTGTCTGCCAGCTGCTGGCAGGCTTCCATAAGATAATTCATGCCCTTGTAGGGATTGGTAGCTCGCTGGGCTATGAAGAGGATGATGCGCTTGTCGGCTGGCAGGATGGCACGGGTGCGGGCTTCCTGACGATCGGCTGGACAATATACTCGGGAGTCGATGGGATTGGGGATGCTTACCACTTTCTGCCCGGAGAGAAGCAGACTCGACTTCGCCTCGCCTGCCAGCCACTTGCTGCAAGCCACAAAGAGGATGTTGTTCTGCCTGTAGAGATTCTGCTTGCGGCGCCACACCTTGGCTGCCAAATCGCCACAAAAGCTTCCCGAAGGCAGATACTTGCACTTGGTGCAACCGCTGCGGAACTTGTTGCACCCCATGGTGAGATGGCACAGCGAGGTGGCTGGCCACATGTCGTGCATAGTCCACACCACGGGCTTTCCGCTCTTGAGTATCTTGCGGATAGAACCCAATGAGAGCATACCCTGATTGATCCAGTGCAGATGGATGATGTCGGCCTCCCTGAACTCAGGCAAGCCCGTTATGTCGTAACCCGAATTGGCGATGTCGATGTCGAAGAGATGAAGCTGGAGAAGCGCATGTGCCAGAAGATACACCAACGCTCCCACAGGAAATGCCACTGTCCGAAGATGGAACGGGGCATTTGAGCCACTGTGATCGACTCTGTCTCCTTATCGCGCACCAACATCTTGGCCTTAACTCCATTGTTGTTAAGAGCATCCATCAGACGGTTGGCTGCTACTGCGGCGCCACCGGTCTGCTCGCTTGTATTTACTATGAGTACTCGCATCGTTTGCTTGTTTTAATATTCGACTGCATGCTTGCCCGGCTCGACACGGCAGGACGTATGCAATCTTACACATGTGCAAAGATAATGCTATTTGGGGAAAACACAAAACAAAAGACACTACAAAATGATAAGTGTCACTAAAAAAACACGCTGCAACTCTCAACGAGCTGCAGCGTATCATTATGTTTAACTTTAATTTTTCTAATCCAAAGGCAATCTCACGATCCCCTTTGTTATCTGTTAAACAATCTACCTTAAAACCTAATAACTAAAAACCTAAATCTATTACTACTAACCTAAACAATCTATTAACCTTTTGACGATGCAAAGATACAACATTTTTTGCTATATCACCAAACATTTTGAAAGGAAAATGATAGATTTTAGTGTTTATTTGATATAAATCAATCAGATGTGCCCGAACACAACACATTTTAAGCATCCATTAACGGTCGTTAAGCTTTCACTATGAGAACCGTGGCATAAGCGATATTCCTTCCATTCTGCCCGTGAAACCCAGCTTCTCGGTAGTGGTTGCCTTGATGGAGATGTTGTCCTCGTCGGTGTTCATCACTTCTGCCAGACAGGCTTTCATGGCTGGCACATGAGGATTGAGTTTAGGGCGCTCTGCACACACTGTGGCGTCAATGTTGCCCACCTGATAACCCTTGGTGGCTATCAGTCCGATGGTCTTGCGAAGCAATATCTTGGAATCGACATTCAGCGTCTCGGCCGAAGTGTCAGGGAAATGATAGCCGATATCGCGCATATTGGCTGCTCCCAAGAGTGCGTCACAAATGGCATGTATCAGCACATCAGCATCGCTGTGCCCCAACAAGCCCAACTCGTAATTTAGTTTGATGCCGCCAAGCCAAAGCTCGCGCCCTGCCACCAACTTGTGGACATCATAGCCGAATCCTACTCGAATATTCATATTTTTTTTTGGGGGGTTATCTTCTCTTGAACAGGTCCTTGATGCCGTCCATATCAAAGGTGAGCGAAAAGCGCAACGTCTGGTCGAGCGGATTGCTCTTGGCGGTGGCTACTACATAACCGGCATCGAGCTGGAACACACTCATCTTGAAACCGGCACCGACGGTAAAGTACTTGCGGTTGCCTTATTCTCGCTTCGTGATGATAGCCTGCACGGAGCGAGAACTTGTCATTATAGGTGTACTCTGCTCCTACGCCATAGTAAATCTCCTGCAGCTCTTCCTTGAATCCGCCTGGCGCATCGCCGAAACTCTTGAAAATGCCTCGGATAGCTGAAATATCATTATACTCGCGATGCACGCGGTCTTCGTATTCTGAATTGTCCTCGCCCTCTTCCTGCTTGGGAACGGTAGGTACCAACAGCTTGTTGGCATCGGCTGCAATGGTGAGGCGGTTGTACTCGTCGATAGGAATCATCAGCGAGGCGCCCAATCGGAGGTTGGCTGGCAAGAACTCGCTGTACTCATTGCCGCTAAACTTGATCTTACTACCGATGTTGGAGATGTTGAGACCGATACCCAACTGGCACTCACGCTGGCCGATGTTGATATAGTTCTGATAATAGGCTGCAATATCGGCAGCGAAGGCGGAAGCGGGAGAATTGTCCTCGCGCTCATCAAAACGCATGTCGGAATAAATCCAGCGCAAAGCGGCAGAGAGTGAGAATGTCTCGCTCAGCATCAGCGAGTAAGCTACATCGAGCGACATCTCGTAAGGATTGATAGTGGTTCCTTCTCCCGACTCGGCTCCCTCGTAAGAGGTGTAGACTTTACCCAGATTGAAATAGCGCAACGAACTCGACACGGCGCTGTGGTCGCCAATGCGGTAATAGCCTGCCAAATAGGCAAGGTTCATATCGTTGACCAACGAGCGAAGCCAAGGTGTGAAGTTGAGCGCCACTCCTGCACGCGAGATACAGAAAGGATATTTGGCGGGGTTCCAGTACTGAGAGTTGACATCAGGGTCGGTTGCCGCACCTACGTCTCCCAGACCGCCGCCACGGGCATCAGGAGCTATGGTCTGCGAAACGACCGCATAGTTGACTGGATTGAAAAGATCCTTCTTCTCCTGAGCACTCGCCTGCAGAGAGAGCTGCACCAGGAGCACCGCCAGTAATATTCTGAATGCTTTGTTCATATCTTCTTTGTGGTTTATTATTCTGTTGCCTAAAATAAAACGCAGAAGCAGCCTTTTTATTTTGCCGTGCGCCTTATTTGTTGTTAATATCCTTTTATTTTCTCAACTTTCGCTGGGTTCTGAAGTTATAGAAGTTCTGTTATTGTTTTATCGCCTGTCTTATCTGTTGCTGATGACAATGAGCTTCTTCGTCTTCGACACATAGTTGCTGCCTTCCGACGACACTTTGACACGATAGAGATAGACGCCCGTCTGCAGGGGGCGGCCACCATCTACCGACAAATCCCAATCGACCGTATAATTGCCCGTAGCCGACACTCCGCTCTCGGCATGACGCCACATCTGTCTGCCTGCCGCATCGAAGAGTTCGATGACTACATCCATGTCGCTCTCCATACGGTCATGACTGATGATGAACGTGGTGGAAGTACGGGCTGGATTGTTGGTCACGCCGATGTTGAAGAGCTGCGGACGCAAACCTTTCACCACGTTGAAGTGAAGCACGGCTGTAGAGCTGTTGTTCTGAATGTCCCATGCGCGGAACTGCAGTCGGTGAGGTCCTTCCTCCAACTCAGGAATACTATAAAAGGTGGAGCCACTGGTATAGGTTCCGAAATCGTAGCTGAAGTTGTTGTTGAGCGTATAGGTCTTCGCCATGTCGCCATCGATGACGAGCTGAAGGTCGTGACCTATTCCGCTGCCGGCTGCATTGATGCCGTCCTTATCCTTGATCTCTGCCACAAAATAAGGCGTGCTGTTCACATTTCCACCATCAACAAACGAAGGCGAGTTGAGATAGCAATAGATGGAAGGGCCTACCGAATCGTTCTTTGCCTCGGCACTTCCTCCCACAATAAACTGGTCGCAGGAACCATTGGCTCTGATGGTCTTATCGGTATTCAGGGCATAGAGATTGATCATTCCCTGACCATCGGCATAGTTGATGTCCTTGGGCACGGCAAACGTCAGCTCGAAACTGCTGTTGCGAATGCTGTCGGAACCATGATAGAGCGTCTTGGTGCGGTCTAAATACTTGAACGCCACCTCTGCGCCGTCATTGCTGGTGTTGTTCAGCTTACAGGTTATCTCTTCCTGAGTGTCGCGCACCGTTGCCGTCACCACACCATTGAATCCTTCTACTCCTGCCACATGTCCTTTCATCTTGATCACAGATCCTGCCTTGACCGTAGGCATCGTTCCTGAACCGACAGCCACGCCGTCGATCTCGTCGACCACAACCTGGGCTGTAGGAAGATTGAGCGACAGGGCAGGATCGCCCAACAGCGAATACTGCAGGTGATTCTCAGTATTGTCCTGTTCGGGACTCGTCTTGTTGGGGTCTTCCCGGGTAGGGGTCGGATAACGGTTGGTTCCCAACATCACATCGTTCTGCGCCAGTCGGTGAGCCTCACCTAAAGCAATGGGCTTGCCGTCCTGCAGGGAGAGGACACGCTTCATGAAAGCATGGTTGATGTATTTGTTGGCGGATGTGAAAACGGTACGGGCCGTTCCATAGAAAGCTACGGCTCCGCCCTTCTCGTTGAGCACGGCTGCCTCGCCTATTGTTTCCGTTACGCCGTCGAAAGCCATAATGTCGCAGGCTGCTGTCACCCACAATGGCAGATTGGAGGTGCGCGACTCACTAAAATCGCTCAGTCCAAGTACTGACTCGTGCGAGATGAGGGTGGCGCTGCCATGCCCTCCATAGTCCATGACCAAGGCTCCGTTGGCCTGTTGCTGACGGATGATCTTGCTCACCTCTGGATATGTATTGCCAGTGGCTGAACTCTCACGGGTATAGGCGTCCCACATCACTTTCTTGATCAGGAAATTGGGATAATCCCTGCCCACGCTATTGGCCACAGAGTCGACATCCTTCATGTGAATATTGTCATTTCCATCGTCACCCATGAACATGATGGTGTTCTGCCAGCTCCGCCATTCTGATTCTTGCTGTAATTGATGGTCTTGTCGACCATGATCTTCGCCTCGCTACTGTGGTTACCGGGAATCGGCCACGCCAACATCCTGCAGCTCACGTCGTGCGTCGGAACCTGTACCTTCGGCCAGGATGCCCATCCAGCTGTCACCTGCATAGCAGGTTGTCTCGCTAAACGAGTTCTCGCTCTCATAGACAAGAAGGTAATCGTCTGGATCAAACCGCTTGCAGTCGGCTGTGAGCATGCGGTTGTCCCAAACGCAGTCGCCAAAGAGCAACAGATACTTAGGCATGTCGGCCTCTGTCGCAGCTCTGTCCTGCAACATTCTGAGATAGCGACGATAGGCATTGGCATCGGGTGTGCCACTCGAGAACTCATTGTACAGTTGGTCGGCGGCAACTATATTCACCCGCATACCGTCATGACTCTCATGGAACTCCTTAAGGCGCTGTGCCTGCTTCAACAGTGCGCCTGAGGAGGGAACGATGATGACCAGGTCGGCCTGACCGTCAGCATGAAGATCCTGATTGGTAATGTTCTTCACATAAGTGGCTGTAGGATGCTTTCCCGACAGAGGCGACAGCGGAATCGCCTTCTCCCAAGCCATCGACACATAGTCAAGACGGGCTGTCTCACCGCTCACATTCTGAATGGTGATCGTATCTTTGCCACCATCGACTTTCAGATTGTCGAGCAGATAAGTGCCTGAGTCCTGCCCTGCCTTGCAATAATCCAGAATACGAACATTCAAGGTACCTATGTCCTTGCCGTTGAGCAGAATGCGTATTTGGTTATTTCCTCCTGCCGAGACATTGACGGTAAGGCGTCCTTTCTGACTGCCAGTGGTGTTGGTGATCACTACCTGCTGACTGCCGCCCACGCTGATGGGCGTTGGGTCGAAGAGATTTCGTCCGCCATTATACCAGCTGTAGCCATCGACCTCGTAAAGCGAATGATAGTCATCGGGCGACGGATAAAAAGAGGAAACAAAGGCTGCCGAGTCGACCGTGGCAGGCTCCTCGTCGCTCTGGGTAATAAAATAATAACCGTAATCGGAATAAGGATTGCGTCGGCGGACAGTCGATGAGTTGGACGTCCAGCTGACAGGCCCCTTGGCATAAAAGAGATGTTTTCCACCTACGACACACTGGGGCACTTCCTTCAAATCATCGGTGCGGGCCAGGTCGTTGGCATAAAGAGCCTCGTTCTGCAGATTGCCGCCATAGCCATAAATCTTCACCTTATTGATATTGGAGAAGCCTGCCTGACGAACCGTGGCATCGGTAAGCTGGTAAACACCTGAAGAGCTGACTCTTATCTTTGCCCACTTGCCCGAGGCAAGTAAAGAATGTTCGGCATAGATGTCGGCTGCCGAGGCATAAGCCTTGTCGTTCTTGCGCTGGCGCAGCACGCTGTTCTTCACGGCCTTTGCCTTGACATCGAGCATGAAACTCACCAGCATCTGATATTTATTGTTGCGGAAAACCAATGGGCAGAAGGAAGCCACAAGATATCCTTTCCTTCTGCTCACGGAGATATTCTGACTAAGAGGCACCTGCGAAGGCAGGGCTGCACCGGATATGCGATTGTAGTTGGCCACATCGCTCACGGTCATATCCATATATTCTGGATATTTCACCGAGACGGTGTAGACGGAGTCCTGATAGTTTTCGGGCAAAGGAATGGAATAGAGAAAATGTGGCAACACAGAGTCGACCTTGACCTCGTCGGCTGTCAAGTTGAAGAACCGCTGCTGTGCCTTTGCCGGCAAAGCAAGAACCAGCAAAGCTATCCACACGAAAAATATCCTAACTCTTTTATTCGTCATATCTTGGAATAACAAACTTGTTTCTTATGAGGCGGAAGATAAATTCCACCGCCCTGTTCTGTAAACCCGTACTGTCCTTTCGAGTGGCTTGTTAAAAGCACTTACTCAGAAAACCTTACGAACAGCTTTCATCGGGTTGTTTGCAAATGTAACTACTTGCAATTGAAATCGAGCACCTTCCAGTCTTCAAGATAACCTTCGAGATGGTCGTCAATGCTGACAGGTCCGCAACCGGTAGGACAGCCTGTATAAAGCAAGTCGCCCGTCTTCAGCGTGAAGTACTGACTGATGTAGGAGATAATCTCGTCCACCTTGTAGAACATATCGCTGGAGCAACCTTCCTGTACAGTCTTGCCATTGATGTCGAGATGGAAATGAATGGCCTGTATGTCGCGAAACTTCTGCACATCCATCCATGTACCTATCGCTGCCGAACCATCGAAGCCCTTGGCAAGTTCCCATGGCTGGCCAGCCTCACGCAGCCTCTTCTGCATCTCACGGGCTGTGAAGTCGATTCCTACCGTCACCGCATCATAATATCTGTGGGCAAAGCGCTGCGGGATGGTCTTTCCCAATCTGCAGATGCGAACCACCAACTCTGTCTCATACTCTATACGTCCCAGATGATCAGGGATGAAGAATGGTTTTCCATCCTTCAGCAACGCCGAGTCGGCTTTGGTGAAAATGACAGGTCTCTCTGGTTTAGATAACGTGTCATGTAGCGATTTATTGTGTTCGGCATAGTTCATGCCTATGGCAAATATCTTCATAATCCCAAAAATATATATAAAAAAGAAATGGGAGTTAGAAGCAAAGCGTAAGCCTTGACTCCATAACTCCCTGATATTCTAATTTAACTATAAGTCAAATTAATCTTGCCATGCCAAGCATTTCGTCCGCAACAGCAGATTACTCAGCAGCAAGAGTGAAGCGCTTGTAAGCAACGATCTTGAGATCCTTGCTCTGAGAAGCGAGGTACTGAGCAACAGTCTGCTTGTCGCCATCACCGAACTGGAACTCCTGATCAACGAGGCAGTTCTCCTTGAAGAACTTAGCCAGACGACCATTAGCAATGTTCTGGATCATAGTTGGGTTCAAAGAAGCAGCCTTCTCCTCACTTACAGTCTTCTTGATGTTGCGAGCCTCCTCAGCCTGCTCAGGTGTCAACCAACCCTTCTTGGTGTTGCTCTCGATGTGATCCTCAGAGTCAACGTGAGCTGGGTTGATGCCAGCCTTCTTCAATGCTGCGTTAACAGCCTTCTCTACGAGCTCTTCCTTGGTCTTAGCCACAGCTACCTCGAGCTCTGTCTTCTTAGTCTCCTCAGAAACAGAAGACTCGTCGAGAGCTACAGGACGCATAGCAGCTACCTGCATAGCAACCTTGTGACCAGCCTCCTCGTTGTTCTCGTTGAGCTGAACCATAGTACACAGAGTGTGCTTGTTCATGTGGTCGTAAACCTCGATGTTCTCACCCTCGAGAACACAGTAGCCGTCGAGCTCCATCTTCTCGCCTGTGATGCCAGAGCGCTGTGTTACAGCAGCCTGAGCATCAGACTCGCCAACCTTCAAAGTCTTCACCTCGTCGAGAGTGTGAGCCTTGGCAGCGATAGCAGCATCGAGGATGTCAGATGTCAACTTGATGAAGTCAGCACCATTGGCAACGAAGTCAGTCTCGCACTTGAGAGCGATGATAGCAGCGAAATCGTTAACCTTCTTAACGAGAACGCAACCATTAGATGTCTCGCGGTCAGAACGCTTTGCAGCGATAGCGAGTCCACGCTCACGGAGCAACTCCTTTGCCTTATCGAAATCACCTTCAGCCTCTGTCAGAGCCTTCTTTACGTCAGCAAGACCAGCACCTGTCATAGCGCGAAGTTTCTTGATATCTTCAATTGAAACAGCCATAATATTTTTCTTTAATTAAAATAGTTAATGTTCTATTTGTTGCTATAGCACTGAGCCACCCCCTTTCTGGATGATGCTCAGAGCTTATTAAGCCTTTGCCTGATTACTCAGCAGCCTCAGCAGCCTCTTCCTTGCGGGCAGCCTTCTTCTTAGGCTGATCCTTCTGCTCGGCAGCAGCCTTCTCATCAGCCTTCTCTGCCTTGCGCTCCTCAAGACCCTCAGCGATAGCACCGCAAACAGCAGAGAGAATTACCTCTACTGAATCCTTAGCATCGTCGTTGGCAGGGATGATGTAATCGATATTCTTAGGGTCAGAGTTGGTATCAACGATACCGAACACTGGAATACCCAGACGGTTAGCCTCCTTAACAGCGATGTGCTCCTTCATTACGTCGATAACGAAGAGTGCGCTTGGAAGACGAGTCAGGTCGGCGATAGAACCAAGGTTCTTCTCCAACTTGGCACGCTGACGGCTTACCTGAAGCAACTCGCGCTTAGAAAGGTTAGAGAATGTACCATCATTCATCAGCTTATCGATGTTTGCCATTTTCTTGACAGCCTTACGGATTGTAGGGAAGTTAGTGAGCATACCACCTGGCCAGCGCTCAATAACGTAAGGCATGTTGACAGAGGCAGCCTTCTCGGCTACGATGTCCTTAGCTTGTTTTTTAGTAGCGACAAACAGGATTTTCTTACCTGACTTGGCGATTCCCTTAAGTACCTCAGCAGCCTCGTCTACCTTGGCTACGGTCTTGTTAAGGTCGATAATATGAATACCGTTACGCTCCATGAAGATGTAAGGAGCCATTGCTGGATTCCACTTGCGACGGAGGTGTCCAAAGTGGCAACCTGCCTGAAGTAACTGGTCAAAATTTGTTCTTGACATTGTCTTTTCTTGTTTAATTGTTGTTTACTTTCTTTTTGAATCTAATTGTTAGATCAGTCGATGAGTAGTCCCCGATTAATGGAATCTCACCGATTTAGATACTAAACTTTTTAGCTCAGCTATATATAATCTGTATATATATAATATGTATAAGATTAACGCTTGCTGAACTGGAAGCGACGACGAGCCTTTGGCTGACCTGGCTTCTTACGCTCTACAGCACGTGAGTCACGTGTCATGAAGCCTGCATCCTTCAATGCCTTCTTGTCCTCAGCGTCGATCTTAACGAGCGCGCGGGCAATAGCGAGGCGAAGAGCCTGGCTCTGACCGGTGAAACCACCGCCGTCGAGGTTTGCCTTAATATCATACTTACCCTCAGCCTCGAGCAACTGCAATGGCTGCTTCACTACATAGCGAAGGATTGCTGATGGGAAATATGTCTCAATATCTTTCTTGTTGATTGTGATCTTACCTGTACCTTCTGAAAGGTATACACGAGCTACAGCGCTCTTGCGGCGACCAATTGCATTAATTACTTCCATTCTACCTTAATTATTTATACTGGTTAATATCAATTGCCTTTGGCTTCTGAGCCTCATGCTTGTGCTCTGTGCCATCGTAAATGAAGAGGTTGTCCATCAGAGAACGACCCAAACGGCCCTTTGGCAACATACCCTTTACTGCATGACGCAAAATCTTGTCCATGCCGTCAGGACGTGTACGCAACTCAGCTGGAGTGTTGAAGCGCTGACCACCAGGATAACCAGTGTAACGTGTGTAAACCTTATCTGTCTCCTTCTTGCCAGAGAATACCACCTTAGCGGCGTTGATAATGATTACGTTGTCACCACAATCTACATGTGGAGTGAAAGTTGGCTTGTACTTACCGCGGAGCAACTTTGCTACCTTTGAGCAAAGACGACCAACTACTTGGTCTGTTGCGTCGATTACAACCCACTCTTTCTTAGCTGTCTCCTTGTTTACGGAGATAGTCTTGAAACTTAATGTGTCCATTTTAAATTTTAAATTACTACTAAAAAACGTTTTTAAATCTTTTTACTCACTTTTAGACAGGCGATTCACTAACCGCAATTCCCGGCCACAGGAGATTGCTATTAACACACACTGCCCAGGGGACTCTAAGCGTATCCCCGTAAATAATCGGACTGCAAAAGTACACATTTTTATTTAATTATGTGTAAGTTACAAACTCAAGCGTTTTACTTTTATAGATATTTAACTCAATTTTGAATTTTAAACAGTACTTTTTACCAAAAAGTAGGAAGCAAGTTTTTCTTTCGCGCACGTACATTAATATATAATACACTCAACTTTTGCAAATCGGGGAGTTTTAAAAGTTCAGCATGATTAGAAATTGCCCAAGCCTATAGGCAAGTCACATAGTCGTACATGACAATAAGGCTATGCGTATGAGCGAAAGGGGGCGTACTCGGATTATTCGTGTTCTATCCTCATGGCTGCGTGTATAAGAAAGAACTTTCCAACAAGTATGTGCAGCAGAAGAACAAGGTGCGCCTTGCAGACCAGAGCAACATGCTCGTCTTTACCGCCAGCTTCAACCATGGCCGCAGATATCATGCAGGCAACCGTAAGCTGAACAATAGCGATAGAGATAATGGTATCAGATAGAATGATTTACTCATCCACGACCTCGACTCCACTCATGATATAGAAATGGCGCTTCAGCTTTCTGACCACCTCAAACTGATGCAGTCAGGACGTTTCGAAACCGACTTTAGATAAATATTTGTAAAATCAGTATAAATTATATTAAATAAATCGGTTTTAAAAGGTTTAAATTGTAATTTCTTATTAATAATTCTTATTTTTGAGGCGAGATTTTAACTCCGCAGAAAACATTGTAAATCAACATAAAACATAATAACAAATGAAAAAACCTTTTACCAGCCTATTCATGGCTATTGCCTATTAGTTAGTGCCGGTTGTACAACGAAAACGGTGATGGTAATGAATCATCCCATGTAGCGAACCAGCAAGTTAGCTTGTCGTTTTACCAAGTGACCATGCAGTCATTGGAAAATTCTCAGGCAAAGACTCGAGCAGACGAAAGCAGTACGAGTACTGCTTTGAAAAACAGCCCGTTTACTTACTTGGATATTTCTCTGATCCCTACCAATGGCACGGGAAAAACTATCGTTTTCAGACAGGTGAAGGCTGAAATGGCAGACGACTTCGGTCATGTCAGTATGCAGGTTCCTGTGGGTGAATATGATATGGTGGCTGTAGCCAGCAAGAATGCCGATGTGAAGATTAATTCTGTGACGGAGGTTGTCTTCCCCAACAAGGTGACAGACAT
>ENA-OQER01000001-OQER01000001.1-human-gut-metagenome-genome-assembly--contig:-NODE-1-length-206473-cov-8.054476_pt1 | contig 206473 bp, 254 predicted proteins | sample MGYA00242797_ERZ504639 | MGnify/ENA primary metagenome ERZ504639 (study PRJEB26092, sample SAMD00036306) | human gut metagenome | host: Homo sapiens | study: EMG produced TPA metagenomics assembly of... | reverse complement strand
CAAATGATAAAGGTTGGTAAAGACATTCCAAAACAACTCATACATATTGTTACTATCCAATTAATTAGAAAGTAATTATTCTGAAATCATTATAATTCTTATCAATGGTAGAAAAGCCGCTAAAAAGGCGGCTAAGAAAGCAAAGAAGAATCATGAAGCCGATAAGCCCGATGCAGAAAATGATGACAGTGATTCTGTCTCAAGCAAGATAGTCATGGTGCTTGTTACTATACTTATTATTGCAATATGGCTTGGAATATTTGCAGTTTTTGTAAAAGCAGATGTGGGTGGCTTTGGCTCGACTGTGCTTGCGCCGGCACTAAAGGATGTGCCTGTACTAAGTAAAATACTTCCTGATTCCGGCAATATCACTGCATCTGAGTCTACAGAGACCGCAGGCTACACAAATTTGGACGATGCGGTTTCGAGAATTAAGGAGCTCGAAAAGCAATTGGATGATGCCAATAGCAAGAATCAGGCAGATGCCCAGACAATCAATGATTTAAATGCCCAGATACAGGATTTGAGCACCTATAAGGAGGAGCAGGCAGCCTTTGAGGAGGAAAAAGAAAAATACTATGAGGAGGTTGTTTTTTCAGATAAAGCACCCGATATAAAAGAATATAAGAAATTCTACGAGCAGGTAGATCCTGCCAATGCAGAAATCTTATATAAACAGGTGTGTGAACAGCTTGAACAGGATGATGAAATTAAGGATTATGCCCAGACATATTCCAAAATGAAGCCTAAGGAGGCCGCAGCTATTTTTGACAGCATGACCGACAATCTGTCACTTGTTGCCAAGATATTAAATGCCATGGATGCCCAGTCGAGAGGTAATATCCTTGGTAAAATGGATTCGGCTACGGCGGCAAAGGTTACTAAGATTATGAATCCTTCACAGAACTGATAGCATATCTGGTAACAATAATAAAAGAAAGGAGGAGAATATGGCAGACAATACAATATCACCTGTTGTACCAAATGTATCAGGTGGACGGACTGTTTCGACAGGGCAGAAGGCTGTAACGCAAACATCTGCACAATCCGGTATTGACTTTAAAAGCTATCTTGGCGGCCGGACAGCTGTGCAGGATAACAGCACTACATTTTTAAAGCGAAGAAACTCTTATACTTTAAATAAAAACAAAACTAAGGAAATAAGCATCAAAACTGCATCAAAAAACAGCCCTACAGAAAGCGAAGTTAAAAAAATCACCGATGATATATCTTCGCAGATAGTTGAAAAAAGTAACTGATGACCTCGATATATCTGAGGATGAACTTAATAATGCAATGCAGCTTCTTGGACTGACAGCTATGGATTTACTCAACCCTGCAAATCTGTCGGCATTATATTGTGAGGTCACCGGAAATGCATCTGATCCACAGGCACTTGTTTTAAATGCCGACTTTACTGCACTGTTTAATGATGTGTCTCAGGTTGCATCTGAAAATGATGCACAGCTTGATTTATTATCACAGCTTACTGCTTCAGATGATGGTGAAATACTAGATGCAGATATAGTTTCTTCGGCTGATACAACGGAAAAAACGGTTGACAGCAGCTATGACGATACAGCAGCTTCGGGTCAGAATATAACGACACTGCTGATGAAGCTGTTAAGGTATATGATGGCGGTACACAGGACAGTTCTTACCAAAACTCGGACGAAGGCACTTCTTCAGGCGAAACAGGCAATGGTATTACATCAGATGAAAATACAGAAAAGACTCAGTCAAAGTCTCAGGTTGACAGTAGCTTTGATGATTCAGGTGAGCGCGTGTTGCATCATGATGATGACGCACACTCAGACAATTCAGTACTTCATGCATCTGTCAGCGAACAGCTGAATACTGATACTTCATTTGAAATGTCACAGTCACAAAGCCGATTACGTGTTGATACGACCGATATCATCAGACAGATTGTCGACAGTATGAGCATATCAAACACCACTGAAGAATCGGCAATTAACCTTCAGCTTACACCTGAAAGCCTTGGAAGAATGTATATCAACGTATCTCAGAAGAACAGCGAGATATCTGCAAGAATTGCAGTTTCAAATGAGGCTGTAAAAGAAGCCTTACAGACACAGATGGTCAATCTCAAGGAAGCCTTAAACAATTCAGGCATCAGGGTAAATGAGGTGGAAATCACCGTTGCATCACATGAGTTTGAGAGGAATCTCGAGCAGGGTGCTGCAAACGATAGCAGACAGCAGGAGAGCACAAATTCCTATAATGGTTCAAACAGCTCTGACAGCGGCATAGACAGCGATATGATGCAGGATCGCGCTGAAGAAAGACTTGTGACACAGATTATGAGAGATAACGGAAATTCAGTAGATTTCACAGCATAAGGTGTCATGAAAAAGGAGGACAAATGGCAATTACAGCAAATGTTACAAACGGAAAGCTAGACAAGACAAATACCACTCCGACACAAAACAGAAAAACAAGCAGTGCAAAAGCAAGTGGCTCAAATCTTGGCTATGATGATTTCTTAAAGCTTTTAAGTGCAGAGATGCAGTACCAGGATCCGCTTGAACCAACAAGCAACACCGACTATGTGGCACAGATGGCTACATTCTCACAGCTGGAGGCAACTCTTTCTATGAAAGAATCCATGGCATCATCAAATGACCAGACTACAAAGAGTGCAGCACTTTCACTTGTAGGCAAGGAGGTTATTGTTACTGATAAGGATAGTGCTTCCGGATACTACAGTGGCAAGGTAGACTATGTCACATATAAGGATGGCAAGATTCAGCTGTCTATCAATGAAAAAATGTACGACTACTCGAGTCTCTATTCTGTATCAACGGATGAGTACTACGATGCAATTGTAAACTCAAGTACATTTTCAAGTCTTATAGCAAAGCTCCAAAGATAGAGGATCTGACGATAGATTCAAAGGGCATCATAGAGGAAGCAAGAAAGCTGTACGACGGACTTTCGGATTATGGCAAGCAGTTTATAAATGCCAGTGATTACAGCAAGCTTCAGGCTTATGAGGATAAGCTTAAGGAGCTTATTGCGGCAGATAAAAATAATCAGGCTGACAGTAAAGAAAACGATACGAATCAGACTGCGTGAGGTGGATTATGAAGAATATCGTTAATAATTACTCATCCATAGAGCAGCTGACAAATCAATATCTAAATAAGCAAAAATCTACAGACAAAAAGATAAATGGTATATCCTTTGAGGAAATATTAAAGCAGCAGACACAGCCGGTTAAATTCTCAAAGCATGCATCAATGCGGCTGACACAGAGAAATATTAATCTTTCCGACGACCAGAGCATGCGTCTTCAAAAGGGGATAGCAGCTGCAGATAGCAAGGGTGTAAACGATTCACTGGTGCTTGTAGATGATATTGCGTTTATAGTAAATGTGCCAAGTAAGACCGTTGTCACTGCAATGGACCAGGCGGAAACTAATTCAAATGTATTTACAAATATTGATGGCGCGGTAATTATGTAGCCGGACCTTTTAAGGAGGCAGAGGGCTTTTGAATGACAGAAAAAGCCCATACCGTCCATCTATACTATAGGAGGACAAACAACTATGATGAGATCACTTTATTCTGCTGTGTCAGGACTCAAGACACATCAGACAAGAATGGATGTTATTGGTAACAACATCGCAAACGTAAATACTGAGGCCTTTAAGGATCTTCAGTGCGTTTCAGTGAGATTATGTACCAGACTACATCGGGCGCTTCGGCCGGAAACGGAGCCGCCGGTACCGGTGGAAAAAATGCAAAGCAGATAGGTCTTGGTGTAAAGTCTGGTGATACTGCTGTAAATATTACCGGAGCCGGTTCCGCTGAGACTACCGGTAATCCATTTGATCTTAGATTAAATGACAAAAACGCGACTAACTTTTTTGTGGTAAGTGATGGAACAAACCGTCTTTTCACCCGTGCCGGCGATTTCTATGTAGATGGTAACGGTTATTTATGTATGAGCTCTACAGGATATACATTGCAGGGATGGCAGGTAGATGCAAAGGGCAACGTGATAAAGGATACGGTATCATCACTGCAGGTAATGTCGTCTGCCACTAAAACCTCAGCTCCGGAGGCTACAACAAAGGCATATGTATCAGGTGTGCTTGATAAAAATGATGCCCAGGCAGCCGACACCGGAAGAATCATCACTATAGGCTTTTTTGATGACCTGGGATACAACTATACTGCAAAGTTTGGTATTAAAAAGACAAATACCGATGGTACATATGATGTAACGCTTAAGGATATCGTTGATTCTAAGGGAAATTCAATATTTGATGTGGACAAGGATGGTAATTTTATTACAAGCCAGGGACCAAACGGACAGACAATGTACTCGTATAAAGGAAGGGCTGTAGATCCCCAGACTATATTTGAGGACGCTTCGCTCGTTTTTGACCAGAGTGAGGGTACTTTTACATCAATTTCAAGTGCAAATTCACCGGCTGCAAAGACAATAAACCTGAATCTTTCCGTCTTAAATACACAGGATGCCTCAATCAACGGAAGTAATTTCAGTAATATAGAAGTGGATTTCAGCAAATCCATGAACTATAATAATAACGGAACCTCTACTATCGGAGGTATGAACGGTGACTTGCAGGGCGATGGCAAGGGAAAAGCACTCGGAGCACTTACAGGCATAACTGTCAGTGACGATGGTAAGATATACGGTTCATATGACAATGGTAATACAGTTATACTCTGCCAGATAGCTGTGGCACAGTTTGCCAATGCATCAGGTCTTGAAAAAATCGGAGACAACTGCTATCAGAGCACATTAAACTCAGGTGAGTTTGATGGAATAGGAGTTGAAATATCAGCTGACGGAGGCTCTATCTCATCAGGAGAGCTTGAGATGTCAAATGTAGATTTGTCTTCACAGTTTACGGATATGATAGTAACTCAGCGTGGATTTCAGGCAAACTCACGTGTCATCACTACATCTGATACACTTCTCGAGGAACTTATCAATCTTAAGAGATAATAATTTCGCAAGGTATTGGGGGATGGCTTAGGTCATTTCCCAATATTTTGTGTATTTTTTATTAAAAATATTATTTTTACATAGACATTTACACTAAAATTTAGTAGAATTATAACTAAGGTCATTCGACAAATATTTATTTATGGAAGGTGTGTATAAGTGGATATAGCATCTCTTTTAGGAGTAATTCTTGGTATCGGAATGGTTTTGTTCGGTATCATTCAAAATGGTGGGGTACCTGCATTATTAAACTTTCTTGATGCGCCCTCTGCAATTATCACGATAGGTGGTTCACTCTCGGCTGTGCTTTGCTCTAACAAGCTATCGGGCTTTATAGCCGGAATCAAGTCATTTGCACTTCCTTTTAAGGAAAAGAGCGTAGACCCTGGAGAGACAATAAATAAAATAATAGAGCTGTCAAATGTCAGCCGTAAGGAGGGACTTTTAGCCCTCGAGGAAGCTGCCGGCAGTATAGACGATGAATTCTTAAAGAAGGGTATTATGCTTGTAGTAGACGGTACGGATGCAGAGCTTGTGAGAGGCATTCTTGAAACAGATATGCTAAGCATGGAGGAACGTCATAAGAAAACAATTTCTTTCTGGGAATTCTGGGGAGAGCAGGGTCCTGCCTGGGGTATGATCGGTACACTTATCGGTCTTATCAATATGCTTAAAAACCTTGAGGATTCTTCAACAATAGGTCCGAATATGGCGGTTGCCCTTGTTACTACATTCTACGGTTCGCTTATTGCCAACTGGCTTTGCGCCCCATTTGCTAACAGCTTAAGGCTAACAATGAGCTTGAGCTCACTCTCAAGACTCTTATCATAGAAGGTCTGCTTTCCATTCAGGCGGGTGAAAACCCACGAGTTATTGAGGAAAAGCTCAAGTCCTTCCTTTCACCTGACAAGAGAGAGGCTCTCTCACCAGAAGGCGGAGGTGAGGAATAGTGGCGAAAAGGAGACCTGAGGATCCGCCAAAGGGAGCACCGGCGTGGCAGTCAACCTTCTCGGATCTTATGAACCTGCTTTTATGCTTTTTCGTGCTCTTGTTCTCTATGTCAACTGTTGACGCTGAGAAATTCCAGCTGGTCATTGCATCACTGACAAGCAGTGTTAGTGTTTTGCCGGGAGGCAGCACATCTATCGGTGATGGCAGGCTTGTTGGAGCAGGAGTCAGCCAGCTTGAGTTTTTGGATAAATATTACAATGATCTGGCCAATTCCAAATCGACAACTGAAAGCACCACAGAGGGTGATGACAAGAATGCCGAAGAACAGTATGAGCAGATGGAGCTTTCTGAATCTGAAAAAATGTCAGAGCAGATAGAAAAACAGCTCGAAAACACTAGCTTACAGGATGCTGTGGAAGTGGATTTCAATGCACAGTATGTGCAATTGAGTCTGAATGGAGCCCTGTTGTTTGAATCGGGTAAGGCTGATGTAATGGAAGAGGCATATCCGGTAGTGAACAAGATTTCATCTATTTTAGCTGCATATCAGGATAATCTGATAGAGATTGAAGGGCATACTGACAATGTTCCGGTTTCATCACGTTCCAAGTATGAGAGTAATGATGTGCTTTCTATGTACAGAGCACTGAGCGTTGCAAATTACATCAGGGACAATACAAGCTTAAACCCTGCCCATATAAAGTCATCCGGAAGAGGAGACTATGATCCGGTTGCGGACAACTCTACTCCAGAGGGAAGGGCCAGGAACAGACGTGTAGAGATTAAGGTGTATAATTCTTACAATTCAGAGTTCAATACCAATTAATCCGGAAAGGAATGCATATGAAAAAGAATTTAATTTCAGTACTGATTTTAGCACTTTGTTTTGCAAACCTTGTGCTTACAGCACTGCTTATATTTACAATTATACCTGAGACAAAAAAGGCAAACAATCTGATAGACCAGGTGTGTGAGGCTATATCACTAGACTTAAACAGTGGCACTGCAACTAGTGGTTCACAGCTGCCGCAGGATCAGATTGTTGATTATGCACTTACAGCCGATGATGATACACTTACCTTCAATTTTGCCCCATCTGAGGATGGCAATACACATTATCTTGTTTGTGGCATATCACTTTCACTCAACAAAAAGAGTGACGGATATAAGACCTACGGTGAGGATCTGTCCGCCAAGAAAAATGTTATCTTAGCAGACATTACAGACATAATAGGCGATTACACAATGGAACAGTACAACACCGATAAGAGTGCTGTTCATGATAAGATTCTCAAAACTCTCCAGAAGAAATTCGGAGCAGACTATATAGTAGATGTAAATATTGTATCTTCGCTTACCCAGTGATGATTTCTTTACAAATACTTATGCCGGTATTAAAACAGGCAGATATTTAATAATTTGGATACAGGTGGTGATTAACAGATGGGTGATGTTTTATCTCAGAGTGAGATAGACAATCTGCTCAATGCCCTAAGCAGCGGCGAGCTTGATGTAGATGAAATAAAAGAGAATAGTGAACAGACGGTCAAAGACTATGATTTCGCCCGCCCATCTAAGTTTCAAAGGAACATCTAAGGACCCTTGAAATAATATTTGAGCATTATGGAAGGCTTCTTACAACAAACCTTCCCGTTTATCTGCGAAAGTCAGTGCAGGTAGAGGTGATGAATTCGGAGGCAGTTACATACTCAGAATTCACAAATGCGCTTTCAAATCCGGTGCTGCTTGGCATTGTCAACTTTGCACCGTTACAGGGGAATATAATAGTTGAAATGGCTTCCGGTCTTGGATATGCTATTGTAGACCGTATGCTTGGCGGAAGGGGAGATTCTCTCGATAAGACGAGAGAATTTTCAGAGATTGAGCTTTTGATTATTGAGCGTATTTTAGTTATATGCATTAATCTGCTCCATGAGCCGTGGCAGAATGTACTTGATATAAGCCCTCATTTAGAGCGAATTGAGACCAATTCCCAGTATGCTCAGATTATATCTCCCAGCGAGGTGATAGCTATTATCACTATGAATATAAAGATTGGTGATGTTGAGGGATTGATGAATATATGTCTGCCTTATATCACACTTGAATCTGTTATAGATAAGCTGAATACCAGATACTGGTATTCTAACATACAAAATCATGATGAAACCAACTATAGAAATGCCATAGAAAGCCTTATTCAAAAATCACAAATACCGGTCAAAGCGGTACTTGGCAAGAGTCTTATATCGGTAAAGGATTTTTCTACGCTTGTGCCGGGGGATGTAATAAGACTTGACACCAATGTGGATGATGAGTTGGACATTTATGTAGGAAATATCAAAAAGTTTACTGCACTACCTGGTTCTTCCGGTGATAAATATGCGGTAAGAATTACATCAGTAGTCAGAGAGGAGCAATAAATCATGGATGGAGTTTTATCGCAGGAGGAAATAAACGCATTGTTAAATAACAACAATGCGGCGGATTCGAGCGATGAGATATTGACAGAATCCGAAAAGGATGCGATTGGAGAGATTGCCAATATCAGTATGGGAACAGCTGCAACCACGCTGTTTTCACTTGTAAATAGAAGAGTAGAGATTTCTACTCCTGTTGTTTCTTTTTCAAATTGGGACAAAATTGTTGACGAGTATGAAAAACCGTGTGTGTTTATCAAAATCGGATACACACAGGGGTTAAATGGAAGCAATATTCTCGTACTCAAAGAAAAGGATGTAAAAATTATAACCGACCTTATGATGGGTGGAGATGGAACGAATATAAATGGTGAGATTGGAGAGCTGCACCTTAGTGCTATCAGTGAGGCAATGAACCAGATGATGGGTTCTTCCGCCACATCTCTTTCGTCTATGCTCAATCGTACTATCGATATCAGCCCTCCTATCGCAGAGGTTGTTGATTTAAAAAACACCTTAAACGAGGGTGAAATTGACAGCTTCCTGTCTGAAGAGTTTGTAAAGATTTCCTTCCGTATGGAGATTGGGGATCTAGTAGACAGCGAGATAATGCAGCTTTACCCACCGGCATTTGTAAAGGAAATGTGTAAGGGGGTATCTCAGAATATGGAGCTTGATACACAAAGTGTGACAGAGGATGTTCCTCAAAGTTCAAACACCGCCACACAGGCTGCGCCTATACAACAGCCACAGGATGCCGGCAGCATGAATAATGCTTCCGCAAATAGTCAGGGCATGATAAACGAAAATATGATGAATTCGAATATGAATAGTCAGAACATGATGAATCAGGGAATGATGAACCAGAATATGGGGGCACAAAATATGATAGGTAATCAGGTTAATGTACAGAACGCTCAATTCACCCCTTTTGGAGCCATGCCAAATCAGGCCTACCAGCCTGAAAACATCGATTTAATCATGGATGTTCCTCTTGAAGTGACAGTTGAGCTTGGACGCACCAAAAAATCCATTTCCGAAATACTCGATTTCGGTCCGGGCAAGATTATAGAGCTTAATAAGCTGGCAGGAGAACCGATAGATATTCTTGTAAATGGTAAATATGTAGCTAAGGGCGAGGTTGTTGTAATTGAGGAAAGCTTTGGTGTACGAATCACTGAGATAGTCAATTCAAAGATAAACACCGGAAAGACAAAATAGTTTCAGCTGACATTTAATCAATACTATGCAGAGGAATTAAAATGATATTAGCAGCAACATCACTGGACAGCTTTGTCCAGCTCATCACAGTTTTAATAATTTTTGTTTTTGTGCTTATCCTGACATATTTTACCACCAGATGGATGGCGGGTATCCAGAAGGGGCGAAGCTTTAATAAGAATCTTAGAATTATTGAAACAATAAGCGTCGGAAATAATAAGATGATCAGTATTGTTGAGGCAGGCACAAAATATATCGTTGTTTCAATCGGAAGGATGATGTGAATTATCTCACCGAGCTTAAGGAGGAGGAATTAAATGATTTATCATTTAAGGATCCTCAAAGCATGACGCAGAATCCGGAATCCTTTTCAGCAATTATGGATAAATTGAAAGAAAAGTACAGTAACAGGAGCAGACATGAATAGATTCATGAAGAAATTCAAGGCTGTATATTGTAATGCATCATTTATTTTTGCAATTGCAGTCCTTATGGTAACAATTTCATTATGCATATTTTATCCTGACAGTGTAAATGCAAGTCAGAGCCCCTCACCATCCGGTGATATCAGTACAAATGATGTGACAAACGATTTGGATGACGTTAAAAGTCTTGACAGTGGTGACAAGGATTTAGCCGATGCCACCTCTGACAGCACAAACGGTCTGAACATATATTACAACAATGAGTCAGGCTCTCTATCCACACCTGTCAGGATGTTTTTGGTGCTTACAGTATTATCTTTAGCACCTTCTATTCTCATCATGCTGACTTCTTTTACAAGAATTATTATCGTACTGCATTTTGTCAGAACAGCTATCGGTACCCAGACAGCACCGCCTAATCAGGTTCTTGTCGGTTTGGCTTTGTTTTTGACACTTTTTATTATGTGGCCGACTTTTTCACAGGTAAACGAAAAGGCTATAAAGCCCCTTGATGAGGGTAAAATCACCCAGCAGGAGGCTATAAAGGAGGCTGAGGGACCATTCAGGGAGTTTATGTATGGGCAGACACAGACTAAGGACATAAAGCTGTTTGTGGATATCTCAGGAGATGAGTACGATGACTATGATGATGTACCTTTTACAACGCTTGTTCCGGCCTTTATACTTAGTGAGCTTAGAACAGCCTTTATATTAGGCTTTTTAATATACATTCCGTTTATAGTAATAGATATGGTTGTTTCATCAGTGCTAATGTCAATGGGTATGATGATGCTTCCACCGACAACCATCTCGATGCCGTTTAAGGTACTTTTGTTTATCCTTGCGGATGGCTGGGATCTGGTTATTGGTAATCTGGTCAAGACGTTTTACTAGGAGGTGTACATATGATTACCCAGGAAGCTGTTTTAGATATTGCCAGAGAGGCAATTTATACTACAATCATTACATCAGCTCCGCTTTTGCTTATTTCGCTGATTGTCGGACTTATAGTCAGTATATTTCAGACAGTTACGTCAATTCAGGAGCAGACACTTACATTTGTGCCAAAAATAATTGCAATTTTTCTTGTGATGATGCTCTGTGGCTCATGGATGCTCGACACTATGTCCGGATTTATGACTGATTTGTGGTCCAAATTCAGTTATTATATAAGCATGGGATAGATGATATATGATTAATTATTCTTTTTCTATTGCAAATTTTGAATATTTTTTGCTGATTCTGGTGCGTATTGCATCATTTGTGTACATAGCTCCGTTTTTTGGAGATAATGCGGTTCCGGCACGTGTCAAGACCGGCTTATCAGCCTTTGTTGCTTTGTTTATGTACAATATCATAGAAAGACCACAGCTTTCCTATGTCAGTGCAGTAGGTTTTGCTGTACTGGTCGTAAAAGAAGGAATTACAGGACTGCTCATAGGTTTTGCGGCCAATATATGTAATTCCATTGTTATTTTTGCGGGAAATCTGATTGATATGGATATAGGTCTGTCCATGGCAACAGAATTCAATCCATCGATGAATTCCGAGACGACAGTTACAGGTAATTTCTACTATTACGTAGTTCTTGTCCTGCTTCTTGTATCTGATATGCACACATATCTTATAAGGGCAGTTTGTGACTCCTTTTCAGTTGTACCGCTTGGAGGTGCACAGTTTCAATTTGACAATATGCTCTCTACCATGACTAAGTATATGGGCGATATGTTTGTAATAGGCTTCAGGATATTTCTTCCGGTCTTTGCGTGCATGATGATAATGAACTGTATACTGGGAATCATGGCAAAGGTTGCGCCTCAGATGAATATGTTCTCTGTAGGTATCCAGTTAAAAATTATAGCAGGATTTATTGTATTATTTTTGATAGTATATCTAATTCCGAACATTGCTAATTTTATTATTACAGAAATTAAGACTATGGTGGTTTCGATAATTGATGGAATGTACTGACAGTTTAGATGAATTTTCCAAATTGCATACAGTGTTGTGCTACAATCTGCAATGGTTTGCACAGGATGGCGAGGGCGGCGAGAAAACAGAGCCGGCAACTGAAAAGAAGTTAAAGGATGCCAGGGAAGAGGGCAAGGTAGCAAAAAGCAAGGAGCTTACAGCTGCCTTTGATCTTATAGTGCTGTTTTTAGTATTAAAGATATTTATATCCTTTGTAGGGGGCAATCTGATTGGATTGTTTTCTACTGTATTATAAAAAAATGCCTGACTTTTTAAAGGAGTCACAGGAGCAGATTTCATCTGTTTCGGTCACGCATTATTTAAATAATGTAATACTTCAGTTTTTACTGACTGTGCTGCCGTTTTTTGCTTTCGGAGTTGTAATCACGATTCTCGTGAGTATCATCCAGGTTGGATTTAAAATATCCACTAAGCCTATGGCTCCAAAGCTTAGCAAGTTTAATCCCATAAACGGATTTAAGAGGATACTGTCAAAGGACTCCATCTTTGAGCTTCTTAAGTCTGTACTAAAGGTAGGAATCATTATGTATGTGGCTTATTCCTCTGTTAAATCACATCAGAATGATATATTTATACTCTATGAGCTTCCGCTCAAACAGGCAATAGTACTGATTGGTGATATCATCATAAATACCGGTCTTAAGATCAGTATTGTCTATATGATAGTCGGTATTGCTGACTTTGCTTACAATAAGCACAAGTTTAACAATGATATGAAGATGACCAAACAGGAGGTCAAGGATGAGTTTAAAAATACAGAGGGAGATCCGGCCATTAAGGGTCAGCAGCGTAAACGTATGCAGGAGGCTTCACAGCGAAGGATGATGCAGGATGTGCCAAAGGCTGATGTTGTCATCACCAACCCTACTCACTTTGCTGTTGCAGTAAAGTACGATGCTCAAAAAAATGATGCTCCGGTAGTGGTCGCAAAGGGTCAGGATTATGTGGCGCAGAAAATAAAGGAAATAGCAAGAGACAATAATATCCATATAGTCGAGAATAAACCTCTTGCACGAATGCTCTTTCACAATGTGGATCTTGGAGCTGAGATACCGCCTGAGCTTTATCGGTCAGTTGCGGAAATACTTGCCATGATTTACAAGGAAAATAATTAGATTAATTTATTATTATAAAACAAAAAGATAAATACGGACTTTATATATGCAGTCCGTGATTTAACGGAAAGGAGGAATAGAATATGTTAAAAAAGACAGATTTAGGTGTTGGATTATATCTGTTATGTGCTGTTTTGTTTTTTATCATACCTATTCCATCCTTCCTGTTAGATGTTATGCTTGCATTCAACCTTTCAATAGCACTCATCATTCTTTTTAAGGTGCTTTTTGTAAAAGAAGTGCTTGATATGTCATTTTTCCCGACACTATTACTGTTTACGACTATATTCAGGATTTCACTTAATGTCTCATCTACCAGGCTTATTTTATCAACCGGAAACCCGGGTGTGGTTGTAAATGTGTTTGGTCAATTCGTTGGTGGAGGTAATTTAGTCATCGGTGCAATCGTTTTTATAGTGCTCATTATCATCCAGTTTGTTGTTATCAACAAGGGATCTGAGCGTGTTGCTGAGGTAACTGCACGATTCACGCTCGATGCTATGCCCGGCAAACAGATGGCTATTGATGCCGACTTAAACACAGGAGCCATCACTGACAAGGAAGCCAAGCTCGCCGTGATAAAATCCAGAAGGAGTCAAGCTTCTACGGAGCTATGGATGGTGCTACAAAGTACGTAAAGGGAGATGCAGCAGCCGGTATTATTATTACACTTATCAACCTGGTTGGAGGCACCATAATGGGTGTTATGTTCCAGGGGCTTGATGCAAATGAGGCCATACAGAAGTTTGGCCTGCTCACAATCGGAGACGGACTTGTTTCACAGATACCGTCTTTACTTATATCTCTTTCAACCGGTATTCTTGTTACAAAAGGCTCCAATGAGAATGATTTTTCAGGAGAGCTTTTAGGCCAGCTCTTTGGCACAGCCAAGGTGCTTTATATTGTATCAATTGTACTTGTGGTTTTAGGTATACTCACACCTCTTCGCAATGAGTGGTGGCTCTTTATTGGGCTTGCGGTGGCTTTCTTTGTAACAGCTAAAAATCTGGATAAAAAAGCCGGTATTGAGAGCATAGAGGATGAGACCGCACAGGCTGAAAGTGATGCCGAGGAAATACGAAAACCCGAAAATGTCGTTTCACTGCTGCAGGTTGACCCTATTGAGCTTGAGTTTGGCTATGGTATTATTCCTCTTGCAGATGTAAATCAGGGAGGGGATCTGCTTGACCGAGTTGTAATGATAAGGCGACAGATTGCTTTAGAGCTTGGAACTGTCGTACCTATCATACGATTAAGGGATAATATACAGCTTAATCCTAATCAGTATATCATCAAGATAAAGGGCATACAGGTAACAGAAGGTGAGATACTTTTTGATCACTATATGGCTATGAATCCGGGCTATGTGGAGGAGGAGATAACAGGTATTCCTACATTTGAGCCTTCATTCCATCTTCCGGCCATATGGATTACGGAAAGCCAAAGAGAGCGTGCTGAGAGTCTTGGATATACAGTTGTAGATCCGCCATCGATCATAGCTACTCATCTGACTGAGGTTATCAGATCTCATATTGCAGAGCTTCTCACCAGACAGGATGTACAGAATCTGGTCAACAATCTCAAGGAATCAAACCCTGTCATTGTGGACGAACTCATACCAAAGCTGCTTGGTCTTGGTGAGATTCAGAAGGTGCTTCAGAATCTTTTGAGCGAGGGAATTTCTATTAGGGATCTGCTTACAATTTTTGAGACGCTTGCCGATCACGCACAGACCACCAGGGATACAGATGTACTTACGGAATACGTGCGCCAGGGCTTAAAGAGAGCTATATCAAGTAAGTATTTCCTGCAAATGAGACCACAAGTGTCATCACACTTGACCCTGCGGTGGAGCAGGAAATTATGTCATCTGTTAAACAGACAGAGCAGGGCTCTTACCTTTCTCTTGATCCTGACAGGATAAAGGCTATTATCAAATCTGTTGAAACAGAATTGGTAAGTTGGAAGTTTGGGAAAGAGTGCTATTATTATTACATCTCCAATTGTTAGAATGTACTTTAAGAAAATGACTGAGGATTATTTCAAGGATCTCATTGTGTTATCCTACAATGAGGTTGAATCAAATGTTGAGCTTCAGTCGGTAGGAATGGTGACTGCATAAATGACTATTAACAAATTCACTGGAAAAACAAAAGAAGAAGCAATTGAATGTGCAAAGCAGGCCTTTGGTCCAAATGCTGTGATTATGAATATCAAGGAGATTAAGCCAAAGGGATTATTTGGTATATTCAAAAGCTCAACTTATGAGGTGACTGCGGCTATGGATGAAAAAAAACAGACACAGACAATAACGGCCTCGCAGCTTGCAAGGACTACACTCCCGGGTAAAATTGATTACAAGGCAGATGAAGAAATAAAGATGCCTTCATTCGCCCCAAAATCTGCATCTGAGACCTTAAAACCTACACCTGCACCGGCAGCCCCAAAGGCGGCTGAACAGACCAGCGATATTGAACAGGAAATCAAGGAGCTTGATTCCATTGCCAAAATGATGGAAAGCACATTTGATAAACCTCAAAATAAGGAGCCTTCAAAGCCTCAAAGTGCACAGGAACTTAAATTTGTCCGCATTTTATACAAGACACTGCTGGATAATGAGGTGGATGAGAAATATATCAACCAAATTCTTGATGAAATCGAGAAATTCCTACGTCCCGGTAACAGTCTCGATGTGATTTTATCAAATGTATACCAGAAACTCATTTTAAGATTTGGTCAGCCTGAAACTATAAAGGTAAACGGCAAAAAACCAAGAGTTGTTTTCTTTGTCGGACCGACAGGCGTTGGCAAGACAACCACAATTGCTAAAATTGCTTCAAAATTCAAGGTTAATTATAATAAAAATATCGCATTTATCACTGCTGATACATACAGAATAGCTGCAACAGACCAGTTACGTACATTTGCAAATATTCTGGATACACCTTTGTCTGTCATTTATACTGCCACAGAGTTAAATAGTGCGGTGGCTGAATATGAGCAGGCAGATGTGATTTTTGTTGATACAGCGGGCTTTTCACACAAGAACGAGACACAGCGGAATGATATGAGAGCACTTCTTGCAGGTCTATCACCTGAATATGAGAAGTCGGTATATCTCGTCTTAAGTGCTACAACCAAGTACAGGGATCTTATATCTATAATTGATTCCTATAAGGATATTGACGATTACAAGCTGATATTTACAAAGCTTGATGAAACCTCATCATATGGCAATTTGTTAAATATAAAGCTATACTCTGATGCCGGTATATCATATGTCACGAATGGACAAAACGTTCCGGATGATATAGAGGTATTTGATACACAAAAGATTGTCAAACAATTACTCGGAGGCAGACAATAATGGACCAGGCACAGCAGCTTAGAAATGTTATTAAGCAGCGTAATCAAAATTATATAGAACCGGCCCGTGTTATTACCATTACAAGCGGCAAGGGTGGTGTAGGCAAATCCAATACCTCTGTCAATCTGGCAGTCTGGCTCAGCAGACTCGGAAAGAGAGTAATTATTTTTGATGCTGATTTCGGTCTTGCCAATGTCGAAGTGATGTTTGGTGTTATTCCTAAGTATACTCTTGCTGATGTAATATATGAAAACCAGACTATAAAGAGCATCATCTCAAACGGACCTTTGGGCATTGATTTTATTTCAGCCGGCTCAAGTGTTGTAGGGCTTAATAATCTAAACCACAAACAGATTCATTTCATTGTCTCTGCAATAAATGAGTTGAACAGTATGTATGATTTTATCATAATTGATACCGGTGCAGGAGTGTCTGAACAGGTCATGGAATTTGTTGCGGCCAGCAACGAAATTGTGTTGGTTACAACCCCGGAGCCTACCTCAATCACCGATTCATATTCATTGCTTAAAGCACTGTATAAGAGACCTGATTTCGATCCGTCAAAAGTATGCATACGCGTTATATCCAACAGGGCTGCGTCAAAAGAGGATGGCAGTATAGTGTTCAACAAGATTAATTCCGTTGTTATGCAGTTCTTAAACGGAAGTCTTGAGTATCTGGGATATGTGCCGTCTGATGCAATGGTTGAAAAGGCTGTCAGGCAGCAGAAGATACTTTCAATTTATGATCCGACCTCAAAGGCTGCACGGTCATTTGAAGAAATTGCAAAAAGACTTTTGGATAATGAATCTGCTGCTTTGGATGAGAAAAGAACAATCTCACATGTTTTTTCAAATTTTTTTAACAGAAAGCAATAGTTAATTTAAGAGGAAGACATATGGAATATACAAGTTTGATTTTTCCGGGTGACAAAATTGATATCTTTGCATCCGGTTTATCCGATAACAGCACATCATATAAGAGCAGCTTTTCTGACAAGCTAACAGACAGCATGTGGGAAATAACTATGCCTGTTGACAGTGGCAGAGTGGTTTTATTTCAGCTTGGCACGCAATTTGACTTTATAATATACACACAAAACAAAACTATACTAAAAAGCTCTGCTATAGTCAGACAGCGTTATCGTAAAGAAAATATGTATTTTCTTGCTATAGAGCTTATAAATAATCTGGAAAAGATACAAAGACGTCAGTTTTTCAGACTTCCATGTACTATAGACATGGATTTTTATGAAGTCAGATACGATGATAAAGCTGAGAGTGAGCTTGAGTTTTGCAAAAAGATGTATAAGAATCATGCAATCAACAGCAAAAATATGAATACTGTCAAATCGGTTATCCTTGATATAAGTGGAGGAGGCATCAGATTTTCTCTAAGCACACCTCTTGAAGAAGGTACATATTTTATGGCTCAGTTTTCTTTAGCACTTGAGGAGTGTACACAACAATTCAATATAGTTTGTAAGGTAATAAACTGTACTCAGTCTTTGGACTATGCAGACAGATATTTTGCACGTTCAAAGTTTATTTTCGACCGCATGACAGAACGGGAGAAAATAGTCAGATTTGTGTTTGAAGAAGAAAGACGCATAAGACGAAGAGAAATGGAGTAATAATATGAAATCTAACATTTTAATAGTTGATGATTCTGCACTACTGAGAAGGGTTGAGTGTGATATAATCAATTCAGACAATAAATTACAGGCAACTGATACATGTAAGGATGGACTGGAAGCACTTGAAAAGCTCCGTACACAAAAGTACGATGCTGTTATTCTTGATATAAATATGCCGAGGATGAATGGTCTTGAGGTGCTTTCACATCTGCAGAAGGAGAGCATAAAAACACCTGTTGTGGTGGTAAGCACTCTAACCATAGAGGGAGCAGATGAAGCTATCAAATCTTTAGAGCTTGGTGCCTTTGATTTCGTCACAAAACCAAACAATATCATAGAGGCAAAGGGAAACCAGTTTAAGGAAACTCTGCTCAGGGTTGTGTATGCAGCCGTTAGAATCACACCTGCTCATAGTGCTTCACGCAATCTCACAGTTGTTGAGAAGAAAGCCGGTGCTATTGTAAACAAACACAAGGCAGCAGGCAGCAATAAAATAGTAGCAATTGCATCATCTACAGGTGGTCCAAAGGCACTGCAAAGTGTAATACCGTTTCTTCCGGCTGAACTTTTGGCACCGGTTGTTTTAGTACAGCATATGCCTGCCGGCTTTACAAAGAGCATGGCTGAGCGCCTTAATGAGCTAAGTCAGGTTCAGGTGAAGGAGGCTTCAAACGGTGAGGTGCTTAAAAACGGAGTAGTGTATATAGCTCCGGGCGGTACACATATAGCTATAAAGAAATCAGGCGCTTCACATGTTATATCATTTAATGATATGCCACCTATCAGCGGACTCAAGCCTTGTGCCAATATCATGTTTGATTCACTGACATCCTCTAATTATGATGAGGTTGTATGTGTGGTACTCACAGGTATGGGGGCAGACGGCACGAATGGCATTCTTTCACTTGGCAAATCAAAGCTATCTATGTCATTGCACAGGACGAGAAATCAAGTGTTGTGTATGGCATGCCAAGAGCCATCTATGAGGCAGGTGTGGTTGATGAAGTCGTTACACTATCAGATGTTGCCAAAGCAATCACAAAAAATGTGGGGGTAAAATAAAATGGATGTTAGCCAGTATCTAGATATTTTTATTGATGAAAGTTCGGAGCATATTCAGACATTGTCTGACTGTATCATGACTCTTGAGCAAGAGCCGGAAAACAAAGACACTATAAATGAGATTTTCCGTGCTGCCCACTCCTTAAAGGGTATGGCAGGTACAATGGGCTTTAAGCGCATGCAGCACCTTACACATGATATGGAAAATGTATTTCAGGAGGTCAGAAGCGATAAAATTAAAGTTGACAGCTCAATGATTGATCTGCTCTTTAAGTGCCTTGACGCTATAGACAGCTATGTTGAAAATATTAAATCCACATCTGATGAGGGTACTGATGATAATGAGGTTATCATAAAGGAACTCAACGATTTTATTGCAAAAGCAAACGGACAGACTGTAAGCAAACAGGCTGAGCCTCAAGAAAAGGCTGCTGAAGCTGAAACAAAGGATTCATCAGATGCATCTGACAGTGCACTTGATACAATTGAACTGACAGACAACGAGAAAAAATTAATTGACGAGGCAATTTCAGCAGCCTTAAAATATACGGCATGACAGTTACCGTAGCAAGCGACTGTCTGCTCAAAGCAGCAAGAGCTTTCCTTGTTTTCAAGGCAGTTGAGGAGCTGGGACAGATTCTGGTTTACAGACCAAGCTCACAGGATATTGAGGATGAGAAGTTTGATTTGTCATTCAGCTTTTATGTTGCATCAGGTGAGGGTTTTGATAAATTGGAGCATGCAGCTTCCAACGTATCTGAGATTGATAAGGTTGAGGGAAAAGAAATCACCGAGTTTCACCTGGAGGGTGAAGCAGAGCAGACAGCACAGGCTTCTGAAGAGACAAAAAAGGCAGATAAGGAAGAAAAAGAGGAAAAGACTCCTGCTGCAAAGACAGAATCTTCAAAGCCAAAAACTGCAAATAACTCTCAAAAGCAGGCTGTTTCTCATAAAAAAGCTACTACAAGCCGAACAGTCAGAGTAGATATCGAAAAGCTTGATATGCTTATGAATCAGGTGTCTGAGCTTATTATTGCAAAGAACTCTCTTGTAGCCATGAGCTCATCTGATGGAGAAAACAATAATAACCAGTCATTCCATGAACAGATTGAATATCTGGAAAGAATTACGACCAATCTCCATGAGTCTGTCATGAAGGTACGAATGGTTCCTATTGAAAGTGTTACACAGAAATATCCTAGAATGATAAGAGATCTGTCTCGTACTCTGAATAAGAAGATGAATCTTGTCATAACCGGTGAAGATACCGAGCTGGACCGTACAGTTGTGGATCAGATCGGAGATCCTCTGCAGCATCTGCTTAGAAACAGTGCTGATCATGGACTTGAAAGCAATGAGGTCAGACTTGAGCGTGGAAAGCCAGAGGTAGGTACTATTTTCTTAAATGCATACCAGGAGGGCAACAATGTTGTCATAAAGGTCGGAGATGATGGAAACGGAATCGATACCGAAGCCGTAAAGAACAAGGCTATCGAGCGTGGCATAGTCACAGCTGAACAGGCTGAAAATCTATCTCAGAAGGATATCATCAACTTCCTTTTTATGCCAAGCTTTTCAATGGCAAAACAGATTACCGATATCTCCGGACGAGGAGTTGGTCTTGATGTTGTTAAATCCGGCATTGAACAGCTGGGTGGTGATGTATCGGTTTCAACCGAGCTTGGTAAGGGTACTACATTTACTGTACGTCTTCCTCTTACTCTTGCAATCATTCAGGCTCTCATGGTAGAGATCCGTGATGAAATATATGCCATTGCGCTCGGCTCTATCTCAAATATAGAGGATATTCCTGTGAAGGATATCAAATATGTACAGGCTAAGGAAGTTATTCACCTGCGTGGAAGCGTTATTCCAATCATCCGCCTCGATAAGATGCTGGACATTGAGCCAAAGGAGCAGGAGCCGGATCATCTTACTGTAGTAATTGTCCAAAAGGGAGATCAGCAGGCAGGTCTTGTGGTTGACAATCTCATTGGACAGCAGGAGATTGTAATCAAGTCTTTAGGAAAATACATAAACGGCAACAAGCTTATCAGCGGAGCGACAATACTTGGAGATGGTGATGTAGCTTTGATACTTGATGTAAATACACTTATGTAATGGAGGGGAAGTACATGCCAGAAAATGAATTTGATATACAGGAAAAAGAAACAAAGCAATATATTTCAGTCAAAATAGGCGAAGAGAAATTCGGAATTGATATTGGCTATGTTGATAATATCGTCAGAATGCAGAAGATTACAAGAGTGCCAAAGGCGCAGAAGTACTTTAAGGGTATCATAAATCTGCGTGGTGATATCGTTCCGGTAATGAGTGCCCGCATAAAAATGGGACTGGACGATGATGTATATACATCATCAACCAGAATAATTATCCTAAAGCTTGAAGAAAAGGGTGAGATAGGTCTTATTGTCGATGAAGTTTGTGAAGTTGTCACACTTGTGGTTGATGAAATAGATAAGCCTAATATAGATGCTTCATCTACAGGCAAGGAACTGTTCATAAACGGTATAGGTAAAAACGGAGATGAACTGATTTCTCTGTTTGAAATAGGCTCAATAGTCTCAGATAAGGACGCTAACTGATTTGCAGCAATGTATAGTGAGGTATAAAAGCCTCACTATATAAGTTTTAACAAATAAAAGGGTGAATACAATGAGTGAATTTTCTTTAGATAATGTCAATTCGATGTATATGGATGTCCTTAAGGAAATCGGAAATATAGGTGCCGGCAATGCCACGACAGCGATTGCGGCATGCTTGGCACTACCATGAAAATGGAAGTTCCAAGAGTTCTGTTAATGGATGCGACAAAGCTTGGAGATGCCATATGTCCGGAGGAAGAGACAATAGTGGGTATATTTCTTGAGGTTACCAACGATATCTCCGGCAGTATGATGTTTCTCATGAAGCTTCCAGCAGCACACTTTCTGGTAAACAAGCTGATGGGCAGACCACAGGACTATAACGAGCCATTTGATGAGATGGATTTATCTGCCATGAAGGAGATTGGCAACATAATAGCAGGCGCATATTTGTCAGCGCTTTCAACTATGACAAATCTTAAAATACTACCTTCCATTCCGTATATTGCTGTAGATATGGCTGCTTCCATATTAAGTGTGCCGGCAATTCAGTTTGGACAATATGGTGACAATGCACTTTTTATAGAGACGGAGTTTGGTGATGATATAATGATGAACGGATACTTTATCCTTATGCCTGATCCGGATTCATATGATAATATTTTATCGGCTTTAGGAATTAGTTTTTAGTATTTAGGAGAATCCATATGGCAAGTACTATTAAAGTATCAATGGCAGACCTTAAGGTTGCCAAAGCCCCTGATTCTCTGACCACACTTGGGCTTGGTTCATGCATAGGGCTCACCCTTTATGATCCGGCTTCAAAAATCGGTGGGCTTGTACACTATATGCTGCCTGACAGCACCAAACTTAGAAATAACACAAATATAGCCAAGTTTGGCGATACGGGAATTAGGGAACTTTATAATCAAATGATAAAAATGGCGCGAATCCCAGACGAATGGTTGCAAAGATTGCCGGTGGAGCTAAGATGTTTGAGATGTCAGGCAATTCTACAATCGGAAATGTTGGCGATCGCAATACCGATATGGCCAGGCACGTGCTTGCAGAGCTGAAAATTCCTCTGAAGGCACAGGATACCGGTCTTAATTACGGAAGAACTGTTATACTTGACTGTGAAACCGGTGACTATATCATCAAAGCAGTCGGAAAAGAGCAAAAGGTGATTTAACATGAAGAATAATCTATTACCATCTCTTGTTATGCTTTTAGCCGGCTTAGTATGCAGTATTATATCCCTGCGGCAGGCGTTGATCTGATGAGCTTTACAACAAGACTTTTAACTGTGCTTGTAGTATTCTATATAATCGGAGCGATACTTAAAGTAATCCTAAGCTGTGCATTTAAGGCAATGGAAGACAGGCAAAAGAAAGCTGAAGCGGCCGAAGCAAAGACTGATGATTCCGAAGTCTTTGATAATGATGATGACAATGATAAGCCAATTAGCTAGCTGCAGAATAATATACTGGTAAACAGGGGGCATAATGAAAGCTATAGAAAAGGAAAAGCTGTGGGAGGAATATCAAAAGAATCCCACTCCCAAGCTACGGGAACAGCTCATAATAGAATATGCACAGCTGGTCAGGCTTGTGGCAGGACGCCTCAGCATGTATCTTGGGCATAATGTGGAATATGATGACCTGGTAAGCTATGGGATATTTGGCCTCATTGATGCCATAGACAAGTTTAATCTTGAAAAAAATGTCAAGTTTGAGACATATGCAAGCCTTAGAATCCGTGGAGCCATACTTGATCAGATCAGGAAAATGGACTGGATTCCAAGAACAGTCAGACAAAGGCAAAGGAAAATAGACGAGGCAATAAAGAACATTGAACTTCGTACCGGCAAAACAGCAAATGACGCAGACCTCGCAAAGGAGCTTTCTATCTCGGAGGATGAGCTTTGCAGCTGGCAGTCGCAGCTTAAAGTAACAAATGTTGTATCTCTCGATGAATTTGATGAGTCAGGACCTGAGCCTGTCATGGATGCTGCACATAATTCACATTATGCACAGCCGGAGGAGATTGTTACACAGGAAGAGCTGAAAACAATGCTTGTTAAGTCGCTTGACAATCTGACCGAGAAGGAGCGCAGGGTTATTGAATTATATTATTATGAGGATCTTACCCTTAAAGAAATAAGCAATATCCTCGAGGTTTCAGAATCAAGAGTATCACAGCTTCACACAAAGGGACTGATTAAAATGCGTAAGGTCATGGCCCTTATATGAATATACTTACAAACGCATAAGAGGGCAGAGGTTTATATGACAACATTAGAAATAACTCTCATCATCATAGGTGTTGTTTTCCTTATAGGAAGCTTTATGGTAAATGACAAGCTTTCACATAAGGATTTGGATAAAATAGCCGATATGAGTGCTGAGGAACTAAAAATAATAACTGAAAAAGAAGTGACTGCCGCCAAAAAAGACTTAAGCGATGCCTTGGACGAGGAAATAACACAAAAGCAGGATGAGACAAAGCGAAGTCTTGAAAAGGAAGCAAATTCCAAAATAATGGCGATAAATGAATATTCTGATACAGTGCTTGATTCGATAAACAAGGCACATAATGAAATAATGTTTTTATACAGTATGCTAAATGACAAGCATGATGAGCTTACACGGCTTTCAGGCGATATAGATAAAGCATCATCAAGACTCAGAAGCTCCTTCGAGCCTCTTTCTGCAGACTCTGCAAAGAGGGCTGAAAAACCGTCTGTGGCCGTGCAAAAGCCGGCAGAACCTAAGTCTGGCACAATGCAGCAGGATACAAAGCCTGACATGAAGCAGATGACAGGTATAGATATTTCAGGTATCACTAAAACACAGCCTGCTTCAGCAGCCCCTGCGTCAAAGGCAGGTGCAACAGCTGCAACAGGTACAGCGGCCTCTGTATCGGTCAAGGCATCAGATGCTGCTTTTGGTACGCCCGCAGGCAGCAGCGCAAATGCTGATGTAATAAATCACACACATGAAATCCTTAAGCTTTATAAATCGGGCAAGAGCAATGTAGAGATAGCAAAGCTTTTGTCTCTTGGTACCGGCGAGGTAAAGCTTATAATAGATTTATATAAAGAGGGCAAATAAAGTGAGATTAAAATACTATTTGCGTGGACTTGGATTAGGCATTATTTTTGCGGTAATCATTATGATGATTGGTTTTCACGGCAATAAGCAGTCCATGTCTGATACAGAAATAATAGAAAAAGCCAAAACACTCGGTATGGTTGAAGCAAAAAATATTTCCGGGACAGTCGCAGACGAATATAATAGTGAAAAAACTGGCTCATCTGCTGCAAACTCAGATGATTCTTCCCAAAAAGCCGAAACTGAACAGGATAGTCAGATGCAGGACAGCCAAACAGCACAGGAAGATACACAGCAGGAAGACACACAGCCGGCAGCGGATGCAAAGCAGGAGACTGTAGAGCCACAGGATGCTGTTACAACATACACAATTTCAGTAACAAGTCAGGATACATGTCGCACCATTGCAGAAAAGCTTAAAGCTCTCAATCTGGTGGATGATGCTGAACAATTTCGTATATATATGGGACAAAAGGGTGCTGATCATTTTATAGCAGATGGTGAGCACATTATTCCACAGGGAGCATCGTATGATGATATAATCACTATTCTGACACAGAAATAAATTTTTTGCTTGCATATAAGCCTTTGGTATGTTATAATTCCAAAGCTTAAATACTATAAAGCACGTGTGCGGATGATCGCCGGTGCCGGATAACGCTTACCGGTGGCTGATCTAATTGGAAACACACGGAAGATTAATAACCAAACGGAGGTAAATAAAATGAGCGTAATTTCAATGAAACAGTTACTCGAGGCAGGTGTTCATTTTGGACATCAGACAAGAAGATGGACCCTAAAATGGCTCCTTACATCTACACAGAGCGTAATGGTATCTACATCATCGACTTACAGAAGTCTGTAGGAAAGGTTGATGAGGCATATGATGCCGTATCTGATATCGCTGCTCAGGGTGGTACAATCCTTTTCGTAGGTACAAAGAAGCAGGCTCAGGATGCAATCAAGACTGAGGCAGAGCGTTGCGGTATGTACTATGTAAACGAGAGATGGTTAGGTGGAATGCTTACAAACTTCCGCACAATCGAGAGCCGTATTGCAAGACTTAAAGCTATCGAGACAATGTCAGAGGATGGCACATTCGATGTTCTTCCTAAGAAGGAAGTTATCGCACTCAAGAAGGAGTGGGAGAAGCTCGAGAAGAACCTTGGTGGAATCAAGGATATGAAGAGAATTCCTGATGCAATATTTGTAGTAGATCCTAAGAAGGAGCGTATCTGTATCAAAGAGGCTCAGCACTTGGAATCACTCTTATAGGTATTGCTGATACAAACTGCGATCCTGACGAGTTAGATTATGTTATCCCAGGAAACGATGATGCTATCAGAGCTGTCAAATTAATCGTATCTAAGATGGCAGACGCTGTTATCGAGGCAAAGCAGGGAGCTGAGGAAGAGGTTACTGCTGAGGAAGCTTCTGACGAGACAGTTGAGGAATAAAACAGATTAATATCGGAGGATAATCAAATGGCTATTACAGCAGGTATGGTAAAAGAACTGCGTGAAATGACAGGCGCAGGTATGATGGACTGCAAAAAGGCTTTAACTGAGACAAACGGTGATATGGATGCCGCTGTTGAGGTATTAAGAAAAAGCGGTGCAGCTAAGATGGAAAAGAAGCAGAGCAGAATTGCCGCTGAGGGAATCGCACGTGTTGCTGTAAACGGAAACGTTGCAGTTGTAGCAGAGGTTAACTCTGAGACAGATTTCGTTGCAAAGAACGAGACATTCCAGGAGTTTGTTCAGACTGTAGCAGATACAGCACTTGCTTCTGACTTAAATGGTGGTGCAAATGGAGAGGATATCGACGCTCTTCTTGCTACAAACGGACTTAGCGAGCTTCTTGTAGAGAAGACAGCTACAATCGGAGAGAAGTTATCTGTTCGTAGATTTGCAAAGGTTACAGGTGATATTGTTACTTCTTATATCCATGGTGGTGGAAGAATCGGTGTTATCATTGCAGCAAATGGTGCAACAGACGATGCAGCAAAAGAAGCAATTACAAATATTGCTATGCAGGTTGCAGCTATGAACCCACAGTACATCAGCAGAAACGATATCTCTGATGAAGAGCTTGCAAAGCTTAGAGAGATTACAGTTGACAGTGCATTAAATGATGCTACAACACTTCCAAAGCCTATTCTTAATAAGTTAATTGACAAGGCTATTAATGAGAAGCTTTGGAGCGATGATGATATCAACAACTTCAACGAGCACAAGAACAACATGAACTATGTATGGAACTTCTTATCAGATGCTGCTAAGGCAAAGCTTGGTGAGCTTGCAATGGCAGACAAGGAGTCTATCGTAGCTGAGAAGATGTTCAATGGTTTAGTTGAGGGTCGTGTATCTAAGCAGTTAAAAGAGATTTGTCTCCTTGACCAGACATATGTTAAGGCAGAGGATGGAAAGCAGTCAGTTGCAAAATATCTTGAGTCAGTTTCTAAGGATCTTACAATCACCGAGATGGTTCGTTTCGAGGTAGGTGAGGGTATGGAGAAGAAGCAGGAAGATTTTGCTGCTGAGGTTGCTGCCCAGATGGCTGGAGTCTAAACTGTATCTTTATACTGATTAAACGAATGCTGTTCCGCAAAAGTTTAACTTTTAAACTTTTGCGGAATTTTATCTTTACAAGATATAAAAATATGGTAAAATAGTAAGAGGAAACAAAACCAATCATAACGGGGGACGCATATGGACTCAAAGGATAATGAATTAGCCAGACAGCAGCAGGAGCGTCGCAAACGTGTGAGCCGGATTAAGACAGGTATTATTATGACTATAGCAATATGGATAGCAATATCTATACTTGCCATAGTTGTACTGGGTATCATGGTTGTCAAACTGAATTCGAGAATATACAAGCTTGAGCTTCAGTTAAATACAGCTATATCAAGCACAGTTACCGGTACTGAGTCTGATGATGGTGACATCGCTTCTGATGAAGAAAGCTCTGGCGCAAAAACTCAGGCTGTCGTGAAACAGCTTGAGTCAAAAGACAATGTGTATCATGATGGGGATACAAGAAAGGTATATCTTACCTTTGATTGTATTCCCGGTGATAACACCGGTGCCATTTTAGATGCCCTTGCCAACTGTGGTGTCAAGGCTACCTTCTTTGTCACAGCAGATACCTCCGGTAAATATGATGATGTTTATAAGCGCATAGTGCAGGACGGACACACTATTGCGATGGCTTCCTACAGTAATTCATACAGTAAAATTTATGAATCAACAGAGGCATTTACCGATGACCTGACACAGATTTCCGATTATATCACCAATCTGACTGGAATAGCACCGGATATTTATCGTTTTCCCGGTGGCAGCATGAACCAGATTAGTAATGTAGACATGGTTGAGCTTGTAAAGATACTCAATTCAAAGCATATCACATACTTTGACTGGAATGTCAATTCTGGTGATACGGCCGACAATTGCAGTGTCGATGATATTGTCAATAATGTCACCTCAGGTATTGCCAAATATGACAATTCAGTTGTGTTATTACATGATGATTCAAACAGATCAACCACGGCAGAGGCTATTGAGCCGCTTGTTGAAAGCATAAAAGCGCAGGGTGCCGAAATATTGCCGATTGATAATAATACATATAAAGTTCAATATATCAAATCAGATACTGTTGGATAAGATAATAAATGGAGGAAATATTCATGGGATTATTCAAAGAATTTAAGGATGATTTTTCTCAGGCTGTAAACGAGCTTGTACCCGGAGATGTACCTGAGAAAGAAGTAGAGCCAAAGGCTCAGACAGCTGACAATCTTGTAGTTGATACTATAGGAGAGAATGTTGACGTTGCATCAGAGCTTTCAAAGCTCGACGGATTACTTGAGCATGTCGAGGAGCAGCCACAGGAGACAACTGTACCAAGACCAACTCCAAGTGAAAATTTTGCAGAGCATACAATCAATACACAAAAAGAGGAGCAGATACCACAAATGAATGATATACCACAGCCAGTAAATACACAGCCAGTAAACAATAACGTTTTATCAGGAGATGTACAGGACGAAACATCAGTCATCACAGCAAGCACTGTACTCACAGGTGATTTACAGTCATCAGGATCATTTGATATTCAGGGAACAATCAACGGAAATGTAATGTGTAACGGTAAGATTGTTGTTACAGGAACAGTCAACGGCAACACAAATTCATCAGAGTTTTTCGCTGATGTAGCTAAGGTTGAGGGTGAAATTGTTTCAACAGGAACTGTAAAGATAGGTGCAGGATCTGTTATCATCGGCAATATCTCAGCATCTTCAGCAGTTATCGCAGGAGCTGTAAAGGGCGATATAGATGTTCAGGGACCTGTTGTAGTAGATACTTCTGCAGTTATCATGGGTAATATCAAGTCACGTTCAGTACAGATTAACAACGGTGCCGTTATCGAGGGCTTCTGTTCTCAGACATACGCTGATATCGATGTTCAGGGACTTTTCGAGGGTAAATAAATATGAGTAGAATATTACTAAAATTAAGTGGTGAAGCACTTGCAGGTGATAAGCACCACGGCTTTGATGAGGCTACAGTCATTGAGGTTGCAAAACAGGTTAAACAGATTGTTGATAATGGTACACAGGTAGGTATTGTTATCGGTGGTGGAAACTTCTGGAGAGGCAGAACCAGTGAGACCATCGACCGCACAAAGGCTGACCAGATTGGTATGCTTGCTACAGTTATGAACTGCATTTATGTATCTGAGATTTTCAGATATGTCGGAATGAAGACAGCTGTTCTTACTCCATTTGAGTGCGGCAACATGACAAAGCTTTTCTCTAAGGACAGAGCAAACAAGTATTTCGCACATGATATGGTTGTTTTCTTTGCAGGTGGTACAGGTCATCCTTATTTCTCAACAGATACAGCCACAGTGCTTCGTGCAATTGAGATTGAGGCAGATGGTATTTACCTTGCCAAAGCAATTGACGGAGTATATGACAGTGATCCAAAGACCAATCCTGCTGCAAAGAAGTATGATGAGCTTTCAATCGAAGAGGTTGTTGAGAAGAAGCTCGCAGTAGTTGACCTCACAGCGTCTATCATGTGCCTTGAGAACAAGATGCCTATGTATGTATTCGGACTCAATGAGGAAAACAGCATTGTAAATGCTCTTACAGGCAAATTTAACGGTACAAAGGTTACTGTATAGTAAATTGCATATAATGCATATCAGGAGGATAATATGGATTCAAGATTAAACCCTTTCCAGGATAAAATGGAAAAAACATTAAATAATCTCGAGGAAGAGTATGCAGGCATCCGTGCAGGAAGAGCCAATCCACATATTCTTGACAAGCTTCGTGTAGATTATTACGGCACACCTTCACCAATTCAGAGTGTAGCCAATGTAAGTGTTCCAGAGCCTAGAATGATTCAGATTCAGCCATGGGAGGCTTCTATGGTTAAGGAGATTGAGAAAGCAATAAACTGCTCTGACATCGGAATTAATCCTACAAACGACGGAAAGCTTATCAGACTTGTTTTCCCTGAGCTTACAGAGGAGAGACGTAAAGATCTTGCAAAGGACATCAAGAAAAAAGGCGAGGAAGCTAAGGTTGCTGTCCGCAATATCAGAAGGGATGCAATCGACAGCATCAAGAAGACCGGCAAAGAGGAAGGCATTTCAGAGGATGAGATTAAAGGCCTCGAGGATGACGCTCAAAAGCTTACCGACAAGTTTGTCGCAAAGGTTGACGCTGCGGTTGACGCAAAATGTAAAGAGATACTTACTGTATAGTATTTATATCACGTATACAAACAAGGGACATGTTATTCGTGTCCCTTATTTGCTTATTCCCGGTTTTACTGTTCACACTTAACTGTGTGACCAGCAAATAATGATGCGTCATGATTATAAATATATAATATGCATAAATGAAAGGAAATAAAATATGAGTACTCCGGAACATATAGCAATCATTCTGGACGGAAACGGCCGCTGGGCCAAAAGTAAGGGTATGCCAAGAAACTACGGTCATACAGTAGGAGCCAAAAATGTTGAGAATATATGTAAGGCTGCAAACGACCTCGGCGTTAAATATCTGACACTTTACGCCTTTTCCACTGAAAACTGGAACCGCCCTGAGTCTGAGGTCACTGCACTAATGAAGCTTCTTGAAAGCTATCTTAAAAACTGCATAAAGACTGCCAATAAAAACAATATGCGTGTGCGCGTAATAGGTGAGATAAGCAGGCTTTCAGAGAATTTTCAGGAGAAAATAAGAAACCTTGAAGAAGTTTCATCAGTAAATACGGGTCTTAACCTGACAATTGCAATTAATTACGGAAGCCGAGATGAGATGATACGTGCTGTAAAGCATATGATAGCTGACCATGATGCCGGAAAGCTTTCGGCTGACGATATAGATGCAGATACATTCTCATCATATCTTGACACAAGAGAGCTTCCGGATCCTGATTTACTCATCCGCACAAGTGGTGAGCAGCGCCTGTCAAACTACCTGCTCTGGCAGCTTGCATACGCTGAGTTTTATTTTACAGATGTTCCGTGGCCTGCATTTGATAAAAATGAACTCAAAAAGGCTATAGATGCATATAATAAAAGAGACCGTCGCTTTGGTGGATTAAAAGAAACGAACGACACGGAGGATAAATAATGTTTAAGACAAGACTGCTTAGTGGTATAGTTCTTGTAATTGCCGCTATATTTCTTATAGTAACAGGAAACGAGGTGCTTCTTTTTTCAACACTTCTGATTTCGTGTATAGGTATGTTTGAGCTTTTCAGGGTGTTTAAATTTGAAAAATCGCTCTTATCGGTTGTACCGTATATTGCTTTGATTTTATTTTACATCAACTTAAGGTGGAGCTTCATACCTGATGTAATGATGCTTTTCATGGGCTTTCTTATCGTACTGATGTTCGTGTATGTGCTGTCATACCCGAAATATGATGCAAAGCAGCTCATGGCAGCCTTTTTTGGTATGTTTTATGTAGGAACAATGCTTTCATATGTCTACCAGATACGTACACTCAACAACGGACTTTACCTTGCCTTCTTGGTATTTTTATGCTCTTGGGGCTGTGATACATGTGCCTACTGCGTCGGAGTGCTGATTGGAAAGCACAAAATGGCACCAAAGCTTTCACCAAAGAAGTCTATAGAGGGTGCAGTAGGTGGTGTACTCGGCAGTGCGCTTCTTACAGCATTATACTGCTTTATATTCAGAAATCATATGAATATAGACGGCACAGAGATTGCTATACTTGCTGTTATAGCTGCTGTTGCAGGCCTTATTTCAATGGTTGGAGATTTGTGCGCATCAGCCATAAAGCGTAATTATGATATCAAGGATTACGGACATCTGATACCCGGACATGGTGGTATTTTAGACCGCTTTGACAGCATGATTATCACAGCACCAATCATTTATTATCTGGCTAGCTTCTTTTTAAGTTAAAAAGTAACATTTAAGAACCATTGAAAACAAAAAGCTAAGGTAACTATTCAGAACCACTGAGAAAAATATAAATCGAGGAATTATCATGAAAAAAATATCAATACTTGGTTCAACCGGCTCTATCGGAACACAAACACTTGATGTGATAAGAGAGCATGGTGATATGCAGGTTGTGGCACTTTCCTGTGGCAGAAATCTCTCCCTTATAGAGAAACAGGCAAGGGAATTTAAGCCACAGTTTGTCAGTGTAAGTGATGAAAACGATGCCAAAAAGCTTCGCACAAGCCTTGCGGATACTGATATCGAAGTAGGCTATGGCATGGACGGTCTCATTAGATGTGCCACCATTGAGCCTTGCGATATAGTTGTAACTGCAATTGTCGGTATGCTTGGCATTCGTCCTACAATTGCCGCCATCAAGGCAAAAAAGACCATCGCACTCGCAAATAAGGAGACCCTCGTTACAGCGGGCCATATCATTATCCCGCTTGCGAAAGAGTATGGTGTGTCCATTCTTCCGGTGGACAGTGAGCACAGTGCCATCTTCCAGTCACTGCAGGGAAATTCTATGAATCCGATTAAAAAGATTCTTCTGACAGCATCCGGAGGTCCGTTCAGAGGCAGAAAGCTCTCTGAGCTTGAAGGTATAAGGGTGGAGGACGCACTAAAGCATCCTAACTGGTCAATGGGTCAAAAAATCACTATTGATTCATCAACCATGGTCAATAAGGGGCTTGAGGTGATTGAAGCAAAATGGCTTTTTGATGTCGATTTGTCGCAGATTCAGGTTGTAGTGCATCCTCAGAGTGTCATTCACTCGGCTGTTGAGTATGCGGATGGAGCAGTTATAGCACAGCTTGGTACTCCTGATATGCGTATACCTATACAGTATGCACTGTATTATCCAAGCAGACCTGCGCTTTCCGGTGACAGGCTTGATCTCTTTAAGCTTAAGGATCTGACCTTTGAGGCACCGGATCTTGATACCTTTAAAGGGCTTGCTCTCGCCATGAAGGCTGCAAGGCAGGAGGCAATATTCCTACGGCCTTCAATGCTGCAAACGAGAGAGCGGTGGCACTGTTTTTGAATAAAAAGATTAAATATCTGGAAATAATCGATATAATCGAGGCATGTATGGAGAATGCATCATTTATTGAAAATCCTTCAGTGGATGAGATACTTGATACAGAGCAGTGCGCATATGACTATATCAGTAAAAGGTGGTAATTTTGAACATTATTAGTATTATTATTGCAATCATATTATTCAGCATCATAGTAATTTTTCACGAGCTCGGACATTTCTGGCTTGCTAAAGCAAATGGCATAAAGGTCAATGAATTTTGTCTTGGACTTGGACCGACTCTTTTTGGAGTGCAGCGTGGAGAGACCAAATACTCCATAAAGCTGCTTCCGTTTGGCGGAGCGTGTATCATGGAGGGCGAGGATGAAAGCTCAGGTGATGACAGGGCATTTAACAACAAATCAGTGTGGGCGCGCATAAGCGTTGTTTTCGCAGGACCGTTTTTTAATTTTATCATGGCATTTATTTTTGCTCTCATTATCATCTGCTCTGTAGGCTATGACAGTCCGAAGCTTGCAGGTGTTATTGAGGGTTATGCGGCTGAGGAGGCCGGTATCAAGGCCGGTGATGAGATTGTAAAGCTGAACAATACGAATATACACTTTTACCGCGAGATAAGCCTCTACTCGATGCTTCACGAAGGTGAAACAGTTGATGTGACATACCTTAGGGATGGCAAAAAGCACACCACCACATTGAAGCCTAAATATGACGAGACAACAAAGAGGTATCTGTACGGCTTTAACGTGTCGGGAGAGCGTACAAAGCCAGGCTTTGGAAAGGCGCTGCTTTATAGCTGCTACGAGGTGAAATACAACATCTATACGACAATAGAGGGGCTTAAAATGCTCTGTACCGGGGCTGCCTCTGTAAATAACTTAAGCGGACCTGTCGGCATTGTAAAAAACATGGGAGACACCTATGAGCAGGCAGTTTCTATGTCCGGAGTATGGCTTGGCATATTAAATATGCTAAACTGGGGCGTGCTGATTTCTGCAAACCTCGGTGTGATGAACCTGCTGCCACTGCCGGCACTTGATGGTGGCAGACTTGTATTTTTGATAGTTGAAGCCATAAGAAGAAAGAGAGTGGACCCTGAGAAGGAGGGCTATGTGCATCTCGTTGGCATAGTGCTTTTACTTCTTCTGATGGTTGTTGTCATGTTCAATGATATCAGAAATCTAATAGTCTGATTTTATAACAGATTGGAGATATACACATGGAGACAAAAATAGTAAAAATCGGAAATAAAGTAATCGGTGGAGGAAACCCGATTCTCATACAGTCAATGACAAATACAAAGACTGAGAATGTAGCTGACACAGTTGCGCAGATAAACGCGCTGACAGACTTAGGCTGTGATATAATCCGATGTGCTGTGCCTACGATGGAGGCTGCAAGGGCACTTAAGGAGATTAAGAAACAAATCAGCATACCGCTTGTTGCGGATATACACTTTGATTACAAGCTTGCAATAGCTGCGATTGAAAACGGAGCCGACAAAATCCGAATCAATCCCGGCAACATAGGAAGCGCTGAAAGGGTAAAGGCTGTCGTGGATGTAGCAAAGGAGAGAAATATTCCTATCCGCGTCGGTGTAAACAGTGGCTCTCTTGAAAAAGACCTGGTAGAGAAATATCATGGTGTGACAGCAGAGGGGCTTGTGGAGAGTGCTCTGGACAAGGTAAAGCTCATAGAGGATATGGGGTATGACAATCTTGTCATAAGCATCAAATCATCAGATGTCATGATGTGTGTTAAAGCACATGAGCTTATTTCAGATAAAACCAATCATCCGCTCCATGTGGGTATCACAGAGGCAGGCACAATAATAAGCGGCAATATAAAGTCTGCTATCGGACTCGGACTGATACTAAGCCAGGGCATAGGTGATACAATACGTGTATCTCTCACTGGAAGCCCTCTCGAGGAAATAAAGTCTGCCAAGCTCATTTTAAGAACTCTTGGTCTTAGAAAGGGTGGCATAGAGGTTGTTTCATGTCCTACCTGCGGCCGCACACAGATAGATCTTATCGGGCTTGCAAATCAGGTGGAGACAATGGTTTCAGGATATGACCTTGACATAAAGGTTGCTGTCATGGGCTGTGTGGTAAACGGACCGGGTGAAGCAAAGGAAGCAGATCTTGGCGTAGCCGGAGGAATCGGCGAGGGTCTTATCATAAAGCACGGTGAGGTATTTAAAAAGGTGCCTGAGAGCGAGCTGTTGGGTGCATTAAAATATGAGCTTGACCATTGGGGTGAATAATTTTGACAAAAACATTTAAGGAAGTTTTCCCTACACTTAAGCTGGACAAGGATATGGAGAATCTGCTGGAGAATGCTGATGTTACCAGAATTTCCGTAAACCATGCAAGAGATTTTTACAAAATATATGTAAAAGCAAAACGCCTTATTTTCAAAAAAAATATCTGGAAGCTAGAAGAAAGCATAAAAAAACAGATATTTAAAAGTAAAGATATTACAGTAAAAATTATAGAGTCTTACGAGTTGTCTTCGCAGTACACACCGAAGACTCTTTTTGATGTCTATTTTGACAGTATTCTTGACGAAATAAACAGTCACAGTGTGCTTTTGTACAATCTGCTGCGCACCTCAAAGTGGAGCTTTACCGACGATACACATGTCACAGTCACACTTGAGGAGACAATAATCGCAAAGACCAGAGGCAATTCGGTCATAGAATTTCTTGAGAAGGTGTTCTGCGAGCGCTGTGGGATGGATTTTATCGTTAATCTGCAGTACGAAAAACCAAAAATCAGCAAATACCGTCAGAATGCTGACAAGCAGATTGAGCAGGAGGTGCAAAATATTGTCGCCCGCACTAAATTTGCCATGGCAAAGGATGACGGTGATGAAGAAGCTAAGGTGGCTGTCGATGACGGTGCAATGTTCGTAGGAGGCAGTGAAAATACATCTGATACAAAAAAGAGTGGCACATCAGATTTTCCTAAAGCCTCAGATAAGAAGAATGAAGCAAAGACAGGCACTGATAAAAAGCCTGAGAAGAAATTTGAAAAGAAATTTGAGAAGAAGTTCGAGCGCAAGGGAGATTTCAGGCGCAAATATGACAATGACCCTGATATCGTGTACGGAAGAAGCTTTGATGATGAGGAGATGGCTATTGAAAAGATTGACGGTCCTATCGGTGAGGTTACAATAAAGGGCAAGATTCTTACGGTTGAATCCCGCGAAATCAGAAACGAAAAGACCATCATTATGTTTGCGGTCACTGATTTCACAGACACTATCATGCTCAAGCTTTTTGCCAGAAATGATGACGTAGCAGATATTCTTGCATATATTGCCCCGGGCAACTTTGTTAAGGCAAAGGGAGTTGTGACTGTAGATAAATATGACAGTGATTTGTCAATAAGCTCAATAGTCGGACTTAAAAAGATACCTGATTTTACATCAAAGAGGGAGGATACTGCTGCCGAAAAACGTGTTGAGCTTCACTGTCACACCAAGATGAGTGACATGGATGGCGTGTCTGACGTAAAGGATATTGTGAAATGTGCAATGCGCTGGGGACACAAGGCCATTGCTATTACGGACCACGGTGATGTGCAGGCATTCCCTGACGCTAACCATACTGTAGATGACAAATTCAAGGTCATTTACGGTGTGGAAGCATATCTGGTCGATGATACAAAGGATATTGTGGAGAATGCAGCCGGTCAGTCGTTGGATGACAAATACGTGGTATTTGATATAGAGACAACAGGCTTTTCTCCGGAAAAGAATAAAATCATAGAAATAGGTGCGGTGAAGGTCATCGGTGGCGAGATTGTAGACCGCTATTCCACATTTATAAACCCTGAGGTACCTATTCCGTTCAGGATTGAGGAACTCACCTCGATAAGGGATGACATGGTTATCACATCGCCAACAGTGGATGTCATACTGCCACAGTTATGGAGTTTTGCAAGGACTGTATCATGGTCGCCCACAACGCTGACTTTGATATGAGCTTTATAAAGCGAAACTGCGCGCTGCTTGGCATGGAGTGTAATCCTACAATTGTGGACACGGTGCTCTTGCGAGAGTACTTCTGCCACAGCTAAACAGATTTAAGCTGGATACAGTGGCCAAGGCTCTAAACATCTCGCTTGATCATCATCACAGAGCGGTGGATGATGCCGCATGTACCGCAGAGATATTTGTCAAATTCATAGAAAAGCTAAAGGACAGGGGCATATCAAGCTTAGATGAGGTAAATGCCCTGGCAAAATCATCTGTTGAGATGATAAGGAAGATGCCTACATACCATGCCATCATTCTTGCAACCTGTGACCAGGGGCGTACCAATCTCTACAGGCTTATCTCACTGTCACACATCAAGTATTATAATAAGAGACCGAGAATACCAAAATCAGAGTTTAACAAGTATCGTGATGGGCTTTTAATAGGCTCAGCCTGTGAGGCAGGAGAGCTTTACAGGGCCATTTTAAACGGAAGACCACAGGAGGAAATCACAAGACTTGTGAATTTCTATGATTACCTGGAGATACAGCCTCTTGGCAACAACGCATTTATGATACGTGACGAGGATTCCGATATTGCTTCAAACGATGACCTTATCGATATAAATAAGCGAATCGTAAAGCTTGGAGAGGAATTTGGAAAGCTGGTTGTTGCAACCTGTGACGTACATTTCTTAAATCCCGAGGACGAGATATACCGTCGTATTATCATGGCTGGTAAGGGCTTTAAGGATGCAGATGAGCAGGCTCCGCTTTACTTAAGGACCACAGAGGAAATGCTAAAGGAGTTTGAATATCTCGGAAGCAAAAAGGCTGAGGAGGTAGTCATCACCAATACCAATAAGATAGCAGACATGTGTGAGCGTATCTCACCGGTCAGACCTGATAAATGTCCGCCGGTTATCGAAAACTCTGACGGCATGCTTCGTGAAATCTGCTATAACAAGGCAAACAGGATGTACGGTGATCCGCTGCCGCCGATAGTTAAGGAGCGTCTTGACAGAGAGCTTAACTCTATTATTTCAAACGGCTATGCCGTAATGTACATCATCGCACAGAAGCTTGTGTGGAAATCAAATGAGGACGGCTACCTGGTTGGCTCGCGAGGCTCCGTAGGAAGCTCGTTTGTTGCAACCATGTCAGGTATCACAGAGGTTAATCCGCTGCATGCTCACTATTTGTGTACACACTGCAAATACAGTGATTTTGATTCACCAGAGGTACAGGCATTTTCGGGCCGTGGTGGCTGTGATATGCCGGATAAGCTCTGTCCAAAGTGCGGCAGACCTTTAAGCAAGGAGGGCTTTGATATTCCGTTTGAGACCTTCCTCGGTTTCAAGGGAAACAAGGAGCCTGATATCGATCTGAACTTCTCAGGTGAGTACCAGTCAAAGGCTCACAAGTATACAGAGGTTATTTTCGGAGAGGGCCAGACCTTTAAAGCCGGAACCATAGGTACACTTGCTGACAAGACCGCATTTGGATACATTAAAAACTATTATGAGGAGCGCGGTGTCAGAAAACGGAACTGCGAGATAGACAGGATAGTGCAGGGCTGTGTCGGTGTGCGCCGTACTACGGGACAGCATCCGGGTGGTATAGTCGTGCTGCCGATGGGTGAGGAGATTAATACCTTTACTCCTGTACAGCATCCTGCGAATGATATGACCGTTGACATCACGACAACACATTTTGACTACCATTCAATCGACCACAACCTGTTAAAGCTCGATATACTCGGACACGATGATCCTACCATGATTCGTATGCTGCAGGATCTGACAGGTGTTGACCCAACAAAGATTCCGCTTGACGACAAGGCTGTCATGTCACTGTTTCAGAACACCTCCGCTTTGGGCATAGAGCCTGAGGATATCGATGGATGTCCGCTTGGAGCTTTAGGTATACCGGAGTTTGGTACCGATTTTGCCATGGGCATGCTCCTTGATACAAAGCCAAAGGAGTTTTCTGACCTCATTCGTATCGCCGGATTATCACACGGTACCGACGTATGGCTTGGCAATGCACAGACTCTTATCGAGGAAGGCACAGCTACCATTTCAACCTGTATCTGTACCAGAGATGATATTATGACATATCTGATTTCCATGGGACTTGAATCTGAGGAAGCCTTCAACATCATGGAGAAGGTGCGAAAGGGTATTATTGCCAAGGGCAAATGCCCTCAGTGGCCACAGTGGAAGGAGGATATGAAGGCACACGGTGTACCTGACTGGTATATCTGGTCATGCGAGAAAATCAAATACATGTTCCCTAAGGCCCATGCTGCGGCATACGTTATGATGGCATGGAGAATCGCCTACTGTAAGGTTTTCTATCCGCTTGCATACTACGCAGCATACTTTTCAATCCGTGCCACAGGCTTTTCATATGAGCTTATGTGTCAGGGAAAGGACCGACTCGAAAACTACATGAAGGACTATAAGAAAAGAAAAGACACGCTGTCAAACAAGGAGCAGGATGTATTTAAGGACATGCGTATCGTACAGGAGATGTATGCCAGAGGCTTTGATTTCATGCCTCTTGATATATACAGGCTCACCCTAACCGTTTCCAGATAATTGACGGTAAGCTCATGCCGGCCATAAACAGTATTGACGGACTGGGCGACAATGCCGCTATTTATATTTCGGAAGCGGCAAAGGACGGACCATTCCTCTCAAAGGATGATTTCAGGGAGAGAACTCATGTATCGCGAACAGCCGTAGACCTCATGTCAGATTTGGGACTGCTTGGTTCACTGCCGGAGTCAAACCAGCTTTCACTTTTCGATTTCGGAGCATAATCCGGCAGTTTAACATAAAACATATACTTTAACAATAATAAAAATCCACTACTCATTGACAGACTCATAAATCTGTAAATAGGGTAGTGGATTTTGCGTATAATATGTATTGATTTTAAATATTAAATCTTATTTTAATTTTCTTCAATAAAATCTATCTGATACTCATCCATGTACTTGATACGTGCAAGTGAGTAAACCTCATAGCCCTGCTCGTTGATCTTTCTTCTGCCAGGCTGGAATGACTTCTCAATAAGGATTCCTATACCGGCAACTGTAGCGTGAGCCATGCGAAGAAGTCTGATGGCACCTGTAGCAGCCTCTCCGTCAGCCATGAAATCATCAATCAAAAGAATATTGTCATCCTCTGAGATAACATCGCGTGAGAGCGTAAGCTCATAGCTCTTCTCTGTTGTAAATGAAGTAACCTGTGTCTGATATAAATCATTATGTAATGTCTTTGAAGGCTGCTTCTTTAAAATAACAAGCGGTACATTCATCTTGGCTGCTGCCATAAGTGCAGGAGCAATTCCTGAGCTCTCTATTGTGACAACCTTTGTGATTCCCTTATCGGCAAAGTGATTTGCGAAATCCTCACCGATGTGCTCCATAAGCACAGGATCTACCTGATGGTTGATAAATTTGTTGACCTTTAAGATGTTTGTGCCAATTACCTGGCCATCCTTGAGAATTCGATCTTGCAGTTCTTTCATTTTGTTCACCTCATAAAAAATAAATTGTTATTATTATAGCACTATTCTTCGACAATATCACTATAAATTTTAGAATAAATTTCTTCAACCATATGATCGAGGAAGCTTTCCTCAAGCAGGCTGTATTTTTCAGTAATGACTGATGTGATAAGCTCAGCTCTTTTGTAGTATAAATCACCTGAGCAGGCATCTCCTTTTTCACCCGATGACGCTAAAGTCATAAGCTCGTCCCTATGAGTGACGGTCACGTATTCCATGATTTCCTCTTCGAGGGAATTATTCCGGTCAATTTTTTTTGAAATGTCCTTTAGCTCCATAAATGACTTCATTCCTATGATAAAAAATATCAAGAAAACAAGCCCCATTACGATAGAAACCATAAGCTTGTTTACCGAGTCTAAAGCGGCAAGCTTTATAACTCCTGTATCAAGCAGCACAATAGCAATAAGCCCTATCGCACCGACTGCGGTGAAGCACTGTCCGGTTGCTTTTGTATCCTCGTATCGTTTTTGCTCATCAACGTATATTTTCATACGGCCTCCATATTGTTTAATTATAGTTATATGTTATAATGAAACGATGAAAATTACAATATTATGTGTAGGAAAAGTTAAAGAAAAATTTTACAGAGATGCGATTGCTGAGTACTCAAAGCGCCTAAGCCGTTACTGTAAGCTTGAAATCACTGAGGTTTCCGATGAAAAGACAAGCGAACAGGCCACACAGACAGAGATAGACATCGTAAAAAATAAAGAAGGTGAGAGGCTTCTTAAAAATATAAAAGACGATGCATATGTATTTTGTCTGGCGATAGATGGAAAACAGCTTGATTCGGTTGAGCTGTCACAGAAAATGGATAAGCTTATGACGGGCGGCAAAAGTCATCTTGTTTTTGTAATAGGAGGCTCTCTGGGGCTGTCCGATGATGTATTGAAGCGCGCTGACTATAAGCTTTCATTTTCTAAAATGACATTTCCTCATCAGCTCATGCGCGTAATTTTACTGGAGCAGATTTACAGGTCGTTTCGCATCAGCAATAATGAGCCATACCACAAATAACCGGCATAATTCAGCTAAATAAACATATGTTAATATATGAAGATGCAAAAAGTAACTGATTCGTTCGAGCTTCCAAAGGACATAGTGCTAGGGCTTCCAATTGTAACAGCATATGGTTATAATGAGTTGACTATAGAAAACCACAAGGGTATTCTGTCATTTTCGGACAAGGCCGTAACTGTAAGGGCAGCAGACAGTACCATAAAAATATCCGGCAGCCGCTTGAAATAAAGGAATTTACAAAGGATTTAATAATAATAGCCGGTCATTTAAAGGGTGTTATATATGAGTATTAAAGCTTATGCAACAGTAAGGCTAACAGGCTGCAATATCAGGCGCTTCATAAATCTGTGCACGGCAAACCATATAAAAATATGGAACCTTAAATATGTAAGTCCAAAGGAATATGAGGCCTGCTGCAGTACCGAAGATATTTTTCTAATGAAGCCGCACCTGAAAAAGACGCATACAAGGCTTCTCGTGGTAAAAAGACAGGGATACTTTGCAATAAGAGCATTTCTATATAAAATACGTATTATTACGGCTGCAATTACCGGCGTTTTTTGTATACATGCACTCATCTGCACAAGAATCTGGCACATTGTGCCTGAAGGAAACCGTTTCACGTATGATGAGTCGGTCATCTCCTTTATGGAGAGTGAAAATGTAACAATAGGCAGCCACAAGAGAGCAGATTACAGCCTCCTTGAAAAGAAGCTTGAGGAAAAATATCCCGATATCACGTGGTGCAGTATATACATAGAAAAAAATACCATGAAAATTGATATATCAGAGGGAATTAATTATAGGTAAATTATGACAAATTTTATTTTTATGTTATAATGAAAAATATTTTGATTGAAAGGCACATGAGCTAATGAGTTTAAATGAAGTATCTATAAAAATACCGGGTGAATATATTCCAAACGTTTTTGGGCAGTTTGATGCATTCGCCAAGAAAATAGAGCGCACACTGCACGTAACGCTTGTCTTAAGAGATGATCCTTAAAGATTATCGGAGCGCAGGGAAATATTGATGGGGCAAAAGAGGTGTTCGAGCAGCTCATTGCGCTGGCTGAGAGAGGCAACGTCATTACAGAGCAGAACGTAAACTATGCACTTGCACTTTTAGAGGAGCATAGAGGCAGTGAGATTGTTGAGATTGACAAGGATATCATTTGTCACACAATAAATGGCAAGCCTGTAAAGCCAAAAACCATAGGCCAGAAGGAATATGTCGATGCAATCAGGAAAAAGATGATTGTGTTTGGCATGGGTCCTGCCGGAACAGGAAAGACCTATCTTGCCATGGCAATGGCTATAACAGCTTTTAAAAATGAGCAGGTGGGCCGTATTATTCTGACACGTCCTGCGATTGAAGCAGGCGAGAAGCTTGGCTTTCTGCCGGGAGATCTGCAGAGCAAGATTGACCCATATTTGAGACCGTTGTACGATGCTCTTTATCAGATAATGGGAGCTGAGAGCTTCCAGCGCAACATGGAAAAGGGCCTTATTGAGGTGGCTCCTCTTGCGTACATGAGAGGCCGTACACTTGACAATGCATTTATCATACTTGATGAAGCACAGAATACAACTCCTGCACAGATGAAGATGTTTCTTACACGAATCGGCTTTGGCTCAAAGGTTGTCGTGACAGGTGATGCGACACAAAAGGATCTTGCACCCGGAGCAAAATCAGGGCTTGATGTGGCACTTAGAGTGCTTAAAAAAATAGATGATATAGGCATATGCAATCTGACAAGCAAAGATGTCGTGCGTCATCCGCTTGTACAAAAAATCGTTCAGGCATATGATGATTATGAAAATAAGCAGACTGCAAAGACTGTAAGAAAGCAGAGGAAGAGCAATTGAGAAGGGTTGTATCACTAATATCAATTTTTATATCAATCTTAGCTCTTTCATTTGTGCTGTGTCTGCTTGGTGATGTATATCCGGATGAGTGGATATGCATGGGTTTTTAGATATCATATTTTATATGCTGCTTTTATTTGAGCTTGAGTACGAGCGGAACACACTGCAGCTGTCGAACAACTCAAGAACTGATTATCTTAGGTTTACGTTTGCGTTTATCATTTGCTCTGTAGTGTGTATCATAAGCGGTTTTATGCCACTGTACAGCAGGCCGGTGATGATTTTTCCTATATTGCTTTGTCTGATTGGCAATGAGTTTCTGGCTTTTATAAGCGGTACTTATTTTTGTATATTGCTTTCAATCACTGTATCCGGCGACTGCTTTGAGCTCGTATGTGAGCTGCTTCTTGTAATCACAGGTGCTATCCTTGCAAAGATGCTAAAGGAGGACAAGCTTCAGATATGTATATATCTGATCACAATCAGTATGAGCATTGTGACACCGGGCATATTCTATTATATGTCAACAAAGGAGTTTTCTGTTTCCGTTATTATTGCCGGAGCTGTAAGCGGCATGATTGTTTCGCTTATCGGCATCATTTGTGCCAGGGTATTTAAGCCACTTAGCACTGATGAAACAAATGACAGGCTTATAGCAATAATAGAGGAGGATTTTCCTGCTGTAAAGCAGCTTAAAAAGCACAATTTTTCTGAATACAATCATGCAATTTCGTATCGACGATTGCCATAAAGGCTGCAAAGGCTGCAGGACTGGACACAGCGCTATGTGCAGCAGGAGCTTTTATTACCGCATAGGGCAGTGGCAGAAGCATAAAAGCGTCATGGAAGGAGTGGAACAGGCATTAGCCATGCATTTTCCTGAAAAGCTGACCAATATACTCTACGAGTACTATGGCAAGCTAAGACATCCACAGACCCCTGAATCCGCACTCATCCATATGGTCGATGCGTTAATAGTAAGGCTTGATCATATCAAAAACGATGTGGCAGACAGTGAATGGAATCACGAGATACTTATTATCCAGACATTAAATGAGCTGTCAAGCTCAGGAATGTATGATGAATCAGGGCTTTCCATGAATCACTTTTTAAAAATACGAGACTATCTTACAAAGGAGGAGCTGCTTAAATGAGTTTTTTTTATCGAAAAAGAAGTAGAATGCAATTTTAATTTTGATTATGAAAAGGTCGCAGAAGCTGTTGTTTCTGCTTCACTTGAGCATGAGAGCTTTCCGTATGAGGCGGAAGTTAATTTGACGCTGACAGACAATGAAGGGATACATGCCATCAATAAGGAGTACAGACAGATAGACAGGCCTACAGATGTACTGTCTTTTCCGATGCTTTCATATGAAACACCCGGAGATTTTTCTTTCCTTTCAGATGAGAATGAGGATGATTTCAATCCTGATACAGGAGAGGTCATGCTAGGTGACATTATCATATCCGTCGACAAAGTAAAGGAGCAGGCCTTAGAATACGGACACAGCGAAAAAAGAGAGTTTGCCTTTCTGATTACACACAGCATGCTTCATCTGTTCGGATATGACCACATGGAGGCTGATGAGGCTGCATAATGGAAGAGCACCAGAGAAAAATACTTGACGCTTTAGGTATAACACGCTAATATTTAAGCTGGTTATCAATTGAAACAGAGGATTTATAAATGTCTAAAAAAAACAATGGGGCAAGTAATGCCTTAGTACAGGGCTCCATACTTGCCGTAGCATCTATCATAAGCAGAATAATAGGACTCATATATCGTATACCGATGCAGCGTATATTGGGCGATATCGGAATCGGCTATTATTCCACAGCCTTTGAAATATATAATGTCATGCTGATTATATCATCATACAGCTTACCACTTGCCGTATCAAAGATGGTTTCAGCCCAGATGGCAAAAAAGAGGCGGACTGCGACGTATCAGATACTGAAGTGTGCTCTGCTTTTTGCAACCATCAGTGGCACAACAGTGGCACTCATACTGTTTTTTGGTGGCAATTTTTTTGCAACAACGCTTCTTAACACACCATACAGTATTTTTGCTTTAAGAGTACTGGCTCCGGGACTTTTGGTAGTTGCAGTGCTTGGTGTCATCAGAGGCTTTTTCCAGGGACTGGGTACTATGATGCCAAGTGCCGTCTCACAGATAATAGAGCAGATAGTAAATGCCATAGTCAGTGTATGGGCTGCATATGTGCTATACCGTACAGGTACAAGGATTGGTGCAGTGCTTGGTGACAAGGAGCACTATGCCGCTGCCTATGGTGCAGCAGGCGGTACACTTGGAACAGTGCTTGGCTCTGTAGCGGCTCTTTTATTTGTAGTCTTTATCTTTGCCATCTATATGAAGGTGTTCAAGAGGCAGATGAAAAGAGAACGAAATGTCAGGGTGAGCTCATTTGGCTACACAATGAAGATTCTTGTAATTACGGTTATTCCTGTGCTTTTAAGTACTACCATCTACAATATCAGTGGTATTATCGACCAGGGTATATTCAAGCAGGTTGCACTGCTTCAGGGATACACTCAGAATGATATAGATGTATGGTGGGGTGTATACACCGGAAAGTACAAACTTTTAATCAATGTGCCTATATCCATAGCATCAGCTATGGCAGCATCCTTTGTGCCGGTGCTTACAGGCGCATATCACAGGGACGATATGGAGGCAGTGAGAGGACAGATTAATCTTTCCACACGCTTTATCATGGTTGTCGCATTCCCATGTGCAGTAGGGCTTGCCGTGTTTGGACTGCCGATATTTAATATACTGTTCTCAAGCACCCGTGCAACAAATGCTGAGGCATCACTTATGATGTATGTCGGTGCGGTTGCGGTAGTATTTTACTCGCTTTCCACTCTGTCCAACGGACTGCTGCAGGGAATTGACAGGCTCAAGGTTCCGGTAATCAACGCTGCGATATCCATTGTAGCGCATGTCATAGTGCTCATACTGCTTATGCTCATATTCAGGCTCAATATACATGCAGTTGTGCTTGCCAATACGTTTTTTGCATTGCTCATGTGCTTTATGAACAGCATGGCTTTAAAGAAGTACAGCGGCTTTAAGCAGGAAATAAAAAAGACCTTTATCATACCGGCCATCAGCTCGCTCATAATGGGAGTTATTTCGTATATAGTATACTTTATACTTTACAAGGCCTGTCATATTGAGATTATCGCCTTCATTCTTGCTGCAATCATTGCGGTTATCTCATATGCTGTGGCGCTGCTTTTACTCAAGGGACTGACTGAGGATGAGCTTAGACATTTTCCAAAGGGCACACTTATCATAAAAGTGGCAAAAAAATGTCATTTATTATAAAATTGAATAAATAACAAAAATTTACAGATACTGATTTTGAGGTGATAATATGAAAAGCAAAATCAGTATCTGTTTTTTAACTATTGTTGTAATTCTTCTTGCACTTGTTATGATAGAAAAAATCAATACGCAAAGAGCTGCAGACAAGGCTGCTATAATTGCACAAAGAAATGAAAATGATAAAGAAGAAAAAAAATGAAAAAGAAAGCCTTCTGACATCAAATGAGGCTAAAAATGCAAATACTGCATCAAAAATGACTCCGGAATGCTGTCTGTATACAACGCCACTGCAAGTGAAAAATACTTTGACACAGGCGTGTATTTTGAAGAACTGCCCGATGAAGCAAAAAATAAGGTTACAAACGGACTCTACTTTTTTAACGAAACTGATTTGTACGATTTTCTTGAAAGCTATTCAAGTTAATGTTAAAATAAATCAGTTAGGGGAAAGAATATGTACGATGTAATTATAATAGGTGCCGGTGCATCCGGGCTGATGGCGGCAGCAGCTGCTGCATCAAAGGGAGCACGTGTGGCACTTTTAGAGCACAAGGATGATATAGGAAAGAAAATACTTGCAACCGGAAACGGCAGATGTAATTTCACAAACACTGATATGTCTGTAAATAAGTTTCACGGCAGTAAAGCGCTGATTAAAAACGGGTTGTCGCAATTTAATTATGCAGACACAATACGTTTTTTTAAAGAACTTGGAATACCTGCATATGACAATGCAGGCTACATTTATCCAAATTCAAGACAGGCTGCATCTGTTGTGGCAGCCTTTCGCATGGAACTTATGAGGCTTCATGTGGATGTGAAAACAGGCATTAGTATTACAGAAATCAAGACTGCAAGGATTACGGCTGAGGACACAAAGTCTGCTTCTAATCCGGCAACTAATAAGAAGACAGATGACCGGACCGGTTACTGCATCCAAACAGACAATGGCAGCTTTAAGTCCAAAAAGCTTATCATAGCGTGTGGCCTTACGGCTTCCCCGAAGCTTGGAAGTGACGGAAGCCTGTTTCGACAGATAGAAGCTCTCGGCCATCATATCCAAAAGCCATTACCCGCGCTTTGCGGCTTTAGCTGTGATGGCCTAAATTTCAAAAAAATCACAGGTGTCAGGTGCGATGCCACTGTCGCTTCCGTGATAGACGGTCAAATGACAGAGCAAAATACAGGGGAGCTGCAGTTAGCCGACTATGGCATCTCAGGCATCCCGGTTTTTCAGATTTCAAGTCTTATGTCAAGAGCCCTCGATAAAGGTCAAAGGGTCGAGGTGATAATTGACTTTTTGCCGGCTTTTAGTGATGATGAGCTTAATGGGTACATAAAGGACAGAAGCATTACAACGACAGACAACCGCTCGTTAAATGAGATGCTTAACGGACTTTTAAACAATAAGCTTCTTCTTGAGCTGATACACAAATCAGGTGTATCTCCTGACAAAAAGGGAAGGCTGTTGACAGATGATGATTGTAAAAGTCTCACCCGCTCAATAAAGCATACAGCCGTTTCGGTAAAAAAGCCAAGAGGAGCCGAATTTGCACAGGTGTGTGCAGGCGGCATATATACAAAGGAAATAGATGTACGTACATTGGAGTCCAAAATCCATCCGGGGCTTTACTTTTGCGGCGAGCTGCTTGATGTGGACGGCATATGCGGTGGCTACAATCTGCAGTGGGCATGGACAAGTGGATATATAGCAGGAGAAATGCAGTAAATGATTAAAATTAACCAGATAAAGCTCCCCGTCACACACAGTGATGAGGCATTAAAAAAGAAAATAATAAAAATGCTTAAGCTCAATGCCAAGACAGGCTTTACATACCGGATATTAAAGAAATCACTTGACGCGCGTAAAAAGCCTGAGCTGTTCTATACATATTCAGTTGCTGTAGAGATAGAGGATACAAAAAATAGCGAAGAAGCAATTGTAAAAAGAGCAGCCAGCTCATCTGTGCTCATATATAAAGAAAAAGAGTACATGATACCTGCATGCGGCCATATACCGCTTGACAGGCGACCTGTTATTGCAGGGGCAGGACCTGCCGGCTTGTTTTGTGCATATATACTGGCAGAGGCAGGTTTTCGCCCGATAGTTATCGAGCGTGGCAGCCGGGTTGAGAAAAGAACCTGCGATGTACAAAAATTCTGGGAGAGCGGCATACTTAATCCCAAAAGCAATGTACAGTTTGGTGAGGGCGGTGCCGGAACCTTTTCAGACGGCAAGCTGAATACATCCGTAAAGGATCCTTCGGGCAGAAATCGTCTTGTGCTTGAGACATTTGTGCGCTTTGGGCAGATCCGTCCATACTTTATGACAACAAGCCACATATTGGTACTGATGTACTTTCAGAAGTAATTGTCAATATGCGTGAGTTTTTGGTTGACAATGGTGCTACATTTGTATTTGATACCTGTGTAAACAATCTTGACATAGTTTCCCAAAAGCTATTAAGTGTTTACACGGATTCTGACAGTAACAGTAATAGTGAGATAAAGACAGATGTATGCGTTCTGGCACTCGGACACAGCGCCAGAGATACATTTGATATGCTTTACAACAAAGGCTTTGATATGGAGTGCAAGAGCTTTGCAGTCGGCTTTCGCGTGGAGCATCCGCAGCGCATGATAGATGAATCACAGTATGGTATTCAAAAGAAAATCATACTTCCTCCAAGTCCTTATAAGGTTACCTCCAATTTTCCGAATGGCAGAGGAGTCTATTCATTCTGCATGTGTCCGGGAGGATATGTGGTCAACTCATCGTCAACCGAAAATCACACAGTGGTTAACGGCATGAGCTATCACGACAGAAACAGCAAAAATGCGAACAGTGCCATCATAGTATCTGTTTCGCCGAAGGATTTCGGAGCAGATGATGCCCTCGCCGGAGTGAGATATCAGGAAAAGCTTGAGACAGAAAATTATAAGCGAGGCAATGGTTTAATACCACAGCAGCTTTTCGGTGATTTCTGTGATAACAGATTAACAACAGCATACGGTAATTTTGGCTCCTGTACAAAGGGAAACACCGTCTTTGCAAAGCTGAATGGACTGATGAACGCTGACATGGAGCAGTCGTTCAAGCTTGGAATGGAACATTTTGGTCATCTGATACATGGCTTTGACAGAAAAGATGCAATTCTGTCCGGTATGGAGACACGCACATCTTCTCCGCTTCGCATAAAAAGAGATGAATCCTTTGAGAGCAACATCTCGGGTGTATACCCTTGTGGAGAGGGCGCGGGCTATGCAGGAGGCATTACATCTGCGGCAATCGACGGCATAAAGGTCGCAGAAGCAATTATTAAAAAATATAGGCCGGATTTTAAATAATATTTATACACATGAATAATATTTATACACGTAAAGAGAGGAAATATTCGTGGCAGAAGTATCACCAATGATGCAGCATTATCTGCAGACAAAAGAACAATATAAGGATTGTATTTTATTTTATCGCTTAGGAGACTTCTATGAGATGTTTTTTGACGATGCGATAATGGTTTCAAAGGAGCTTGAGCTTACACTCACCGGCAAAAACTGCGGACTTGAAGAAAGAGCTCCTATGTGTGGAGTACCGTTTCACGCGGCAGACTCATATATCAACAGACTCGTATCAAACGGTCACAAGGTAGCTATCTGTGAACAGATGGAGGATCCAAAGCAGGCAAAGGGAATCGTAAAGCGAGAGGTAATCCGTGTTGTGACACCTGGCACAAACACTGATATGGCTTCTTTAGATGAAGCAAAAAACAATTACATAATGTCGATTGTATACACTGAGGACAAATACGGCATAGCGACCTGTGATGTCACAACAGGTGATTTTTTTACGACAGAGGTGGATACGGAAAGAAAGCTGTTAGATGAGGTGAGCAGATTTAATCCATCGGAAATCATATGTAATGAAGCCTTCTACATGAGCGGAATAGATGTTGACGATATGAAAAACAGGCTGTCAATCACTGTTTCAGCACTCGACTCATGGTATTTTTCTGATGGTCTTGCAAATGAGACACTGCTTTCACATTTCCATGTACAGACAATAAATGCTCTGGGGCTTGAGGATTATGAGAGTGGAGTCATAGCTGCCGGCGCCCTGTTAAAGTACCTTTATGAGACGCAGATGAACTCGCTCGACAATATACTTGAGCTTCATCCGTACTCAATAGGCAAATATATGATAATAGACAGCTCATCAAGACGTAATTTGGAGCTTGTAGATACCCTTCGTGAAAAGCAAAAGAGAGGCTCACTGCTTTGGGTACTCGATAAGACACGTACGGCTATGGGAGCAAGACTGCTTCGCACCTATGTCGAGCAGCCTCTTATCGAAAAGGCAGAGATAATAAAGCGCCAGAAGCTTATCGAAGCACTTAATGCAAACGAAATCACAAGAGATGAAATCAGGGAATACCTTAATCCTATTTATGACCTTGAGCGTCTCATCACAAGAATCACCTACCAGTCAGCCAATCCGCGCGACCTTATAGCCTTCAGGGATTCTTTAAAAATGCTTCCACCAATAAAGCAGCAGCTTTCAGACATACCGTGTGAGCTTACCGATGAGATTAATGAAGAGTTCGACGAGCTTAAGGATATATATGAGCTTTTACTTTCATCCATTGAGGATGAGCCGCCTATCTCACAGCGTGACGGAGATATCATAAAAGCTGGCTACAACGAGGAGGTTGACCGTCTTCGAGACGCAAAAACCAAGGGAAAGACATGGCTTGCTGAGCTTGAAGCCGGTGAGCGTGAAAAAACCGGCATCAAAAACTTAAGAATCAAGTATAACAAGGTATTTGGATATTACCTTGAGGTCACAAACTCCTTCAAGGATATGGTTCCGGATTATTACGTGAGAAAGCAGACACTCACCAATGCCGAGCGCTACATCACACCGGAGCTTAAGGAGCTTGAGGATACCATCCTTGGAGCTGAAGACAGGCTCACATCACTTGAGTATGAGCTGTTTCGTGATGTAAGAAAACAGATTTCCTGCAATGTTTCAAGGATTCAGAAAACAGCCAGAGCTATAGCACAGATTGATGTTTTTGCTTCGCTTGCTCTTGTTGCCAGCCAGAATAATTACTGCAAGCCAAAGATAAATGAAAGCGGAATAATAGACATAAAAAACGGACGTCATCCTGTAGTTGAAAAAATGATTACAAATGACATGTTTATAGAAAACGATACATATCTGGATCAGCACAAAAACAGAATCTCAATCATCACAGGGCCAAACATGGCCGGTAAATCCACCTACATGAGACAGACAGCACTTATCGTTCTCATGGCACAGATTGGAAGCTTTGTACCTGCACAAACTGCAAATATCGGTATTGTAGACCGTATCTTCACGCGAGTCGGCGCATCTGACGACCTTGCAAGCGGCCAGAGTACATTTATGGTTGAGATGAACGAGGTGGCAAATATACTAAGGAATGCGACCGCCAAATCCCTGCTCATTCTCGATGAGATTGGGCGAGGCACGAGTACATTTGACGGACTAAGCATCGCCTGGGCAGTTGTAGAGCATATAAGTAATCCAAAGCTCCTCGGAGCAAAGACGCTTTTTGCAACCCATTATCACGAGCTCACCGAGCTTGAGGGCAAGCTTGACAGTGTAAATAACTATTGCATCGCTGTAAAGGAAAAGGGCGATGATATAGTTTTCTTAAGAAAAATCGTAAAGGGCGGAGCTGACAGAAGCTATGGTATACAGGTTGCAAAGCTTGCAGGTCTGCCGGATTCAGTCATAGAGCGTGCCAAGGAAATCGCAGAGCAGCTTGTTGCAAATGATATCACAGATACTGTAAAAAGCATATCCGTTGACACTGGTCACAAGCATAAAAAGGAGCATCTTGACGAGGTTGATATGACACAGATTTCACTTTTCGACACAGTTAAGGATGATGACATAATTGATGAGCTTCGAAGCATAGACATAGGCAACATGACACCACTTGATGCGTTAAACAAGCTGTATCAGCTCCAGAACAAGGTTAAAAACCGCTGGTAGAAAGGATTAAAATGCCAAATATTGCCATATTAAATCAGGAAACAATAGATAAAATAGCTGCAGGAGAGGTTGTTGAGCTCCGTGCTCCGTGGTTAAAGAGCTGGTGGAAAATGCCATAGATGCAGGCTCCACAGCCATTACTGTGGAGATAAAAGAGGGCGGAATCTCATTCATCCGTATCACCGACAACGGCTGCGGAATTGAAAGAGACCAGGTTGCAGTTGCATTTTACCGTCACAGCACGAGCAAAATCCGCTCGGCAGAGGATTTACTTACTGTAAAGTCTCTCGGCTTCAGAGGCGAGGCGCTGTCAAGTATCTCGGCCGTTGCCCGCGTTGAGCTTATCACAAAAACCTACGATGAGCTCACAGGCACCAGATATGTGATTGAGGGCTCGAAGGAGCTTTCCAACGAGGAAATCGGTGCTCCGGACGGTACTACCTTCATAGTAAAGGATTTGTTTTATAATGTTCCTGCAAGACGTAAGTTTTTAAAGACAGCACAGACAGAGGGCAGCTACATAAGCGATATGGTTGAAAAGCTTGCGCTTTCGCATCCCGATATATCGTTTAAGTTCATAAACAATAACCAGACAAAGCTTCACACCTCAGGAAACGGCAACAGAAAGGATATCATATACCATATATTCGGTCGCGAGATATCGTCATCACTGCTTGAGGTGAAGCATGAATGCGAATACTTTAAGGTGGAGGGCTTTATAGGAAAGCCTGTCATCACGAGGGGCAACAGAAATTATGAGAATTATTTCATAAACGGCAGATATGTAAAGAGCAATATATTGTCACGTGCAATAGAGGAGGCCTACAAGAGCTTTCTAATGCAGCATCAGTATCCGTTTACAGTGCTTTACTTTACATTTTTCAGTGAGCTGGATGTCAACGTACATCGACCAAGATGGAGCTTAGGTTCGACAACAACAACGAGATATATGTTGAATTGTGTGACACAATATATGCAATTCTATCTCATAAGGAGATGATTCCCGAGGTGCCTGTAGACAGTACGCCGGCGCCTAAAAAGATAGTGCATGAGTATAAGGAGCCAATACCGGAGCCGTTTGAGAAGAGGCGTATCAATGAGGTGAGGGCAGCGGAATCAAGGAGCGTGTACGGACAGAGCGTGACAGCTACTGTAAAAAGCTCCACTGTAAAAGGACCTGCTGTTAATGAGCCTCTCACAGAAAATACTTTAAACCAACAGAAAGCTAAAACATCTGCATCGACGCCTGTTGTACATACCGGCAATTCAGTGGAACCAAAGCCTGAGACTTCCACCGCGTATGAACCTGCACATGTTGTCACCGGCACCCAGCAGACTCTAGGGGATTACGACAAGGTTTTTCTTACAGAAAGCGCCAAGAAGCAGTTTTCCATCATAGGCCAGCTCTTTAAGACATACTGGCTGATAGAGTTTGAGGACAAGCTGTACATCATAGACCAGCATGCAGCCCATGAGAAGGTGCTGTATGAAAAAACAATGGCAAGACTTGCCAATAAGGATTTCACATCACAGCGCATAAGCCTCCGATTGTCATGACTCTTGATGCCAGGGAAAGCGAGATGCTTGAGAAATACAGGCCACAGATAGAACAGTTTGGCTATGAGGTGGAGCATTTTGGCGGCAAGGAATACATGATCAGCGCAATTCCGGATAATTTGTTTAACATAGATATGAAGGATCTGTTATAGAGATGCTCGATGATTTTTCCAATGCGACAGGCAGGCAGACTCCTGACATCATCACGGAAAAGGTGGCATCCATGTCGTGCAAGGCAGCAGTCAAGGGCAATGACAAACTTACTCTTCCTGAGATAAATGAGCTGATAGATGAGCTTTTGTCACTCGACAATCCTTACAACTGCCCACACGGCAGACCAACCATCATCTCTATGAGCAAATATGAGATAGAAAAGAAATTCAAACGTATCGTATGATAACATACGCATTTGAACAGAGGTGCAATATGACACAAAAACCGATGATTGTCCTGACAGGACCGACAGCAGTAGGAAAGACAGCTCTATCAATTGAGCTTGCAAAAAAAATAAATGGTGCTATAATATCCGCGGATTCCATGCAGGTATACAAATACATGGATATAGGCTCTGCGAAGGTTACAGTCGATGAGATGGACGGCATAAAGCACTATCTGATAGATGAGCTTGAGCCATCTGACGAGTTCAATGTATTTATCTTCAAGGATATGGCCAAAAAAGCACTTAATGAGATATACGAAGCAGGAAAGATACCGATAGTTGTCGGCGGCACCGGCTTTTATATACAGGCACTTTTGTATGACATTGATTTTACAAAGCAGGATGTGGATGAATCGTACAGAAAGAGCCTGTACAACTTTGCAAATGAGCACGGAAACCATGCACTGCATGAAAAGCTTAAGGATATCGACCCTGCATCCTACGAGAGCATCCATGAGAATAACGTAAAGCGCGTCATCAGGGCAATTGAATACTATCACACCTGCCATGAGCCGATTTCAAAGCACAATGAGACTGAAAGAGCCAAGCAGTCTCCATACAGCTTTGCCTATTTTGTACTGGATGATGTAAGACAAAGGCTTTATGAGCGGATAGATAAGAGAGTTGATATCATGGTTTCAAACGGACTTGTCGATGAGGTGAAAAGGCTAAAGGCAATGGGCTGTACGAGCGATATGGTATCCATGAAGGGCATAGGATATAAGGAAATCCTTGCATATCTCGATGGAGAATATACACTTGATGAGGCTGTGGACAAGGTAAAGCTTGAGTCAAGGCGTTTTGCAAAGAGACAGCTAACCTGGTTTAGGAGAGAAAAAGACACCATATGGATAGAAAAAAATGAATATTCATATGATGATAATAAAATATTAAATAAAATACAAGAAATTTTAGCAGAAAAGAGGATTATAATTTGTTAGATACCAATGAAGCCATTTACAGGCAGTATGAGACACTTGGAATATCAAAGGAGGTTTTGGATTTCGGAACCTCTGTAGAAAAGGAGCTTAAGGAGCGTTTTGACAAAATAGACACAAATGCTGAGTATAATCAGCTTAAGGTCATAGCCGCCATGCAGAAAAACAAGGTGAGCGCAGAGTGCTTCCAGGCATCAAGCGGCTACGGCTACAATGACCTCGGAAGGGATACACTTGAGAGAGTGTACGCAGACTGTTTTGGCGCAGAAGATGCACTTGTAAGGCCTCAGATTACCTGTGGCACACATGCACTTGCACTTGCACTCATGTCAAACCTGCGCCCGGGCGATGAGCTTTTAAGCCCTGTCGGAAAGCCTTACGATACACTTGAGGAGGTAATAGGCATACGCCTTCAAAGGGCTCGCTTGCTGAGTACGGCATCACATATACGCAGGTTGATTTACTGCCTGACGGTGAGTTTGACTATGACGGAATAAAGAAAGCCATCAATGAAAAAACGAAGCTTGTCACAATCCAGCGCTCTAAGGGCTATGCTACAAGACCTACACTTTCGGTCAAAAGAATAGGCGAGCTCATTGCCTTTGTAAAGAGCATAAAGCCTGATGTGATCTGTATGGTCGATAACTGCTACGGTGAGTTTGTTGAGGATACAGAGCCTATCCAGGTTGGAGCGGACATGATGGTTGGCTCGCTGATCAAAAATCCGGGAGGCGGACTGGCACCAATCGGAGGCTATATTGTCGGCAAAAAGGAATGTGTTGAAAATGCCGCATACCGTCTCACATCTCCGGGACTTGGCAAGGAGGTTGGAGCTTCACTCGGAGTCATCCAGTCATTTTATCAGGGCTTTTTCCTTGCACCGACTGTCGTAAGCGGAGCATTAAAGGGAGCAATCTTGCCGCAAAAATCTATGAAAAGCTTGGTTTTAAGGTAGTCCCTGACGGTACTGAAAGCCGCCACGATATCATACAGGCTGTAGAGTTCAATAACCGCGATGCCATGATAGCCTTCTGCGAGGGCATTCAGGCAGCAGCACCTGTAGACAGCTATGTGACCCCTGAGCCATGGGCTATGCCGGGCTATGACAGTGATGTCATCATGGCAGCAGGCGCATTTGTGCAGGCTCATCCATTGAACTTTCTGCCGATGGCCCTGTGAAGCCGCCATATGCGGTTTATTTCCAGGGAGGACTCACATGGTACCATGCAAAGCTTGGAATTTTGATGTCTTTACAAAAACTTTATGAGAGAAATCTTGTTAAGCTTGATTAGGTGTGCTACAATTAACTGAAAACTTTGCTTAAATCCGTTGTCAATCGCCTGGGAGAAGCGAAAGGGATTAATGCATAATAACAAAACAATTAAAAATCTGCCGGCTTCAGAGCGACCATATGAGAAATTTTTATCGCTTGGAGCATCAGCCTGTCAGACGCTGATTTACTTGCCATCATTATAAAGACCGGCACAAGGGACAAGACTGTGATTGATATTGCACAGGACATACTTTCCGGCAGGCATGGCAATCTGCTCAATCTCTATGAGATGTCCTATGAGGAGCTTCTTAGTATCCCCGGGATAGGGCAGATAAAAGCTATACAGCTTAAAGCGATAGCAGAGCTGTCGCTTCGCATAGCAAAGACAAAAAAGGTTCAAAGCATCAGAATGAATAATCCTCAGACAATAGCTGACTACTATATGGAGCAGATGAGGCATCTCACAAATGAAGTCGTCATTTGTGCCTATTTTGATGTAAAAAGCAGATTCTTAGGAGACAAGTTCATATCCAAGGGTTCACTAAGCTCATCTGTAGTGGACGTAGGCTCCATCATCAGGACCGCCCTGGACAAAAATGCATCAAAACTTGTTTTATTGCACAATCATCCAAGCGGAGATTGTACTCCCAGCAGAAATGATATTGCTGTCACAGACAGATTAATTGAGGGCTCAGGGATTTTTCCATAGAGCTTTGTGACCATATCATAATCGGAGATAACGAATATTATAGCTTCTATGAAAATAAACTTATATAAACAGAAGACGAGGTAGAATTATTATGAGCAACAACGTTTACGGAATTGATCTGGGAACAAACAATTTCAAGGTATACTCAAAGGCTACAGGCAAGACAATGCTTGAGAAAAACACAATAGCCGTAATAGACAAAAATCAGATATATGCATATGGAGACCGTGCATATGCCATGTATGAAAAGGCGCCTGAGACAATCAACGTCATATTTCCTGTTGTAGAGGGAGTTATTGCTGACTATAATCTGCTTCAGACTATGATTTTTGACTTTTTGGAGCACAAGACAAAGGCACGTATCAAAAATGCCGAGTTCATCATCGCTGTGCCGACAGATATCACAGATGTAGAGAAAAGAGCATTCTACGAGCTCTTCTATAAGAGCAAATCAAAGCCTAAAAAGGTCATGCTCTGTGAGAAGCCTATCGCTGATGCTGTAGGTCTTGGAATAGATGTAAACGAGCCAACCGGTGTCATGATAGTAGATATGGGCGCTGACACAACAGAGACATCCGTTATTTCACTCGGTGGCCTGGTGCTTAGTGACCTACTTCATTTCGGTGGCAACAGACTTGACGAGTCAATTATCTCCTTTGTGCGAAAGGAGTTCAATCTTGTAATCGGACAAAAGACTGCAAAGCTGTTGAAGGAGACTATAGGCTCTGCACTTCCGGGAAGAGAGGACAGTATGGTCGTAGTGGGCCGTGATGTGGTAAGCGGCCTGCCTATTGAGATGGAAATTGGTTCAAAGATCGTTTACGAGGCTATGAAATCAAACCTTGAGTCTATATGCACATCAATAAAAATGATTCTTGAGAAGACTCCGCCTGAGCTTGCAAAGGATATCATCCATTCAGGCATTTATATCACAGGAGGCGGCTCACAGCTTGCAGGACTTGACCAGCTCTTTGAACAGATTACAGGTATAAAGGTCATCTGCTCAGAATGTCCTGAGGAGAGTGCAGTACGCGGGCTCGTACAAATAGTTTCTGATTCAAAATATAAGAGACTTCCGTTCAGCATCAAAAAATAATAACCGAGGTTAACATGAGTAAGAATTTTCGCAATCGAAAGAGAAAGCACAATAAAAAGCTGCCTGCAAGATACACACTGTTGATTATGACAGCAGTCTGCTTTGTGACCATGCTGTTAAGCCTTACCTTAAATATCTCCGGTGGTCCTTTAAAGACTGTTGCCGGATATGTATTCATCCCAATGCAGAAGGTATAAACAGCTTTGGAATCCACATTTCAGATAAGGTTACAGAAATACGCACATTAAAAAATGTCAAGGCTGAGAATAAAAAGCTCAAGGCCGAGGTAGAAGAGCTTACAACACAGCTCACAACAAACAAACTTGAACAGTATGAGCTTGACAATTACAGACAGCTTCTGGATTTGGATGCCAAATATCCATCATATCCCAAGGTCGCTGCCAGTGTCATAGCAAAGGACAGCGGAAACTGGTTTTCTACCTTTACTATCGACAAAGGAAAAAAAGATGGAGTGGACGTAGGCATGAATGTGCTTGCAGGAAGCGGACTTGTAGGTATTGTTACCGATGCTGGCGATAATTTTGCCAAGGTACGCTGTATCATAGATGATGCCAGCAAAGTCAGTGGCATGGTTTCCACCACGGAGGACAATCTCACCGTCAGTGGCAATATAAAAACCATGAACGATGACAAGGTAATTACCTTTACTGAGTTAAAGGATGACGACAACAAGGTGAAAGAGGGCGATCCTGTTGTTACCTCATACGTGTCAGACCGTTACCAGCAGGGCATACTGATTGGCTATGTGACAAAAATCGAAAATAATTCCAACAATCTGACAAAATCCGGCACTATCACACCGGTTGTAGATTTTGAGCATATCGAAAATGTCATGGTCATAACACAGCTTAAGCAGACCGGTGACACTAAGACAGCTGACGACACCGAAAGTACAGAAACAGCCGGTGACAGCCAGACTGAAAATTCAACTGAAAATAAGTAAGGAGCAGCATGAAACGTAGAATTGTTTTATTTATAATAATAACTTTATGCTTTGTATTGCAGACCACGCTGTTTAAGACTCTTTCCTTTGCCAATATCTCACCAAACCTGTTGATTATAGCCGTATCATCCTTTGGCTTTATGCGTGGCAAAAAGGAAGGACTGTGGGTAGCTTCTTTTGCGGCCTGCTTATTGACATATTTTGCGGAAATTATATAGGACTGTATGCTTTAATATATATGTATATCGGTTTTATCAATGGATTATTCCAGAAAAGATTCTATCCTGACGATATAAAGCTTCCTATGCTTCTGATAGGAGGCAGCGATTTGTTTTACAATCTGGTAGTATACTTTTTCATGTTTTTACTGCGTGGCAGATTTAGCTTTTTGTACTATCTGAAGTCAATTATCATACCTGAATTTGTATACACAATGGTTATCAGTATACTTTTGTATCTGGTATTTCTTAAGGTAAACCAGAAGCTGGAAGCATACGAGAAAAGGAGAGCAAAGAAATTTGATTTATGATATAAAAGATTTTCTGAAGAAATTTTTCAGCTCAAGACTTTTTGTATTGGCAGCAGTAATTATTCTCATGTTTGTCCTGCTTGCCGAAAGAGTCTTTACCCTTCAGATTATTAAAGGTGCGGATTATCAGAAAAACTTCATAATGCTGATTAAAAAGCCGCTGTCCATAGAGGCATCAAGAGGCAATATATACGATGTAAATGGTGAGCTGCTTGCTTACAATCAGCTTGCATACTCTGTAGTCATCTCAGACAACGGCAGCTATTCATCTACGAAGAGCACAATCGTCTTTTAAACAAAGAGCTTAATGAAATTATCAATGTGATAAAAAACAATGGCTGCTCCATATATAATGATTTTCCGGTTGTTTTAAACGATGATGGTACATACAGCTTTACATTCACATCTGAAACCTCAAAAAAGAGATTTCTGTCAGATGTGTTCGGAAAGAAATATGATAAGCTCGAATACAATAAAGCGCTTGGATTTGACGAGGCAAATGCCAGCGCCCAGAATATTATTGATTTTCTAAGCTCTGACCAGAATGAATGCTTTGATATAAGCAGCAAGTATGATACGCAGGCCACTTATGATATTGTAGTGATGAGATATGCCATAAAACAGAACCGATTCACTAAATACAAAACCACTACTATTGCAAAGGATGTAAATGATTCGATAGTAGCATATGTCAATGAGCATTCAGATACTCTTACCGGCATATCAGTTGAAGAGGATACCATCCGCAAGTACAACTATCCTGAATATATTTCATCGCTCATAGGATACACAGGCAAGATATCTACCGACGAGTATAATGAGCTGTCAAAGGATGATGACTCATATACACAAAATGATATGGTAGGTAAGTCAGGCTTGGAGCAGTACTATGAGAGCTATCTGCGAGGCAAAAACGGTGAAAAACAGGTCTATGTAAACAATGTCGGTAAGATAAACGAGGTAATAAGTCAGGAGAATCCTGTTTCCGGAAATGATGTCTACTTAAGTATTGACATCAAGCTGCAGGAGGCCACATACAAGCTGTTAGAGCAGGAGATAGCCGGAATTGTTTACTCCAAAATAAAATCCGGTGAAATACCTATAAGTGATGTTTACTTTGCACTGATCAACAACAATGTAGTTGACCTGACACATTTCAATGCATCAGATGCATCAGCAACTGAGCAGGCTATATACAATTCCTTCAGCGGTCAGCTGCAGAATGCATTATCCGCTATTGACAGCGAGCTTGAAAGTGGTACTTCAGCACTGCTTCCATGTCGGAGCAGACACTTGATTATTTTACATGTGTTATGTCAGTGCTAAACGATGATGGACTGCTGTTGAGCAAACAGATAGATACCTCTGATTCCACATATGCCTCATGGAAGGCTGGCACACTCTCACCGCGTGATTATCTCAAATACTGCATTTCAAAACAGTGGATAGACATAACAAAGCTTGATGTGGACCAGAAGTATGCTGATTCAAGCGAGATTTACACAGCACTCTGCTCGTATATCAGAGATGCCATGACTGACAATAAAGACTTTGCCAAAATTATATACAAATATATGGTAAATTCCGGGGCGGTCACTGGACAGCAGCTGTGCCTTCTGCTTTTTGACCAGGGTGTACTCGATTATGACGATGCAACAGTAAGCAACATTGCCAATGGCTCCATCAGTCCATATGCATTTCTTATGGACAAAATAAACAATATAGAGATAACACCTGCACAGCTTGCCCTTGACCCATGTACAGGCTCCTGTGTCATAACTGATGTAAAGACAGGACAGCTAAAGGCTTTAGTCAGCTATCCGGGCTATGACAACAACAAGCTTGCAAACACTGTAGATGCTGATTACTACCAGTCTCTCAGAGAGGACAAGTCTAATCCGCTATGGAATTATGCAACCCAGGAGCAGACTGCACCGGGATCTACCTTCAAGATGGTATCAAGCACCGCAGGTCTTGCCGAGGGAGTCATTGATACTTCGTCAAAGATTAATTGTACCGGAATATTTACAGAAATCAGCAATCAGCCAAAATGCTGGATTTATCCTGGAGCGCATGGTATGGACAATGTATCTGAAGCTTTAAGGGATTCATGTAACGTATTCTTCTACACAACAGGCTTCAGGCTTGCAAGCAAGGACACCGGTTCATATGACGATGAAAACGGTATGAAATACATACAAAAATATGCATCTATATACGGACTGGATCAGAAATCAGGTGTTGAGATAGTAGAAAAGACGCCGTCCATTGCCACACAGTATCCTGTTATGGCAGCCATCGGACAGAGTAATAACAACTTACGACTATTTCTCTTTCAAGATATGTGACAGCAGTTGCTTCCGGAAAGCTTTATGACTATAAGCTGATGAACAAAATTGTGAATGCAGACGGCAAAACAGTCAAACAGTATGATTCGAAATCAACCGATATATCAGGCACACTCACTCAAAGCCAGTGGGATGCCATCCATCAGGGAATGCGTATGGTGGTCGAAGACCTGCACGATGTATTTGGCGGCTTTACAGGCGTTGAGGTGTCCGGTAAGACAGGAACAGCACAGCAGGTTGAGACAAGACCAAACCATGCACTGTTTGTAGGATACGCTCCATCAAGCAATCCTGAAATTACAATAGCTACACGTATATCATATGGATACAGCTCACACAATGCTGCAGCTGCATCCAGAAATATAATTTCATATTATTATAATCTGGAGTCACTTGACGATTTACTCGCAGTCAAGGCTGAGGGTGTAAACGCATCAGGCTCAAGTGCCAGAACAGACTAGGAGGTTTATTTTTGTGAGTGAAGCAATAGTTTTCACTTCAGGAAAAGGCGGTGTTGGAAAAACTACGGTTATTTCCAATATCGGAGTTGAACTTTCACAGTTAGATAAAAAAGTCATTATGCTCGATACAGACATGGGACTTCGCAATCTGGACCTGGTAATGGGAATAGAGGACAAGGTCAATTACAATATCCTCGACATCTTAAACCGCTCCTGCCGTATCAGACAGGCAATCATACGCAATAAAAAGTATCCCAATCTATATGTAATTCCTGCAGCACCTTCCATGGATACGCTATGCAGCTATGAGGCACGCTTCAAGATACTTATAGAGGAGCTTAAAGCAAGCTTTGATTATTGTCTGATAGATTCTCCGGCGGGTATCGACAGCGGCTTTTGGTTTTCAGTCTCACCTGCAGACCGTGCGATAGTAGTTACCACACCGCATGTATCTGCCATACACGATGCAAGGCGATGTATAAGCCTGCTCGACAGCGCACATCTTGACGATATATCAGTCATTGTTAATGCATATGACAAGCATATGGTAAGAAGGCATCAGATGATATCAGATAATGATATTACAGCACTTCTTTCTACCAGGATTATCGGCACTATTCCCTATGACAAAAGTGTTATCATTTGCCAGAACAGAGGAATACCTGTCCGTGAGGCCAAAAGCAGGCTTGGTCCTGTATTTGCCCGAATATCCGGTCAGATAATCCATTCCTCTGACGATATGAGAGGTGCCGCTGTATGATGCATAAATTTTCCAAAACAGGAGAATACGCCAAGAAAAGGCTTAAAATAGCACTTGCAGAAGATAGAAGCACAATATCTGCTTCTGACAATATGACACAGATTAAAAAAGAAATAAAAAGCGTGATACAAAGACATATGAATATAAACGATGAAGCTTACGAAGTCCGGATTATCATGCGCGACAAAAAATCAATTAATAACCTTTAATAAAATACCTTTTGACCATCATATCATTAGTATTAGAATTAAGATTACAGAGATAACAGATAGGAAGTAACAAAATGCTCAAACAGTACAGACTAAAGAATTATCACTTTCAATTAGTAGTATACATAATAGCTTTGTCGATTATAGGCATCCTGCTGATAGGCAGTGCCAAGCACTCCGTACAGAGCAAGCAGATAATAGGCTTTGTAATGGGACTGACTATTATGATAGTGCTTTCCCTTATAGATTACACATTTCTGCTCAAATTCGTGTGGATATATTATGCCGGAATGATTGTGCTGCTGTTGCTTGTTCTATTTGCAGGTGATGATGCAAAGGGTGCACAGCGCTGGTTTGAGATCGCAGGTATCAGATTCCAGCCGTCAGAGATTGCGAAAATTATACTGATTTTGTTTTTTGCCTATTTCTTTTCCAGGTTTGAGGATAGTATAAATACAGTAAGAACTCTTGCATTATCTGTAATTTTTGCCGGTATACCTTTATTTCTTATCTTAAAACAGCCGGACAACTCAACAACAATTCTTACTGCATTAATTTTCGCTACCCTCTTGTTTATTAGCGGATTAAGTTATAAAATAATAATGCCGGTACTTGGAGTTTCAGTACCGATAGTTTTGATAGTGATAAGCTATATATATACACATGCCGATGCACTCATCAAAAAAGGCTTTTATCCTGCTGCGCGTATCATGTCGTGGCTCGATCCAACAAATTACGCTGATACAGCAGCACAGCAAAGGAACTCTATTTGGGCTATAGGCTCAGGACAGTTGTTTGGCAAGGGACTTAACAACTCTGTTGTAACCTCTATGAAGAACACCAACTATATCATAGAGCCTCAAACAGATTTTATATTTGCTGTTGCCGGAGAGGAGCTTGGCTTTATTGGTACAATCAGTATAATAATTCTTTTGCTTCTTATCGTAATTGAGTGTATACTTATAGCAAGGAAGGCAAAGGACACAAGCGGAAGGCTCATATGCTGTGGCATGGGAGCACTTATAGGCTTTCAGGCCTTTATCAATTTGTGCGTAGCCACAGGTCTTATGCCCAATACCGGTATGACTCTTCCCTTTGTCAGCTATGGACTTACGTCACTTGTTTCACTGTACATGGGAATGGGAATTGTTCTGAATGTAGGATTACAGCCGAAGAAATATTCATAGGGAGGTTAGCAATGAACATAGGATTAGTTGCACATGATTCAAAGAAAAAACTGATGCAGAACTTCTGCATAGCATACCGAGGTATCTTAAGCAAAAATAATTTGTACGCCACAGGCACCACAGGACGTCTTATAGAGGAGGTTGCAAACCTCTCAGTACACAAATATCTTGCAGGACACTTAGGAGGCATCCAGCAGCTTGGAGCACAGATTGAGCACAATGACATAGATCTTGTCATCTTTCTGCGTGATCCATTAAAGCCTAAGCCACACGAGCCTGAGGTAAACAGTATTTTCCGTATTTGTGATGAGCATAATATACCACTTGCCACCAATCTGGCTACAGCAGAGCTGCTCATTTTATCATTGGACAGAGGAGATCTTGACTGGCGTGAGATGTACAAGTAAACAAAGAATTAAACGACTGCTATGTCTGACATGCATAGCAGCGGTTTTTATGACCGGCTGTGGTACAAAGATTGAGAATGCATATGATACTTATTCCACCGATTATATAAATGGATACAGCGGAAGTAATTATTTTGCGTCCAACCTTTGCGTCACAAATGATGTCAATTTTGGTCAGGACAATATGCAGTTTGCAAAAACCGCAGAGGGAGCCGGAGCCTTTAATATAGACACTCATCAGGTGCTGTATAGCCAGAATCTGTTTGAAAAGCTCTATCCTGCAAGCACTACAAAGATTTTAACTGCATACATAATTCTTAAAAACTGTGATTTAAATGCGACAGTCACAGTAAGCCATGACGCTGCAAACCCTGGCCATTCATCATCTGTATGCGGCCTAAAGGAGGGCGATGTCATTACAGTGCAGGACTTATTGTATGGGCTCTTACTTGAGAGTGGCAATGATGCGGCAATAGCACTGGCAGAGTACTGCAGTGGTTCTGTAGAAGAATTTGCCAAGCTGATGAACAGCACTGCAAAAAGTTTTGGTGCCACAAACAGCAATTTTGTCAACCCAAGTGGTCTTCCTGATGAAAATCATTACACTACCATATATGATATGTACCTCATTTTTTCCAATGCCATATCCTTAGAGAGCTTTGTTGCAATCATCAGTTCACAGACCCATGATGTGGCATATACAAATGCCCAGGGCGCGGCTGTTTCAAAGACCTTTAAGAATACCTGCGGCTATCTGACCGGAGCATATACAGCCCCTGAAAACGTCACAGTGACAGGAGGAAAGACAGGCACTACGGGTGAAGCCGGCCATTGCCTCGTACTGCTAAGCCAGAATGCTAAAAATGAGCGCATCATAAGCATAGTTTACAAGGCAGATGGTAAAAAGGATCTTTATAGCTTCATGAATGAAATACTTAGTGGATTTGCTAATTAAATATTGAGTTTTATGGTTATTTATACTATAATAATATAAAAATACAATTATTTTTATTAATAATCACAATATTTATCCATAGGAGGAATGAGCCATGATAGAAATTATTTGTGGAGACAAGGGCAAGGGCAAGACAAAAGAGCTGTTAGACAAGGTAAATTCATCAATTAAGGGAAATGAGGGTTCCATAGTTTTTCTTGATAAGAGCCAGAAGCACATGTATGAGCTTAATAACCAGGTTCGACTAATCAATGTTATGGACTATCCTATTGACAATTGTGATGAATTTTTAGGATTTATATGCGGAATCATATCGCAGGATCATGATCTGGAGGAGATGTATTTAGACAGCTTCCTTACAATTGCATCACTTGATGATGAGGGGGATATCACCAAGGCAATCGAAAAGCTTGATATCATAAGCGAGAAGTTTAAGGTGAAGTTCATCTTAAGTGTTTCAAGGAATATTGACAAGTTGCCTGAATGTGCCAAGGCAAAGGTTATCATTTCTTTATAAATGATTAATTAGGGGGATGTGTATTTCACATCCCTTTTTTAAGGAGTAAAATTGTGTCCCAAAAGAATAAAAAAGTACTGAAATATCGCACCGGCTTCAATCTGAATATCGGTTTTATAGTGTTTTTTGTAATAATAATCTATGTGATTTTTCACATATTTACGTATTTCACCTCAAACCCGGTATCTGAATACGAGGTACAACAGGGTACTATAGCGACCAACAACATATATAAGGGCATGATAATCCGCGAGGAAAGTGTAGTGTATGCTGAGGAATCAGGAAACCTCAACTACTTTGTGTCAAACGGCTCAAAGGTTGCAACAAGTGATGTTGTCTACTCTGTTGATACAGACGGCTCCATTGCAACCCAGATTACCGGTGCTCAAAATGATGCTTCCGCCATCACTGACGAGGATGCCGGGAAGATTATCACTGACATAAACAGCTTTTCATCCGGCTACAACAGACGATACTTTTCAAAGGTTTATACCTTCAAAAACGATCTGTCTGCACAGCTGACACAGGTTCTCAGTCAAAATGCACTGACAAGCCTGGCAGATACTATAAGTACTGCTGAGGCTAACAACACCTTCTATACATATAAGCCGACAGCTCCCGGAATAGTCTATTACGGAATAGACGGCTATGAGGATGTCACTACAGACAGCTTCACTCTGGATCAGTACAACAACACTAATTATGAAGAGACTGATTTAACCAACAACAGCACCATCAATCAGCTGGATCCTGTTTATAAGCTGATTACAAGTGAAAACTGGAATATACTCATAAATGTTCCTGACAATGTTGCCAAGAGCCTGAATGACAAGTCAGTCATAAAAATCAGATTTTGCGATGATGACTATACAACCACGGTATCGTTCAGCCTTTTGAAGAAGGATGATGCTTTTTTCCTGAAGCTGAATATGAAAAACTCGCTCATCCGCTACATAAATGAGCGTTTTACCAATATAGAGCTCGTGCTTGGAGCAGACACAGGGCTTAAAATACCTAATTCAGCTATAACCAAAAAGGAATTTTTCACTATTCCTAAGGATTATTTCACTGCAAGCGGCGATTCCGATGATTCATCGCTCATGATAAAGGATAAAAGCAGTGGCTCAGTTAATATAGTCAGTCCAACAATATTCAGCCAGAATGATGACTTTTATTTCGTAGATGATGAATATCTTAAGGACGGCGATATCATTGTAAAGCCTGATTCTTCGTCAACCTACAGGGTGGGAACAGATAAGGACAAGCTCACAGGTGTCTACAATATCAACAAAGGATACGCTGTGTTTAAGCAGATAAAGGTACTTGCATCAAACGATGACTACACAATTGTAGAAGCCAAAACGCCATATGGCATTTCGCTTTATGACCATATAGCCTTGGATGGCAAATCCGTGAAGGAAAACCAGACCATAACCAAATAATTATTGGTAATAAATATTGATAAAATATACAGAAGGGACAGATTTTATGTTAAAAGACAACTTACATCAGGTTCAACAAAATATAAAGGCCGCATGTGACAGAGCTCACAGAAACTATAGTGATGTCACACTAATTGCAGTCAGCAAAACCAAACCTGTTGAGATGCTCAGTGAGATATACGATGAGGGCATCCGTGAGTTCGGCGAAAATAAGGTACAGGAAATGTGTGAAAAGATGGAGGTTATGCCAAAAGATATTCACTGGCACATGATTGGGCATCTTCAGACCAACAAGGTGAAGTATATAGTTGGAAAAACATCACTTATTCACTCTGTAGATTCACTGCATCTGGCAAAGGAGATACAAAAGCAGGCCATAAAGCATGACTGCAGCTGCGACATACTGGTTGAGGTCAATATTGCAGGAGAGGCATCTAAGTTTGGCACATCACGAGATGAAGCTATCTCTTTAGTTGAAGAAATTGCTAAACTGGACCATATCCATATAAAAGGACTTATGACTATAGCACCATTTGTAGATGATCCTGAGGATAACAGACAATACTTAGAGATATTAAGCAATTATCAGTTGACATAGCACAAAAAAACATAGATAATGTCAGTATGAATGTTCTGTCAATGGGTATGACAGGAGATTACACAGTAGCAATAGAAGAGGGCGCAACAATGGTACGTGTCGGTACCGGAATATTTGGAGAGCGCGACTACAGCAAGGCTAACTGATACTTTGCATATGCTATACACAAAATAAAAATAGAAAAGGAATATAGAAATGAGTTTCATAGATAAGATTCTTGACAAAATGAGTTTAAATTCTGAGGACGATGAGGAGTTCGATAACGAGGATTATTACCTCGATGATGAGGAAGAAGAAGAGCTTCCAAGAAATCCTTTCCGCAGAAAAAAAGAGGCTGCTGAAGAGGAACCGACCATAAAAAGCACAAGGCGTGATACAACACCAAAGGAGAAGCCTGTTAAGACTACATCCAAGATTACACCAATATCAAAATCATCCAGAAAGCAGGTATCATCAGACATGGAAGTTTGCGTAATAAAACCAAGTTCAATTGAAGACGAAATAGAAATAACAGACACATTACTTAACGGACGTACAGTCGTCATCAACATGGAGGGACTTAATGTCGATGTGGCACAGCGCATCATAGATTTCACATCAGGCTCAGCATATGCCCTGCACGGTAATCTGCAGAAGATATCCAACTTATCTTCATCGCCACACCACACGGAGTAGATATCTCAGGAGATATCCAGAGTCTCATGGATTCATTTGATCTCCCGGGTTCATCTTATTAAGCGGAGTCTCTAATCAGCTATGAAGAAAAATAAAACAAAAAAACAGATGTGTACAGCAGGCATCATTACATTGATTCTTGTAGCAATTGACCAGCTTACAAAGTATCTGGCCGTTATAAACCTAAAGCAATCGTCCACGGGTGTGTTTGTTCTCATTCCGGGAGTATTCGAGCTTAGATACCTGGAAAACCAGAGTGCTGCATTTGGTGTTGATCTGCTTTCAATAATACAGAATATCTTTCATTTTACATATTGGTCTGAGAATCCATTGGCATTTTTTGCGTGCCAAAATGATTTTTTTCTCAGTGATTACCATTGCAGTTGTTATACTTTTGTGTGTATGGTATCGCAAAATACCTGTCTCAAAACGTTTTAGACTGCTGAATGTTGTTGTAATACTGTTTATTGCAGGTGCACTCGGCAATCTGATAGACCGTATTGTGAATAATTATGTGGTTGATTTCTTTTATTTTAGCCTGATTAATTTTCCGATATTCAATGTAGCTGATATATACGTCACTGTAGCAGCATTTATGTTTATCATACTCGGGCTGTTTTACTACAAGGAGGAGGATTTTTCCTTAATCTTCCCTGACAAAAAGCATGATGGAAAGCATGAAAATTAGTGCGGTATGCGCTTTTTAAAGTGTGCAATGTAGTTTTAAATAGTTACTAAAATAAAAAAAGAGAAAGCTTTCACTATGAATAGAGATACATTTGAAGTCCAGAGTGAACAGGAGGGAGAACGTCTGGATAAATACTTAAGCAGCATTTATCCGGATATTTCTCGCTCCTTTTTTCAACGGATACTAAAAGAAAATCAAATATTGGTAAATGATAAGCCCCAAAAGGCAAATTACAGGCTAAAGACTGATGACATAGTAGATGTCACAATTCCTGATGCCGTACAGACACCTATCCTGCCACAGGACATTCCTCTTGACATACTTTACGAGGATGATGACGTACTGGTAGTCAACAAGCCAAAGGGCATGGTTGTACACCCCTCAGCAGGGCATTACAGCGATACTCTTGTAAATGCCATAATGTACCACTGCAAGGACTCTTTAAGTGGCATAAACGGCGAAATACGGCCCGGTATAGTGCATCGCATAGACATGGACACCACCGGCTCCCTTATTGTCTGCAAGAACGATGAAAGCCATATAAAGATATCGGAACAGATAAAGGACCATAGCTGCAACCGTATATACGTGGGCATTGTCTGTGGCAATGTAAAGAATGACGAGGGCACCATAGAGGGCGCCATAGGCAGAAATCCCAATGACCGCAAGAAAATGGCCATCAATGAGAAAAACGGAAAGCCGGCTGTCACACATTATAAGGTGCTTGAACGCTTTGGTGACTATACATATATGCAGTTTAAGCTTGAGACCGGCAGAACACATCAGATACGCGTGCATATGGCAAGTATTAATCATCCCTTGCTTGGAGATATGCTGTATTCGAGCTATTCCCCAACGAAAAACCGCTTCAAAGGCCTTGAAGGACAGTGCCTGCATGCAAAAACAATAGGGTTTGTGCACCCAAAAACCGGTGAATACATGGAATTTGATGCACCTTTACCAAAATACTTTGCCAATTTGCTTGAAGTGTTATATAATATAAATAACAAATAAATTGAATTATCACATAGTGATATAGTATTAATTATTTATATAAGGGGGTCTGAATTATGGGATCAAACGAAATTTACACAATAGGAAGAGAATTTGGAAGCCTCGGAAAACAGGTCGGACAAGATTTAGCTAAAAGACTTGGAATTAAATTTTATGATAAAGAGCTCTTACAGAAGGCAGCTAAGGAATCAGGACTTTGCGAGGAAATATTTGAGTCGCATGACGAAAAGCCTACAAACAGCTTTTTATATTCGCTTGTCATGGACACCTACACAGGTGGCTCTTATTCCACAGCACCGTTTCTTGATATGCCTCTGAATCACAAGGTATTTTTAGCACAGTTTGATGCTATCAAAAAGATTGCGGCAAATGAATCCTGTGTTATTGTAGGCCGCTGTGCAGATTATGCTTTAGCAGACGAGCCGCATTGTCTCAATATCTTCATACGTTCCAACATGGACGACAGAATTAAAAGAATAAGTGAAAGACTCAATGTCCCGGAGAACAAGGCTAAAGACATAATTAAGAAAAAAGATAAAGAGCGCTCAAGCTATTACAATTACTACACCAGTAAAAAATGGGGAGACGCAAGAAGCTATGATTTGTGCCTGAACACAAGCCAGATATCAGTTGAGGACTCAATCGAGCTTATACTTAAATACAGGGAATGCATGAGAAGTCACAATAAATAATTGCATAATAAATAATTGTATTGTTGTATAGAAAGCTATGGATTTAAAGCCATCGGAACTGATGCAAATAGAGGTTTCGGTGGCTTATTCTTGTATTATTATAAAAGGTATCTTCGAAGCATGCATCAATGATACCTTTTGTGACCCTTTAATCATAATATTGTTGTGCGTATCGAAATTGCAGGTATTATGCAAAAAATAAGCATATGTATGTTTTTATTGTAGTACCTTAGTACTTTTATAAGGTCATTTATTCGTTAAACTGATATATGTTTCACGAAAGCGTTTTTCGAGTGGTTTGCAACTCGAAAATCGGGGAAGCGGTAGTTGACAGCGCCCGACATTCTTTCTCCCGTCGGAGGGCGCTTGACCGTCAACTATTTGTGAAATACTTGTTTGACGAACTAAATGACACGATTTTAATTTCATAGACTAAACTAAAAGAAAAAGTGTAGTCAGTAAGATTTACTTACTGATTGCACTTTTTTGTGCATCAAAAGAAAGAGTTGAAACGAGTCAAGGCCTGCGCAAGCAGTGCATTTTAGCCTTGACGCGCCAAGCTTGAATACAATTTTGCCCAACGGGGATTGTCCCCGAAGGGTGGGAATCCCCTTGTTTACCTTAGTCAAAAAAGTAGAAGAAAAGAAGAAGTAGAGGAAAGAAGAAAATGGAAAAAAAGTACTAATTTTGAGATGTTTGTTGAAGCAAAGCACTATATTGATAAGCACCATTCAGACAACCCAATTGATTTTGTTATCAATGGATATATTTTCTATTACATGTCTGGTCGGTTTCCTAATGCTTTAATGCATGATGTTTGTAATGTTGTTGAAGCGTTGAGAACACATTATATTCATGAATTTTGTGTTATTGATAAAGATTTGTCTGATGATGAGGAATTACCTTTTGAATAATGTCGTTTTATAAGCTGCTATATGAAGCGTTTCCATCATTTTTTTATGGTTTTATGTCGTTTGGTGAGGGCGGTATTATAACAGTTCGTATCATATAGCCCCCCTGGATTTCGGGGAAGGGGGCGCGCTTGTTCTTCTTAGTGCCTGCTTTTTGGCACTTAGAAGTAACACGCAGGGGATTAGGAATGGTCCCATTAGTAACGTTTAGGAGGTCTGAAAATGAGAATTATTCACGAAAAAGTAGCTGTGTTGCCACTACTTGACAATGGCAACACTTTGCAATCATTTTAATTAAAAATGGTAGGATATAACGTCAAAATCCAAGAATTTCATAATGGTGAAGTAAAGTTTTCTATTTATCCAAAGGGTATTAATTATGTACCGGACGAGTTTAAATCTTATCTTGAAAATGAGCGAATAGAACAACGGCTTCAAGAGTCTCAGGATTCGTATATATATAATCCATTTACAGAAAAGATAGAAAAGCTCAAAGAGTTTGAGTCAACAGAGATTGAAGCGCAGAGAAGATCGCACTCGCAAAGAGTTTCGGTCACTCGGTCAAAGAATAAGATACATGACCTTGCACGTTCTGAGACGTGGGAATACTTTGTAACACTTACATATGATAGCTCTAAAACTGATAGGTACGATTATAACGAGTGTTTAAAAAAATGCCGTGTATGGTCAATAATCAGCGTAGAAGCTATGCGCAGGATTTAGCTATATCTTTGTACCGGAAAAGCATAAAGACGGTGCATACCATTTTCATGGACTTGTAGCAAATGTTGGAAATATGAAATTTATTGATTCTGGAAAAGTTGCGATTGGCAAAAATGCAGTAACCAGAACCGACAAAAATAAGTCTTATCCAACCATATACAACCTTGGCGGTTGGCATTTCGGTTGGTCAACTGCTACTAAAGTTAAAGACTCATTTAAAGCAACGAACTATATAACAAAGTATGTAACTAAAGATATATGCGCTGACCTCAAAGGAAAGCACCGATATATAGCATCAAAGAACCTACATGAACCGATAGAATTAGAACTGCTGCTTTCACCATATGACTGCGACAGATATGCACAATTAACATTTAATAATGATGAATGGTTGAAATACATGGTGCAGGACATAGCCCTAAATCACGGCTATGATTTCAAATATGAATCTGTTGTTGATGGCTTTAAAAAGGCTATCTATCAGATATATCAAATCAACAATGAAAGAGAGGAAAAAGAAGATGGAAAAAGTAAATAAGAATGTTGATTCAGAATCAAAACTTGTTGGGATGCCTGTTGCATATACACGCACTTTGACACGATGGAGCAGAAACTTCTCTTTGAAGCGGTCGTGCTACCAGATCTAAGAGATGTACTTAACAAATATGCTCCTGCGCTTGGATGCCTAGGAGTATCAGAAGATATTGAAAGATTAGAAAGTGAGGAAAAAAAGAATGATTAAAATTGTAGGATATATACCAATGAAAAAGACAGAAGGGGCTGTTGTTTTTGTTGAGAATGACAGCGTAAATGGAGTTCACGGCAAGTCGGTGGAAAAGCTCTTTGTATATGAGGACTTGGCGGACAAGATAACAGATAGTGTTATCGGTCATGAATGTGTAGTAGCTTATGGTTGTGGCTATAGCGGTAAAGCGTTTATTAGCGACATTACTATAAAATAATAAAGAAAGGGGAAATGTCTTATGTTGTTAGCTGAGGCAGGTACAAACACAATGACTACTGCGGTTGGTTCACTTATGGATGTCGTAAGCAAAGTAATGACTACTATAACTGGTAATGAAACACTTATGGTGTTCTTCTGCGCTGGTGTAGTTGGTATTGCAATTGGAGTCGTTAAAAAGCTCCGTACACATTAGAAATCCGTAATAAGGCGGTGGGGCGGTGTTATGCATCGCCCTTTAAATTTAACTATTGTAATTTATGAAAGTGAGGACTTATGAAAAAATATGGAAATATTTGTTTTAATCGGAGAGTGGTTGTTACTCTGTGTTTGCTCTTTGTGGCGCTGTCTATTCTGATGCCTGCTGATTTTGTGAAAGCTGATACATATACTATTGGTATTTGTAACACTAATAATGAGAATGGTATACGTGTACCTGATACTAATGGTTGGTATTCTTCTCCTTTTTCGTTTAATTCCGATGGTAGTCCGATTTATCGTTGGGATGATGTAACATTTGCAGATGACCAATACCACCATCGTTATGGTATTTTTTCTGTTATGTTTAGAGGTGATGTTTCTTCTCTTTCATCGGGCTTTTCTAAGGTGGTCAAAACTGTCGATTCAGTTAATTATACTATAGTTTACCGATCGCAGTCTAGTTGGTCGTATTCGGAATATATTAATCGGACAGCTCAACAGTTTTACACTGATTCTGATTATAATATAATTGACCCTAATAGTTTTCAGTCTACTGCTAACTATGATGGCTCTGAGTCCGAGTTTGCTTCTAGTTTATTAGACAAATATATTGCAGGTGAGATTGGCGCTAATATTGGATTTCAAGCCAAGGAGAAAGCATATTCTGAAATTGGATGTCTTGATAATGTGCAGATGGAAACATATATAACTAATAAAAAAGAACTTGATTTTGCTGATGAAAATGTAGACTTAGCTAAAATTAATCAAGATAAAGTGATTGTGTATAGTTCAACTAGTACTACTGGTATCGACTTATCTAAGGGCGGTTATAAGGTTCAATTATATGGTTCTTATGCTTGGCAGGATAAGAGTGGTAATATCAAGTCTGAAGACATAGGACATAAAACCTTTATTAAGGATTGGAATGCGCAAAATAATATAAAAGGTTTAAATAGGTCTAATTATACATGGATTGACTGGAAAAGCGCTAATGATAAAGTTGAAGCAGATAAAACAAATAATGCACATAAACCTAATGCTTTTGAAAAAATGACAACTTACGCTAACTATCAATATGAACCGATTTGGTATTTGCGTATAGTGTCGCAGGATAATAAATATGGTGCTTGGGTGAAGCTTTATAATTCTTCAACCAAAAAAGGTAATTATGATTCTGACTCTGTTGATGATGATGGTAATAAAGTTTCTGATTCTGATGGTGGCTATGATAAAACTAAGTCGACCTCTGAAATTACTGGTACTGGTGATACTCCAGAAGATGCGAAAGCAATTGTACAAAAATCAGAAGAGAAGCAGGATAATAAAGATATTCAAGATGCTTCTGGTGGTAGCAATTCTACTTTTGACAAGTTAGAAGAATTTACAAAGGGTATAGGTGATGTGCCTAAAATGATAGCTGATATATTTTCTTTTTTGCCCTCTTGGTGCCTTGAAGTGGTGGCTATTGGCTTTGCGCTTCTTATGATTCTTATTGTTGTTAAATTTATAAGGGGGTAGAGCTATGTTATATGATATATATCAGCGTGTTTGTATTTTAATTATCAGAGTGTTAAATATGCGTGTGCCGTGGTCGGGTAGTATTCAACCGACTATAGCGCAGGTAATTGTTTTTTCACTTGCAGCTATATTGATTGTCAAGTTTATAAGGGGGCTGTTAGAATGACTGTTGATACAACTGAAATATATGAAGCTGTACCAGATACAGAATTAATTGAAAATAGTGAGGTGCTAAATGCGCAAGGTGAAGAAAGTATTTCGCAGGGTGTTAAAGAAGATAATACGGAAACTGTCACAATTGATAATTCGTCTCCTGCGGTTGGCTCTACAGTACAGACTGTAGATTATGCATCGAATTTAGATTCTATTTCAAATGATGTGCATATTATCATGTTTATTGTGGTGTTCAGCTTTTGTTGGTCGTGCATGAAGTCTTGGCGCACTCATTCGTTAAAGGGGGTTATAAAATAATGGATGCTATTGTTAATCTTATAGTTGGTACGTCTACAACGTTAGATGTATATGTTATGGTTAGGCTTATTGTGGTTATGATTTCGCTTGAATTGTTCGCTACGGCCTGCGGATTTCTTGGGGGTATGAAGTAATGGGATTTTTAGTTTTTCTTGGTGTCCTGCTGATGTTGTGGCTATCGGTCATTTTTAGAATTTTCTGTCTGCATCCGGTGAGTACAATCGTTTATGTGTTAAAAGATTTTTATTTTTGGATTCGGCATAAAGGCTATAATTTCTATGAAGCAGGATTGTTAAATTGTTACTGCGCACATTTTGGCGGTGGTAAAACCTTATCTATTGTGCATTACGTCACTATGATATTTAATCGGTATAATAATAAAATGGTCTGGAACAGAAGCATGAAAAAGTTTGTAAGGCAAAAAATACATGTGATTAGCAACGTAGATTTCAAGTCAATCCCGTATGAGCCTCTTGCAAGTCTGTCGCAGGTCGTATGTTGTGCATATAAGAATAAGGATATTGATATAAAGAATAATACTAGGACAGTAGTAATAGTGGTCTTGGATGAAGCATCTGCGCAGCTTAATAGCAGGAACTTTAAAACCAATATAGATGCATCATTTTTAAATACTTTGATAACTTCAAGGCATTATCATATCTCATTCATGTATAGTAGTCAGAAGTTTAAATTAACAGATGCTCTCATGCGTTCTGTGACTCAAAAGTGCATTAACTGCGAAAAGATATGGCGGTTTCTGGTACAGAATGAATATGATGCTGATGAGGTGGAATATGCATCTAATCCGACTCTCATTAAACCTCGTAAGCGTACCGGCTTTTTAATTAGAGATAAGGATTACAATGCTTATGATACATTGGCTGTGGTTGATAAGCTTAAGAAATCTGTTGAGGACGGTGACATGATGAGCGAGCAGGAAATATTACAAATGAGAGGTGAAATGAATCCAGATAATGACCAGATAACACATAGAAGCAGGCGCTTGAAAAAGTTGTTGAAATAGTGTAAAATCGAAAATAAAAAAGGCGGTTTTACTATGAAAAAAGATTATTGTAAGGATTTTATTATTTTGTTGTGTATCATTGGTGTTATTGGCTGTGTAGTGGCTATCACAAAATTAGACTCTCGTCTTGATAATGTTGAAGAATATCAATATGAGCAACAAGGCGGTCATACTACACCTGAAGTTACTGGTATACTTGATAGTGAACCTTAAGGCGGTGTATTATGAAAACTTTTAAAGATTGGGTTTTGTTTTTCTGTGTTGTAGGTCTTGTTTTATGCTTCATTTATAATCATATTCTAAGTACTCGTATAGATTCTTTAGAGTCTGATAATGGTAACTATGGTATTGTTACTGTTACTGAAAATTAATGAGTGTGTGCTTCGCGCTCAGGCTTGCCAGCGCGCAGCACACATCAAAATGCACAAAATAATAAATTACATTGGCTCTGATCCACGTTGGTTCAGAGTCTTTTATTGTGTATATTTCACAAAATATTTATAAAGTGTTTACAAATATATGTTCCTGTGCTAAGCTTTAATCCTAAGTTAATATTTTACTGATTGCAACAAATCAATCTGGTCTATGTCGTTCGATAAGAGCGATTTATATTTTACTCGTCATTTATTCGTTAAACTTAGATTTAGCGAATAATGTGTACCGCTAAAAAATTAGTACCTCTCCGCTTGCAGTACATTAAAAAGACGGTTGAAAAATCAGCTGTCTTTTATATTTGGAATTTATGATTTTATTATAAAATAGATAACACATCCTCCGCAATCTGCTCTGCAGTCAGATGATTCTCCTTCAGTACAGCATCCACATCATACCTGTCAAGAAATTCCTTCTTCAATCCATAATTCATCACTTTCATATTGCTTGCACCATAGAATCGTGCGATTTTTTCACCAAAGCCGCCATCTAAAATACCATCCTCTAAAGTAATAACAGTATCATGATTTTGCTTAAGCTTAGTCAAAAGCGCCTCATCCAATCCGGTGATGTAATACGGATTGATTACAGTTGCATTGATTCCGGCTTCTTCTTTAAGAAGCTTCGCAGCCTCCTTTGCCAGTTCAAAGAAGGTTCCCAGACCGATAATCGCAATCTTTTCTCCTGTCTGAGCCACCTCATATCTGTTGAGTCTGCCAAAATCCTTTGTCACCCTTGAACCATCTGAAATCATCGGTCCGCCCGGCAGCTTTATTGCAACCGGATAAGATGTCTGCTCCATACTCCAGTCGAGCATGGCCAGATACTCCTCCTTTGTTGCCGGTGCCAGATATACCAGATTTGGAATATTTGAAAGCATCGGAATATCCTGAAAGCCTAAGTGTGTAACGTCATTCATTCCATATACGGAACCCTGATATATTACCATTGTAATCGGACTGTTATTGATGCAGACATCCTGTGATACCTGGTCAAAGGTTCTCTGTACAAACGAACTGTATACACCATAAAATGGTTTACCACCATTTACTGCGACACCTGATGCCAGTGCCACTGCAGTCTCCTCTGCAATACCTACATCGACAAACTGACTGCCAGCCTCTTTTCTCTTATCTTCTGTAAATCCCATAACAGTCGGCGTACCGGAAGTAATTGCAACAACAGAAGAATCATTTTTCATCTTTTCAAGCAGATATTCACAGGTCACAGAAGAATAATCCTCTTCCACATTGTCAAATAGCGGCTTTCCTGTTTCTATATCGAACGGACCGCTGTAATGCCACTGCTCCTTACATTTTTCTGCTGGTGCATAGCCCTTGCCCTTAAGTGTGTTTATATGCACTACAACCGGTTTAGTGCTGTCCTTGACCTCTTTAAATGCCTTAATAAGAGCTGCAACATCGTTGCCCCTGTCCACATACACATAGTCAAGTCCCATAGCCTTAAACAGATTGCATTCTGCCTGACCGTCAGTCTTTCGAAGCAGAGCAAGATTCTGATAGAGACCTCCATGATTTTCAGCAATCGACATATCGTTGTCATTTACTATAATAATAAAATTGCTTTGAAGCTCAGCAGCAAAATCAAGTCCCTCAAGTGCTTCTCCTCCACTTAATGAGCCGTCTCCGATGACAGCAATCACATTGCCGTTTTCACCCTTTAAGTCCCTTGCCTTTGCAAGACCTGCAGCCAGACTGACCGACGTTGATGTATGTCCGACTGTAAAAAAATCATGCTCGCTCTCGTTTGGATTTGTATAGCCCGACACATCATCATAGTGCTGTTCAGACAAATACGCTTCCTTACGCCCCGTAAGCATCTTATGAGGATAACTCTGGTGCGATACATCATAAACAATTTTATCCTTAGGTGATTCAAATACATAATGTAAAGCGATTGTCGCCTCTACCATTCCAAAATTCGGTCCAAAATGTCCGCCATGCTTACTTGCTCTTACCAAAAGGGCATCTCTTATCTCCTGCGCCAGCACCGGCAGCTCATCTATCTTAATTTTCTTTACATCTTCTGGTCCGTTAATTTTCTCAAGATACATATTATATTTTGTCCTCCTATTTGTCCCAGGTCAATTCACCTGTCTTTATCGCATTCTCATATTTAGAAATTTTATACTGTAAGCGTTCCATCGTGTTTTCAATCTGTTTTTTCTGCTCATCAAGCTGCTCGTATTGCTCCTTGAGAAGCTGACACCTTGCTTCAAATGTGGCATCTCCCATCTGAAAAAGCCTGATATATTCTATAAGCGCCTCCTTTTTGATTGTTACAATGAAACTATATCACTTGGAGTCCACTCCAAGTCAAGAGCTTTTCACCTGTTTTGTATACATAAGAAAATTATCGTGTTATAATCTCAATAATAAAATTTAAAAAGATTTACACTTGGAGGAAAAATATGAACTATACAGAATGTATCGAAAATGCCAGACCACGTCTTGGAAAATACTGCAAGGCATGTCCTGAATGCAACGGACGCGCATGCAAAAACCAGATGCCCGGTCCGGGCTCAAAGGGTATCGGCGACACAGCCATACGCAACTACGACAAATGGAAACAAATCCGTGTAAACATGGATACTATTGCCGAAAATAAGCCTGTAAACACCTCTCTCACACTCTTCGGCCGCACTTTCAAATATCCGGTATTTGCAGGTCCTGTCGGTGCAGTACAGCTTCACTACGGAGACTGTCTGGATGATGTGACATACAACGATATCCTCGTGTCAGCCTGTGCAAAGAACGGTATCGCAGCTTTCACAGGCGACGGAACTGACCAAAATGTCATGGTTGCAGCCACCAAGGCTATCAAAAATGCTGATGGTGTAGGAATACCTACCGTAAAGCCATGGAACATTGAGACCATACGTGAGAAAATGAAGCTGGTACATGAATCAGGCGCATTTGCAGTAGCTATGGATATCGATGCAGCCGGTCTTCCATTCCTCAAAAATCTTGATCCGCCAGCCGGAAGCAAAACAGTTTCAGAGCTTTGTGATATCATACATATGGCCGGAACCCCATTTATTGTAAAGGGAATTATGACTGTAAAGGGTGCGCTTAAAGCAAAAGAGGCAGGCGCAAGCGCTATTATTATATCAAATCACGGTGGACGTGTGCTGGATCAGTGTCCTGCCACTGCTGAGGTGCTTGAAAGCATCGTAAAGGCTCTTGAAGGCTCAGACATTAAGATTCTTGTAGATGGTGGCATCAGAAGCGGCACAGACGTCTTTAAAGCCCTTGCACTGGGTGCAGACGGAGTTCTTATCGCAAGACCGTTTGTAACGGCTGTATACGGCGGTAAGGCCGATGGTGTACGTGCATACATAGACAAAATCGGTACAGAGCTTGAAGACACCATGAAGATGTGTGGTGTATCTTCGCTTGATGAAATCACAAGGGACTGTGTGATGACATTCTAGTTTAAAAACATGCTTCATTACTTTTCGTTTTTATATAAATTCTTCATACAAAAGCACCATAACCGGCATCGTCACTACAGCACAAAGCGTTGTCACTACATTTATTGCGCTGGCATACCTTGAATCATTGCCATACACCTGACACATCTGTGTGACAGTCGATGCCGAAGGCGTAATAACCGCCAAGAAAACAATAAGCATAATCTTTGGCGCATCTGCAGAAAGATATGCCATATGGCTGATTTTAATAAGAATAAGCGATATCAACGGAACCAGAAGCATCCTGAGAAAGGTAACAAAATACACCCTTCTGTTGGCAAAAACCTTCTTCAAATCCATCCCTGCAAACAGCATGCCTGTCACAATCATGCTTGCAGTCCAATCATACTGCCGACAGAACCGATTGTGTCATTGATAAGCTGAGGCAGATGAATCCTTGTAAAGAAAAGCACCACACCTATTACTATGGAAATCATATTGATATTAAGGACAATCTTTCGCCAGTCATAGGAGCTTTCACGGCTTATAATCTTTTTGCAGTGAGTCCACAAAAATACCAGCTGCACACTCATGAAAGCACAGCCGTAAAGCACCCACTCCTGCCCCAGTATAAATGTCACAATCGGAACAATCAGATTGCCTGAATTTGAATAATAAACTGATGCGACCTCCACCTCATTCATATGGAAAAACCTGCCCATAGCAGAAATGATAAACAGCAAAACTAACTGCAAAATCACCGATGCCGCAAATGCAATCAAAAGACCTCTCACTGTTTTAGAAGTGTAATCCACCTGAAAGGCATTGATAATAACACACGGTATAATCAGATACAGTACAATCTTTGATAAAACCTTGCTGTCCTCATCCTTCACAATACCTGCTTTCACAATAATAAAACCCATGAAAATCATGATAAAAAGCTCTATTATCTGTTCCATTAAAAGTATACTGATATGCATAAAAATCATCTCCTGCTCTAAATATCTATGTCTTAAAAGGCATGCATATCTAATTCATAATTTATAAATCTATAATCTCGTAGTCCACTTTGAACAATCCCACACATCCGTCGCAAGCCCATCATAGAAATCCGGCTCATGGCATACCATAAGTATGCTGCCCTTATATTCCTTCAAGCACGCTTCAGCTCATCCTTAGCATCCACATCCAGATGGTTGGTAGGCTCATCCAGAAGCAGAATATTTGTCTCTCTGTTTATCAGCTTGCACAGGCGTACCTTTGCCTGCTCACCACCGCTTAACACACGCACCTGGCTTTCAATATGCTTTGTGGTCAGGCCACACTTGGCAAGCGCGCTTCGCACCTCATACTGTGAAAATGCAGGAAACTCGTTCCATATCTCCTCAATACATGTGGTTGTAACCGACTGATCCATCTCCTGCTCAAAGTACCCTATTTCCAGATAATCTCCAAGTGTAACACTTCCTGAAAGCGGCTTTATCAGCCAAGAATACTCTTAAGCAGTGTGGTCTTTCCGATGCCGTTTGCGCCGGTAAGAACAATCTTTTGTCCTCTTTCCATCTCGAGGTCAAGAGCAGATGAAAGCGGATCATCATAGCCAATGATCAGTCCATTTGTCTGGAAAATATACCGCCCCGGAGTACGCGCTGTCTTAAAGTTAAACTCCGGCTTTGGCTTTTCAGCAGCAAGCTCAATAACATCCATCTTGTCAAGCTTCTTCTGACGTGACATCGCCATATTCCTTGTAGCGACACGCGCCTTATTTCTAGCCACAAAATCCTTCAGCTCTTTAATCTCCTGCTGCTGTTTGTTGTACGCAGCCTCAAGCTGGGCTTTCTTCATCTCATAGACTTCCATAAACTTGTCATAATCCCCGACATACCTGTCGAGCTTCTTGTTGTCCATGTGATAGATGAGATTTACCACGCTGTTCAGAAACGGTATGTCGTGAGAAATAAGAATAAACGCATTCTCATAATCGTTCAGATATCGCTTAAGCCACTCAATATGCTCTACGTCCAGATAGTTTGTAGGCTCATCCAAAAGCAGGATATCCGGCTTCTCCAAGAGGAGCTTTCCCATCAGCACTTTGGTTCTCTGGCCACCGCTTAAATCGGTAACATCCTTATCAAGCCCCAGGTCTAAAAGTCCAAGAGCCCTTGCAACCTCCTCAACCTTTGCATCAATCATATAGAAATCATGCATGGTAAGCATGTCCTGAATCGTGCCGGCTTCCTCCATCAGCTTATTCATCTCATCCTCGTCCACATCGCCAAGACGCGCATATATGTCGTTCATCTCATTTTCCATATCATAAAGGAAATCAAATGCAGATGAAAGAACTGAGCCGATAGTCATACCCTTTTCAAGCGCTGTGTGCTGGTCTAGATAACCCACACGCACCTTCTTTGCCCACTCTATTTTGCCCTCATCAGGCATAAGCCTGCCTGTGATAATATTCATAAAAGTCGATTTTCCCTCACCGTTTGCACCGACAAGCCTATGTGCTCGCCCTTCAACAGTCTGAAGGAAACATCCTCAAAAATAGCACGGTCGCCAAAACCATGGCTTAGGTGCTCTACGTTTAAAATACTCATGTATACCTCTCTTCAAGATTTTATTTGTACAATTTGGCACTTTCTTCAAGATTTAGTCTGCATGCCCATATTGTTTTGCCAGTCTGTTAAGCTCATCATGAACCTCTTTCACCAGATTCTCCGGACCAATTATCTTAAAATTATCCCCCATTGCCATAATCCAATGAATAAAAAGCTTGTTATCAGCTACTTCACAAAAACGCGCGAATGAGCTTCATCCTTCTTTAAGATTGTCACATCTGTTCCAAACCTGTCAATCAGCACACCTATAGCGCTGTTTTTGCACAATATCTCAGCCTTAATCTCTTCTCCATTGTACATACCAAACTTCGATTTGCCATAAGAAGCAATATCGAGTTTTTTAAGCTTCTCCCTGCCCTCACGGACTTTATTTTCAATCAGGATATTCTTCATCTTGTCTACACGGTAATGATGAATATCCTTTACCTGTGTATCATGGTCATATCCAATCAGATAATAATTGCCATCATTCCACAGCAATCCCCATGGACTGACATGATATCTGGCGCCGTCATGCTTCACCTCAAGCTCTTTTTTCGTATTCCACCGACAATATTGAAAAGAAAGACTTGAATTATTTGCAATTGCATTGTGTATGGCATCGACATTTTTCATGATGTCGCTGTTCATGGTTTTCACTCTTCCGGCAACATATACCTGACGCTGCAGAGTGGCAGCCTCCTGTCTGCTTGTAAGGCTCTCCAGCTTCTTAATAAGCTCATTGGATTTCTCCTCAGTGATGAACTTGGCAGCCGCGACAGAATCCACCAAAAGCTTAAGCTCCGCCAGCTCAAATGCCCTGCCTATCACCTTATAATGGACAGTCCTGCCATACTGCGTCTTTTGGGTTTTGATACCAAAATCATTCAGCTGTGCTATATCATCATACAGACTTTTTCTCGCGGCCGTGACATCGTATGCATGCAGCTTATTTAAAATCTCATCAAGCGTAATATCATGGTTAGCATCAGTATTATCCAAAAGAATTTTGCCAGATACAAAAGCTTTAGCTTTTGATTGCTCCTGGGTTCCTTAGATTGCTTCTCGGCAGTCAGCTCATTGTTTTCCGCTTCACTCATATACACTTATCTTCCCATCAATTTGTATTGTAACTATTCAGAATCACACCACGCACATTTGCAAAACCGCACGATACTTGTCACTTGATTATTGCAGCAAGTTTTTCGCCACACATCACACCGAGTATACATCCTAAACAGCTCAACAACACATATCCGCACCCAAGCAGGCAGTGATTATGTTCAAACAGATTATAGGATTCCAGCGAAAATGTAGAAAACGTGGTAAAGCCACCGCATACACCGGTTTTCCAAAATAAAACCATATTCTTGGATACTCCATCCCTTGCACTTGTGATTCCGACAATAAATCCAATCAGAATTGCACCGATCACATTGGTAATTAAAGTCAAAAAAGGAAACTCAGTTTTTAAAGGTATAAGGCTGATGGCATATCGGGCCATTGCACCTACGGCGCCGCCCAGTGCTACAAATAAAAAATTCATGGTGGTTATCTCCTATATGTAAAATACGCGATTCTCTTTTCTCGGAATCACGTCAGGATAATCTCCATCGACATATCCAAGAGCACAATGTCCGATTCCCTCATACTCATCCTCAATACCGAGTGATTTGAGAAGCTCCTTGCCCCAGTCAGACTCAAATTCTTCCTTCGCGCGATGAATCCAGCAGCTTCCAATACCCAGATCATGTGCTGCAAGCATCAGGTTTCCCATCACAAGACTGCCATCATAGACATGTGTAGGCCAGTCCTTCTTTCCAAGAACGATAAGAATAACCGGTGCACCATAAAATGGATCAGTATTACTTCCCATTATGTCGGCATTTCTCTTAGCGATTTCATCCCTTATTTCCTTGTTTGTCACCTGAATAATAATGGTGTTCTGTGCACCTCTGCCGTTTGCCGCAAAGGTTCCGGCCTCAATTATCCGGTCAAGGATGTCCTGCGGAATCATGTCCGGTTTGAATTTGCGAATGCTTCTTCTGGTTTTCATTTCTTCTAATACTTTGCTCATGATTTGGTCCTCCATGTAATTCAAATGATATTTACAATAAGTCTTTAAGCTTTGCCATCTCATCCTCAGACAACGTAACACCCTTTCCCATCTTCTCATGCTCCGGTGCCCAGTCTCTGATATCATACTTTGGTTCTCCACCATTCCATGAAATTCTGTTGAGTTCCTTTGTCCATCCTTTGGCACTTTCTGAGAGTGTGCCTATGTGTTCTACTATTTCGTATTTAAAATCTGCCATACTATAAATCCTTTCTGTTAGAATTGGAAATATTATATTTGTTAATCATTAGTTGTTAGATGAAATTTCCACTCAGTGAGTGGAATTTTTTATTTCGCAATCTCATATAATAATAAAAAATATACTGCTTCGCATTCTTATATATTACTTTAATGAATCAGATTCGTCTAGTTTAATTTTTGATAAAACTAAACTCTAGAATAATATTGCTTGCTGTCTTGATTTTATATATAGTCACGTAAATTATTCAGTTACTAAAATAATGAACTTTATTGAAAAAAATATTCTATATTACTTAACTCGCGCCATTGCTTCCGGTCCAGCCTGATCTACAACAGTAGAAATTTTTCTATATTACTTAACAATCTGTATTAATGCAATGCGTGATGAATCTACAATAGTAGAAATTTTTCTATATTACTTAACTCAAAACTGACTAGACCGGAACTTGAAATCTACAACAGTAGAAATTCTTCTATATTACTTAACGTGGGGCTTCGGGGCTTCTCTTTCCTAATCTACAACAGTAGAAATTATTCTATATTACTTAACTCCAAATTTGTGTATTTGCACAATTTTTGGAGCAAGCAACTTTATTTTTTATTATTTTATATAACATTTGCACAATATATGTTAAGTAATATAGATTATTATAAAATTAAGGTCCAGGTTTGCATTACGTTATGATGAAAAAATCATTTTCTTCATTTTTGGCATAACCATATCTTAGAACTTCACAGCTTGATGACATTTTGAAAATATATACACTATCTGATTGTGAAAATCGTTTTTCAAATGTGTTCGTCAAATTGTTAATTATATTATCAACAATTCTTTTACTGTTGTCAATCTCAAATACCGGAACCTCTCCCGCCCTATCCTTCATAAAAAATTTATAGTATTTCTGAATATACATCTATCGCCATTAGTATATTTTTTCGTGTTGAATATGTCCCATTGTCTATTTTTTCATGTGCCTTGGTTCCATCAAGCTGAGCTTTTGATTGATACATAATTGTGTCCTCGCTTCCATATAATTTATGGAAATATATGGAAGCCGGACAAAAAATGAAATCATTTAAATTTGAAATAATTATCAAATCATCCATTATAAATACCTTTTATTTTGAATAAAGTCAAACCAGTCCTTATTGGAAATTTTAAGTTTATCTCTTGAAAACTTACCGTCTTCTTTCCAATTCTCTGTAATTTGTTTGATTTCATACAAGCCTTTTAGAGCTATACAATATGCACCATTAGCATCTGCGTCTTTAGGTAACGCATCTCCTGCTTTAGCTGAATCATAAAATATATTATTTTCATTGAGCACCGGAGAAATCAAACGGTCATAATCCCTGTCTTCTAATTCACTTAAACTGTTTCTCATTTGTACAGTCAATTTGAAAATCTCAAATATGTGTTGTACGATTTCATAATCAATAATATCCTGTCTCAGATCATGACCATCTCTCCAATTTATATCTGTCATTTCGAGGGTTTTTTCCATATCTTTTGTTATATCAATTGTATCCGATTCATTTGAGAACCTGCCATTGACAAATCTTCTTTTTATCCTAACTCCGTACGTATATACACTCCAGCTTGACTTTGACATAACAGTATTTTGCGTAATAAAGTTATTATAATCAAATGTAAAACAAAACAGATTTTTATCTGAATCATATCTGATACTGTCAAATTTTTTTTATAAATTCTCTCTTCGCATCAACTGTTAAATCTTTAAATTTGAATATATTTACAAATCCGGTTGTAGGATCTATTTTTGATGTATAGGCAGCAGGTACATAAAATATACAGCCACATTGATGACCCACATTTTTCAGTTTATCTGGAATATATGTAAGCTGGTATCCCTTTAGAAGACCACCGTTTTCAGTTATGGATATATCTTTAAATACCAGATAGTTGAGTTTGTTGATAAGCATTGTCTCAAATTTCTGGTAAACCTGTCGCTCAACCTTGAAACGACCTTTTTTAAATCCGTAGCTTAAATCCTCCATTGCAATTATGGCATTATATTTAATAACCATCTTTGAAATTTCATGAATTACAAGAGATAAATAGCCTTCTTTAATTTCTTTTATTTTGCCAATTTCTTTCCATTCTTTTCGTGCGATTTGTCGCGCCCCCTCCTGCTGCTTGAGCTTAATCTGATAATCATATCCATTAACAATGTTAAACGATTTTTGTTCAACAATATTTCCACAAGTATCAATTACTGAAACATATATCAGGTTTCTTTCACCACGATCAATGCCTATTACATGCAAATCCTTTTCTTTAGCAATATATTGTAATATTCTGTCATTAATAAAGCTTGTCTTATTGGCTTTAAAATTGATTGTAATAGGCATATGAAGAAAATATTTATCATATGTATATCTATAATCTTTTACTATGTTTGTAGCAGCCTCATGATGACCTACTACATTCTTAAGCTTAGCTGCTTCATCCGAAAGTTCTTTATCACTTTTATCATTGAAATATTTATAAAGCTCCTGATATATATTTTCCGGTATGGTTTTCCTGACTATCTGGATATTTCCAAATTGATCTTTTTCCTCTGCTTCATATGTTCTATTTACAAGAATAGAGCCTTTTTTATGAATTATAGGATTCTTTATGCTTGATTTTCTAAAGAAGATTTCCGCCTCACCGTTTAATTTCAGTACAATATCCTTTAAATTCTCTTCACTAAACAAATTCTTCAAATACATAGTATGAAGATTATCATTTCCAGTACTTTTCTTGGAAAAATCTTTGTTATATATTTGGAATAAATATAACTGTCCTTTTTCCTGCAACAAATCAATATCCTTTTCGCTGATATATTTCCAGTCGATTTTATAACCTTGCAATTCGACTTCTCTGTAAAATCCGCTGATATCTTCATATGTGGAGGTGTCAGAAAAATCAAAGCCAAAATTCTTCCATTCAGGATGTATTGCTATACAGTTCTTAAAATAATCAATCAAATCACGACAAAACGTTATATCAAAATCCTTAGAGGATTTAAGATGCTTGTTTTGTTTATAGCCTTCCAATATATAGGCAGACGGCTTATATGTTTCCACTCCGGTTTTTGAAGAGAGGAATACCTTGGGGATCATTTTATTTGGTCCTGGCAGAAGATTATAAATCATCTTCTTATAATCCCCTTTATTTTCTGATGTATTACCTTCAATTATCTTTTTGTCAGGCTTATTTTTTGCATTAAATATTCCTAAATAGTACAAATTATCACGCATGAGAATAATTGCATTATTACTATATTCTTTACTTTTACTCCATCCATCCGCTAGTGTAGGAATACCAAAATTCAATTTAATTTTTTTGGTACTATATGGCTTCTGCGTTACATAATTACGCACAAGATTATACAATGAAATTACCGGATATATTTCGTCATATATCTCTTCTAACTCCGCATAAAAATTATTATCTTTATCTACCAGCTCCTCTGTCATAAAAACCGAACACCAATGAAAAGCATTCATTATTACATCGAGAACATTTTTTAATTCAGATGCTTTCAATTCACTTTCCACCAGATGAATTTCAGGATTATACTTAAGCTCCTGTGCTTCAAAATTATTCAATATATGTGATATTTCATGTATATATGTCTCTGCTTTAATATTATCATCCGGACATAATTTATAATTGCTAACAAGCTCATTGATTTCAGTAATGCTTTTTTGCAGATCATTCTTTACCGATTTTTTTACCTTGTCAGCTTTAGATTTACCATTTCCGGGTAATATATTGTTGTAATGAATTTCTAATGCAGTATTTATTGTTTCCCAATCTCTATATGTCTTTTGTGAAACTGATTCATAGAATTTACTAACAATATAAATCTTATCAAGATTGTAGCCGTTATAGTTGTCTCCAATCTTACGCAATCTTTCAACGATATGTTTTGAACTAATATTGTCCAAAAATCCATTCACTGATTGATAAACCTCTTCATCTGATTCAAATTTATACGGCACCTCATAAGAAGTATCTGCTATGCACAGTATCTGTTTATGAAGCTTTCGCAGCTTATAGAGATTTTTGTTTTCTTTATTTTTCTGGCAATATAAATTCATAAATAAATTTACTTTACCGCATATATCATTATAAAAAGATATACCTTCCTGTGTAATAAATTCCCCATATTTTTCATAAGAATAAATTTCCTCCAGAGACATTTCCTCTAATGAATCCTTCATATCTCCGGATATTTTATTTATATCATCATTTGAAAGATTTTTTACAATTCTCCTATACACCAATGCATTACTAAAAAATATCTCTGCATTATCATTAACTATTCTATGACAAGAAGATGAAGATATATCATCAGCCGAAAAACAATTAGCCCTGTTTTTAAAATAGTCCTTGAATGACGTTGCAAATCTGGAAAATAATTTAATTACCTGTGTTTTTTCTTCCTTTTCTGATGCAGAATAATTATTGTTATGAATAACAAATTCAGGAAGAATATCTGAGATTAATTTTGCACTGAACATATTTTTAAATCTATCATCATCTGCAAATTTTTTATAGATTGCCTTACGTTTTTCAGCCTGTTCTTTTATAAGAGTGTCTTTATTATCTCCATTTTTTAACTGAATTTCCATTTTCTCAAATAAAGAAGTCCAGTCAATATCATCAATTGACGATAAAGTTTCTGAAATGAAACCTCTGTAATAATCATCCATGATATCTTTAAGTATCTGACGATTTTCTCCTCTGAGTTCATCTTCTTTAATTATTCCATTTTTAACAATAAATTGCTGTGTTGTTTCGGTTGGAATGAGAGCATTCCTAAGAGTCTTCTGCAAGGAAGAAATTCCGATAAAATTCTGAAAGTTATTTGTTCCGTTATTCATATTTCTCTCCTTTTTTATAAAGATATGTAATGTGTAACTAGTGTCCTTGTAAAAAAATAACGTTTTTTAACGTTACTTCTTTAATACCTGATATCTTTAATCTACCATAAGTAGAAATTACTTGTAATTCAAATATACTATTTTCCTATGGCGATGTCAAATATTTCGCTTAAAGAAGTAACAATGGGTCTTTGTTTTTTGCTATGTTTGTTTTCTTATCTTCTTACTTCTTGTGTTGGCTCTAGCTTAACACATTACGAGTCCCAAAGTCTGCCCTCGCAACTCGAATTTTTGTTCAAAGGAGGTGCTTTTAATGGCTATCATAAAACAATTCGACAAAAGATCCTTTGCTTAAACAAAAATCGCTCAAACTCACGGTCTGAACGATTTTTCTATTCGGGAATTGGTTTAGTTCCCCATCTTTATATAAGCTCTACTCAAGCTTGAATTTGCCGACTTCCGTTGCCAGCTCCTCTGCGATGCCATTGTTGTCGGATGCCTCGCTTTGGATATCATTGACGTTACCGGTAAGCTGTACGGAAGACTCGGAAACTCCCACAATGCCCTTGGCACTCTCTTCCACGGCAATGTTGACCGCGGAAATGGATTCACGGATGCCATCCATCGTGCTGCGAAGTTCTTCCGCAGTCTGCGCGAACTGCTCCATCATCGCACGCATCGCATTCGCATCGGTCGCATAATTTTCACTCGTTGCAACAAGACCTCCGAAGCCTTCCTCTGTGGAATTGCGGACAAATTCGATCATCTGCTGCGATCCCTCTGCCAGTTCATCCACTGCCTGAATGACCTCTGCATTCACCTGGCGGATTCTTGCTGCGGCATCCGCAGAATTACCTGCCAGCTTTCCAATCTCATCCGCAACCACCGCAAAGCCGCGTCCTGCTTCCCCTGCGCGTGCCGCTTCAATACTTGCATTCAGTGCAAGAAGATTGGTCTGCTCCGTAATCTCGATAATGTTAGAAGTCAGAATCTCGATCTGTTCCACCGATTTGGACTTTGCAATCTTCTCATTTAAAGAAGCCGCCATCTTCTCGGTCTCAATGTTTGCTTTCTTCTGCCCTCCTCTGCTGCATCATTCGCCCCGGAAGCACGGCTCTCCATCTCCTGAGAAGAGACTTTTCCGGCATCCGCATTGCCTGCAATACGCTCTACCGATGAATAGATTTCGTCAATCGCCTCCGTAATCTGATTGAGTGAAGAAGTCGTTTCCTCCATCGCCGCACTCATCTCCTGCATCGTTGCCGACACATCAGTAATGCTTTCATCCGCAGAGCTCAGATGATCCACCATTTTGCGGGAAGTAGACATAAGCCGCATGGATCCGGACGAAATTCCGATCATAATCTTGCGGATATACGCTAACAACTCATTCACATTGCCCGCAATCAGTTCCAGCTCGTCCCCGCTTCTGACATCCAGTTTCTGAGTCAGATCACCCTCATTATGTACCAGATCATAAATCTTCGCATTTACCTGCATCAGTCCCTTTGTAATCCTGCTAACGATAATCGTCAGAATCAGGATTGCCAGAATCAGACAGATGCCTCCAATCTGTAACGTCTGGACAACTGCCTTATGTAATTCTGCTGCAATCGATGACGCATCATAATCGCATCCAAGTATTGCAACAACCTTGCCTGCATTGTCCTCAATAGGCTTGTATACCGTAATCAGATCTCCGTCTTCTGTATGGTCGATGTAATCCTGAATGTATTCCTTTCCACCGAACACCGGCTCCAGTTCCGCGTATGAATCCGCAAATTCATCACCGACTTTTGCCGCATCCTCGTCCGAATCCACACCATAATACACTTTCTTTCCGTCCGTATACAATGTGTATAAAAAAGCAATTCCGCATGCTTTTTGCTTTTTTCTGAGATCTCCTTGCAGATTCTGATAGACCTGCGTACCTTCCGATCCTACCGTCACTTTGTATACCAGATTGGCATCCAGCGAATCCGCAACGATCGTTGCCGCCATGTCTGCTTCCTCAACGCCCATCCTCACCATGCTTTTCTCAAAACGCGTGTAGGAATTGTATCCCATCAAACCACAGACGAGTACAACGATTATGATTGACGGAATCAGGATCTTCGCGCGGATTGTGAGTCTCCTTGTACGAATTTTGCCTTTGTTCATTTCAACGCTTCTCCTTATGTCTACATTGTATGGCACAAGTATAACACATTATCGAACGATGGGCAACGGGCGTGTTCGTCAATTATTATCGAACCAAAAATGAATGGTAACTGTTCGGAGCTTTGTTTTTTTCACAGATTTATAGTATAATACCTACCATGAAATTACAAAAAATTATACAGCAAGGTCCGTCAGGCCCTTGACGACTACAATATGATAACTGAAAATGACAAAATCGCCATCGGTGTCTCAGGCGGAAAGGATTCTCTTACGCTGCTCTATGCGCTTTCCGGCATCAGAAGCTTTTATCCTGTGCCCTTTGAGCTTGTAGCGATAGCGGTTGACCTGGGATATGAGGATTTTGATTTAACACCTGTGAAGGCGCTGTGCGATGAGCTCTCTGTTGAGTTTTATGTGGTGAAAACTGATATTGGAAGAATATCTCTTGAGAAATCTAAGAATCAGGCTAGTCCCTGCTCATGGTGTGCAAAGCTTAGAAAGGGAGCTTTGAATGATTTTGCGCTGTCTGTCGGCTGCAATAAAGTAGCATACGCACACCATATGGATGATATTATAGAGACTATGTTTCTTTCCCTGCTATATGAGGGACAGTTTTATTCATTCGCGCCTGTTACACAGCTGGACGGCAGTGGACTTGCCATCATCCGTCCGCTTATGTACGTCGGTGAATCAGATGTGAAGGGCTTTAAGAATAAATACAATCTGCCGGTGTGCAAGAATCCATGCCCTTACGACGGCCACACACGGCGCGAATATGTAAAGCAGCTTGTCAGACAGCTCAATATGGAAAATCCGGGTGTCAAGAAGAGACTGTTTTCTGCTATTCAAAACAGCAATATCGATGATTGGATGAAATGTACTAAGCCTTCCGATGCTTCATAGAGCGTTTTTCCTCATACATCCTTAAATCAGCCTCACGGATTATCTCATTAATATCCTTTGTGCTGTTATCGTTTTGCACAGCATATCCCATGGCTGCTGTGATAGGCACTATATTATTTCCATCAGTGATACATCCGAGATTATCCATCATTTTTTTACTTTCATTCATGATACGGTCTCGATATCCGGTTTTGTCGAGATAAATACGAATTCATCACCACCGACTCGGTAACACTGTCCGTATTTTCCAAGAGAAGCACTCATCACATCTGCAACGCGTTTTATCATCTCATCACCCTTCTGATGTCCCATCGTATCATTTACCTTTTTCAGATTGTTTACATCATAAATCGCAATCAGCATGTATGTGTTTTCATCATCTTCAAGCTCCTTGACCTTTTCCATATATGAGGTACGATTGAGTAAGTCAGTTAATCCGTCATGATAAGCAAGCCTGCTAAGCAACTCATTTTTGATATTGCGCTGATAAGAGGCAAGGAACTTTTTCATAATCTGGACTATTTCCATGAAAAAGAATATCAATATGCCGAGTCTGATAAAATAGCTTGTTTCTCGTCCAGTGCCTCGCCATAGAATTATGATATCCGTCATAGCCATAAAGCTTAAAACAATACAGCCTATATTGTGATATATATTTTCTTTTGGTGCCTTTACAATGCCCTTTATCGTCGAAACAAGAATAAAGAGCATAGAAATTGCAAATACAACATGTACCAGAAAAAGTGTCTCATGATAATCCATGATTTCGGTTATTTCACCGATAAAGCAGCCTGCAAATGCTATCTCGCCAATTACGCATAGTATCGTGCTTATACGTTTACTATAGATGTCATACATCTGACTTAAAAATATTAAAAACGGTGGAATAGAAAGCCTCAGGGCTGTTTCTGCTATCACATGATATATATGGGCATCTCCAAAAACAAGCTGTAGATATCGTCCGTCTGTTGTAAGATATAAGCCTGATACAAATGCTGTAACACCAAGATTCAAAAACTCAATGCCTACTATCTTTTGCCTTGTAAGAGGAATAAATAGTAAAAGCATTACAACACCCAGTACCATAATAATAAAGCTGATACAGAAAGAATTGAATCTTTTTTGTTGTTGAAATTGTATGATATCAGAAATATCGCCTATGTACATTTCATCAAGCTTTGCACTGTCGTCATCTTTATATGGATTTTCAATTTCAATCTCCAAGAGCTTGCCATCACTTTCTGCAGGGATAAGTACATTTACAAAAAGAGCCCCGGGTGTCTTTCCAAAAAACTGTGAACAGAAATGCTTGTTCCTGTATTGGCATACCCCATCTATGAACACCTTGATATTTGATGTTTTTGCAAAGAAAAACAATGTTTTATTACAATCAGCTGCCGTTATAGTACGATGGATTACTGTAGTGCCGGATAAATGGTCTAGTGAAGCCTCAGACTCCTCGCAATTTAACCACCCTGTTGAAAAATCAGAATATGTATCCGTCGTCTTTGGCTCATGATTACTCATCGGAGCTACTGCACTTATTATCACCATTAAAGCAGCAAAAATCAGGATAAAATATATAACTACAGGAAGCCTGTTTATTATAATATCTTTTTTTAATGATTTTTCCATAAAAATGCCTTTCATACTTATATCTTTTACAGCTTGTCCGAATCCAGTACAATCGTAAATGGCCCGTCATTCTCAAGCTCTATCTTCATATCGGCTCCAAACACCCCTCTTTGTACTCCGGGAACTGCCTTATCACACTCGCTGATGCAGTATTCATAAAGCTCGTTTGCCATATCAGGACTTCCTGCCTCCACAAATGAAGGACGATTGCCTTTCTTACAATTTGCATAAAGCGTAAACTGCGATATGAGCAATAGCTTTCCGTCTACATCATTTATCGAAAGATTTGTCTTGTCATTCTCATCGGCAAAAATTCTCATGTTTATAAGCTTTTTGATCATTTTATCAGCAATCTCTTTAGTGTCTGTCTCTGCTATGCCTATCAAAACGCACAGTCCCTTTTCTATGCTGCCGGTTATATTTCCATCTATAGTGCACTTTGCATGGTTTACACGCTGTATTACAAATCTCATTATTATGTTGTCTCCTCAAATATGTTATTTACATGTTATAAATTGGATATAATTATTTTGTTACAATTTATGTGACATATAGTTTTACTACCATTTTTATCCAACAATTTGCATATTATTTTAAACCATATTTATAAAATAAACAAGTCTGTCTGTGACTTTGTCCACATAGTTTCAGTCAAAATCATATGAACACCGCAATCCCTAAAGTGCATTTATTAGGCAATTTGTATTCATTTATAAGCTTTCGTGTACATTTATGAATTATATTGTCAAGTGACGTATTACTGTGTTAGAATTATAAATATAAAATTTCTACAAACCATTTTTTGAGTAAAGGAGGATATTTATGAACTACAATATTGAGGGAGAGCCATTACCGGTTGTGATCTGCAACCTTGAGGCAAACGAGACTATGATTACCGAAAAAGGTGCCATGTCATGGATGACTCCAAACATGAAGATGGAGACTACATCAAATGGAGGCATCGGCAAAATGTTTGGCCGTGCATTTTCAGGTGAGAGTATGTTCCAAAATCGCTACACATCTATGGGTGGTCCTGGAATGATAGCATTTGCATCATGCTTTCCAGGATGCATCAGACCCTTCCAGATTGCACCGGGACAGGAAATAATTGCCCAGAAATCAGCATTTCTTGCTTCAACCTCCGGAGTTGAGCTGTCCGTATTTTTCCAAAAAAGAATAGGAGCAGGTTTCTTCGGCGGTGAGGGCTTTATCATGCAGCGTCTGTCGGGAAACGGATTGGCATTTTTAGAATTTGACGGCCACATAAAGGAATACGAGCTTGCGCCCGGTCAGCAGCTGGTGATTGATACCGGATACTTAGCCGCTATGACAGGAAGCTGCCAGCTCGAAATTCAGACTGTTCCAGGTATCAAAAATGTGGTATTCGGCGGTGAAGGATTATTCAACACCGTTGTCACCGGACCTGGCCGTGTATGGCTCCAGAGTATGCCGGTTTCTCAGCTTGCAGGTGCAATCAGACCTTTTATTCCAACAGGCAACTAAACCTATAAAACAGGACTGTCGATATTCAGGCAGTCCTGTTTTACACTTTGTACTAAATTCTATGGTTTTATATTTTATCTATGCCATACCATTTGCAGTTTTGTACTTCCATAGCATCTCAGCGTGATTCTGCTCTTCTATCTGTATATCTGCCAATAGCTTTCTGATATCCGAATTTCCAAATACAAATACATCGGAATTGTACTCGCCGGATACCAGCTTTTCTGTTCCTATACAGTCTGTAGCCAGATAACAGTCAGCTTTCTTGTCCTCAGAATTGCCAAGCGAATCGTATGTTGCAGCAGGGTTATAATTCTTTCCCTTAGAATCATTGCAGTCAACTGACGGAACCTTTCCCTTAATCACCTGATCCAAAGAGTCAAAATGCTTTTGTTCATCCCTTGCTATTTCTTCAAAAAGCTCCTTAAGCACCGGATCCTTTGCCTGATTGCTGTATTTGGTATACTTCTCTATGCATGCCTGTTCCTGTGTTTTTAAATCTTCAATAGCGTTTGTTTCTTTTTCTGTTAGAATCATTTGATAGACACCTCCTGTCAGCATTATTATGTACAAAGGTGTAAATTATATTTATGATTGCCACAATTTTAATTAAAAAAGCCTCTAACCGAAATCGCAATTAAAAATAAGATACATAAAATAATTACTCACAGCACATGCTAAACTCATACTTAGGATGAAAAATAACAGTAACTATTCAACATATTCAGGATAGCTGCAAATAAAAATCAAATTAAAACATCAACTAAACAAAAAACAAATAAACAAGCATCAATCAGGAGGACTATTCATGAATAATACAGGGATATATAATGCCAATACACATAATACCGACCAGAATATCTACAACCGGCAAAACTTTAAACAGTATCATACCAATAAATCCAACATCTGCGGCATATCAGATGATAAAACTGACTGCAGCCGCCAAAGTGCCTTCTGCGATAGCACAAACTATGCGGATTTACCACTCGGATGCGTATGCGAAGGAACTGAAGTTAGAAACAGTGCTGACGAAAATGTCAAAATTTACAATATAAAGCACTCTCATCAGCCTATTTAGCCAGCTCCCAAAATGCCACTGCACTGGCAGCAGCCACATTTAGTGAATCCACGCCATGTGACATTGGTATCTTTACAGTGTAGTCACAGGAGTCTATAGTCTGCTCATGAAGACCATCTCCCTCAGTACCAAGCACTATTGCAAGTCTTTCCTCTGCGTGAAGCACAGGGTCATCTATACTCACGGAATCATCAGTCAACGCCATAGCACAGGTCTTAAATCCAAGCTTATGAAGCACATCAATATTATATTTATAAACACTGCTATTTCGGTCGCTGCAATTTTGGTCACTGCTATCACACTTATCATGCAATGAAGCATCTGAAAAAGTGTTGTCACTGCAGGCATTGTACTTGGGAAAATATGCCCATGGCACCTGAAACACAGTTCCCATACTAACCCTGATTGCACGCCTGTACAAAGGATTGCTGCAGGCAGGAGTGAGCAGCACCGCATCCATATGCAGTGCTGCCGCTGACCTGAATATAGCTCCGACATTGGTTGGATTTACCACATCCTCAAGCACCGCAACTCTTCTTGCGTCCCTGCACACCTCTTCGATGGACCTTGGCTTCGGCCTGTACATAGCACAGAGTGTGCCTCTGGTCAAAGCAAAGCCAGTCAGCTTTGTGAGCAAATCAAATGACGCAGTATATACAGGTATATTCTGACATCTTTCGATAATGCCTCTTGCCTCGCCATTTACATGCTTTGTCTCCATCAGAAGAGAAACCGGTTCACATCCCGCATCAAGTGCCCTCTCTATTACCTTTGGACTTTCAGCTATAAACATTCCCTCTTTTGGATTAGCTCTGTTTAAAAGCTGATTCTCCGTCAATCTGGCATACACATCCAGATTGGGGTCCATAAAATCTGTAATTGTGATTATATTATCAGACATATAATCAATCCTCCCTCAGATGTACTACCCTGGCTGCCGCACGACGCCTGCTGTCCTCCTGGGCTGCATAATGCTTACGTGTGGTATTTACATCCTTGTGCCCTAGAACATCAGCCACAAGATAGATATCACCTGTTTCCTGATAAAGTGTGGTGCCATATGTACTACGAAGCTTATGAGGAGTAATATTCTTAACGGTTGTTACGAGTCTCGAATACTTTTTTACCAGATTCTCAACAGAGCGTACAGATATACGCTTCCTCTGTAAAGAGAGAAAAAGCGCATTAGCATGCCCCTCGGCAGGTGTAATTATGCTTCTCTCCTCCCAGTACGAAAGAAGTGCATCACGTACCTCATCACCAAAATAAACAATCACATCAGCACCACCCTTTCGGTGCACCTTGATTCCGTTGTTTTTGAAATCTACATCATCCATATCAAGCCCCACGCACTCAGATACACGAATACCTGTTCCAAGAAGCAGTGTCATAAGTGCAAGGTCACGAACCTTTGTTTTCTCATGGAAACGCTGCTGGTTCTTGGACAGACTGTCTCCTGACTCAACCTCATCGAGAAGCTGTGCGACCTCATCAGTATCAAGACGGATGATATTCTTCTCATGTATTTTGGGAAGGGTTACCTTGCTCGCAGGATTGGTATCTATAAACTCTTTCCTGAAATAAAAATTATAAAAAGTGCGCAGTGATGCAAGCTTTCGCTTAATGCCTCTCTCGTCATTGGTGTGTACAACGCCATCCTTCTCATAATACTTTAGATAAAACAGATATTCCTCAATATCTGAAGGACTGATCTGATCTAACAGAGATATAGGGTAGTCCCTTATATCATATTTCTTAAGCGATGGATTGGCACTCTTCATGTACTCGAAAAAGGTCTGTAGATCATATGCATACGCTATCTTGGTTCTTGAGGACTTATCCGCATCTATTCCGATAAAAAAATCCATACAGAACTTCGGAAGCTTCTGTATCATATCTCTGAGCTTTAATTCATTTTTTATATTTACATCTTCGTAATAAGCTTTGTCTTTCATAATAATACTATATAATAATCAAAGTTGACTCTAACCAAGTATTTCTTTGATTTTCTCCTCTATACGCTCCTTGACCAGTGCAGCTATATCCTTCGTCTTCATGTCCTTGTACTCATCATACTCAATAGGCTTTAAATAGTGAACCTGCGTTGTAACAGGGCCGAAATGAAAGCCGTTGAACACCTTATATGAATCTATAAGAGCTATCGGAATAATAGGAACATGTGATTTCAATGCAATCTTAAAGCTACCTGCTTTAAAATCCTGCACTTTATTCTTATTATTGAACTTATAGCCACCCTCAGGAAACAAGACATATCTCTTGCCGTTTTTCACATCCTTAGCTACCTCATTGATTATAGTAAGCCCCTGCCTTGGATTATCTTTCTCTAAACGCTTTGCCTGAACCAGATCCACAAATTCCCTGACAAGCATTGTATGCGACTTCTGCTTATCCATAACAAACGACAGTACCTTGTCATGTGTAGTAATAATCCCCAGTAAATCATACTTTCCCTGATGGTTGGGATACATGATATAGCCACCGGTTTCAGGAAGATTCTCAAGACCATATGCTTCTGTTGTAATTTTTCCCGATTTATTCATTAAATCTATACAGTGCCGCATCATATCATATCTCTCCGCTTCTGAATATTTCTGCGGATGATCAGCCATGTATCTCATTTTGGGAACAATATACGGCGCTCTATGAAAATTTGCAAATATAACAAAAAATAGTTTTAACATAAATATCCAATCTCCTGTTTCAAAAACGGATAAGCCATAGATACTATAACCCAAATCCGCTGCAATTAACCTATATTATATAAGAAACAGGAAATTTTAGCAAGAAAACGTTACTTTATATCCTGAGAATAATATGAAACAACTATATAATCGCCACTGCGGACATTGCCATCTGTAAGACTATTGAGCCTGCAAATTTCATCTACATAAGCTCTTTTGCTCACCTGACTGTCGGCAATATATCTATCGGCAATGCTCCAGACAGTGTCGCCCTCCTCAACCCTGACGCTGGTATAATATTTGTTATAAGGCCTGCTGTCACCGGAACTGGCAAAAATATGAATAGTACCGCACAATATAATGACAGCTGCTATAAATGCAACAGCAGTCCATCCAAACATTTTTCTTCTACCTGATAAAGTATTTCCTCTCATAAAACCACCTCTTGTATTTCCGAACATGTGTTTGTTGTTATTGTGGTTACATAATACATCTCGAACAATCGTTTGTCAATAGAAAAAACGAACAAAATTTCGGAATATATGTTTGCGTTTGCTTTGGTTTTATGATATACTTTTTTTGAGATATAATTTTTTTTTTACAATCATTCATGGGGTGCAAAATTCCTTTTGCCCCATATCATTATATTATTTTAATATTCAGACGGAGGATTCAACTATGGCATTAGAAAAGATTTCAGACAAGCAGAAAGAGATACTGGAGTTTATCAAGAGTGAGATTTTAAACAGGGGCTATCCGCCATCAGTGCGTGATATCTGCGAAGGTGTACATTTAAAGTCCACATCCAGCGTCCATGCTCATCTCGAGACACTGGAGCGAAAGGGCTACATAAGAAGAGATCCTGCCAAAAACAGGGCTATAGAAATTATAGATGACAGCTTTGGTTTACAGCGCCGCGAGATGGTTAATGTCCCTCTGGTCGGTCGTGTAGCTGCAGGTGAGCCGATACTCGCAGTGGAAAATATCGAAACCTATTTTCCCGTTCCTGCTGAATATATGCCAAATAAGCAGTCATTTATGCTTAAAGTCAAGGGCGAGAGCATGATTAATGCCGGTATCTTCGACGGTGATAATATCCTCGTCGAGCAGCAGAGTGATGCTTCAAACGGAGATATGGTTGTAGCACTTATAGATGATTCTGCCACTGTAAAGACTTTCTACAAAGAGAATGGTCACATACGTCTTCAGCCGGAGAACGACACAATGGATCCAATCATAGTTCCGGACTGTGAAATACTCGGCAAAGTGTTTGGAGTATTTCGTTTCTTCTAATATTTATTGCAAAATATCGCACCCATATGCTAAGCTAAACAGCTCGGCATATGGGTGCGATATTTTAAATTACCGGTTTCGATTTATAATTCCTTAATCATAGAATAAATACTACAGTGAATGTACATCCACCACTTTTCCATCTCTCCATATTCTGTCGAGATCATAGAACTGTCTGTCTTCTTTAGAGAACAGATGCACGATAATATCCTGATAGTCCATGAGAATCCATGTAGAGTTGCCTGTTCCCTCTACCTGCTTCTGATGAACTCCGTTTGTATACATAGCCTCATCCACGGCATCCTCCATGGCTGTGAGCTGATTTGCATTATTTCCGTTTGCAATGATAAAGTAGTCTGCTATAGAAGAAACCTCTCCTATGTCGAGAACTGTGATATCCTCTGCCTTTTTGTCTTCAAGTGCTTCCACTATCTTTTTAACTAAATCAATTGTCTGCATAGCAGTTATTCCTCCCTGTTGTCTCTGTATTTAGCATAATAATTGTAAGTAATCTGGGTAGCCGGATCTATTGCCCCACTCTTTGTGTTAAGGAAATTGATTGTATCATACAATATCTCTGCGACAGTCCTGTTGAGATCACAAAAAGCAAGCTTTCTTATCTCTTCAAGCCTCGGTGCTTCACATCTGTTTGGCTCAATATAATCTGCCACAAAGAGTATTTTGTCAAGGAGCCCCATATCTGCTTCTCCTGTAGTATGCACTCTTATGGCATGCAGTATCTGCGCATCCTTAATGCCATACTCTTCCTCAGCCAGCACCATGCCTGCCTTTGCATGTAACAGCCCCGGGTTTGATATCTCTACCTCTGTTATGTCTATATTTTTCTTTACACAGAGTCCGATTTTCTTTTCAGTCGAAAGACACTTGGCACAGTCATGAAGCAGGCCTGCAAGCATTGCCTTTTCTATGGAATAGCCGTTTGCCATGCAAGACAGCCGGCAGTATACATCACTCCGAGTGTATGCTGATACCTTTGTTTATCAAGGCTCTTCTTTAGCTTTTTCTTTATTTCTTTTACTTCCATACTCTATCACCTGTATAAATTATTAGCCTGTATATATGACATAACTGCAGCATCCAGAAACATTTCCGCTCCTTTAGGACTCCTATACCGTCTGCCTGCGACTTGGCACGCAGCAGTTTTCTGACCTGGGTAGACGACACATCCATCCTGTCACACTTTAAAAGTCTTATATCTGCAGGAAACAGATTTTTGATATTAGCAATCTTTTCCTCCATCTGCAGCTTTGGAAAATTTTCCCTCACCATAACAAGGATTATTGCTGTTTGGGCTATTATCTCAGGCTTCATCCATGACTCAAAATAGTCCAGAGAATCTCCACCCATGATGAAATACAGTTCATCCTCCGGATAAAGCGCCTTTAGCTTTTGGAGTGTAACATACGTATAGCTGGTGGACTCATCCTTTATCTCAATATCAGACACCTCAATACCGGGCACTGCTTCTGATGCCAGCTTACACATATTGTACCGGTGGCTAAATGCTGTCATTGCATTCTCAGTCTTGTTCGGCGAGTGACCTGACGGAACAAGCAGATCCTGTCAAGAGAATACTCTTCCATCGCCTTTTGTGCCATGTATATATGACCTTTGTGTATCGGGTCAAATGCCCCACCAAAAATCCCTGTTTTCATGGCTTATTCCGGAAGCTTAATCTTTGGATTTTTCTTCGCAGGACGATAAAAAATCATTTTTTTGCCTATTACCTTAACCACTGCAGAGTGTGTTCTCTCACCGATTACACTTGCAATCTCTCTTGGATCATCTATGCAGTTTTTAAGAACTGCGACCTTGATCAGCTCCCTCTTTTCAAGTGCTGCATCAAGAGCCTCGATGATTTCCGGAGTAAGCGATGCCTTTCCAATATTGAAAATAGGGTTAATTGTGCTTGCAAGGCTGCTTAAATATGCACGCTGTTTACTTGATAAATTCATATATACTCTTTCTCCTTACTTGTAATAATCAAACTCGAAATCATACATGCGGACAGTATCTCCATCCTCGATGCCCATATTTTCAAGCTCCTTGATGATACCCTGCTCACGCAAAAATCTCTGGAAGAAGGCAAAGCCCTTCTCCGAGTCCATATTTGTATATCCGAGCATTTTCTCAATCTTTGGACCTGATATCTCATATGCACCATCGGCTGCCACCTCAACCGCGTACGGCTCATCCTTAAAGAATGAAAGTGCAGGATCAATCTCCGGCTCATATACAGTAACCTCTTTAGGACAATTTGCAAGCAGGTTCTTCACCTCGTACAAAAGCTCCTTGAGGCCCTTACCGCTTACTGCGGATATTGGGAATACCTTTATGCCCTGTGGCTCGAATTCGGCTCTTAAGGCCGAAATTACCTCATTTTCGTCTCCTGCTATGGCATCTATTTTGTTGGCTGCAATGACCTGTGGCTTTTTGAGAAGCTGTGGATTGTATGCTTCAAGCTCCTTGTTTATCGCCTTGATGTCAGCAACAGGGTCACGGCCTTCAGTACCGGCCGCATCAACCATGTGTATCATGACCTTGGTACGCTCTATATGACGCAAAAACTCATGACCGAGTCCTATGCCCTCTGATGCTCCCTCGATAAGTCCCGGGATATCAGCGATTACGAAACCAAAGCCCTCATCCATATCAACCACACCAAGATTCGGCTGTAATGTGGTGAATGATAGTTGGCAATCTTTGGCTGTGCATTGGTAACTCGTGACAGAAGTGTTGATTTTCCTACGTTTGGAAAGCCTACAAGCCCTACATCCGCTATCACCTTTAGCTCAAGCTGTACCTCAATTTCTATTGCATCCTGTCCCGGCTGAGCATATTTAGGAGCCTGCATAGTGGATGTGGCATAGTGCTGGTTGCCCTGACCGCCTTTTCCTCCGCGCAGTATCACCTGCCTTGTATTGTCACCGGACATATCTGCTATGACCTTTCCGCTTGCTGCATCCTTTATGAGTGTACCCTCCGGCACCTTAAGTATAAGATCCTCACCATTCTTTCCGTGGCAGTTCTTTTTGCCGCCCTCCTGTCCGGGCTCTGCTGCAAACTTTCTTCTGTGACGATAATCTGTCAGGGTGTTGATTCCCTTATCCACGAGAAATATAACGTCTCCGCCCTTTCCTCCGTCACCGCCGTCCGGACCACCGTTCGGCACGTATTTTTCACGGCGGAATGATACATGACCATCTCCGCCTTTTCCTGATTTTATGATAATTTTTGCACGATCTGCAAACATAATTTTCCACCTCATGCTGAATGTCTGCATAAAACACTCAGTATACTTTATGACAAATCATTACTATGCTATATCTGTTATACTATATCTGTATAAGACACAGTAATAATAAATAAATCAATATTCCTGCTAATTTACAACATAAAAACCCCGGCTAATAAAAGTCGGGGTTTAAATCTTATTCGTTCACTACTGGATATACGGAAGCCTGTTTCTTATCTCTTCCAACTCTCTCAAATCTTAATACGCCATCAACCTTAGCATATAATGTATCATCTCCACCGATACCAACGTTTGTACCAGGGTGAATCTTTGTACCACGCTGTCTGTAAAGAATATTACCAGCTTTTACGAATTGTCCGTCTGCTCTCTTAGCGCCTAATCTCTTAGACTCAGAGTCACGTCCGTTCTTTGTAGAACCAACTCCCTTTTTATGAGCAAAAAAACTGAAGGTTCATATTCAACATGTCTTACACCTCCTTGAAGTCTAGAATGATGTACTCATTCCCATAGTCTCTTTGTATTCCTTTTAGTCCCAGAATCATGGAATCCATAAGCAGTGCAACATCACCTGTCGCCGGCTTGTCAAGTCTGTAGTCAATCATACCTGTCTCTTCGTCTGTATCAAGGCTGTACTCAGCATGACACAGCTCTTCAGCGGAATTGATGAAGTTAATCACCAGCGCTGAAACCCCGGCACAGATTATATCATAACCGGAATCCGCAAAACCTGCATGTCCCTTTGACTTAAAGCCTATCTTATGTCCTTTTGAATTCTGATAAACGGTTATAGCTATCATTATCCGTTAATTTTTTCAATCTTAACCTGTGTGAAAGCCTGTCTGTGTCCGTTCTTTTTGTGATATCCGGTTTTTCTCTTGTACTTGTAAACGATAACCTTTTTAGCTCTGCCTTCTTTAACTACAGAAGCCTCAACTGTTGCACCTGCAACTGTTGGATCTCCAACCTTGAGATCATCTCCGCCTACAACTAAAACCTGATCAAAAGTAACCTTCTCACCAGCTTCAACGCCAAGCTTTTCAATGGTAATGATATCGCCTTCAGATACTTTGTACTGCTTACCACCTGTTGCTATAATTGCGTACATATGGCACCTCCTATTTATCATTACTCGCCAGTTACGGTGTTGCGAAAGTCGCAAACTTATACCTCACTGTGCGGCATACTCCAGTATATTAGCATAGAGCTATCTATTCGTCAAGTGTTTTTTCTAAAATTTGTTTAAGAGATTTGTGGACTTTTTTTCTGGTCAGCTCCACCAGTCCAAGCTTCGTGATATCCACAAAGGTACAGACTGTATTATCGTCCTTTATATACCGTTTGAGCGCTTCAATAAGCGTATCCTTTGATGCCTCAGACTTCATATTGATAAAATCAATTATTATCATGCCGGAGATATTTCTGAGCCTAAGCTGCCTGGCTATCTCCTTTGCGGCCTCCATATTGGTCTTTAATATGCTATTGCTCCCCGACGATATATTCTTTGCACTGTTTACATCTATAAAGGTAAGTGTCTCAAGCTGTTCTATTATGATGTTGCCACCACAGTCCAGCCATACCCTGCGCGAGGTCAGATTATCAATCAGCTCTTATGCCATAGAGCGTTGACAGGCTGATAGCTGAATCGTCATATCTCATTATCTTTTCAGGAGCATGGTCATATATGCCGTACTCTGTAAGAAGACTGTCATATATGTCATCGCAGTCAGTCTTTATCCACTCCACCGTGGCAAAATCAATTGTCTTCATTAAAAGCAGATAATCGCTCATCCCATGATATACGCATGAATAGAGTGCCTGATGCGGTGCCTTTTTTATTATCTGATTGTATTTCTGTGCTACAGAATACGCATCTTGCGAAACAGCTTTATCCTCCACATTTTTGGCATTGGTTCTGACTATGATGCCATAGCCCTCTTTTTCGTGGTCTGCACAACTTAAAAGCACAGCCTTACGTAAAAGAGCCGCCCTTTCCTTATCCAGCTTCGATGAAACACCTATCTGTGTATCAAAATTGGTGAGAATAACATTGCTTCCGAATATAGAAAGCTTTGTTGTGACCACAGGATCCTTTGTCTTTAACGCATCCTTTATGACCTGCACAAGTATCTCATCGCCCTCACACAATCCTTCTTTTTTTGATTTTTTGTTTGTGTATACAGGATTTTTTGCATCATTTAGCGAAAGATAACAGCTTTTATTCTGCGCAATGGTCACAAATGCCGCATTTATGCCCGGCAGTATCTTGTTCACCCTTGCCGCGTATATATTGTTTATTATCGTATCCTTCTCGGGAAGAAGCTGGAAATCCTTATAATTTCCGCTTTCATCCATCAGTGCATACACTGTATATGTCTTATTATTTTTTACTGTTTTAGTCAGAATAATTCTGTTCATTATGAGATTTCTTCTCCCATGTCAAGCAGACAAATGAGTGTTCCATCGTCTTTTCTTGCATACACTTCCTGCCTGTGGATTTGTATGGCAAGCGGATTGTAATCAAGGCCACACTTTTCGTATATGGCCTGAAGCACAAACTCAGGCTTTATATTGTCAATGCTTCCTGTTGATACCTGCATGAAAAACTCAGGCTTTTTGTTATTTTCCATGACTGTAAGCTTGTATACAAGAGGCTTTATATCTACCTCTCTCTCACTCTTTTTAGTCTTTTTCATCACAACAAAGGATGGCTCGTCAAAAAAGTGCTTATCTATCGCTTCCTTCCACTCCTCTATGGTGTATGGGCTCTCATAGCCATCCTTGAAGCTAAGCACATAATCTGCAGCCGCAACAAGCGACATAGCCTTCTTTGCATCATCCGGCAGAAGCACATACCCTGTCACCTCTACTCCGTCCACCATCTGGGCATTTAAAGCTTGTATGCTTTTTTCTGTAGATTCTGTTGTATTTACATCTATGTCAAAGTACTCACCATCACTTGTGATGCCCACACCAAGCGGAGCCGCAAACGACATAATCTGGTGAGCAGAATACCCCTCTGAATAGCGGATATCAATATCTGCCTTCTGACCGCCTTCTGGAAGTATCTCATCATATCGAGATGTCCTATAAACTTCATGCAGCCCCATTTTTTAAACTTCACTCTAATTTTCATAGCAGACACCTCCTCCATAGCTCTTTGCACCGCAGGCAGAGCACCTCATGCGGCAGTTAGGAGTGACTGTCTCCTTATGGGCTGTCTCCCACTCTCTTATCATAAACTGCTTTGTCACACCTATATCGATAAAATCCCATGGGAATACTTCATCTAAAGGCCTTTCTCTCATCGTGTAGAAATCCGGATCCAGTCCGCATTCCTTTATCGAATCAATCCATCTGTCATAGTCAAAATACTCTGTCCAGGCATCATAATATCCGCCCTTTTCGTATACCTTTACTATCGCATCGCAAAGCCTTCTGTCGCCTCTTGCAAGTATGCCCTCTATCACAGTGACATAGGCCTCATGCCAGTTGTATCTGATGCTCTTTCTGTTGAGCTGCTCCTTTACATGGTCATTTACTATTTTGGCTCTGCCAGATACTCAGAAGGCTCATACATTCTCGCCCACTGGAATGGTGTAAAAGGCTTTGGCACGAAAAATGATGTACTTATCGTAATCTGGCATTTTCCGGCTCTCTTTTCCTTTGGAACGGTATCATAGTACAATGCCGCCACATCGTTTGCAAGCTCAGGAATGCCCCTCATATCTTCCTCTGTCTCTGTAGGCAGACCGAGCATGAAATAAAACTTCACCTTGTTCCAGCCGCCCTCAAATGCCTGTTTTGAGCCGTTCATGATATCATCCACGGTAAGTCCCTTGTTAATGACATTTCTAAGGCGCTGTGTACCGGCCTCAGGCGCAAAGGTCAGACTGCTTTTTTTGACATCCTGCACCTTCTGCATGATATCGAGCGAAAACGCATCAATCTGAGTGAAGGCAGGGAGATATTTATCTTCTTTTCCTTACAGATATCAAGCAAAAACGTGATAAGCTCATCAAGCTCCTTGTAATCGGATGAGCTTAAGGAGCTTAAAGAAATCTCCTCGTGTCCGGTATTTTTAATAAGTGCCGCTGCAACGTCCTTTAGATGGTCAACCTTTTTCTCACGGTTTGGGCGGTAAATCATACCGGCCTGACAGAAACGGCAGCCTCTTATACAGCCACGCTGTATTTCAAGCACCATTCTATCCTGCGTAGCCTTGATAAAAGGCACAACCGGTGCCTCCGGGTAAGTTGAGTTAGTCAAATCTACCTGCACCTGTTTTTTTATCTTTACAGGAATATCATCATACTTAGGCTTCATACAGCAAATTGTTCCATCCTCATTGTACTCCACCTCATACAAAGCAGGTACATAAAGACCCTCAATCTTTGCAGCCTCATGTAAAAACTCTTCCCTTGAAAGACCATCAGCCTTTGCCTTCTTATAAAGCTCAAAGAGATTGCCATACTGTGTCTCTCCCTCTCCGATATAAAATATATCAAAGAAGTCTGCAATCGGCTCCGGATTGTAGGTACAAGGACCGCCTGCAATCACAATAGGACAGCCATCCTCTCTGTCCCTTGAACGAAGCGGAATCTGTGCGAGGTCAAGTATCTGCAAAATATTTGTGTAGCACATCTCGTACTGCAGAGTCATGGCTACAAAATCAAAGTCCTTTATAGGCTCCTGCGACTCAAGTCCGAAAAGCGGTATATTCTCCTGCTTCATGATTTCATGCAGATCAGGCCACGGAGAATAACTCTCTCGCACCACACGTCATCCATGCGGTTGAACATATCATATAATATCTGGATTCCCAGATGTGACATACCAATCTCATAAACATCAGGAAAACACATCGCAAAACGTATATTTACCTGCGATGTGTCTTTCATTACTGAGTTGAACTCATTCCCGATATATCTAGCCGGTTTGTCTACCTTCATAAGTATCTCATCACTTAAAGCTAGTTTTCTCATATAATTTCCTCTAAATAATTATTGTGTTTTAAGGCTATCGCTGTGCCAGCTCCCCTGCTATCTCTGCCCATGTGATATTTTTCTGAGCCATAAGAATCATGCAGTGGTACATAAAGTCCGATATCTCAAACTTCAAATCATCACTGTCCGGATTTTTGGCTGCCAGAATAATCTCGGTGCACTCGTGTCCGAGCTTTTTTAATATCTCATCTATGCCCTTTTCCATGACGGCATTGGTGTACGAGTCCTCCTTTGGATTCTTCATACGGTCAACTATCACCGCATAGACTGATTCAAGCACTGTAAGTGGATTCTTCTCCACATACTCCTTTTTCACGATATTATTGAAAAAGCAGGTCCTGTTACCTGTGTGGCATGCAGCTCCCACCTGCGAAACCTTCGCAAGGATAGTATCATAATCACAGTCCGCTGTCAAAGACTTTACGTACTGTAAATGTCCTGATGTAAGTCCTTTGGTCCAAAGCTCATTGCGGCTTCTGCTCCAGTAGGTCATACGTCCGCTGTTTATCGTGACATTGAAGGCCTCCTCATTCATATAGGCAAGCATGAGCACCTGCTCATTGCGGTAATCCTGCACTATGACAGGCACCATGCCGTCAGAATTAAGCTTTAAATCAGACCATTTTAAGTCGGGAGTAAAATTGTCAACAAGTATTCCTCCGTCAGAAAGCTTTGTCTTTAACGCCATGATATCATTTTCAGGATCATTGATAAACTCTCCGGCAATTCCTCTTAGTGTTTCACGCTTCATGACATCAATTATTTTATCCATGTCAAACTGCGGCATATAGACCACATACGGTGTGGATGTGAGATTCTCAAGCGCATCTATTATATCTATATTCAAGACCAAAAGCTCATGAAAGGTATCCTCTATCTCCTCCTGATGCTTGAAAATATAGTCTACATTGCTGATTGACAAAAGAATTTTATCCTTGCCAAACTTCTCGCTTGCCACATTTGCAAGCTCAAGGCTTGAATCCTTTGTGGCATTGAAGATGACCTGTAAACATCCTGCATACAGCAGCTTTTTCACGTCCTCTATGCGGTTGATATTGCCTCCTGCGCACACCTTTATGTCGATATTTCTGTTGATATTTTCTATCGTATGTATGTTTTTCTCATGCTCATCATCATCAGTTGAAAGATCAAAAATAATAATCTTGTCTATGCCACTGTCATTGTAGAGCTGACACAGATTGTAGACGTCGCCCATAACTGTCATATCTGACGCTGATTTCACGGCCTGGCCGTTCTTTAAATACAGTGTAGCAACGATGTTCTTAAAACCAGTCAAATTACAAACTTCCTTTCGTGGACATCACGTCCTTTATTCTGCTATCATAGGTGCAGGCATCGTCAAGCGCCTTGGCAAATGCCTTAAACATAGCTTCTATCATATGATGATTATTTCCCGGTGTCAAAACCTTTATATGCAGGTTCATCGCAGCAGAGTAAGAAACGGCATAGAAAAACTCTCTCACCATCTCTGTATCCATATCTCCGACTCTCTCACAGGTAAACTCACCGTCAAACTGCAGGTACGGTCTGCCTGATAAATCAATGGCACATAGTACAAGCACCTCATCCATCGGTAAAATAAAGCTTCCAAATCTCTTTATGCCCTTTTTGTCTCCGACAGCCTGTGCTATGGCATTGCCAAGCACTATGCCGCAGTCCTCTATAGTATGATGACAGTCCACATTTAAGTCACCGTCGCATGTCATATCTAGGTCAAAAAAACCATGCTTTGAAAAGCCCTCCAGCATATGGTTAAAGAAGCCTATGCCTGTGTCTATATTTGATTTTCCGGTTCCGTCTATATTTAAACCGACCGAAATATCAGTCTCTTTTGTTTTTCTGCTAAGCTTAGCGCATCTATCTGCCATTTCTTACTCCTTTGACTAATCCTCAAATCTAACCTTGATTGAATTTGCATGTGCTGTAAGCTTCTCACACTCTGCAAACTGCTCAATATCTGTATGTATTCTCTCAAGTGCTTCTCTTGAATATGAGATGATGCTTGACTTTTTGATAAAGTCATCTACAGATAAGGCTGAGAAGAATTTTGCTGTTCCGTTTGTAGGCAGAACATGGTTTGGTCCTGCAAATAGTCTCCCAAAGGCTCTGATGAGTACTCTCCGATAAAGATTGCTCCTGCATTTTTGATTTTTGTCATGACTGAGAAAGGATCTCTTGTGACAATCTCCATATGCTCTGAAGCGATATCGTTTACTGCATCAATTGCCTCATCCATATCCTCTGCAACAAGTATATATCCGTAGTTTCAAGAGATTTCTCGATGATTTCTTTTCTTGAGAGGACCTCAACAAACTTATCAACTTCCTCTGATACTTTCTTTGCAAGCTCCTCACTTGTTGTGATCAAGATAGCTGATGCCATCTCATCATGCTCGGCCTGTGAGAGTAAATCTGCTGCCACATAGCGTGGATTTGCAGTCTCATCTGCAAGCACCAGAATCTCGCTAGGACCTGCGATTGAATCAATGCTGACATATCCAAACACAGCCTTTTTGGCAAGGGCAACAAAGATATTTCCCGGTCCAACAATTTTGTCTACCTTTGGCACACTCTCTGTACCAAATGCCATTGCAGCGATAGCCTGTGCACCGCCTACCTTGTAGATTTCATCTACTCCGGCCTCGTTTGCGGCTACAAGTGTGGAAGGATATACCTTGCCGTCAGCTGAACATGGTGTACACATAACTATCTTTTCAACGCCTGCTACCTTTGCAGGAAGCACGTTCATCAGCACAGATGAAGGATAAACAGCCTTGCCTCCCGGCACATATACTCCTGCCTTTGCTATAGGTGTGACCTTCTGTCCTAAAATGATGCCGTCCTCTGTTGTAAACCATGAGTTCTGCAGCTGCTTCTCGTGATATTTTCTGATATTTACAAGAGCCTTTTTTATAACGGCAAGAAGCTTCTCATCAACCAGCTCATATGCTTCCTTTATTTCTTCCTCTGTGACACGGATATTTGATGCATCCACATCCGCTTTATCAAATTTCTTTGTGTATTCAAAAACAGCCTTGTCACGGTTTTCCTTTACATTGTTTATAATCTCATTTACCGTGCTCTCATACTCTGTATAGTTGTTAGGGCTTCTCTTAAGCAGGCTCTCCAATATGTTCTTCTGTGAATCCTTTGTAAGTTTTAAAGTTCTCATTACAGCCTCCGTCTAAAATCATGTATTGATATAAATTATACGCTATTTGATAACAGTCTTCAAATCACTTATGAGCTTTGTGATACGCTCATTGTCCATCTTCATGCTGACCTGGTTTACCACAACCCTCGCAGACAGCGGACAGACCTCCTCAAGCACGGTAAGTCCGTTCTCCTTAAGTGTAGTTCCGGTCTCTACTATATCACAAATCACCTCTGAAAGTCCAACAATCGGAGCAAGCTCTATTGAGCCGTTTAGCTTTATAATCTCTACCGTCTGATGCTTTTTATTGTAGAAATAATCCTTTGCGATATGAGGATACTTGGTGGCAACTCTTATCTGCTCATGATGCTGCAAAAGCTCTCTTGCGCTCTCCGGTCCGCATATGCACATGCGGCATTTTCCAAAGCCTAAATCAAGCACCTCGTATATATTTCTGCCCTCCTCGAGGATGGTGTCCTTTCCTACCACACCGATATCGGCAGCGCCATACTCCACGTAAGTAGGCACATCAGTCCCTTTGCCAGGAAAAATCTAAGCTTAAGCTCCTCATTTACGAAAATCAGCTTTCTGGTATCCGTATCCTTCATCTCCTCACAGGTGATGCCTATCTGCTCAAAAAGCTGCAGGGTCTTCTTTGCAAGTCTGCCCTTTCCCAGGGCAAAAGTTAAATATCTGTCATCACTCATCTTTTATTCCTCTATAAACTCAACTCTGTTTATACGGTTGTCTACCGCATATGAAGCATAGTCCTCTTTCGTTTTATTTTTGTCCTTAAGCACCATCTGTGTATTTACTCCATCTCTTCGAAGCTCCATAGAGCGCTTGATTGCCGCATGGTATGCAGCCTCCTCAAATACTATAAGTGAGGAATTTTCAATGACAGGCACATCAATATCCTGACGGCTTAATGCTGCCATGAGCTGATCCACAACAATTGCAAAGCCGATTGCAGCAGCGTCCTTTCCAAAATGTGAAAGCAGCTTGTCATAACGGCCTCCCTTTACAATAGGCTCTCCTGTACCATATGTGTAGCCCTGGAAAATAATACCTGTGTAATATGTGTAGTCACTGATAAGTCCAAGCTCATACGAAATATATTTCTCGATGCCGTATGCCTTTAAATATTCTCTAAGCTTAAGCAGAGTATCAATAGATGATAATATCTCATCATATCCCTTCGCAAGCTTTAAAGCCTCCATAAGCTGCTCATCCTGTAAATCGAAATTGTCTAATAGTCCAAACAGCTTCCTTAGCTTGTCGTTCATCGAAAGACTGTCAACAAACTCCTCCACACCGAAGAAATTCTTATTTGCTATGAGCTCTCTTAGGTTTTCCTCCTGCTCGCCTGACAGCCCTGCTGCCTTTGTGAGACCGTAAAAGAACTGCGAATGTCCGACTGAAATCTGGAAATTCTTAAGTCCGCTCTCAAGCATCGACTCAACTGTCATCGAAAGTATCTCGCATCTGCAGAGATAGAGCCGTCACCTATCAGCTCTGCACGCACTGTGTGCTTTCCTTGAGCCTGCCCTGATAATCCGATGAATTGATAAAAGTATTGCCAAGATAACACAGCTTGACAGGCATATCATCCTCTATATAGTACTTAGCCGCACTTCTTGCAATAGAAGGTGTGAAATCAGACGAAGGACAAGCGTATTGCCCTCCTTGTCAAAAAACTTGTATAAATCCTTTGAAGGGGTTGTTCCGACATCGCTTCCAAAAATATTAAAAAACTCAAACGTAGGTGTCATGATATCATGATATCCGTATTTTAAAAGTGTACGGTGCAGCTTATCCTGCAAATACAGCTTTTTTTTTGCATTCTCCGTTATATATGTCTCTTACTCCGTCCGGAGTGTGTAATAATTGATTTTCCATAATCTGTAAAATCTCGCTTTCATATAGTAAAGTGTTATCGTGGTAATATGCTACCATACGATAGTAATACTGTCAAGCCCTGCAATTTAAGTCAAGCTGAAGTGCGTTCAGATACGGCACAAGTATTCCGGGCACTTCCGGGAGGAAAAATGCCGGCTCAAGCTCCTCATAGCGGAAGCTCTTTCTGCCGCCTTCTGCAGCTCTATCCCAGAATTCTGTCAGCTTTTTAAACGTGAGATAATAGTATTCGTTCCTGTGTGTGTACGATATAAGGATAAATGCAACACCATCCTGTTTTTCAAAGCATCTCATAAACTCTACCTGATGCTCATGTATATTGGCAAGGGGAAACGTGTCGGTATTACATTCTTTTGCATCAAAGCATACCGGGATTCCCTGTACAGCGCCAATATAGTCAACCGTACTCTTCTGCTCGAAATAAGCCAGTGTAATGTGTCTGGTTTCCGGCTCCATCTTTATAGGTGTAATCGGAGTGGGAATCTTTTGTATGAGCGCCAGGCCGTTCTCCCTGTATTTTTCATTTGTCTTGTTTATCATGTCCTCTAAGGTCGAGCCTCTTAAGCCTCTTGAATTCCAGGTTGCCATATCGTTTCTATCTTCCTTAATACTGTAAGCTATGCGATGTAAAGTAAATAATGACGAAATTAAAGCCCCACCCTGCTCCATATGTCAGGCAAAGCCGCCTCTATATATCTGCCATCAGGCAAAATCACATGGTGCGCATGCAAAAGCTGGCTGGTCACATGATATTTTTCTTTGTAAAAAGCATTAATCCTTTTATCACCGTACTTCATATCACCTATGATCGGATGACCAATCGATGACAGATGTGCCCTGATCTGATGGCTTCTTCCTGTAATGAGATGCACCTCAAGAAGAGTTGCTTTATGGCACGAAGCACTCATCTCAATTATCTTAAGAGGCCTGTAGGCAGTCTTTATTGGCAGTGATTCATCACTTATGGGCTCCTTGGTTATCTGCACCTTATTTACAGCCTCATCCTTTGTCAGAAAGCCCTCTATGGTCATAGGCTCATCAACCTCTCCTGCAACAAGCGCCATATAATACTTTTCTGCGGTTCTGTCCTTAAGCACCTGTGACAGGTACTGCAGTCCATGAAGCGATTTACCCATCAGAATAAGCCCGATGTGTTTCTGTCCAGGCGGTTGCACACCGATGGCTTAAAGCTCTTATATGTGTCAAAATCAAGCTTTTCCTCTTTTATCAGGTATCCGATAAGCCTTTCGTTTGCAGAAATATCAGTCTCCTTTGATTTCTGCGACAGCATATTGACTGGCTTGTTTGCAGCCAGTATGTCATCATCCTCGTATACCACACCAAGTCCGTCAGGCTTTAGTGCACCAAGTGCCTTGAAATCCTTCATCAGACTGTCCTCATTGACGGAAAACTTAGCAAATGTATCATCTGACAGAAAAATCTTGATTTTGTCGTCAACTGACACAATTTCTGTGCCTGACGCTTTCTTATCATTCAGTTTTATGTTCTTCTTCCTGAGCATCTTGTAAATAAAGCCCATGGATGCGTTTGGAAGTATCTTTTTAAGGTATTTGTCAAGCCTCTGGCCTGCCTCGTTTTTACCAGCTTTAAATTCTTTCATAACCTTTATCTTGTATATCTATCTTTTCTTTTTGTGGACGTTTCTGATTGTTTTCTTTTTGTGCGCTGTGCCTGCGGTGTTACTTCCGCTTCCGTTTTTCCCTCGCTCTGTTGCATTTTTCAAGTTTTTCCTTACACCTGCATTCTTGCCGCTGCCATAGCTGCTGTTTGAATTTTTATCAGACTTAGAAGTTTTTTTGTCCCAGCCGCCATCAGTATGCATTTTCCTAGGCTTTATCAGACACTTTTTGTCAAATCCGATTAAGTCCTCCCTGCCGGCCTTCACAAGTGCCTCGTGCACGAGATCGTAATTCTTTGGATTGCGGTACTGGATGAGTGCCTCTGCATAGCCTTCTCATGTGGGTTAGTTGTGACATACACCGGCTTAAGTGTTGCCGGGTCAAGTCCTGTATAGTACATGCATGTAGAGATGGTAGACGGTGTCGGATAGAAATCCTGCACCTGCTCAGGCATATATCCCAGATCTCGCAGATACTCTGCAAGCTCTATCGCTTCCTTAAGCGTTGAGCCCGGGTGTGAAGACATGAGATAAGGCACAAGATACTGCTCCTTGCCTATCTTTTTATTCATATCCTTGTATGCCTTCACAAAGCTGTTGTACACCTCTACACTCGGTTTTCCAAGCCTGCTCAAAACAGCATTGGAGATGTGCTCCGGAGCCACCTTAAGCTGTCCGCTGACATGATACTCGCACAGCTCACGAAGAAACGTCTTGTCTTTGTCATACATCAGATAGTCAAACCTGATGCCTGAGCGGATAAACACTTTTTTCACCTTTGGCAGTGCACGAAGCTCTCTAAGCAGCTGTATATAGTCGCTGTGGTCAACAATCAGGTTATTGCACGGCTTAGGAAACAGACACTGCTTTGTAGGGCACGCTCCCCTTGTGAGCTGTTTTTTACATGCCGGCTGCCTGAAATTGGCTGTAGGGCCTCCAACATCATGGATATAGCCCTTAAAGTCCTTATCCTGCGTGATAAGCTTTGCCTCTTCTATGATTGACTCATGCTTCTCGTCTGGATTATCCTTCCCTGATGGAAGGTCAATGCACAGAAATTACAGCCTCCAAAGCAGCCTCTGTTGCTGATAAGAGAAAACTTCACCTCGCTTATAGCAGGCACTCCGCCTGCCTCCTCGTAGCTCGGATGATAAGTCCTCATATAAGGAAGCGCATATACCTCATCCATCTCCTCCTGCGACAACGGCTTCTGCGGTGGATTCTGCACCACAAGCGTAGAGTTATCATATGGCTCTACGAGCCTCTTTGCGCAGAAAGGATCAGTATTGCAGTACTGTATGTAAAAGCTCCTTGCAAACTCCCTCTTATCCTCTTTTATAACGTCATAATCCGGAAGCTCAATCGCATCATATATGATATCCCTGTCCTTTGTCTTGAACACGGTACCATCTATAAACGTGATATCCTTTACATCCATACCACTGGCAAGCGCATCCGCTATCTCGATGATGCTTCTTTCTCCCATGCCATATGAAATGAGATCCGCACCGGAATCTAAAAGAATTGAGCGCTTGACTTTATTTGACCAGTAATCATAATGTGCCATGCGCCTAAGGCTCGCCTCGATGCCGCCTATTATGATAGGGATTTTTTTATAAGTATGGCGTATCAGGTTACAGTACACAACGGTCGCATAATCAGGTCTCTTCCCCATCACGCCACCCGGTGTAAATGAATCCTTTGCTCTTCTTTTCTTTGAAACCGAATAATGGTTTACCATGGAGTCCATATTACCTGCCGAAACCAAAAAGCCAAGCGCGGCACTCCGAGTATGGATATAGACTCATCATCCTTCCAGTCGGGCTGTGAAATGATGCCGACCGTATAGCCATGTGCCTGCAGCAGCCTTGCAATTATTGCATGTCCAAAGGATGGATGATCCACATATGCATCACCGCAGACATACACAAAATCAAGCTGCTCAATGCCCTCATCTATCATATCCTGTTTTGAAATTGGTAAAAAACCATTACTCATATCATACCTCATAATTAAAAATTATTTTATTTGCCGGATTTTATCTGCATAAGCATATCCGTTTCAGCCTGTGTCAAAGCTCTGTAAGTCCCTGTTTTAAGGTCATCAGGCAGCTTAAGCGGTCCCATGGATATTCTCTTTAAATAGATTACCCTCTTTCCAAGCGCCTCAAACATCCGCTTGACCTGATGGAACTTTCCTTCTGTTATCGTAAGCTCAATCTCGGATACGCTGCCGCTTTTTTTAATGACAAGCTCCGCAGGCTTTGTAGGTCTCTCCTCACCTATATCAATGCCCTCTTTAAACCTGATGATATCATCCAAAGTCACCTCACCATCAATACGTGCGTAGTAAGTCTTTGCCACGTGCTTTGAAGGACTTAAGAGCTCGTGCGAAAGTGCTCCATCATTTGTTATAAGTAAAAGCCCCTCTGTGTCTATATCAAGCCTTCCGACAGGAAACAGATCATCATGCACAGCATCCGTGATATAGTCCATGACTGTATCATGCACATTATCACAGGTCGCAGAAACACAGCCTGAGGGCTTATTAAACAGGTAATACTCATACCTTTGATACTTAACTATTCTGCCGTTAACTGATACCTCGTCGGCATCAGTATCTACCTTTGTCTCAGGCTTTGCGGCCACCGTGCATTTATGGCTATCTGTCCGGTCTTTATAAGCTTTTTTACCTCAGAGCGTGTGCCAAGCCCCATCTCTGATAAAAATTTATCTAATCGAATCATATTGATATTTCTCTCCACATATACTGTCACATGAGTAAAAACAAACTTAAAAAATTACTGTTTATCGCTTTTATACTGCTATTTTGTATTTATTACATATTGTTTCCGGCACAGGTAAGTACGTGCGCTAAAGCAGGCATTATGCTATGGTTCAACCAGATATTTCCGCTTCTATTTATATTTACGATTTTATCTAACCTGATTATCTCAACAAATGTGCTGCAAAACATTCCTCAAAAGCATATCATGCTTTTTACATACATAATAGGCATAATATTTGGATTCCCGATAGGAGCAAAGCTCACATCAGATTTTAGTTCGAAAGGATACATAGATAAAAATCACAGGGAAATACTGAGTGCACTGGCAAACCATTTCAGCCTTCCCTTTATCATTACCTATGCACTGTCCGAGCAACTTAACATATGCAGCCACTACAGCATTTATCTTGTGTCACTTTATCTGCCATCTGCTATAGGAATGATAGCTATGCTTTCGATTAACAAAAACAGAAGCTTAACACAAAAAATCCCGGCTCAAGGATTTAAGCTTAACATGCAAATCGTTGATGCCGGAATAATGAAAGGGTTTGAAACCCTTATAAAACTCTGTGGATATATTGTATTGTTCTCTATAGTCTCACGTATCCCACAGACCATTGCCCAAAAGGCTGACTGCAACATGCCTCTGTCGGCAGACATAATAGGTGCCTTTTTTGAAACCACAAACGGTATCGGCATAGTCTGCGGTCTATGTATTCCACGCACCATGTCAATAGTGCTGTGCATTGCACTTCTGTCATTTGGCGGTGTATCATGCATGGTCCAGACCAAATCAATATTCCGGGATACAGGCTTTAGGCTTTACAGATACATACTGCTTAAGGCAGCCATGAGCATACTCTCATGCCTGTTATGTATTATCCTATTTCGCATCCTCATCTAAATCGGAAATATTGGTGATTTCTATGTCATCATCAGATGTATCTGAAGCTGCCTCATTGTCAGACGACTCTGCTCCTGCAGCTTCATCGCCATTCTCTTCCGGTGGGAAAAGCTCTGCTCTGTTTGCTGCAACAACATCCTCAAACTGCTGCAGTGAACTTATAAGGCTGTCATATCTGGCCTTTGAAGTCTCAATAGAGCCTGTTAAGATGTCCTCAATGCTCTTGAGCTGGCTGTCTGTATATGCCATGGCACTCATTCTGAGATTATTTGCTTCGTTTGTGGCACTGTCAAGTATCTCCTGTGCCTGCTTTGTTGCAATCTGCACTACCTCATTCGCCTGAGCATATGCCTGCTGCATAATCTGATGCTCGCTGACAAGCTCATTTGTCTGAATCTGAGCCTGCGCGATTATCTGATCAGCCTTCGCCTGTGCATCAGCAAGGATAGCCTCCTTATTACTGATAATCTTCTGATATCTCTTGACCTCCTCAGGGGTCTTTGTACGAAGCTCTGAAAGAAGCTCCTCTAACTGTTCACGATTGACAAGAATCTTGTTTCTTGAAATAGGTGACGGCTTGCAGCCATCAATATAGTCTTCGATTTCTTCAATAATCTGTTCCATTTTACTGCTCATAAATACTGTCTCCTTACCTGGTAATATTGTATTTGGCATAAATTCTATCAATGAACTGTTCAGGTACGAACTTTGATATATCTCCTCCGTATGATGCAAATTCCTTGACAATTGTAGAGCTTAAATATGAATAATTGAGGCTCGAGGTGAGAAAAACCGTCTCTATTTCCGGATTCTGCACTCCGTTAGCCTGTGCAATCTGCAGCTCATACTCAAAATCTGTCACTGCACGCAATCCTCTTATTATGATTGTTGCATTGATTTTTTTCATGTAGTCAACTAAAAGTCCTTCGAAGCACCCTACCCTGACATTTGGTATGTGTGCTGTCATTTCCTTTATCATACTAACACGTTCTTCCAAAGAAAACAACGAGTTTTTTGCACTATTATTGAGTACTCCGACAACCAGCTCGTCCACTATTTTGGCTGAACGCTCTATTATATCCAGGTGTCCAAATGTCACCGGATCAAAGCTTCCCGGATAAATTCCTACCTTCATATTGTATCTCCTATGCGCGCTTTATAAAAACATGCTTGTTTGTCTTATAAATTTTTTCTTTGACTATCTCATAGCCAAGCTCTGTGAGATAATCAAAATCAGTATCGTTTGAAGCCTCAACCACGATAAGTGTATCATCCTTTAATATATCACTGTCCGAAAGTGTAATAAGCACTTCCTTTTCAAGCTCCTTATTGTATGGCGGGTCCATAAACACGATATCAAATTTGTATTTGCCCTCAAGAGTACGTACTGCCGTGACAGCATCCGTCATCATAAGCCTTGAGACCTTATCAAACTTTGTAAAATGGATATTGTCCTCGATGCATGAAGCAGCTTTTCTTGAATTCTCCACAAATACAGCATAGGCTGCACCGCGGCTTAACGCTTCAAGTCCTATCTGTCCGCTTCCCGCAAACAGATCTAAAAAATATGCTCCGGGAACATCAAACTGCATGACATTAAAAAGAGTCTCCTTCGTCTTGTCAGTAGTCGGTCTTGTATCTTTTCCCTCAATAGTCTTTAGAGGGAGGCTTCTCGCCGTTCCTGCTATTATTCTCATACTTTTCTCCCTGTTATAGTCTATTTCTGGTCCTTTAAGACATCCTTATTCTTTGCGATATAGTCAATAAGCGAAACAACTGTGAGTACAAGTGCCACATAAATGAGGATTGTTCCAAGGACATTTAACCAGCCAAGCTGCAGATTGATATTAAAAATAATAACAATAACCATAAGCATCTGGAAGGTTGTCTTAAACTTTCCCCAATAGCTTGCCGCAATGACAATTCCATTGTCTGATGCGACGAGTCTGAAGCCGCTTATGATAAACTCTCTTGCAATGATAATAAGCACAACCCATACAGGGATGAGCTTTAAATCAACAAGGCATATCATTGCAGAGCATACAAGCAGCTTGTCTGCAAGCGGATCCATAAACTTGCCGAAATTTGTAACAAGATTGTATTTTCTTGCAATTTTTCCGTCAGCCATATCGGTCAGACTTGCAATGATAAATATCGCAAGCGCTATATAATTTCCGTATCCGTCAAAAAACGGTGAAATAAGGAAAAATACAAAAAACGGAATAAGTATCACTCTTAAGATTGTAAGTTTGTTTGGTAAATTCATTTTACAAGTTCTCCTATCAAATCATATTCATACGCACCGGTCACCATAACCTTGCATATATCACCGGTCATAAGTGTCTCATCAGTGTTGATGAATATATATCCGTCAACATTCGGTGCATCTCTGTATGTACGGCCGATATAAGCATTTTCATCAGCCACCTTGCCCTCTATGAAAACATATAATTCTTTACCCTTTAGTGTCTCATTTTTATCAAAAATGACCTCTTCCTCAAGCTCCATGACATCAGCCTGCCAGTCAGCCTTTATATCCTCATCTATCTGATCAGGCATTGCAGCTGCCTTTGTGCCCTCCTCCGGGGAATACGTAAAGGCTCCCAGACGGTCAAACTCCATATCATTTACAAACTGCATAAGCTCCTCGTGATTATCCTGTGTCTCACCCGGGAAGCCACATATAAGTGTGGTCCTTAGTGTGATATCAGGTATTCTCTCACGCAGCATTCTGATACGCTCCATAAGCTCAGCCTTTGTTGTTTTTCTGCCCATGCGCCTTAAAATATCGTCATTGCAGTGCTGGATTGGCATATCCAGATAATGGCATACCTTCTCATCCTTTATCATGGACTCTATAAGCTCATCGTATATCTCCTCAGGATAGCAGTACATAATCCTTATCCAGAACAGCCCGCTTATCTTATTGAGCTCATCCAAAAGCCTATGAAGTGACTTCTCACCATACAAATCCACTCCGTAAAGTGTGGTCTCCTGGGCAACAAGTATAAGCTCTTTTGCTCCCTGCTCCACAAGGTTCTTCGCCTGCTCAATCAAATCCTCCATCGGCACACTTCTGTAACGGCCTCTGACAGATGGAATGACACAGTAGGTACAGTTTTTATTGCACCCCTCTGCTATCTTAAGGTAAGCGAAATGCCCTCCTGTGGTGACAATACGCTTTGTCTTTATGCTGGGAAGGCCCTCTAAGGTGTGCAGATTGCTGTATCTGTGTTTTTCAAGTGTCTCATGGACAGCTTCAACTATAGTATCATATGAATTGGTGCCAAGTATGGCATCAACCTCTGGGATTTCCTTAAAAATCTCATCCTTGTATCTTTGTGCCAGACAGCCTGTCACAATAAGTGATTTGCATTTGCCTGTCTCCTTATACTGAGCCATCTCGAGAATTGTATTGATACTCTCCTCCTTTGCATCACCTATGAAGCAGCAGCTATTTACGATAATGATATCAGCCTGCGTCTCATCATCGGTCATCTCAATGCCGTCATTTGCAAGCATGCCTATCATATACTCTGAATCCACAAGGTTTTTATCGCATCCAAGCGAAATAAATAATAATTTCATAGTACCTCTCAAATGTAAGTATTTACAATTAAAGGGAAAGACAAAACAGCCTTTCCCCTCCTAGATTAAGCCTCTTCGCCTTCGTTTAAATCCTCATCATCTGAGACGATTCTGACAGCTCCCGTGTACAGCTCCTCTACAGCAATAGATAATGGCTTATTGCACTTAGGGCGTGCGATAAGTGGTTCTGCACCATCAATAATCTGGCGTGCACGCTTTGCTGCAGCAATAACGATAGAATAACGGCTGTTTACTACCGGCTCTTCACCTATCTCTACATTGTTGTTTACTACCTTCATTAACTCTACATACGATGGATGTATCATATTATTTATCTCCTTTCGAAAAGCTTAAAAGCTCTTTTCTCATTTTATTTATAAAATCTATATTTGATGATACAAGATAATCCTGATTCTTTTTTGTGTCGTCAGAGCTGTGGATGATATCATTCACAAGCTCTACACAATCGTCAAGCTTATCATTTACCACTAAATAATCATATTTCTCTATGCCCAAAGACTCCTCATATGCTCTTGAAAGTCTCTGTGCACAGACCTCTTTTGTCTCTGTGCCTCTTCCTACAAGCCGGTCCCTAAGCTCATCTGCACTCGGCGCTGACACAAACATAAGCACCGTATCAGGAAACTGCTTCTTTATCTTTAAAGCTCCCTGGATTTCTATCTCAAGAATCACATTCTTTCCGGCGCTAAGCTGCTCATTGACATATGACTTTGGTGTGCCGTAGTAATGATCTACATACTTGGCATACTCAAGCAGTCCATCTGCCTTTATCATCTGTTCAAACTCTTCCTCTGAGATAAAGAAATACTCTCTGCCATGCTCCTCACCCGGCCTTGGACCTCTGGTCGTGGCTGATACGCTCAGTGCATAATCATCACCATGCTTTGCCATAAGCTCCTTCATGATAGTACCCTTTCCGGAACCCGAAAAGCCTGAAAAAATAACTAATTTTCCTGTGTTACTCATCACTATCTCCTAAAATTACTCAATATTTTGAATCTGTTCCCTGACCTTTTCTATATCAGTTTTAAGACTGATGCCTGTGTCAGAAATCTTAAGATCATTGGACTTTGAAAGGATGGTATTCGCCTCACGGTTCATCTCCTGTGCGAGGAAATCAAGCTTTCTTCCCACACTGCCACCGGCATTTAGCGAATCCTTCATGGAAAGGATATGGCTTTTGAGCCTGACTGTCTCCTCATCCACACAGATCTTGTCCGCAAAAATAGTGACCTCCTGGGCTATTCTTGAATCATCAAGCTGATTGTCTGCAAGCAGCTCTCTTAGCTTTTCCTCAAGACGCGCACGGTATTCGACAATAATCTGTGGCGAACGCTCCTCAATGAAATCAACATATGATACCATATTATCGAGCTTTTCGCAAAGGTCTTTTTTAAGATTTTCTCCCTCGCGCACGCGGCTTTCAACAAATGGCTCAAATGCACCGCGAAGAGCCTTCTCAAGACTGCTCCACAGCTCATCCTCATCTACAGGCTGCTCCTCCATCGCAAATACCTCCGGATATCTCGACAGCGTGCTCACTCTTATATCATTCTCCAGTCCGAATTCCTCCGCCATCTGATTAAGATACTTAAGATATTCTCCCGCGAGAGCCTTATTATACTGCAATGAGAGATTATTTTCTGTAAAATCCTCATATGTGATATAAATATCGACCTTGCCACGCTCTATGTACTCCTTAAGCAGAGTCCTTATTGCACTCTCGAAGAAATTGAGCTTTTTAGGCATCTTGATATTGACATCCAGATATCTGTGATTTACAGATTTTACCTCAACTGTAATCTTACGGCTTGCATCTGCGTACTCGTATCTGCCAAAGCCGGTCATACTTTTAATCATAATTTTTCCTTTCGCATATGCATAGATGAGTTTATTATATAACTCCTTGAGATTTTCGTCAAATATATTATAATATAAATATTCATGATTATAAATATTCAGCAATTTAGAATATTTACAGGAAATAAGGAGGAACATCATGGCTTTAGACGGAATAGTCATTTCAAATATAGTTGCAGAGCTAAACAGCACGATACTAAACTCAAAAATCAGTAAAATCGCAGAACCTGAGGCAGATGAGCTGCTTCTTACCCTAAAGGGACCAAACGGCTCGTTCAGGCTTTCGATGTCTGCAAGTGCATCGCTTCCATTCATCTACCTGACACCCACAAATAAGGTAAGCCCCCTCACTGCCCCTACATTTTGCATGGTTTTAAGAAAGCATATAGCAAACGGACGCATCACAAAAATTTACCAGCCGGGCATGGAGCGTATCATAAACTTTGAAATCGAGCACTTAAACGAAATGGGCGATCTATGCCACAAGGTGCTTATTATCGAGCTGATGGGCAAATATTCAAACATCATCTTTACCGACTCCGATGGTACGATAATAGACAGTGCCAAGCGTATTCCCGCATCCGTAAGCTCTGTGCGTGAGGTGCTTCCTGGCAGAGCTACACCATCCCCGCGACACAGGAGGATAAATATAATCCTCTGACTGTAGATTCGAAGCAGTTTGTGGATATTATATCAGCAAAGCCGCTTACTGTTTCAAAGGCTATCTACTCATCCTTTTCCGGCATCAGCCACTTGTGGCAAATGAGCTGGCTCACAGGGCAGGCCTTGACGCAGACTCCCCTGTAGCTGCCTACTCACACGATGAGCTTTTGCACCTGGGAAGCAACTTCACATGATGATGGAGGACATAAAAAATAATCGTTTTACGCCGAATATCGTGCGTGACGGCAATGAACCAAAGGAATTTTCTTCAATAGAGCTGACTCAGTATAGCGATTTAACGGTCACAAAATATGAATCTATATCAGAGGTTTTAGAGCTTTACTACTCTGAGAGAAACACCTATACACGTATACGCCAGAAGTCAGCCGACCTGAGAAAACACGTAAATACCCTCCTGGAGCGAAACCAGAAGAAATATTCCCTGCAGATGAAGCAGCTTAAGGACTCCGAAAAACGCGAAAAGTACAAAGTGTACGGCGAGCTTATCAACGCATTCGGCTACGGACTTACACCGGACGACAAGTTTCTTGAAGCTGCAAACTATTATGATGACAACAAAATCATCAAAATCCCTATCGACAACACAAAAACCCCTGCCGAGAACGCGCAGAAATACTTTGACAAATACGGAAAGATGAAACGTACTGCCGAAGCATTGAACGAGCTGATTCTTGAAACAAAAGGTCAGATAGACCATCTCGAATCAATTCAGAATTCACTGGATATCGCTTTAAGTGCTGACGACCTCGTCCAGATAAAGGATGAGCTGATAGAATACGGTTTTATCAAAAAAGGAAAGGGTTCAAAGAAACAGAAGGTAAAGAGCAAACCCTTCCACTATATCTCATCAGACGGCTTTGATATGTATGTTGGCAAAAACAACTACCAGAACGATGAGCTCACCTTCAAGCTGGCAACCGGAAACGACTGGTGGTTCCATGCCAAGGGCATGCCGGCTCACATGTCATTGTAAAAGCTGAAAACAAAGAGCTGCCGGACAGCACCTTCGAGGAGGCCGGCAAGCTCGCAGGCTACTACTCAAAGGGCAAAAATGCCGACAAGGTAGAGATAGACTATCTGCAAAAGAAAAATGTCAAAAAGCCAAACGGTGCCGCAGCCGGCTTTGTCGTGTATTACACAAACTATTCTCTCACGATTCACCCGGATATATCCGATATCAGGCAGATTGAGTAAGCAGATTATACTTATTTCATAACCATTCCAATACGCTTAAAGTAAAAAGCTGATATACACATGCATAGTCATGCATGCTATATCAGCTTTTATTTTAGCCATTTAAGCTCATCACAGATTCATCCTCTTTAATTGTTCTTTTGCAAATTCATCCATTTTCTTTTTCAGTATTCTGTTTTCCGGTGTACAAAGCGCCGGGTCTGCTTCAAGCACCTCATCCACCATCTCAGATGCTTCCTTTAGCACATCGCTGTCCTGATACACATCCGCAAGTGCAAACGCAAGGTCTCCACTCTGCCTGATTCCAAAGAAATCCCCGGGACCTCTGAGCTTTAAATCCTCACTTGCTATATAAAAGCCATCATTTGATTTATTTAGTATCTCCAGACGTTTTTTTGATTTCTTTGAATTTGACGAATTGATGAAAATGCAATACGACTGTGCATCCCCCCTGCCTACACGGCCTCTTAGCTGATGAAGCTGTGCAAGTCCAAACCTGTCTGCATTTTCTATCATCATGACGGTTGCATTGGGCACATTTACACCAACCTCCACGACTGTTGTGGACACAAGCACCTGCGACTCATTATTTGCAAAGCGCTGCATCACCTCATCCTTTGCCTTGCTCTTCATCCTGCCGTTAAGCACATCTACAGTGATATCCTTTGGCAGTGCCGCTTTAAGCACATTTGCATAGTCTGTGACATTTTCCCCTTCCGAGTTTTCGGTTTCCTCCACAAGAGGGCATATAACATACGCCTGATGGCCGGCTCTCACCTGCTCCTCGATGAAGCTGTAGGCCTTTGGCCTGAATGCCGTGCCAACCACACAGTTCTTGATCGGAAGCCTCTTTGCCGGCACCTCATTTATGACAGAGATATCCATATCACCGTATATGATTATTGCCAACGTACGCGGTATCGGAGTGGCACTCATCACAAGTATATGTGGCTTTCTTCCCTTATCCGAGAAGCTCTCTCTCTGCTTCACGCCAAATCTGTGCTGCTCATCTGTGATAACAAGCGACAGATTGGAAAATCCGCTTTCTCCTGTATGAGCGCATGAGTGCCTATAATAAGCGCATTTTTCTCGTTTTCAAGGCGCGCATAGGCTTCTCTTTTCTGCTTTGCCGTCATGGAGCCGGTAAGAAGCACAACAGGACTGTCAAGTCCAAACTGACCAACAAGTGAGCAAAACGTCTCATAATGCTGGTTTGCAAGCACCTCCGTCGGAGCCATAATTGCAGACTGATAGCCACATTTTGACGCCCACGCCATAAGGAGAAAAGCAACAATTGTCTTTCCTGAGCCCACATCTCCCTGAATAAGCCTTTGCATCACATAAGGACTTTTAATATCCTGCTTTATCTCATCTATTGTCTTCTTCTGCGCGCCTGTCAGCTCATACGGAAGCTTCTCAATCAACCCGTCTATAAAAGCATCATCCGTAAACTCAAACTCATTTTTGTCCTTCTGCTGCTTTTTATTCTGATACCGCATGCCCATGATAAAGAGAAAAAACTCATCAAAAACAAGCCGTCTTCTTGCCTCCACAAGAGCGTCAAAGTCATCAGGGAAATGTATCTGCTTCATGGCATAATTGTACTCGCAAAAGCCGTATCTGTGCCTTATATCCTTAGGCAGATAATCTGACAGCAGTGTATCATGTGACAGAGTCTCCTTTATCGTCTTCACTATCAGATTGTTTGTCACACCGCTTGTCACGGAATAAACAGGCTGCAGCGTATCACGTATAGCCTCGTACTTTTGCACCTCATACACCACAGGCTGCTCCATGACATATCTGCCACCCTTTGGCTTAATATGTCCGTAAAATATAAGATGTCTCCCCTGCACAAGCTGTGCCTTAAGGTATGGCATACGGTACCATACCAGCTGTATCATATGCCCGGGCGAGCCGATATCCTGCAATGTAATCTGCATTCTCGCTGTATTTTTCACTACAGGTGCCTTTTTAATCACAGCATGGATGGCATAGGTGCTGCTTACATTTACATTATTCAGTTCGTCAATATCCGTTATTTCCGGAAACTTTACATAATCCCGGGGAAAATGAAGGAGTATATCACCAACGGTGTATACTCCCATTTTAGCAAATGCTTTTTGTGTTTTTTCCCCAATTCCCTTAACCGCGGTAATCGGTGAAGCTATATCCATATTTGCTCCTAAATATAATAAATATCATTTATATTCTTTAAAAGGCTTTACTCTACAGAAATAACATAATAGTAGATTGGCTGTCCGCCATCGTTGACCTCAACCTCTACATCAGGATATTTCTCTTCGATTGCTGCTGCAAGCTCATTAGCTGAGTCCTCATCAGAATCACTTCCGAAATAGATGCTGACAATCGCAGAATCCTCATCTACCATGCATCTTCATCTCAAGTGTGGTAGCCCTTAAGTCTGTTCCAACAGAAAGGATGCTCTTGTCGCCGATTCCCATGAAGTCGTTCTGCTTGATGGTTTTTCCGTCAATCTCAGTATCGCGGACTGCATATGTCACCTGTCCTGTCTTGACATTTTCTATCTCAGCCATCATCTGCTCTTTATTCTCCTCGGCGCTGTGGTCAGGTATATAATTTACAAGCGCTGTGATACCCTGTGGGATAGTCTTTGTAGGGATAACAATAATCTGTTTATCCTCAACAAGGTCTACAGCCTGGTTTGCAGCCATGATGATATTCTTGTTGTTTGGCAGGATAAATACTGTCTTCGCATTTACATGCTCGATAGCGTTGAGCATATCCTCTGTGCTAGGGTTCATGGTCTGACCACCCTCTATGAGATAGTCCACTCCAAGGCCTCTAAACACTTCATTCATGCCTTCTCCGATTGAAACAGATACAAAGCCCATTTCCTTTGCAGGCATGTTATTTGTCTTTTCATCAGCCTGAGCAGCTTCATAAGCCTCTTCCTCAGCCTTCTGCTGTGCTGCAAGCTTCTGTGAATCCTTGATGAGCTTTTCCTGATGCTCCTCACGCATATTGTCGATCTTTATCTTGCTGAGTGAACCGAAGGTAAGTGCCTTCTGCAGTGCAAGTCCAGGGTCGTTTGTATGTACGTGAGTCTTTACGATCTCATCGTCAGCTACAACGACTATAGAGTCACCGATTGACTCGAGGAATGCCTTGTATGCGTGCTCCTCATTGTCTGACATTGGCGCATTGAGTACAATAATAAACTCTGTGCAGTAACCAAACTTAATCTCTGCCTCTGTCTCAGCCGAAATCTTTGCAGGAGCTGCTCCTGTTGGTGCGCCCTCGATTGTATAGTCAATCTCCTTGCCGATAAGGGCATCATATGCTCCCTTTAATACCTGAACAAGTCCCTGTCCGCCTGAATCAACAACACCTGCCTGCTTTAATACAGGAAGCATCTCCGGTGTCTGGTCAAGCACATACTCAGCCTGCTTTATAACCTCTTCAACAAATGTGACAACATCCTCTGTTTCGTCTGACAGCTCCAGAGCCTTTTCTGCTGCGCCCTTTGCCACTGTGAGGATAGTTCCCTCCTTAGGCTTCATAACTGCCTTGTAAGCTGTCTCAACCGCCTTCTGGCATGCCTCACAAAGAATAGTGACATCTATTTCATCGTATTCCTTTATAACCTTGCAGAAGCCTCTGAAAAGCTGTGATAAGATAACACCCGAGTTTCCTCTGGCACCTCTTAAAGAGCCTGATGAAATAGCCTTTGCAAGCTCTGCCATGGTAGGATTTGTGAGCGAGCTGACCTCCTTGGCCGCAGACATGATTGTCATTGTCATATTTGTTCCGGTATCACCATCCGGTACCGGGAATACATTCAGCTCATTTATCCAGTCTTTCTTTGAATCAAGATTCTTGGCTCCCGCAAGAAACATCCTTGCAAGGAGCTTTGAATTAATGCTTGTGATCTCCACTTTTTGTAGTCCTCCTTAATCAATTACCCTTACGCCCTCAACGTAAATATTGATCTTTGCAATTTTCATTCCTGTAAATGACTCAACCTTGTACTTAACCGTCTCGATAAGATTGTCCGAAACAGTGCCGATCGAAATACCATACGCTACTATTACATGAAAATCAATGGTAATTTCGTTGTTCTCATCTACCTTTACATTTATTCCATGGTTCAGGTAATCTCTCTTTAAAAGCTTTACAAGACCATCCTTCATGTTGACCGCTGCCATGCCTACTATTCCAAAGCACTCTACAGCTACAGAGCCTGCATAGGTTGCAATAACATCTGTATCAATTAAAATTTGTCCATATTGGGTATCCATCTGTCCCTTCATAATATATACCTCCATCATATTGTGACGTAGCTAATGTTATTATACCTTTTTTTTCACAAAAAGCAAATATTTTTATATTTTATCCTTGCATTCTTTATTTTAATCTGATAGAATACATTTGTTGTGAGCTTAAGAGTATGGTAAGCTTAGTGAAATGCAAGGAGGTGCAATATCATGGCAAAATGTGCAATTTGTGAAAAAGGTGTTCATTATGGAAATAATGTCAGCCATTCTCATAGAAGATCAAATCATGTTTGGAAGTCAAACATTAAGAAGGTTTCTTGCAAGGTCAATGGAGTTCCACAGAAGTTATATGTATGTACTTCATGTTTAAGATCTGGCAAAGTTGAGAGAGCTTAGTCTTTATTTTTGAATCTTTTGAATTTTAAAGGACATCCGTTTGGATGTCCTTTTTATTTGCTTTCATATATGAAATTAATCCTGCTTATCGTCCTCTGCCTCGTCTACCTTTACATCGTCGAGATTAAGGTCATCATTTTTTCCCTTTGAGAAACGGCTTACAATGTCCGGCACCATATCAAGTATCTTTGTCATGCCGTCCTGATTCTTTACATTGACAAGCTTTGTCTGTCCATTCTGGATAACGAGCACTGCACTAGGCTGAATCTTTCCGCCCATACCACCGGCTCCGTTATTTTTCTTTTCTGCCGAAAATGCTCCTGCTGCCACTCCAAACGACACATCCACAAGCGGAAGTATGATTGTATCCCCTATATGAATCGCATCACCAACCACCGTCTTTGTAGTGATAAAGCTGTCCATCCCCTTAAAAAGTGACTCTACCGTGTTATTGAAACTATTATCTGCCATAATATCTTCCTCCTATCTGCTTATCCTATTATATAATCTGCGGCAGTTTTTTATCAAATAAAATTCTAAGTGTTGCCGCTAAAATACTTATTACTATCACATGTCCCTTTATATCAAAGCTGCCCTTTGCATACGGCTTTTCACTCTCGAAATCAGGTGTAATCCGCCATCTGTTTGTATAGCCGACAGGAAAACATGCTAAAATACCTAATGAAATGCCTGTTGTATCCGGCGAGCCGGTTGAATAAACCATTGTAAGCTTAAGCCTCCTTGGGCATATTCTTTTAAGAATGATAAAAAGCTCTTTTTTCAGATGTGAAAAAGCAGCTTTATTTCTCTCATCACTGTATTCTCTTTTTAGCTTATAGATACAGTTTTTTATTTTTTCTGACTTATCTTTAAATTGCTTTTTATGTGACTTTTTGTGTGGCTTTTTATACGTTTTTTTATGAGTGGGCTTAGTTTGTTGTTTTATATGCTGATTCTCATCAGTTACTGACCTTTGCTCGTTAGGAGTCTGTGATGTGCTTTCATCCTCTGTCTGTTCATCTGCGACATGTTCTGACTCATCTGCCGGTATTTTAGGCTCATCTCCGGTGTTTTCACTGACTTTATCTTCTGTTTCAGTTTTAGCTGCATCATCCATATCGTCATCATCCAAAGCCTCATAATTATCAAACAGCTTCTTCTTCACAAAAGCAAGCCTTATATATCCGTCAGTCTCCTGTGCATACTCTATATGCAGTGCAAACAAATGAAAAAGCCATGACACATGTGCTTTTGCTCTTATGTCTGTATTGTCAAAGCTTCCGACAGCCCTGTACTTGACCGGCACAAACAGTACGCAAAGCAGCGCTGTAAGTATAAGAGCAAGCACTACAAGGAGTATGATGCCTATGACCTTTAAAATCGTAAATATCATCTATCTATTTCCTCCGTCTGCTCTTTAAATAGCTCTTCACATCTGTTTTACCTGTATTTTCGTATGTCTCCTTAACAATATCACAGGCCAGCAAAAGTGCCTCATCATAATTACCCGCTACTGCGATTATGTGCAGATTCTTCTTAGGATATCCCTTTTGCAGCAATTCTCTTGTCGGAATGATATCCAAAAGATTTTCCTCATTTGACGGAAACGTGATGATGTATGTGTGAAGCATGCCGGCATTATGCTCTATCTTCCACTTGATTTTCTTTATCTTTCCGGTAACAGACTCTCCTACAAATAAATCCTCATACCATTTCATTCCAAAACCTCAAAAAGCAGTTTTTAAAACTGCTTTTTAATAATACTAATAATACTTGTGTGTCCCCCATAAGTTGCTTTTCTTTAAATCCAGGTACTCATTGTAAGCCTTCTCAAGTATCTGCTTCTCATTTGCAAACTTGAGCAGATGATATGCCTCGTGATACTTGTAAAACCCTGAATCCATGAAATACTCTTCTCTTTGCGGTTTACTATAATAACTTTCGCCCATCATAAGATACCAGTGTACATCCTTTTCCACTGTATCATGTGGCACGGTAAAAGAATAGTGGCTCTTACCCACGTATTGGATTATCGTTGCACTGGCACCGGTCTCCTCTTTCACTTCACGGATTGCAGTGTCCTTGTACTCTTCATCAGATTCCACAGTTCCCTTGGGCAGTACCCACCCCTCGTACCTGTTCCTGTAGTTCTTGTATAAGAGTAATATTTTGCCACGAAAGATTACCACACCGCCACAGCTCGTTGCTTCTATCATTGCCATTCCTCCAAGTGTGGTTTAAACGCTATCTGTCAGTTCAAGCGAAATATGAACGATAACGTCTGTCATTACACTTAAGTATAACCTACTTCTAAAAAAAGTGCAACAAGCCTATTTATTGAAATATTTATCAAATACCTTTTTTGCCACCGGCACCGCATATGTGCTTCCGGCACCCGAATCCTCCACAACTACTGCAATTGCCAGATCATTGTAGCCATCCTTTTTTCCATAGCCCACAAACCAGGCATTAGTCTGGTCTGTAGAATCTGATACCTGGGCAGTTCCGGTCTTTCCAAAGGCCTCATAGCTCTGATTGCTTAGCTTTGCGCCTGTTCCATCAGATACCACTGCTGCCATAAGATTCTGGAGAAAGGCTGCCTGATCCTTTGACATAATCTGCTTGTATGAAGCCGGTTTATTCTGCTCCACAAGCGCCCCGCTCGCATTTTCCGTATGGTCTACCAGATATGGCCTCATCAGATTTCCATCATTGCAGATTGCACCGGCAATCATGCACATGTGAAGCGGTGAAACAAGCGTGTTTCCCTGACCTATCGTGGTCTGCATGGTCAGAGCTGACGAAGCATTGTTATCCAGTGCAAATTTACTCTTTTTTGAATCAAAGGCTATAGGCAGATTCTTGTTGAAAAGCATATCGTCACACAAGGTATTAAGCTTATTGTTATCCACCAAAAGACCTATATTGGAAAATGACGAGTTACATGACTTGGCAAACGACTTTGTTAAGTCCTCCTGTCCGTGTGATTTATTGCCGGCGCAGTGGATTGTAAAGCCGTCCTTTGTAATACTGCCGTCACAATCAAAGCTGTAGTCGTTGTATGTAGACGGATTTTCGTTATAATACTCAAGTGCTGTAAAAATCTTAAACACTGAGCCCGGAGCATACTGTCCCTGTGTTGCCCTGTTGTAAAGAGAAGTGCTGCCCTCACCGTTTACGCTCTCCCAGTCACTTGCTATGGTGTTTGGGTCATAATCAGGCTTTGACACCATAACTGCAATCTTTCCTGTCTTCGGCTCAATTGCAATGACAGCACCTTCATAGTCGTCAAGTGCATTGTATGCAGCCGCCTGTGCTTCGTAATCCAGTGTGGTTATGACATTATCACCGGTATTTTTCTTACCGCTTATATCATTTACTATCTGGTCAAGGAAAAACTCATGTGAGCGAAGCAATGAGAAATTTTCCTGCTTTTCAAGCCCGGCCTTACCGTTTACGGCAAAGCCTGCCACATGCGCAAACATCTTGCCGTCAGGGTATTCCCTTGTCTCAGATGCATCCGAGCTGACATTTGTCCGTGCTATGACATGTCCATCCTTAGTCTGTATCTCGCCCCTCACTACATTCTTAGAGAAAAGATCCTGCAGCGAATTGTATGGGCTGTTGATGAATTCGTCGCTTTTTACAAACTGGAAATATAAGAAATAACCTATCAATCCAACAAAAACTATAAGGAAAAAATATGTAACAACCGCATACTCTCTATTTCTGTGTCTTCGTGCTGTTTTTGCCGCCTGCTGCCGGTTTTCTCCTTCTCTGTTGACTTCCCTGCGCCCCCGGCTCTTTAGCTGTCTGCTTTTGTCTGTTTTTTGTCTCATGGTCCTTTCGTCTCTTGTCATCTATATTTCTCCTTTTTTCAGGGGCTGCCTGCATAATATACATGCCCTGTATCATTCCAAAAATAATCATCGTAGATAGAAGCGAGCTGCCACCGTAGCTCACAAGCGGCAGCGTCACACCGGTCATCGGTATAAACTTGGTTGAGCCGCCGACAGTTAAAAGCACCTGAAGCGCATACACACTGCCAAGTCCCAGCGCCACATACTTGTAAAATGCATCCTTCATCTGCATGGAAAGATTAAATATCATAAGAAAGCAGCTGACACAAACCATAATGAGGCAGACAGCAAATATACCGCCCATCTCCTCTGAGATAGCCGCTATGATAAAGTCCTTTGACACAATAGGTATCTTATTTGGCAGTCCCTGTCCCAGTCCAAAACCAAACAGTCCGCCTGTACCTATGGCAAAGAGCGACTGACACACCTGATAGCCGGCCTTGTCTATAACAGAAAGAGGATCAAGCCATGCAACAATTCTGTTCTTCACATGCGAAAACAGATGATAGCCTGCGTACATTCCAAGCCCCACAAACGCAAGACCTCCGGCAAAAATATAAAACCTTTTTGTAGCAACATAAATCATGACCAGATATGTAAAGAAATACAAAAGTGCTCCACCGAGGTCGTTTGATGCAACAAGTATCAGCACAAACACTGCCGATACGCCGCTTGTTATGGCAAGTTGCTTTAAATCAGTTGATTTATACAGCATGGATGCTATAAAAAACACAAAAAGTATCTTCACAAACTCAGATGGCTGAATTGAAACAGGACCAAATGTCAAAGAGAGCTTTGCTCCCCTGCTCGCCACTCCTACCACAAGCACCGACAAGAGTCCAACTATTCCTACTCCTGCATATGTCCATGTCAGTTTTCGAAACATCGTGCCTTTTTGCATGATAAGCGGTATTAAAAACGCAAATATCGTTCCGGCAAGTACAAAAACAAACTGCCTTAATGCCTTGTCAAACGAAATTCTCGTTAGAATAATCATGCTAATACAAAGCATCATCACCATGTTGTTTAGCACAAGCTCTGAGGCATTCTTATAAAACTTATGATAAATCAAATAAATTGATTCAAAAAGCACAAGCTGTGCTATATAAAATCCTATTATCTTTGTATCCATTGTCGTGACAAAGAGCACCAAAAAACCATCTAAATGAATCAGAAACATATAAAATCTCTGCAGATTATATATATGCCTCTGCTTTTTCGGCTTGTCGGGATACTTGAATAAATGAAAGCATAAAAAAGTATATATGAGAAAAAGTATTATCATAATATACTTGGAAAGCTGTACTATCAGATGTACCATGTTATTCTACTCCTCTTTTGTAATGTCCGTTTGTATATTCAGCTACCTTATCATCCATAACCGCCTTAATCTGCTTTGGAGTCTCGATTGTAAAGCTGTATCTAAAACTCCTGATACCAGCCTCCTTAAGCTTACTTATGTTCTTTGTGAGCATGGTAGGCAGTGAATTATATATTGTATTATAGCACTCCTTACAGTTGTTACAAACTGCAAAGGATTTATTGTATCTGTCCTTTAAATATATAAGCTTTTGCTTTTTATCACAGCCATTTGTGTTTTTGTGCACACAATTGGCGGTTGTCATAAGCGGATAATATCCATAGACTATCATCTGCGAGCCTATATTGTTTCTATGCATAATCTCCTTTGAATTGAGTTCAAGCGGCACTGTATCACCACTTACTCCGTGCTCAAAAAAAGCACTCTTTGAAACATCATTAAAGGTATACATATTGTGGTCTAAAATAACTTTTTTCCCTGTAAACAGATTTTCTGTCAGATAAAGCTCCTCATAGTTTTTCACAACAAAGCCCTCGAAGCTTACCTTATCAAGCTCTTTTGCGATAGATACAAAATAATCCGATGAATCTGCCCTGAATATCGTAGGCAGCATGAGATACACTTTTTTATTTCGCTTTGTAAGGCTTTGCACATCATCTGCAAACTGCTGTATCAGAGTCTTCCTCTCATACATGTCAAAATCCAGATAAAATACGTCAAAGCATTCATAGCCAATAAGTGTATCAAGCTGCGCGCGTGTCATACACGAGCATATGGTGGTGTAATCATTTATAGCTTCATCATGTGCTGCATCACTTTTTACGACATGCTCAGGAAGTGCTGTAAGTTTTGACATATCAGCGTATCGTGCATCATTCCTGTAATACTTTTTCAACAGCTTATCACAAAGCCCTGAAATTGCATCACGCCGCAGCTTGTTTAGTGCTCCGTTTGGCACAAAGACGTTTTCTCCGATTTGAGCTTTAATATGTGAAAACTCAAAGTCTGTATCACCGGTTTTGTTTATCCTGTCGATAGCGGCCTTTTTATCAAGCGGTGCCTTAAGTGCGGCGCTGACAGGTTCTATTGAGGCTTTGTATGTCACATCACCTCTTTTTACAGTGAGGCTTCCGGGCTCGCCTTCTCTTAAAACAAGCTCTCCCTCTATCGAAAGCTTTCTTTTTTCAGGCGAAGGCTCTGCAGCATTTGAAACGAAATTAGGCTTCACATAAGTCACCATATCAGAGCCATTGTGGTCGAAATAATACCTGTCTGTGAAACCACAGCGGTTTCCAAGTGCCTTTATCCTGTCATAATCAGCATCACTAACAGGCTTTTTGCTGTCAATATAGTTTCTGTAGTATTTTACCACTCCGCATGCATACTCAAGCTGCTTCATACGCCCCTCAATCTTGAGCGAATAAACACCTGCATCATGCAGCTTGTCAAGCGCCTTTATACCACACATATCCTTAAGGCTTAAAATATATTCATCCTTTTTGCCCTCCACTGTATACGGTAGTCTGCAGGGCTGTGCACAGCGGCCTCTGTTTCCGCTTCTGCCACCTAAAATACTGCTGAAAAGGCACTGTCCGGAATACGAATAGCACAATGCTCCGTGCACAAAGGCTTCAAGCTCCATGCCGGTTTCCTCATGTATGCGCTTCATCTCGCAAGAGAAACCTCCCTTGCCATGACCACACGCGTCACTCCAAACTGTGAAAGAAAACGCACTCCGTCTGCTCCGGTCACCGTCATCTGTGTACTCGTATGTATCTCCATTGACGGAAAATACTCATGGATAGCCTTCACCACTCCAATATCCTGCACTATCACTGCATCAAGCCCTCTTTTGTAGTACACAAGCAGGTAGTCGTAGAGCTTTGAAAACTCACTGTTTTTAATCAGCGTATTGACCGTCAGATACACCTTTACTCCTCGTAAATGCGCAAAATCAATTGCCTCTAAAAGCTCCTCTTCTGTGAAATTATTGGCATATGCCCTGGCTCCAAACATGCTTCCGCCCACATACACAGCATCGGCGCCGCTTTCTATCACACCCTTAAGTATCTCAAGGCTTCCTGCCGGTGCAAGCAGTTCAAAATCTTTATTTCTCATATATTTCCTCATATAGATGCTCATTTGATATCATATAAACCTGCAATAAAATAGGGAACAGTGTACGATAACTGTTCCCCTTTTATTGCTATTTATCGCTACTGTCATTTGCCCCTTTAGAAGCATGTGCAGATTTTTTAACAGGCTTTTTTCCATCAAGAAGTGACTCCTCAAGAGTTGCCTCAAGTCTTGCCTTGTTGAGTAAAAGCTCTTTGTTTTGTGCCTCAAGCTCCTTCATGCTTGCCTCAGCATTCTCGGTCTTTACCTGATTGGAAATTAAATCATGCTTTAAATCGTATATTTCCTTATCCTTATTCTCTATATCACCCTCGAGTTTTTCGACAAGTGCCTTTGCCTTGAAATAATCATCAGCAATATTGAGCTCGATAAGTGTACTCTTCATATTGCCCGGAAGATGCTTATACTCATCCATATCATCAAACTCTGCAATCTTGTTGTTGATGTATGCCGCAACCTTCTGTAAGTATTCCTCATTCTCATATCCTGACAGTGTGTAAACCTTTCCGTCTATTACCACCTCGGCATTTGTTTTTGCAGACATTTAATCATCCTCCGTTTTCACATTTATTCAAACCAGCTATATTAATATTAATATCAATTTCAATATCAAATACTTAATTATTATATGCCTTATAGATATAAATTGCAACTTTAAGCCTTTTTTCTCTCAAAATGCTCAAAGGCTAGTTCTGTTGCCACACGTCCCTTTGGTGTGCGGTTTATGAAGCCGTTCTTCACCAGATACGGCTCGTAAACATCCTCAATGGTTCCGGCATCCTCACCTATTGCCGCCGCAAGCGTATCAAGACCTACCGGTCCTCCCGCAAACTTGTCAATGATGGTGAGAAGTATATTTCTGTCATTCAAATCCAGTCCGTACTTGTCCACCTCCAAAAGGTCCAGCGCAAAGCTTGCCACATCATAGGTGATTTTGCCGTCATACTTGACCTGCGCAAAATCCCTGACACGCTTTAGCAGTCTGTTTGCAAGTCTTGGGGTACCCCTTGAACGACGCGCCATCTCGTAGGCTCCCTTGTCATCTATCTCAACTCCAAGCACCTTTGCGGAATTGACGATAATATGCTTTAGCTCATCGACAGTGTAAAACTCCATGTGATTTACCACGCCAAACCTGTCGCGAAGAGGCGCTGACAGCATGCCCGCCCTCGTTGTTGCACCTACAAGGGTGAATTTTGGCAGGTTAAATCTGATTGACTTTGCAGACTCGCCCTTACCAATCATGATATCAATGGCGTAATCCTCCATGGCAGGATAGAGCACCTCCTCCACCTGACGGTTTAATCTGTGAATCTCATCGACAAACAGTATATCTCCCTCAGAAAGTCCGTTGAGTATGGCTGCCATCTCTCCCGGCTTACCTATTGCAGGACCGGAGGTCACCTTTATCTTTGTACCCATCTCATTTGCAATGATTCCAGCAAGCGTTGTCTTTCCAAGCCCCGGTGGTCCGTAAAACAGCACATGATCGAGCGCTTCGCCCCTTGATTTTGCGGCTTCAATATATATTTTTAAATTGTCCTTTATCTTCTGCTGACCGATATAGTCATCAAAATACATAGGACGCAGGGATTTCTCTATCTTTATGTCCTCTTCCTGCAATTGTGTGGAAATTACTCTTTTCACGTTTTGTTCCCCGTTTCTGTTTTAAGCTTACAGCTTTTATCAATCAGCCATATTTTTGAGCGCAAGCTTCAGCACATCCTCTACATCCATATCCTCTGTGATATCAACCTTGGACACTGCCTTAAGACTCTCAGTAGATGAGTATCCAAGCGCATTGAGCGCCATGACAGCATCATTTTTCACAGTGCTGTTCATGGATACAGCAGCACCGGAAGTCTGATTCTCAAGCTTCTTTTCAAATGCATCCTCAAGCGACAGCTTGTCCTTTAAATCAAGTATCACTCTCTGAGCCGTCTTTGCACCTATTCCCGGTGCCTTTGATATAGCCTTTGAGTCGCCCGATAGAATCGCAAAACGTAAATCATCGGCAGGCAGAGTTGACAAAATCGCAAGGCCGCCCTTTGGTCCGATTCCGCTGACCGTAATCAGCAGCTTAAAGATTTCAAGATCATCCTTGCTCAAAAAACCGTAAAGTATCATGGCATCCTCCCTGACACACAGGTAAGTGTAAATTTTTACATCCTCTCCCTCGTCGGGCAGCATATCAAAATACTGCGTCGGTATGTAAATGAGATAGCCTACACCTGCTGCCTCCACTACAATGCTGTCTATATTTTTTTCTGCAAGCTCTCCTTTTATATATGCATACATTGAATCCATTTGTTACTGTTTCGACTGTACCTGACACACAGGCATAAAAACAGCAGCATCTCCTTTTGTTATTAAATATACGTAGATTACAGCCCATTAAAACTATACATGAAAGCTGTCAGAAATTCTTAAAAGCACCTGTGAAGCTACTATTCCAATCACAAGTCCCGTGATGCATCCTGCCACAAGAAGCACCGGAATATAATACACTACGCTGTAGGTTGACAAAACTATAGCCGCAACTATTATCTGTCCTATATTGTGACACACTCCACCGACCAGGCTTATTGAAACCGAACTGAATTTATCTGATTTCTTAAGCAGGTACATAACGATAAAGCTTAGTATACAGCCTGCCAGTGAATATATGATGCTGAACGCATTTCCAAACATAAAGCCTGAAAGCACCGCACGAAATACACATAGCAGAAATGTCTCCATGGGTGCTGCTATATAAAGCATGATTACTGTCACTATATTTGTAAGTCCAAGCTTCACTCCCGGTATGCCTACCGCAAACGGTATAAGTGACTCAACATAGCTTAGCACCAGTGCCAGTGCCATAAGCATACCAAGATATGCAATCTTTCTGGTTTTCATTTATCTCATTCTTTCTATAAAAATGTTCGGGTATCACTTGGATATCGAATCTATATCGGATTTCGTGTCGCTTTTTACCGTCACAACAACCTTATTCGGCAGACAGATAATCGACTCTCCCTCCTTGGATATCGCCTTCTGCTTCACACACAGATGATCCGGACAGTCGGCAGAGGTCATATCTGCCACACCGCCCTTTATGACAAGGGTGTTAGTAATATCGCCATCGCCGTTTTTTATCTCAATTGTATCATCCTTTGAAAGCGGATATGTGCCATAGGCCCTTCCATCGATAGTCACCTCGACACATGCATCGCTATCCGTATCCTGTCCCTTTAAATATACAAGCTTCCATATAAGAAGCAGAGCGACAGAGATAATTACAATAACCGATATCAGGATTATATCATTTCTGCCAAAACGCTTACGCATCCTCTTTTATCTCTCCCATATAGTAAAAGCCTCTGCACTCATTAAGCTTCACATTGTAGATATTTCCAATCATATCCTCGGTACCCGGAAAATGTACGATTGAATTATTGTCCATACGTCCGGTCACATAGCCGTCCTTCTGGTCGTCCATTTCCTCTGCAAGTACCGGCACCACTTTGCCCTCATAGCATTTTGCCTTTTCTGATGAGATAGTCTGAACCTCCTTTAAGAGCCTGTCAAACCTGTCCTTAACCACATCATCCGGCACCTGATTCTCCATGGTAGCTGCGCGTGTGCCTGTTCTCTTTGAGTAAATAAATGTAAAAGCACTGTCATATCTGACCTGCTTGACAACATCCATTGTCTCAAGGAAATCCTCCTCAGTCTCTCCCGGGAAGCCCACAATGATATCAGTTGTGATTGCAATATCAGGAATCTGCTCACGAAGTCTCTTTACCTCGTCGAGATATTTTTCCTTGTCATAGTGCCTGTTCATCTCCTTAAGCACTCTTGAGCTTCCTGACTGAAGCGGCAGATGCATATGCTTGCACACCTTGTCGCACTCCTTTATTGCCATAATCAGGTCATCGGATAAATCCTTTGGATGAGATGTCATAAAACGAATCCTCTTAAGTCCCTCAATCTTATTGACCTCGCGAAGAAGCTCTGCAAAGGTTATAGGATTGTCAAGAGTTTTACCGTATGAGTTGACATTCTGTCCGAGAAGCATTATCTCGCACACTCCGTCTGCAACAAGCTTTTCTATCTCTCTTATGATATCCTTAGGCTCCCTGCTTCTCTCACGACCTCTTACGTATGGCACAATACAGTAGCTGCAGAAATTGTTGCAGCCAAACATGATATTGACACCTGATTTGAAAGAGAACTTTCTCTTCACCGGCAGATCTTCGACAATCTGATTGGTATCCTTCCATATGTCAATCACCTGTGAGCCAGACTCGATATTGTTGCACAAAATCTCTGCAAACTTGAATATATTGTGGGTTCCGAATACGATATCTACAAACTTATAGTGCTTTTTGATATTTTCAACAACCTCCGGCTCCTGCATCATGCAGCCGCAGAGAGCAATCTTCATCAGAGGATTCTTTTTCTTGTAATTCTGCAGATACCCAAGTCTGCCGTACACCTTGTTGTTAGCATTCTCACGTACGGTACAGGTGTTGTATACAATGAAATCAGAGTGCTCATCAGTTCCTTCCACGTAGCCTATCTGCTCGAGTATTCCGACAAGCTTTTCTGAGTCGCGGGCATTCATCTGACACCCGAATGTCTTTAAAAACAAGGTTAGTGGTCTCCCCAGTTCTTCGGACTTTTTCTTGACATACTGCCTAGCCTTCGCCATGTAGTAGTACTGTCTCTCAGGCTCGTGGGTTGGCGGTGTCTGGGTGATATCTATGTCATCTAAGTTAATCATGTGTTTTTCCTCTCTTAATTAATCTCATGTGAGTATAGCACATTCATTCGATATTTTGCAACAAATCATTGTCAATCAGACAATTAATGTATTCATTCACGCTCATGCCTCTCTTGGAGGCAGCGCTTTTGATTTTTTCTTTTTTCCCCGCTTTCATTGTCAGGTTGATTCTATCATATTTTTCTTTGATATATTTATTGATGTACTGGTTTTGATTAAACTCACTCATATTATTTGTTCCTCTTTTCGTTTACGATGTATATTATAACTAAGATGTCGAATATTATCTGACTAACTAAAAATAATGTTTCCATTTTACTACCTCCATTGACTTTTTCGTATTTTCGTAGTAAGTTGAGAGTGTGGGGAGCTTTCCGCTCCCCTTTTACTCAACTGTTTGTTGGTTACTTGTTGAGTATTAAGTTTAGCAATTGTAAAACGCTTATTATCAGATTTATAATTGCTGTGGCAAGAATGATGTTTTGAAGGCTTCATTCTTGCCTTTTTTCTTTTGTCGTTTCTTTTTCTTACTCACTTGTCTTACCTCCTTACATGATTATAATATCACATTATGCGCATAATGTCAATAGTATTTTGCGCATAATGTTATTTTAAAATAAAAAATAGGACATCCATCAATCTGACAGATGCCCTATGTTATAATAATTATTTAATTTGTTGAGTCGGTCGGCAGCTCATTGGTATACTTTGATAGTGCCTTTTTAACTGTGCGCCACACCTTTTTGACTGGTAAACCGCACAATGACATATTCTTCAATATGCTTACAATCTCATACGCTATATATAGTAATGCGAAAAACTCCATCGTTCCGACTGTCTGTCCCGGAAGATATGTTCTTGCACCGGCCGGGATGAATCCGATGAGGTTCAATCTTATGATTGAGTCGACCAGAGCCAGGAGCACAAGAGAAATCAACATACCGACCTTCCTGATTGCTCCATTGATTCCAAAGTTCGAATTGAACTTTTTCTCCTTGATTGCTCGCAATACGCCAAAGATAGTGTCCATCACTATGCATATTACTACTATCTCCATAATTTTGTTGCTTGCTGTTGCCGTAAAAAATCTTATAATATCATTCATCATTTTTTCCTTATCCTTTCAAAAGTCTGTATGTTGTGAGTAATCCAACACATGCGTCCTGTGTCAGTCCTCTGTTTTTCTGGAATACCATAACGCATTTTGAGAGGTAGTCCGTCCATTCTTTATAATCTGTATCTAACTTCGTGAAGCTGTATACATCGTGCAGTGTTCTTCTTAACCACTTGATTGCAGTCGGGCAGTTGTGTTTTTGTCCGCTCCACAGATTGTGGTTCTTTGCGAATGCCTGCGAGTCGGCTCCAAATTTACCATCCTCTTTCAGTGCATCAGCTCCCTTGAGGTCGAAACCTACATTCATAGCGTGCTGCCATTTTCTGACCTCTTCACCTTCCAGGTAATAGTCAATATTGCCCTTCCAGCTCTCGTCTTTCGGCTTGGCCGGTGCGGGTGCAGGCTGGCTTGTTGCTGTTGTATCTTTTGCTCCAAGCTCCACATATAAGAGGTTGGCATCTGTGCTGTTATTGAGTCCGGAGCAAGTGAATGCACTGGTATACTGCCATCCGTACAGGCTGTGTGCAATAGCAGGCTTCTTGGCATCGTTCGGGTCGTCTCCGATGGTCATTCCCTTAGTTGATGGGTAGCGCGCGATCCAGAATGGGCAGTTAATCTGATTGGCATATGGCAGGATATAGGTGTTATAGAAACTAAGCCCGGTATATACTCCAAAATCAAGCCCTGCCGCATTGATTTCTGACTGATATGTGTTGATGATGTCAATCAAAGTCTGTCCAAGCCCCTGCTGGCATCTGTCTTCTACATCAAGCCAGACAAATGTCTTTCTTCCGGCAAGCACTTCGATTACTCTCTGCGCATCTGTTTTTGCTTTTTCTGCTGTAGCAGCATAAGAATAATTATAGACGCCCTGTATCGGCATTCCGGCTTCTGTACAACCTTTCCAATTCTGCTCAAAGGTTTTATCCGGGTTCAGGTCCTTTCTGATGATTTTTAAAATGGCAAACTGTACACCAGCCCATTTTACTTTGCCCCAGTCTATTGCTCCCTGGTATGATGATACGTCAATTCCTTTCATGATGTCTCTCCTTTCGTTCTGTGCATTTGTATTAATGTTGTTCATAAGCTTGCGCCCCTTTCTTTATATTATAAGAGCCGGCACCTCATTTGATGTCGGCTCTTAGGCTCTATTTATTAGTTACATATTAAATTTTATATTTTCTATCACGCTCCCTAACCAGAGTTAATGTTGTCAATAATTGTGCAAACACTTCAAACCAAGTATACGGTATGTCTTTTTGTATAATAATTTGTGTTGTAGCTGATACATCATATAATCAAGTTTTAACTTTAGATTTTTTATTTTTAAACTTTAATTTTATCTACCATAAACACGGTAAACACACTGACAAGTTGTATCTTTACCGAGTACTACGCTACGAAGCCATGAGGCTCTGTTTTGAATACTATTTTTTTCTGTATTATAAACTATACACCATGAAGTATAATTATTACTGTCATAGTAATTCCCGTCTAAAAATAAAAATTCAAGATTATTAGATTCTGATACTGGGAAAACATAGTCTCTTGTAATATATGAACTCCCCGAATAATAAAGCATAAAATTTACCCTTAATTCTCGATAACTTTTTATATTTGATATTACATGCTCATTAACATCTCCAAATGTTCCGATTGCTTTCCAATCTTGCTTATTTGAAAGATTACCTAACTCTGTTTTAATGCACTTATAGCTCCAGTACACGTTCCATCCCCTATCTTGGATATGTCCGTTTTTCCTATCCTCTTTGTGATAAAATACTTTAATCCTGTAAGATCCAAATATTTTGCCATTTTTTCTCCTTCTTTCTATGCAAATGCCGCATCTATCTCACTATTGGTTATTGCAACCATATCTGACTGCTTTATATAGCTGCTTAGATCAATTTCTCTTGTACCTAATTTTTCATACTTATTGTTGATCCATAAATATTCATCATACACATTCTGTCCACTTCCAGAATTGGCAATTAAATAAAACGTTCCCTTAACGCCTGTTGATGGCAATGTCTGCACTACTTGAAAATCCAATTTAGTAATACCGGCCATCGCTGTTGAAATGGCCGATGTTACAAATGCTGTTGATGCGGCCTGAGTATTATTTGTACCAGCTGATGCTGTTGGCACTTTAGGTGTACCAGTAAAAGACGGACTCGCTATAGGTGCTTTCTTAACTAGCTCAGCCTGTACTGCCTTGTTTTGTACCGGGTTTGTTGAAGTGTTACTCAGTTCACTATCTACTGTTGTCTTATTTGCACCTTCCGCTATTCCATCAAGCTTTTTCTTATCACTTACTGACATAAGACCATGTGCAGTCTGTGTTGCATCAGAATAAGTTGTATTTGTCGGTGTTCCATATGTACCATCCCCTCGTAAATACTTTCCCTGATCGCCAGCTGCCGGTGCAGGTACCAATCCTGACGTTCCAGCTGCTGAAGCTGTTGCACCTTTCATAACAGCATACGTTGTATTTTCTTTCGGTGGTGTATATCCAAGTGCTTTTATTACATTATCACTTGTAAGCTCTCCTCTGATAGTTTGTGATGATTTGTTTTCAACATTGCCTAATCCGATTTCTTCCTTTGAATGTGTGTGTCCTTTATCACTTTTATCTCCCAATAGAGTTTTAATTTTACTAATGATGTATACCGCACCTGTAAGATTTAAATATTTATTTTCCATAGTTCTCCTTTCTGTTATCTAAAGTCCATTAAATATAGCCTCTATTTCTTCAATGGTAATAGCATTATCATTATTAACTGCATTCACCTCCTCCGGGGTGTATGATGGTTTGTTTTGTGCTTTAGCCCATTCTGGTATGGTTGGATCTGTCTCATACATATCTCCTGATATTTCTTTTCCATTCAAGCGGGGTTTGTTTTTTAGCTGTTCATAATCATCCATTATGTATATTTGCTCACATTCAATTCTTAATTCAGTATCATTTTCCATTTCAAGTTCAATTTCTGTCATATCATCCCCTCTTTCAATATATCTTCAACTGGTACTGACTTGATATTGCTTGCAATTACATTTTCATCTTTTGTCTTTGCCCTGACCTGTATCAATACATTCTTCATAGCATCAAGCTGCAGTGTTTCATCTTGAGATAATTTAATAAATAATGTTTCATCCGAAGTATTCAATTGATCCATGGACTTCTCAAACTCATATTTTCCCTGTTTAAAGGTTACATATATTTTTTCCAAATTATTTATATCACAACCTTTTAATTTTATTTTGATTGTTGGAGTTGTTCCTCTTCTCATACTTCACCTCTTGTCTCAAAACTTATATTGCATCAATTTCCTTGGTACTTATAGTTTCTATTTTATCTACTTTTTGATTGACACTTTCAATTTGTTTTCTAACAGCCTCCCCCGCTGTATCGTATGACTCTCCTGCAAATCCTTTTCTCACATCCTTAAGCTCTGCTTCGTAGTTGCCAAATCTTTTTAACAATTGTTCCACAAGTGTAGTCTGCTTTTCCTCTTCCTCATCACCAAATCTCATTTTTCCAGTACATTTAACAATTATGTTGAACGATATCAGCTTACTGTCACCATCTATCACTCTGATCTGCATAACATTCTGCCCTGCATGAAAAAATGACTCAGAAGGAATAATCGTAATCGTATTTCCATCACTTCTGCCAAGCTTTATTAGGCTCAGCCATAGTTCTTGTACACATACTGTACACAACTGCTGCCGCTGTACCCGGAATAGTGTAATCCTTTATATCAAACTCTAATGCGATTGAATTTGTGCCCTCAGTTACCTCTATTGGAGCCTGAAGCACATTCTTTGTAACATATATGTCTCTTTTGATAGTCTGCATTCAAATATCTCCTTTCCTATGCAGGAATAAATCTAACTATATATCTTCCAGCCGGTTCTACACCTGACTCAAGGAAATCATACCAGGATCTCGCATATTGTCTTCGTGCTTCTTCCTCTTCCACACCGGCTCTCTCAAAGTTCTTGAGGTAAGCTGAAGCAAGATACTCCGGTGTCTCTGTACTTGTTTTAAATTGAGACCATGTCAGATTATACGCAGATGTTTTAATCCATTCACCTGTAGATTCTGATAACTGATCAATCCAATATAACTGTACTGTTCCATCTCCTATATCGTATCCGTTAGCCTTTGCCCAATTTGTATATTTGGTTGCCGGAGTCCACTGCACCAGTCCATAGCCACCGGAATAGTTGCCCTCTTTAAGGCTTTGCCACAATCCAGGATTAATGGTTGATTCTCTCTGCATATTTCCAAGCAGGCCTGAGATTGCATTGATTGTCCAGCCTTTATCACTTAGATATGTATAAATTTCTTTGGCATTGCTCTCCATCTCTCCCTGCGTCAAATATTTATTATTACTAATCATGGATAAGCACCCTCTTTCGATTTTCCTCCTATAAGCAGGCCTCCAACATAATTCTCATAAGTTCCATCCGAATACTCTACTGTTCCGGTAAATCCGTTATATCCGTTTACACCGAATGACTGGCAATCAACATATACCTCGCCAGTCTTAAACATTCTAAATAATGCATTTTCAGTACCGATTTTAAAAATTTCGTTACTTACTGCAAAAATTCTCCCGACAGTATTACCACTTTTGTCCATGATCTTCATCTCCCCCTCTGAGATCTCTACTCTTCGGCCAAATTCATCACTTCCACAAGTGTATTTACCATTTGTCAGTATTCCATCTTTATCCATGATAGTTAGGATGGCTCCATTACCATCTAATACTTTTATAATGCCTGCTATGTTGTCTATTCCGCCAATGGTCAATGTTCCTCCATATATCCGGTCTGCCAGCATGGTTCCAGCTATAATATAGTCGGCAAAAAAGCCTTTCCCGGTTCCGAATGTACTCCATATCCAGTCTTTTCCATCAGCGGTCCTTTTGGATGCGATTTCAAATCCCATAGAGCCAAGACACATAGCTCCGAACGTAGGTGAATCAGGGTTTAAATCCTCAAAAAGCATGGCTCGTACATCCTGCTTTTGAGCTACATCACGTAGTGCATGAAACTGTGTTTTCACTGCATCCAGTATTCCCTGCACCTGAGAGCCGATCACAGATCCATCTTCTCTGATTGCGCTCTCAATTCGGTTATTAATACTGACCTGATTTGATATGTAATCAAATTGATAATCGCCCAGCGATACAGATAATATGCGGTCATTCACACAATCCCACTCTAATTCCGTAACTCTTGCATCTGTAACTATATCAAGATTATTGTTTCTACAATGTACGGTATCACCAAGAGACACTTCTACAAGCCCCTTGACATCGGCATACAGCTCTGTATCCTCAATCATTACCATATCCACAGATATAGTTACTTGAGGCTTGTCTGCCCCCGCTTCCCACTGTTCCTGACAGCGTTTTATAAGTGCAGCCTCCAGTTGTGCCGGTGTATCGCATATGATCACACCTTTCGATTCATCATCTTCCTGTGCATCAGCTCTCATTTTTACATCTTCAAATTTCATTGTTGAATATTTGACTGTTGGATATTTGTCTATAAGAGGGGAATCAACCCAAGGAGCATCCCCATCTATCTGATATCCGTTATATGCCTGTGGAATGATCCGGGTAACCACATTTCTTAGGTCAACCTCCTCTTTCATTCCGTTCTCAGCAATGTTTTTTCCGTAAAGGATCTCAACACCTCTGTCGCTGCCAGCATGACGATTTATTATCGCTTTGTAATTATCATATACGATTTCACCGCCCCATCTCTTAACAAAAGAATTCTCATCGTCACCATTGATTGCTTCGATGAGATTTTTATTTTGGTAATATGCAGTTCCAGTCGATGTAATATCTGTTTCGGCTGTATACTTTTTATTCGGTGCAGTCATGATATCAAGAGCCTGCTGCCCTGTTTTGTCAGTTGGACGGACATCCAAAAGGAAACAATCATCTGCCGCATCCATAAATATAGGCTGCAGATCAGCAGATATTCCTGAATCACTTTTTTCCTTATGAGTTATTCTGAAAAGCTGCTCTCCATTAAAGGAAGGCATCTTAACAACTGCTCCCTCTTTAATATACTTCCAGCGGTCTTCTGAATCCTTTGGATGTTCAAGCGTTACCTCCCATATTCCATTCAATACGGCATGAACGGATGCACTTGAAGGAAATAATGACATATCTCCGTTCTGATCAAAGTTTGTATTTTCAATGTTATATATCTGGATCATAAGCACCTCCAATTAGGTATCACTTTCAGATTTCCTCCGTAAAATTCAATCTTGTTGTTTCCCGGCTGTAGATACATATCTTCATAATTTCCTGACACTTTGGTATTATTCAAAGTACCATCCTCGCGATACGCGATCATCCGATCTGTATCTATGGTCAGATTTTGACCAACATTAGCAGTCATCGTTTTTCCATTGATCTTAAGCGTACACATACCTTCTGCTGCGATCTTATATGTCGGATGACACTCTATATAAGGATTCCAGCAAACATCTTCTATGTCATATTCCATTGCACCATCTACGGAATATTGGAGCCCATCCAGTGTGTGAAATATCGCTGTAAAATTGCCTATCCGCTCAGATGTCCTCTCATTATCATCTAATTCAACATAGGTTATTTTATAAAAAAAGCCTGCATCATCAGATATAATAAGTTTTGCATTTCTTTCTGACAGCCACTGTTTTGCCATTCTCCAGCGATCATTCCACCTGTCTACTGCTCCGATATAATTAAATGGTATCTTTATTGGTGTTGCTGCATATGTACCATTAAACTTGTATATGGTTCCATCCCGCCCTGATAGTTTTACCTCTTCCATATTCGGCTGAGCGGCAGGAATAGATATCAACTCCCGGGCAAATATCTGAAGCGAAGAGCCTCTTATGTCATTGTATTGTATGTCCTGCATTATTTTCCTTTCGCCCCCTGTGTTGCTAATGTCTTATTTGCCATCTGCTTAAGAACGAGATTTGTAAGTAATGTGATCGACTTCTTATCTCCAATATAAATGTTATTCTCCGCAGTCATTGATATTGATTTGAATGCTTCAACGATCATTGCGGCCAATGTTGCATTATTTGCATCATTTTCTTCTCTGATGTAGTCCTTTAACAGTTTAATTGGAAGTACCGCCTCTTTTCCAGCCTCTCCCCCTCCCATCAGGGAATCTCCATTTGCACCAAATATGGTCGGACTATTCAGGATTCCTCCATTTGCATACCAATCTACAGAAATTTTAGGTACCTTAAGTGGGAAAGTGACCACTCTCCACTCGCTTTAAAATGAGGCAACTTTATTTTTGGTAATTTCCAATCAAAATCGAAGAATCCTTTAATCTTATCAATAGCTCCCTTGATAAAATCGGCTACAGCTCCGAATATGGCATTTACACCATCTCTGAACCATTCACACTTATTATAAAGCGTTACAAAAATGGCTATAAGTGCCGCAACTGCCGCAATAATTATAAGTATTGGATTAGCGGCCATGACTGCATTTACTGCTGCAAAACCAGTTTTAATAGGCCCCAATACAGGTGCAATTTTAGATATAATGCCAATTAGTGACGAAACCCCTCCTGATACCTTGCTTATGATAGAAAACACAGGGCCAACTGCTGCCACTACCAATACGCATCCGGCAATCACTCTCTGTCCTTCCGGGGAGAGCTTATTAAACTCTTCAATCAATCCGGCAACCAATTCTGTAATTTTGGTAATCAGCGGTGCAACTGTATCCGCAAGCTCAGCTGTTGCCTGTTGGAAATCTGCTGTTGCCTTATTTCCGTCTACCAAATTCTTATTGTTTTCCTGCCATTTTTTTCCTGCATCTACGAGACCCTGATTCGCCATTTCCTGCATGACCAGGTTTACTCTCTCACTTTCGCTTCCGCAAGCTGCAAGCTTTTCATTAAATGCATCCTCTGAAGTTCCCGCCCAATTGAGCATATCCGCAAAAGTCCCCGTAACAGTACTTGTTTTCACAGTCTCATTGATTGATTCTGCAAGTCCATCAATGGGAATACTATCCCCGTAAGTTGCCCATGCACCAATCGTCCCCTCAATTACCGTGCTTAATTCTTCTTGTGACAAACCTAACGCCTGAAGATTGGCCGTAGTTGTTGCAGCTGTCTGATCATCTGCAAGCACACCATATAAGGTTCTATAACTTTCCGCTGTTTGTTCTGCTGTGTACCCTGCATTTTGGCTCGACACCTCAAGCGATCCCATAATTTTACGATATTCTGCTGTTGCAGGTACTGTAGCTGCTGTTGCCGCTACTATGCCTGCTGCCGCCGTTGATATTCCACTAAACTTATCCCCTGTCTCTTTTGCTTTATTTCCAAAAGCCTGTACTTTTTCAGCATAACCTTCCGTTACAGCTGCTCCGCTTTTCAGCTTTTGCTCAACATCTTCCAGCTTACTTTTGTAACCATTAAGTTTTGTAGTAGTTTCATTTATCTCGTTCTTTTTGTCCTGAATTGCTTTTTCATCTTTATTTTCAGCAGATTTAAGAATATCCAATTGTTTTTTTAATGATTCAAGTATTCTTTCGTAATTCTCTGTTTGATTTGAAAGATACTTCTGTTCATCTTTATATTTTACAATCGACTTTATATGATCGTCATATTTCGATTTAAGAGCTTCGATTTCAATCTCATTCGCCTTAATTTTATCTGTAGACTCTGCAATTTTATCAGATAATTTCCTAATTTGTTCCTTACTTTCTGCTGCCCCGCTCTCAAGTTCTTCTGTTACTTCAGCAAGGCCTTTCTGATATTTTGTTAAACTAATCTGTGCGCTTGTAAGCTGGTTCTGCTTCTTTCGGACTGCATCCTCATTTCTGTTTTCTGCAGATTTCATTTCTTCAAGCTCACGCTTCAGAATTTCCACCTTATCAGAATAAACGTCCGTCTGTTTTGCCAGATATTCCTGACGGTCTTTTAACTTTTCAACTGCAGTAGTGCTGTCATCCCATGCCGCTTTTGCAAGTTTAAACGAATTACTATTTTCCTGAACGGCTGTATTTACCTGCTGCATCGTCTTTTGAAAGTCTGCTGCACCATCTGCCTTAAACACTAATCCAACTCTCTTCAGTTCATCCGCCATATAACGTTCTCACCATCCTCGCTTTCTTCTCACAGAATATCTCGTATTGTTCGCAAAAAAAGACGGGACATGAATGGAAGAACTCGTCCTCTGTCATTCCCATCTCTCTCGCATCAACCATATATTCAGCCCAATTTATCTCGAGCTGAATGCTTTCATCTGTGCTTTCGATTCCTCTTTTTTTTTAATTTTGTCAACTTCTTTCTGATAAGCCTCTACAACTTCAAGAAGTTCTGTTGGATCCGGTGGCACAAGCTGAAGTGCTTCATCAAATGTCACTTTTCTCCCATTGCTTCTTACCATTGCATAGATAAGCTTCGCTGCAAAATTCATCTTGTCGCTGTCTGTTGCTTTTCCAATCTTTTCAAGTTTGTCTATTCTCCGTCCAAGCTTTGAACCACCTATCTGATCAAGATAATAAATAGTTCCAAAATTCATTTTGGCTTCTATTACCGTTCCATCAGTCAATCTTATCATCTTACCTTTATTCATCTAATCAGACCTTTCCACTCACTTTCCCAACTGCTACCACAAGATCATCTTTTGTAAGTACCGGCTTACTAAAGAATTTTTCCTCTGTGAGTCCTTCCGGTGCAGATGCACTCTCTACCTTGCAACAATGTCTCCATCCTCATTGAATGGATATGCTTTGATTTTGATTGTATCTGTCTGCTCGTTTGCCTTCTCCTCAGATGTTGATATATCATCAGAGTTCTCACTTAGCTTGCACTTTGGATACCAGTCGTATCTGTATCCGCCTTTTCTTAATTTGACCACCTTACCATAAGCAAAATATGGTCGTGGTCTGTTTCCACCTGAAAGAATAAGACCATCAGTATCAACATTGTCACCACGTAATTTTGCAAGTGTATCAGCCGGAAATGCAACAATTTCCACCTCGATATCTGTTGAAGTTGTTGTAATATCACTGTCATACACTGCTCCTGACGCGTATGTATCAGTTGGTTCTCCATTTTCCGTGACTTTTACGCTTTTAACTACTTCTGTCTTCTCCACCTCTTCCGCAAATGTGGATGTCCACCTGCCATCTGTATCCATTGTATTGAAGCACAGATACTGAGCTCCTACAGTCTCCTTCATTGGTGGTCTTTTAGTTTTAATTGCCATAATTGCCTCCTGTTCTATAAATCCAATGCTGCTATCATCTTTTTATAGTATCTTTCTTTGTTCTGTTCAAATAATGGTTTCAAGTGAGCTTTTGCGCTCATTTTTTTCGTGCCGTGCTCAAGCATCGGTCCGTAATACTTGCCCCATCCCACATCTATTCCTGTCTTATCACGCTTATAGCTAAATGAGTCAACCAGATGTGTATATCCCGGAGCTGTGACCTTTCTTCTTGGCTTCGGCAAGCGCAGCAGGTCGTTAACAAACTCCTTTGCTCCCTCCTCTATTGCATCCAGAGCGCTTTTTTCGTCCACTTTTGAAAGATAGCTTCCAAGCATATCCTGAAATTCTTCCATTCCGGAATCTTCAAATGTAATATCATTCATTCATTGTCTCCAGCGAGAAATACGAATGCCAAATTTTATCGTCTGTAATAAATTCATGCAGGATAGTTGGGTGTAGTCCCTTTTTGCGCATCATATCTCTCAGCATTATCAGCTTTTCATTTCTTGGTGTGCGAGAATAAAAGCTCACCTGCCATGTGATTTTATCTTCATAGTTGTCACCTGATGCCATCACATCATCCCATGCTATTTCCCAATAATCAATTCTCGGAAACTTCTTTCCATTATCAAGATCAGATATTCCTTCATTGACCGGACAGCCAGTGGCATGTAACATCTCACTGAGTTCCTGTTTCGTCATCATATACCTCCCTGTCATATGCCGGAGTCTTAAGTGTCAGTTCTGTTTCTTTGAAACCGTCTTTAGTGGTCACGTGAGCCACATTGTATATCTCATGCTGTGCGTCATCTATTACACAGATACACTTGCTGTTGACCTGCTTATACTGTGGAATACTGATTTTCATTGTAACCTCTATTCCATCTGCCGACAGCTTAGCTCGTGTTGTATCAAATACAGAAAGCTCCCTGTACCAGATATGCATCCCGGTAGATCTTACTTTTTCCACCGGAAAGTCTTGTGAACAATCCTCCTCTATCCTAAGAAGTTCAAGCACACCATCTGTATATTCAGGCATTGCCATCCGCTTCCACCTCCGTCTCCATCTGCCATGTTAAAATCACGCTTGAATAATTATCCATAAACTCACTGACTCTATGGTGATATGCATAATACATGTAATTTTTAAGCAGCATCCTGTATGTCAGATCTGTTGTGATATTGCAGCCGGGATTTAAGCTCCCGACTGTACATTCACCCTCTCTTGCAAGATTTGCAAGCTGACTGTCTTCGTAATATGCGGAATCTGGAATTCTGCCCTCATCTCTGATACCAGTGCTGTCAGTTCTGTGTTCTCCATATTACTGCCTCTCTTTTATTATTCCTGTCCAGCCTGAACGATTGTAGCCTGTGTTACAGGGAGCACATACTCCTCCAGCTTAGTTACATCAAAGATAACTGCAACATTGTCATCAACAGCACGGCCGTTTGCATAACATGATGCGATAATGAGATCTGCGTTCTCCATAGCCTTTGTCTGATCATACTCATTCACTCTTACACCGGTTGTTCCCATAGTGTAGTATCCTGCAATTGTAAATGCAGCCTTCCCCTTCGGACAATTTGCATCTACGATTTTCTCGATGTCAATGAATGACTTGTTGACATATCCACCTGTGAGCGCTTCTCCATACATGCATGGATCAACATATTCTGCCTCGTCTGACGGATTACAGATAAGATACAGCTTGTCTACAACACGCTTTCCATTATTGGTAAGAGTCTTTCGCACATCTGAGAGTCCTTTAGGGCTGAATTTTGTGATGTTTGTCACAACCGTCTTAGCCTTGTTGGTACCATCGCTGTTGGATGTTCCAATCTGGCGGAAAATACCAATCGGTCCTGTCTTTCCATCTCCATCAAGATATCCCTTTACAAGACCATCCTGCATAGCTTCAGACAGAATTGCCATAAAATAACGGTCAACAAACTCAAGCGAAAGCTCTCTGATTGCCTTTGGAATAACTAAGTAAGCGGTGAGCATGTGAAGGTCAATGTTAAGTGCTGAAATCTCTGTGCTCAGCTCACCCTTAACTGAGTCTGTTAGAGCTCCCCATACTGCTGCACCTGTATGTGATGCAACGATCCACTTCTTGACATTGGCAGGTGCCATGTTGACAAGATTAAGGATTGGTGATGCTTTCTTGACATCATCAAGTGTTCTGTCAATGATTTCAGTCGGAATGATATCAATCTGATTGGCCGTGATTGACTGCTTGATATCCTTGAAGCCTTCATAGAATTTCTTTTCTTCCTGTGAAAGATTCCTGAGTCCAAGCTGCTTCTTGAAGTCGGCATCATGGCTGGCTCTTTCTGCCTCAGCAACAACCTGATTTACTAAGTCCTCATGCGCTGCCTCCTGGATCATCTCAATAGACTGCATGATAGCTTCAGCTTTCTTCTCTGCCGGAGCATCATTGAGTAACTGCATTACTTTTTCCTGAACTTCTTTGTTGATAGATTCAATCTTCATTGTTTTCCTCCTTAATTGAAAAATGAGCCCCAATCGTTGCTCTTAGGTTTATCTGCTTCTTTGTGTGTCAACTGATAAAATTCAGCTAACTGCCTCTCATGTTCGCTCTTGTTACAGAGCTGTTTCTTCAGCGCCTCATTCTCTTTAAGCACCTGCTGCAAAGTGGAATTATCCGGATTTTCCGGTTTATCAAGATTTTCCAGTCCAATTTCGTCGATGAAACCATACTCTAATGCCTTCTGTGGTGACAATGTGGTCTCCTTGTGCATCATTTCACGGACTTCATCCTCTGAAATCTTTGCACGCTGCATAAATAAAGCTATGCAGCTCTCCATTGCAACATCCAGATTATCTGCCTCTGCCCTTAAATCTGCTGCATTTCCTGTTACTGTTTCCCACATATCATGAATAATGGCCGTGGTGCCCTGTCCCATTATTCGTTTGTCACACGCCTGTAAAATTGTGAATGCAATAGAATGACACACTCCCATTACTATTCCGGTCTTGTATGAGCCATGCTGCTTGAGCATATTATAAATCGCAGTGCCCTGATCAACGCTTCCGCCATTCGAATTAAAGTAAATCTTAATCTCATCTGTCTCCGGAATGGCGTCCAAAAGTTCTTTGAAATGCTTTGCAGATGTTTCAGAATCTTCATACTGCCATGTTTGCCAGTTAAAAGGACCTGTCTTTTTGATTTCGTCATATATGTAAATTTCATGAACATTGTCCGTCTGCTGGAATCTGTAGATTACATTTTTGTTCTTCATAATTCTGTTCCTTTCTCTTGATTACTGTTTAACGGACAGCTCCGAGATATCCGGATCACCTCCATCTAATCACTTTTAATTGATGTGCCATTGTTACCCTCCTCTCCATAATTTTTAGTCAACGCTCTCGCTTTAGAGAACTCAGTGTTAAGCAAAGGATATCCCACCATTGCTCTGATTTCGTCATACGAGAAGCCAATTCCACGAAGCTTATCAAGATTAACTGCACTATCCACCACATCAACATGTTTAAAGCGTGCCAGCCATACCATTACCTTTTCATTTTTCCTGCTGTAATCATCTTCACCGACTATGTAGCAGTCAGCGTATCGTTTATAACTTCCGCAACCGGGCCGACAGCATAGGTGATAAATTCATTGGTGGCATCTGACTGCTCTGTGATATTGCCATTAAATACTGCTTCCGGAATGTCAAAGGCATTGGCTGCTTCGTTGTTTATGGCCAAGCAACCTTGGCAAGCTCCTCCGCTTTTGCGCTCGCATTTATCTGTATATTTTCAAGTGAGACACCTTCCGACTCTGTCATTACCGTCAGATCTTCGCTCTCAAGCAGTCTCTTGATTTTCTCTGCATACATGTCCTTGGTGACTATCTTGTCAGTTCCATCAGCCTGCTTTTCCCTGAAGGACTGTGCTGCACCCAGCTTCAGTTTAAATTTTGGCTGATTGATAGACGAATCATGTAATTAATTGCATTGAGCGTATTGTTATATTGATTCACAACGGACTCCAGATATACTCTTATCTTTGCATTGTCGTACCGTAAGTGGATCACCTCTGATGACATAAATTTTTTGTATAAACCATACTGTTCTCCTGCACATTCAATCGTTATGTTGCTGTATATGCGCTCTGACAGCACACTGTTTGACACCTGCCATGCAGACGCTTTGTAATATTTGCCATTCATCGGGATGATAAGCGCTTCCTGTGCCCATAGCAGTTCTCTTATAATCCTTGTCCAGAAATAAGTTCCACACTCATGGTCATTTGGCATTACATTGAGTCTGTACTCTATACTGCTTTTCTGTTTGCTGTCTGTCTGGACTATTATGTCAGACTTTGCAATTGCCCTTGCAATCATCATCACAGCTTTTTCAATTGCCAGCTTTGACAGATTAAGCTTTTCCAAGTCAAGCACAATAATCTCTGCCATAGACTGCATCTCTTTATTCTTTTTTTGAAACAGGAAATCAAACATTGCTGCCTCCTAAATGTATATTATTTGAGCCTCCAGCTCATCCTTGCAGAACATTGCTACATCGAAAGCCATGAACCCATCATTTTTTCTAAGCTTCGGTTCTACCTTTCCAAACATCTTATTGCCAAATTTATCTTCGGTAACACTTGTGTTGTTGGTGTACCAACGCATTATCGCTGATGCTCCAAAGTTAATCATGCCCTGACTGAACATAGACTGAATAAAAGGTGCAATTATTCCGGTTGCTGATGTAATCTTTCGTATCAGCCGAACTACACCGTTCGGATTCTTACGATCCTCAATCGTAAGGCCCCGTTCCTCGAATGCCATCTTAAACAGAGTGTAACGGTATGTATCCATTGCTATCTTCTTGACATCATATTCAGCACATCTTTCCATGCACCAATCAACTATGCTATTCACATCGATTACAGGTCCCGGCACCACCTCGAAATCATTAAATTCGGTCTGCCCTATGTTCTTAAGCGGGAACTTGATGGAGTCTAAAAAAGGCGATTCAGCGCAAATCCATGTGTGCTGTCGCCATATATATTCTCCTGATTCAGTTTTTGTCAAGACTCCCGCCGATGCAAAGTCCCTTATGTCAGCATAATCGATTCCAATTACAGCCGGCTGCCCTTTTGTATCGATTGTCATTCTTGGCTTTTTCAGTTCTAATTCCTCTGTCGTACTGCCCTCATAACATGCACGCAATACATTCAGCCATGTTGTGACCGTTTCCTCTTCCTTTCGTGCGATCTGTCCATTCGTTTTGTAATAAATTCCGGTCTCTTTGACGGTATCTTTTTCATTTCAAGATAATCGTGCATTATCTGATTGGCCAGAATCGGCATATACTCCATTGATGGGTTGGCTTTGTGCCATGCATCAGGAATATCAACCTCTTTCATGCTGTCAATTTCGCAGATGAATGGATAATATCCCAGTGGATTTTCACCGGTTTCAAGGATTTCAGCGCACATTGATGAAATCTCATCCAACGGACCGTCTCTGACGTAGCCATCTGTTGTTATAATAAACTCTCTGGAATGTTTGACTTTTCCGAATGAAGACTCAAACACATTTATCTGATCATAATTCTCGTAAGCATGAATCTCATTGAGCACCAGGCATCCGGTTCGCTTGCCGTCTTTGGTTTTGGCATTTGAAGTGTTATATTTCATTTCAGAGCCTGTTGCAAGGTTCGTAATCAGCTCCTTTGTTACTGAAAATTTTCCTTTGAACTTTGCATTTTCATGTAACATCTCATAGGCAACCTTGAAAGTGTCCTTGACCTGGTCTTCTGAATTGGCCACAATCTCAACATGATAATTTCTGACACCATACAGAGGTGTCTGCAAAAAATTTGCCAAGGGAACAATGAAGCCGTCCTTTCCGTTTCCACGTCCTTCTTTGATGAAAAACTTTGGGAATACCGGAATATCGTCTTTGTACATGAATACAACGCGTATATAAACTTCTGGTATGGAAATAGCTCATAATAATTTACTTTGCAGTATTCGAGACAATTCTCATAGGTCTCTTTATCGAAAAAAATATCATTCCGCTTAAGTAATGGCTTTACAATGTTCTTGATAAGCTGTTTTCGCTTTTTATTTATCCACTTCGGATGTTCTTTGACATATTTGAGATAATCATCAATTTCCTTACAGATAACCATCTGTTGCTTTTTCCGGTTCAGGTACCGGATCCTTGAGTCTCAGATCAGCTAAAATCTTGAGCATAGTTGCTGTGGTTTTTTGCAGATTGACAACAGAATCATTTGTTTTCTCGACTTCAACTCCGTTTCCGTTAATAGTCTTGTATCTGAGCCCTTTGGACTTGATGTCACTAATCAGCTTCTTTTTCAGTGACCAATAATATACATAATCGTCAATCATGTCTTTGTAAAACTCTGCATTCATTCCCCGAAGCTCCAACTGCTTGACCAAAGAATCTCTTATTTCCGTTTTTGTCAATCCGCTCACCTCCCTTTTTCTCAAAATATGTCTGTTTTTTGTGTATAATTTGCATATTTTTTAACGGTTTTTATTAAAAAAATAACTGTATTTTTGTGTTCTTCGAAAAATTTCTTCTTAAAGTAATTTTTGAAATTGGTACCCCTTGCCCTTTTCACGCGAGATTTCAAAATTTTTCCGGAGTCATGCCCACATGCCCGTTCGCCATTCGCGAAAATTTCACAAAAATTGACCGGGGGGTATTACCAACGCTCCCGGCTCACAAGTTTCTTTTTTCTTTTAAACTTGTGAGGCACTCTGCCATGTCTGATGTTGTGACAACGAACGCACAGACTAATAAGATTATCATTGTCCAGTGCAAGCTCTGGATGCTCCTTCAGTTCCTGTATGTGATGTACCTGCTCCGCCCTTGCTATCTTCTTTTCTTTCTCAGGCAGCCATTTTCCTTTTGCCACAGCCTTTTGGATTCTTGCCCTGCAGTCCTGACACTCAAAGCGATCCCGCTTTAATATCTCTATTCTTTTGGTTTGCCATGCCTTACTGTCATAAAACTTCTTTGCTTCTGTATCTGTCATTATTCCAAAATAAAAAGGACCGGCCCTTTTGCCAATCCTTTATGCTTACACTATATCACACATCAAACGGACAAAACGGACAACTTTATTTATTTTCTTTCTGAGACTGCTGCAGATATCTGTCATGTTGCTTTCGCGCGCTCTCGGCTGTAATGCCTATCTTCTGTGCCACTGTGTTCCAAGAATAGCACCTGACATGACGATACAACATAATCTGTCGAACGACTGTGTCGTCTATTGATATAATCCATGAGATAATTCTGTCCTGCTGCTGATTGAGCTTTCTCTTCTTGGCTTCAATCAGCTCTCTTACACTCACAGCCTTAATTGCCAAGTCTGCCATCTGGTCACTGCTTCCAGTGCCCGGAGTGAATGGCAAGCCTGTAATCTGCATTGCTTTTCCTTCTGCTTTGCTTTCAATCAGCTCCAGTTGTTCTTCCCACATCTTGATTTCTTTTTTGATATAATATACGCTTGTTAATTCTTTCTTCGTCATTTGTCACTCCTCAATTCCGAACCATGCGAGCATAGATATAAAATGCTGCATTGATACCGTTGTACTTGACCTCCGCATCCAGGAACTTGTAGCCCGGATATGCTTTGGTGAGCTCCGCCTCTAATACTGTGTGGTCTTTGGCCATCCTCTCAACACGTCGCTTCTTGAACTTGCTGTAGCTCTTTGTTGGCTCCGGTGGCTTCTTTAAGTTCCTTGAGCTCACCCACCGCTTAGTACCGTGTGGATTTCTTGATATATATTCTCCTAAACCTGTGATGAGGAAATCATCATCAGGTGATATTCTTCGTGTGTTTGGTCTGTCGCATTTCTTCCAGAGCGATTCCAGTTCGTCTCTGTCCATGCCGTCTCCGGTCATGAGAATGTGGAAATGTGGTCTCACATATCCATCAAATGCGAGCACGTATATGTACTTGATATTTCCCAGTCCTTTTCTTTTTCTCCGGTAATTTATCTTCGCGATAAAATTCTTGATATCTTTTCTGGCTCTCTCTTCATCCGCCGGAAGCTTGTCATCGTTCCACCCGAACGTGCACCATAAGTCGCCTTTTCCAAAGTTAATGTTTCCAAGCCTAATTAAATACCGCCTTGCATTTTTATCGTTTAGGTTTCTTTGGGCTTTACTTGATGGTCTCTTCTTGGTCTTCGGCATGTCACTGAGCCTTGGGTAGCTTGGGTATATCTGAGCTTCAAGGAGAGTGGTCTGTGACTTTATGTTGGTGACTTCGTGGTGGCTGTTCTGTACAGGCAGTTTACCTTGCCCTCTTTGAGAAGCTTCTCAAGCCTCTCCTCCTCGGTGTCATCTATGTATTTTTTGAAAGCCTCTTCGTAGTCGTAGTTGTCGTATCTTCTCATACTGTGTACTCTTAAATATAAAATCCCTCATTTGTTAATACCCATTACGAGGACGGTAAAGAATTTTTACCTATATATTATGGGTTTACTGCTGCCTCTGTGCCGCTCTTATCTTTCTGTTGTATTCAGCCTGATACAGCAGCTTTTTGTCCGTTGTTAGAACGACTCGTTTAAGAGTTGTCTCATACTTTTTCAATTTCTCGCACGTTTGTTCCCAATCTTCCCATGTTTCTTTTTTCACACTATTTTTTTCATGTTTTTTCTTTCCTCTATATAATGTATACACAGCCTGCTTGTGCAAGCTGTGTATACATGTCTTATAGTATTTACAGGTCGGTGCGCAGGCCTTATCAGGTTCATATGCACATCTTATAGGTTCTATGGGTTTTACTCCGCTGTAAGTCCTGCTGTTCAACTGCTGCCTCCTAAATTAATCTTCGAACCGGGCATGTATCGCAATGCTCTTCTCCCATTCTGTTATATGCCTCGTCATCCGTTGTCAGTGGATACTGTGACGGCCATTTGCAATATTCATCACATATCCTGTCATGGATATCTTCAATAATCTGTGGAAGAGACATGTCTTCCTGTTTCTCGTGTTGTCCCATCTCTGTCATCTCCCTTCTCATATCCCATGCACTTTACCTGTCTGCTTGGTCTACCGCATTTCTCGTAATACCTACAGTTTATGCATTCATTTCTGTTCATTGTGTTTTGTCCTCTTATCCCTATCTTCCTGAAGCTTATCGTATTCTCTAATTAACAACAGTCCTATCACAAACTCTGTTGTTCCGATCAGGGTGAACGTTAAGAGTATCCCATATACTATTAAATCTATTTCTGACATATTATTCTCCTATTCGCTTATCTCATCACAATTCTTCGCCCAGTTCCAATCATCCGACTCGCCATCGAACCAGTCAAACGTGCAGCCTTTTCTGCCGTCTACATCTATCGTGCCGTAAAATGGGCATCCCTCACAGCCGCCCTGCACTTCGTATTCTTGTAATGTCATCTTATTCTCCGAGGTAAAGGGAGCTGGGTAATGGCTCCCTTGTGTATAAATGGCTTACAAATCAGTTTTCGTGATATAAATTAATTCGCATGCCCGGTTTCTTTCGCTTTCGCAGGTGTTTCAACCTAAAGCTCGTAATATGGTGTCTCTATCCAGTGAAAATCTACTCCAGAGAGGAGTCTTAAGACCTCAAGCTCCGGCTTATAGAGAGGATCCGTGAAACATATTCCGACCGCCATTTCGTCATTGTATGACACGAGCCAGTCTCCGTGCACAGCGAATGTGCTTGGTGGATCTTCGTCTTTGCGGCACTTGTCTGGGTTGACTATGGCCAGGCGTGCATCATTGATGAGACGTGCACCTCCCGGTGTCTTTACGACCGACATCATATTGTCGCGCTGCGTGATTTTGATTTGTGAAATAAAGGCTTCCTTTGTGTCGCCTGCCATGTCCCACAGGAGTGGTTTTCTTTCCGTTTCGAACTGTGGATCGTGTCCTTTTTGATACGTCATGAACTCGCCTTTTTCCGGTGCAAGACCGCATGTCTTGATTACGGTACCTAAAAATTCCTTTGTGATTTTTTCTTTGTCGGCTTCCACCATCCATCCGGTGCCGTTCAGGATGTACATACCTTTGTCTGTGAGTCCAAACTTGACGCCCCACGTTTTGTAATCAGCTTTTAAAATTTTTTCTAATTTTGCGCAATCTATAAACATTTTTCTGCCTCCTAACTTTGTGCTTTTCCATATCTATCAACTTCGCCTCTGAGCCATTGACTGATTTTCTCCGGGAAAATTAAATCTGATGCCAATAAGTGGCCGCTGTGATGCTCCTCTGCTATGTAATCAGCCATTTTCGCCACCGTAAGAGTGTTCATATATTCTCTTCTTGTCATGCATGCTTCTATGACTTCTGTCTCCGGCTTTTCGTCCTCTATCTCTGGCTCATTTTCCTCTATGCTTTGGACTTCATTTTCTTCCTTTTCGATGCTCTCAGACTCTGATTTTTCAAGGATTTGCGGGGATTTTTGCGCCGGCGCAATTTGTTCTCCAAGGCTCTTTTCTCCCGTCTGTTCCTTGGGCCTGTCCGCAGGCTCTCTATTATCCTCTCTGCAGTCTGTAGTTCTGTCGGTGGGAGCATCCTTTTGCTCTTCTCCTGCTCCAGGAGCCGGCTCATTATCTGCCACGCTTCCCGATTCAGTCTCTTCGACCTCATCAGTGCCAGCTTCTCCAACTGCTGCATTGTCATCCTCTGGCTCAGGAGTTTCTGCTGTAGTATGCTCTCCTGTCGGCTCATTTTCCTGTACTTCATTATCTCCTCCAAAATGGTTCTGCACGTTCTGGTGCCTGCTGCATCCTCATCAAAGATAGAGCGCATAACCTGGTAGAATTCCCACCATGACATATTTTTTGGCGTGTCTCCAAACTTCTTGATTGTGACGCGATTCTCGTACATCATCATAAAGTAAAGACCTTTTTTGAATGAGCGATTTCCGGCTGGATTTACAATTTCTGCAAATCGGTTCATTGACTCCTCATCAAACTCGTTTGAGTACACCTCATTGAGGATATCCTTGTTGTCCTCAAAGAATTTCTCTATTAGCTGGCTTGTGTCATCTGCCACACCCGCTGCAGGCTCGGTCTTGTTGAATCTCTTAAGCTCTCTTATGTCCTCTCTTGATGCCTCGGGCTGTATCATCTGCCTGTCAGCGTCGGGGAGCTTGAGCATCTCCTCAAGCTGGCTCCTTCCAAGGTCCGTATACTCCGGCCTCAAGTGTTCTGAATATCCGTCAATCGAGTATTCACGGTTGATGCTCATGAATCGGCTTGTGGTGGATGCCTCAAGTCCGTACTCAGCCTTAGCAAATTCTGCTATGCTCTTGTAGCCATCATTTTCATAAAGTCTTTGGTCGTCAATCTGTCTGAGTGCATAGCCTATTCTCACGAAGCTCTGCTTCACTCCTATGAGTTCCTGCCTCAGTTTTTGTTTCATCTGCACCCAGTCATCTAGTGTCATCTGCACGTATTCCATATATCCTCCTATGCTATAGCCATTGCCGGCATATCTGCCGTAGTCGCTGCCGGCATGCCTGCTGTCCTCAGTGTTCCTGTCACAAGCATTCGTATGTAGCTGTTGAGCCACTTCTGTATGTTCTCCTGGTCAGGCTTCTTGTCGTGGGCTCCGTACCACTGCAGTATGTTCGGTACTTCGGAATCAATCTCGACAGTGACGTACTGCATATTTGGTGTGTCCTTGAATCTTAAGAAAAGTATGTACGTCTCTCCCCGATTGTGTTTCCCTAAGTAGTTATCTCCTCCGACACAATGATGAAGTACTCGCCCCTCTGTTACTATTTCCTCTGCTGACTTTGCCGGTCTGATGATGTATGTATCATCCTCGTAGTAATATTTATTTCTCAGCTTCCTATAGCTGTGTCGAATGTTCGGGAAGCGCGCCGCAACATCCTTCAGATGTTTGTCCAGTTCTTCCTTGTTGACCTCTTCCACCATCTTTTCGTGGGCTTCATCCAGGTCATGCGGGAACTGATATACCGTGTTGGTCAGATCGTAGCCTCTGTTTTCTCTCATGCTCAGGTAATCAGCATATGTAGAAGCCATGTGTCTGATTCTGTATACCGACCGACTGCAGCCTCCGTAATCACAGCATGCATATTTCTTTATGCGGTTTAAAAATTTCTGCAATGTCATGTATTTCTTTGCGAGCGCGACCTGTGTGTATGTGAGTCCGGTCTCTGCCAGCTGCTGTACCTGTTCATCTGTCCAGTTCTCCATGAATCTCTTTTCCATCTGCAAAACCCTTAGCAGTCCTATGTCTCCCTTTTCCTTAATGAGCAGCTTGAGCTTTTCCTTTCTGATGCCGAGAAACTCATCCGGTCTCGTTGCTGTTTCATCCTCAATGATTCCATATTGGCATTTGATAAGCTTCTCAGCTACTCCTATCAGGTGCATCTTCACAAGCATTTCAAGCTGTGGTGTACGCATGTAGCACTCAAGGTACTCAACCGGATTGCATGTACTCATCAGGCTGTCTGTGTATTCCTTCATAGCACTGTATTGAAACATGGTCCCTGTCATCTCATCATATGTCTCGGGAAGTATTGGCCCGGAATTGATTCTGATGCTTGATAAACCATACAGATTGCAGTCATCCCAGAAGTCTTTTCCTACATATGGATCATGCTTGTTGTAGTCAACCTGTACCTTTTTGCCGGGTTCGAAATATGCCCTTGCCAGTTCAACCCCCGACAGCTTTTCATAGGCATTGTACATTTCATTGCCGTTCTCGCCGGCAATGAAGCCGAGTGTCCACTCTTTTTCCACCTGTATGTACCTCATAACAAAGCCATTGTCTTTATATTTCTGGCCAAGAAACAGATACTGGGTTTTTCTGATGCTGCCTTTTACTTTTCCTTTGCACTTGTACTGCCCGCGTGCGCCACACATAGGACATGTGCCGAAGCTGTTCTCTCGCGGCTCTTCTATGTTTCTCTCAAACTGGTCCTCGTATGCTCCACTGCTTTTCCATCTTGCAGTGGTCACACCGCCACACTTACTGCAGGCTATGTCAGCCCGGCTTCCATGCTTCTTGTAATATAGAAAGTGCTCATCATGGAAATACGCATGATCAGCTCTGTACAGTATTGCTTTTTCAGGTAGTGCCTTGGTGTTTGCCTGTCTGTCCTTCAGTGCTTCCTGGCGTCTCTTGCGCTCTCGCTCTACTCTGTTTATCCTTTCTGTTGATGTGATGTCGGCCTCGTATCTTGATATGTGCTCCCACCACCAAGAAGCATCGAAAAGCTTGGTGCCGCAAAAGTTCTTTATCCTCTCAAGGTCTTCCGGGCTCTGCAGTATATTTTCATCTGTCAGGATTCCCCCGGTGTGTGTTTCCATCCATATTGGTCTGTAATATGAAACCTGCTGGCGTGTCCATACATGTTTGTCCGGCCAGTATGTGCCGAAATCCTTCTTGGTGAGTGTGATTCTCACCACAGGAATCTTCTTTGACTCCTTTTTATTTTCGTACACCTCAAGGAACAGGTGCCTTTGATGTCCTATGTTCTTGACTGCGGTAACACCAATGTACTTCACGGATTTTATTCTGCTTATTTTTTTGAGTCCTAGGTATGGTATTTTTTCTATTGTTTTTTTCTTCATCTGTAGTGCCTACTTTCCCATGTAGTAGTCAGTGATTATCTTCTTGGCTCTTGCCATACCCGGGATGCCGAGCGTGACTTTGCTCGCTGATACACCTGCTGCCTTGATGATATCCTTGTCCACCGTCTGCTGATTCTTGAAGGACCACATCAGGATGGCGGCTATACAGCCTTCAATGTTTTGCCTTTCTTTCTGACGTTGTGAGCTAAGAGCTCATTCTCCATGCACTGGCCTCTTAGGTACTCCACCCAGTCCTCCATAATTTCTTTCGGTTTAAGTTCTGCTGCCTCGACATCAATCTTGCCGAGTGCCGCCGTGAGCTTATCGCACAGCTCCGGGATTTCTCCGTTGGTGTATAGGTCCACGAAATCAGCCTGTATTCCATTTTCTTTTGCCACTACCTTGAGGGATTCTATATCACCCTCGTTAAGCAGGTTTTCAGCGAGCTCGTTAATCTCACTGAACGAATCAAATTCTCCAAACTTATCAAACATATGGTTTCTCCTTTAAAAAACTCCATTTATCGTATTTTCGTTCTGTATCTGTAAAATCCGGATAAAACGCATCCAGATATGCTCTGAACCTGCCGAGCATCTCTTTTCTGTTTCCACTGCTGCCATTGTCCATCATATGATGGTGGTACCGGCATCCGACTGCTCCGTTCTGCCTGATACCAAGTCCCATGGATGAGCGTGGTATGTAGTGCATGATGTCTGTTATATCCATCTCAGGGACTGCTGTCGGTGGCATCTCATAGCCTATCTGGCAGAATATGCACCGATAATTGTCACGCTCTCTTATGGCAGTACGCTCTTTTTGTGAAAATTCAAGATATTTTGTATATTTAGGCATATGGATTTTTCCTCTTTTTGTGTTATAATATTTTTATAATTTTTTCTTTTAGTGTTGTTTTTTTATGCAGAGTCCGGTCAGGAAATTAGATTTTCCCGACCGGTCTTTTTTATGCCTCAATCTGCATAATATATGGTGTGTTGCTCTCCATGCGCTCATCCACATCCTGAAGCATGATATCCGTCAGCTCCTTGAGCGTGTCGAACATGCTGTCGGTGATGAGTCTCTTGTCGTGTCTTTCCTTCACTACTCCGATTATGTAGCCAGCTGTAAGTGCAGCTTCCTTTACATCTGCGCTCTCCTCAATCTTTCCGATCATGCCGATGCACTTCTTAAATTCCTTGTACTGTTTCATTCCTGCTGTGTGCTTCTTAAATAATTTCATGGTTTTTCTCTCCTTATGATGCTGCTTTCTGTTCTTTTGCCACCTCTGATGTCATGATGCCGATATCAAGTGGCTTCTCTGCCTTGATGGCAGCGTTTAACTGTTCTGCTGTTTCAATTCCAAGTTTTTTGAGTGCCTCTTTAAGTTTGTTCTCCATAAGTGACCTCCTAATATACCCAAATCCTCATTCCGATTCTGCTTATTACTTCTTTGAGCTTGAAATCTGCTTTCTCCGTCTTTATCACCTTCCTTTCGCCGGAAATCTTCTTACTAAGTCTCTTGCTGCCATCTGAAATGCCTGTTCTCTCTCGTCTCCTGTGGCTCTGATGACCTCCCGGCCGTTCTGTAATATTTTGATTATGTGCTCACCGTCTTTTTCCCTCAGTGTCATTGAGAGATGATACCGCTTTTGACGAGGCGAATACGCACTATAAAATAGGTCTGTCAGTGTTTTCAATCCTTTTCAATCCTTTCTCTCTTAAATGCTACTTGCATATTTACTTCCTACAGCCGTATACTTTCCTTACAGGCACTGCCATGCCGAGTAAATGAAAGGTAATCTTGCAAATGAAACTAAATAATGATTGTATTCGTGATATTCTTTTAACGCTGGAGGAATTATGTACATTCGAAAATAAGTTCACCTATGATATAGAGTCTCAACCTCCACATTTATTAGCAAAATACTCACGTGAAGAAGTTCTCTATCACATTCGCCAATGTGAACATTCTGCCCTGATATTAAAACCGCTTTATTGCTATGGTGGCGATATAGTAGAAATTAGTGATCTTTCACCATCTGGACACGAATATCTTGCTAATATCCGTTCCGACAATATTTGGAACAAGACAAAAAAAGTTGCTGGTGAAATAGGTGCTACATCACTATCCGCAATGGTTCAAATCTCTAGTCAGATAATCACTGCTATCATAAAATCACAGTTTGGGCTTACATAAATCCTTTATCACATGCTCTATCACAAATTTCTTGCACTCAACCATCTCCTCTTTTGATGCTGAGTGTTCGTCTTTTGTATGATCCATACAATCAACGCATATTTTGTCCACTTATTTTCAAGCCACCCTATCAAGCAAGTTATCAATGCTATGATGAATATTAGTTTCAATTTTTCTCACGCTCCTTCCTAAATCAGATTTCTCTCCGGTAAGCCCGGATGTATTCTTTATTGATTCAGCATGTTCTTGACTTCTGCCTTGAGCTCGACAAGGCTTGCAAGGTACGCTGCTTCTGTGAGGATTTTCTCTCTCTTGAGTTTCTGATACTGTTCCTCATTCCAGTCCTCTCTCGTGTTAGTACAGAAGCTGTTGTATTCTTCCTCTTTCTTGCAGTTCATCTCATCTGCTTTATCTATTTTCTCGAGGATTTTCTCGAGAATGAGCAATTCTTCCTTTGTCATGGCTTTTTCTCCTCTGCATCTTCAAATAAAGCTGGTCGATATGTTTCTTTCGCAATATGCTTCTTTGCCTCGTACCTCGATGTGATACAGCTTTCCAACTGTGCCATTGCCCGATCAAGCGCTTCCTTTTTCTCTTTGACATTCGCCAGTCTTCCGAGTAGTTCTTTGTCCGAGACTTCTATTTCCAGTCCGATTCTCATTTGCTCTCCTTTTCCTGCATCCTGTCCAGCAACGTTTCCCACTGCAGCACTGCAGTCTTCATCTCTTTTGCATCTACACCAAACTCTCGCATCTTCTCTTCCATTGGTACCGGCTCATGGTCTTTCTTGGGGTACTGCTGATATATGCTCTCTGCAGCATGGATTCCGTACCGGTAATAGCATTTCACTGCCAGCTCCGGTGTAATGATTCCTTTTCCCTGTACAGTGCACCTGCTCTTGTCCTTGTAGGTGAAAAATATTTTCCACATGGTCTTTTCCTTTCTTAAATGCTACTTGCATATTTATATCTAACTTTTCTAAGGGGAGGTTTTTCCTCCTCTTATCTCGTCTAATATTTCATGCAGTAATGCGGTCTGGTACATTATTTCCTTTCCTATAACAGAGTCCGGATCTATACATACCGACTTCTTTTTCTTTTTTGCTTTTTCTCTCTTGATTTCATCTCTTTGCATTTCTGCAAACTTGAAATCTCTTTATAAATTTGATTTCCCATATATCACACTCCTTTCCGCTCATAACTTGCGTTTACGTAAGTTCGTTAGCAAAAAAAATAAACGTAAGTTTTTCTTTTGGTATGTCTAGGCTCTTGGCAATTTCTGTAGCCTCTTTAACAGTAAGTGTTTCACCCTCTATACTATTGATTTTTCTATTTAATGTGGAAGGGTTCATACCTACTTTTTCAGCCAAATCAGCTTGTGTCATACCAGTTCTTTTTAATTGTGCTTTTAATTCCATGACATTAATCATCGTATGTTTTTTAGCTCCTTTCGTTTGCGTATACGTAAGTTTTATATTTTCATAATAACACAGTTTTTTGTGTTGTCAACAATTATTTTTCGTTTACGTAAGTTTTTCTTGCATTTTTGCAATTTTTATTATATTATATGCATACAAACATTATATGAAAGGTGGTGTTGACATATAGCTGTACAGGACATTATCAAGAAACGACGATTAGAATTACAATTAACTTTGAAAGATGTTGCAAAAGCTCTAGGTGTTTCTGAAGCGACTGTTTCTAGATATGAAAGTGGCGAAATTCAAAATATGGGAATTGATAAGATTGAATCTCTTTCAACTGTTCTCCGCTGTTCGCCAGGCTATCTTATGGGTTGGAACGAAAATACATGGATTGGTGTAACAAATGCTGATAAACCTATCCTCGATAAATACCATACTCTGAACGACAATGGGAAGCAACGACTCCTTGAGCGTGCCGATGAACTTATTGAACTGGGTTATGTTACAAAAGGGGACGTACTGAAAGAGGCATAAGGTACTCTGTTGAAGAGAATATTATAAAATTTAAATAAGGAGGCACTTATGGATAAAAAGGAATTTGATGAACGTTTAAATGCATTGTCTGAAAGAGTCTTATCTAAAGCTCTTACACCTGATGATGAAACAAATTATACTGAATCATTATTTGAATCAATTAGGCACGTAAATGAATATGGTCAGGAGTTTTGGTATGCAAGAGAGCTACAGGCTGCGCTCGAATACAAAGAATGGAGAAACTTTTGTAAAGTAATTGAGAAAGCCAAAACAGCATGTGATGGTAGTAATACCTCTATTTCTAGCCATTTTGTTGACGTCACAATGGTAACTGCCGGAGTTGCTTCAAAAGAAATTGACGATATGGAATTATCCCGTTATGCCTGCTATCTTATAGTGCAGAATGGAGATCCGCGAAAAAAGGTAATCGCACTTGGTCAATCATACTTTGCTGTCAAAACGCGTCAGCAGGAACTTATTGATAACTACGATAATCTCAACGAGGATCAGAAGCGTTTGGCCATCCGCAAAGAAATGAAAGAACATAACAAGCTTCTTGTAGCCGCTGCCAAGGATGCCGGTGTGCAAAGTGGTATTGATTATGCAATATTTCAAAATAGTGGTTACAAGGGGCTTTATGGTGGTATGACCGCTAAGGATATTAAAGCTCATAAGCAGTTAGGCAAGAATGATGACATATTAGACTATATGGGTCATGAAGAACTTGCCGCCAATCTCTTCCGTGCAACACAGACAGAGGCAAAGCTCCGCAGAGAGCAGGTAAAAGGCAAAGAAAATGCAAATCAGACTCACTATGCTGTTGGCAAGGAAGTCCGTGATACCATTAAGCGATTAGGTGGCACAATGCCAGAAGACTTACCTACACCAGATAAAAGTATCAAACAGCTCGAGCGTGAACAGAAACTGCTGCAAAAGAAAAAATAAAAATTATTACTATGATTTCATCTTTCCTAGGAATTGCTGTTGTAGCCTTACCGGCCGGTATAATAACGTCAGGTTTAATGGATGAATTAAGCAAATCACATGATGAATAGCATAAGTTTAAGGAGGAATTTATATGGCAATGATTAAATGCCTGAATGTGGAAAAGATATTTCTAATCAGTCAGACAAATGTATATACTGTGGTTTTCCTATAAGAATGAAGATATGATAGTCTGTAGCAACTGCGGAGTTCTTAACCAGGCTGGAAGTACATTCTGCTCTTCCTGCGGTAATCCTCTGGTTAAAGGTATTACTGCTCCGTCAACAACAAAGGCACATAAATCTGCTAATAAGAAAAAACACTCAAAAAAACGACATAGTAAAGCACCTCTTTTTATGTCCATATTCTTCTTATTACTAATTTTAATAGCAGTCATTGTTTTCAGATGGGCTATTCAATCAGGCAGACTTGAAGTTGTAATAAAGGATCCTGATACAAATGAAAGCTATCAGCTCATATCAAGTAGCGGTTTGTTCAATGTTGCATTAACAATTCCTGCAGAATATGTTGAAGGCACAACTCAAAAGGAGCTCAATAAACAAGCCAAGGAAGGAACTTTTAAATCTGCCACACTGAACAAAGATGGAAGTGTTACATATGTCATGAGTAAATCTCAACACAAGGAAATGTTGAACACGCTTAAGGATTCTATCGCAGATGAACTTAATAAAATTCCTAACTCTACCGACTATCCAAATGTAACTAAAGTCGAAGCCAATGACGATTATACCAAATTTACTGTTACCACAGCTAGTACAGAGCTTTCGTTTGAGGAGCAATTTCTTAGTGTCCAGCTTTACATATATGGAGGAATGTACAATGCATTTAATAATTTATCCCCTGTTATATCTGTTGATTATGTAAATGCAGACTCCGGAGCTACAATTTACTCTGGAAAATCCTCTGATATAACTAATTAAACTGTTTTAAATTCATAGTTTTGCGCCGGCGCAATTTTAATCTTATTTTTAATATGAATACTTGACAAGACTAATTCATATGCTAAAATATAGCTAATTAGCGAATGACTGCTGTGCGGTCGCAAAATTAGTCTTGGTTTATTCCAAGGCTTTTTTTGCGTTTATGAGGATTTTACAATGAATAAACAAATAACTTATACTGACGTATATAGTCAGCTAGAAAAATTAAAATCTCAAAATCTTATAATATCAGATGAGGCTTTTGCTATTAGTGCTCTTTCGAGATATGGTTATTCAACCTAATCAAAGTCTCTTGGTTTAGCACCGTGTAAAAGGTGCTGTAACTAAACAACCGCCCTGCAGCTACCAACTGCAGAGCGATTATATAGATGTTACCTATCAACCCGAGGGCCAATATAATAACTCCCTAAGCAAGTCTTATTATATCACATGCCCTCTTTTTTAGAAAGGGGCTTTTTATATGTCTAAAACTGTCGCTATCTATGTCAGGGTTTCCACAGGGAAACAGGCTGACAGAGACTCTATCCCTTTTCAGATTCAGGAATGCTCCAACTATGTGAAGCATTTTCTTAAAAACTGAATTTTGAAGTATTCAAGGATGCTGGGCGCTCCGGCAAGAACACTCACCGTCCGGAGTATCAGAGAATGATTGAAAAGGTCAAAGCCGGCATGATTTCTCATGTCGTGGTGTACAAGATCGACCGTATTTCACGTAATCTCGTGGACTTCTCTATCATGTACAATGATTTCAAAGAGCACAAGGTTGCATTCATCTCTTTAAATGAGCAGTTCGACACCTCTAGTGCCATCGGTGAAGCCGTGCTCAAGATTATCCTCGTGTTTGCTGAGCTTGAGCGTAAGCTCACAGGTGAGCGTGTGCGTGACATCATGATGAACCGCGCGCTCGAGGGCAAGTGGAACGGTGCCAGGGTGCCGTATGGCTGGGACTGGGATACAAAGAAGCAATGCCCGGTGCATTCTGATACTGAGGCAGAATATGCCCGGATGATGTACAGGCTCTATGATGAGTGCCACTCTACCTGTGTGGTGCGTGATTACTGCAATGCTCACGACATCCCGACCAAGCGTGGCGGTGAGTGGACCAGCAAGACCGTGGCTGATTTCCTCAGGAATCCTATGAATGTCGGTGACTACCGCTACAATTACAGGAAATCTGCCAGAGGCAAGAGGAATGATCCGTCTGAGGTTATCTATGTGAAGGATGTATTTCCACCTCTTATTGACAGAGAGCTCTATGAGAGGGTGACTCATCAGATGGACCTGAACACCTTCGGACTCGGCAAGGATGGGCGCAAGGTGGTCAGCAAGAAGACTCATGTGTTTGGCGGCCTTGTCGTATGTGGTCTGTGCGGGGCTTTCTATCACTCCGATGCCGATGTGGTCAGAGCCGATGGTTTCAGGCCGTCGAATTATCGATGCGGTGCTCACAACAAAAAAAATTCACTGCAAGGCAAAGGGCACCTCTGATGTGAAGCTCGGACCGTTTATTTTCAACTATATCTCAAATCTGGTCAAGGCTTCCAAGTCAAAGAAACTGCTGCACTTTGTCTCTGATCTGGAGCAGATACTCCTCACCGGCCCGGAGTTTGAGCAGGTGGCAGGCATCGCTGACATTGGACTGGATGTCACCTTTGACACTATCATGCATGGTTTCAAACCGAAGCGGTACACTGCTGCACCATATACCGTCATCCGCTCCGGTGATTCTGATGCACTCACAGCAAAAAGAGATAAGACCATCAGAGCGCTTGAGAGGCTCAAGAAGCTGTTTTTATTTGAAGATGATGCAATGAGTGAAAAAGAATATCTGATGTCTAAGAGGGAGCTTGAGGGCACGCTCAGCGATATAGAAAATGAGCTGTCAGCTCTTGAAGCCGACACTGCAGATACAAAATACGATGATATGTCTTTCATCTCCACTGCATCCGGATTTTTAATTGCTCATCAGATTGCATCAGGTGAGCACATCAACTACAGGGAGCTCTCCTGTGCCGTAGATGCAAAGGTGCTTAAGGATTTTGTGAACAGTGTGATTGAGAGGATTGTTCTGCTGGACGGACGCGTGGCTTCGATAGAGTTTAAGAATGGATCGTTCACGAGTTCCTTTACAGAGAATAAGAGCAGGCTGAGGAGGCAGCCTGCTCTCTTTATGTGTGTATGAGTAAGATTAGATTAACAAGAAAGGTTGATTTTACAAGGTTTTAGGCATCTTGTTTTTAGAGTTCATCTGACACCCGAATGTCTTTACAAAATAAGTCATAGGACGGCCGATTTCTTTAGATTTCTTTTCAACAAAATCCTTTGCCTTTTCCATGTAGTAATACTGCCTCTCAGGCTCATGTGCCGGTGGTGTCTTTGTTATATCTATATCGTAGCTCATGTTATATTATGTTTCCTCTCAAATTAATTCTATGATACTTTACCTGACTATTCCCTGATCTGACCACTGCCGTAAATAATATATTTGTAGCTAGTCAGTGCTTCAAGCCCCATAGGTCCCCTTGCGTGAAGCTTCTGTGTGCTGATTCCTATCTCAGCTCCAAAGCCGAATTCATTTCCATCAGAAATCTGGTTGAGGCATTTACATAAACGCATGCAGCATCTATCTCATTTAAGAACTTCTGTGCGTTGTCATAATCATTTGTGATGATTGCCTCTGAATGTGATGTGTTGTATCTGTTGATATGCTCGATTGCCTCATCAATGCTGTCAACAATCTTTACCGACATGATGTAATCAAGATACTCCATACCCCAGTCATCGGAAGCTGCCTCTGTCACATCGTCTCTTCCGGCAAGAATTGCCTGTGCTCTTTCATCACAGCGCAGCTGTACATGATGTTCTCTTAGCTTATCGTACAGCTTTGGCAGAAACTCCTCCGCTATGGCACTGTGTACTACAATCGACTCACATGCATTGCAGACACTGATTCTTTGTGTCTTTGCATTGTTAATAATATTAACAGCCATATCAAAGTCTGCATCCTTGTCCACATATACATGGCAGTTGCCTGTACCGGTCTGGATGACAGGAATTGTAGCATTTTTGACAACATTCTGGATGAGTCCTGCACCACCTCTTGGTATGAGCACATCCACATACTGATCCATCTTCATAAACGCATTTGTTGTCTCTCTGTCTGTTGACTCAATAAGTGCAAGTGCAGCAGCAGAAACCAAATTGTCCGTTAAAGCCTTTTTTAGTGCCTTAACTATTGCGATATTGGTATTTATCGCATCACTTCCACCCTTCAATATGACACAGTTGCCTGTCTTAAAGCACAGACCAAAGGCATCTGATGTGACATTTGGGCGCGCCTCAAAGATAATGCCAACAACACCGATTGCAACTCTTCTTTTTCCGATAATAAGGCCATTAGGACGCTTTGCCATAGACATCACTTCCCCAATAGGTCTGCAAGCTTTGCTATCTGTCTGAGTCCGTCAGCCATGCCAAGGAGCCTGTCATGGTCAAGCGAGAGCCTGTCAATCATGCTCTTTGCCTTCATATTTTCCTCTGCTGTGGCCACATCCCTTTTGTTTGCCTCAAGGATTTCTTTTTCTGCCTTAAGAAGATTGTCCGCTGCATCGTTTAATACCTTATTCTTGATATCAGTATCCAGTGTTCCTATCTTTACTCTGGCCTCATATGCATCCGCACAAATTTTTTCTAAATCATTCATCAATAAACACCTCTCTCTTATCTGTTATCACCCATCTAAGGGTACGTCATATTCATCTTCAAACGTCATGCCGCTAAGTAACTGGAAATCGTAGCCCACTCCAACTGCCATAACAGTGTCTCTTTTTGTGAAAGACGATAAATATCTGTCATAAAAGCCCTTTCCATAGCCGATTCTGTAACCGGTATCCGAAAATGCAAGCCCCGGCACTATCATAAGCGCCCTGCCATCCGCCTGCGTATACTCCTTCGTCATATCAGGCTCTTTAATATTAAATGAACCACAATTAAGCTCATCAAGCTTCTTACCCTGTAAAAGGACATTGTATTGCCCGAAACCCTCGGATAATATATCCTTTTTGCTTTGTTTATTAAATAGGCAAAATACTCATCAGTATTCACTTCATTTCTGATAGCTGAATACAAAAGTATGTTGTCATATTCCTGTCGAGCTCTAAAGCTATGAGCCTTTTATAAATTTCATGGCTCATTTTGTGGCACTCATCAACCCCCAGAAGGCCTCTTTGCTTTTTAAGCTTGCTACGAATTTCTTTTTTTGTTTCCATATTTCTCGCCGAGATTCTCAACCGAACCGTCATCGTTTACCATATCGATATTGTTGAGCTGGTTTCTTAAATTCTTCTTCACGTTTGCTATATACTCCTTGCGCAAAAGATCCTGCTCCTTTTTCTCTGCCTCAGAAAGTCCCTCTGCCTGTGACTTTCTGTAAAGCTCATTGATTCGCTGTATTTTTTCCTGTGTCATAGCACTCTCCTGATTTCAAATTTATAGCTGATTACTGGCCGCCTGTAGATGTAGGTGCCATCTCTCTTTGTATATAATCCGCAAGCACAAACCCTGCATCCTTTGCCCTGTGGAAAAGTGTTCCTGTATATCTGTCATTCATAATGTCATATAAAATCCCCATATTGCCGCCGTTTGCATAATCATATCGGCCCCGGAATATGTGGCAATCTTTGCCGCTGTAAGCTTTGTCGCCATGCCGCCGGTTCCGACATCGCTGCCGGTTGATGACTTTGCCATGCCAAGTATTTTCCTGTCAAGCGTATCAACCTCTCTGATAAGCTTTGCATCCGGATTGTCATGAGGATCGTCGGAATACAGTCCGTCTATATCAGATAGCAGTATGAGCAGATCAGCCTTCGTGATCGATGTAACTATAGCAGACAGCGTATCATTGTCACCAAACTGCATCTCATATGTGCTTACCGTATCATTTTCATTGACAATAGGCACCACGTTCAGATCAAAAAGCTCCTCAAATGTATTCATAACATTGCGTCTGGAAACAGGATTGACTATGGTATTTTTTGTCATGAGCACCTGTCCGGAATTCTGATTATACTCGGAAAAAAGCTTCTGATATGTCATCATAAGCCTGCCCTGTCCAACTGCGGCGCATGCCTGCTTTATTGAAATGTCGCTCGGGCGCTCCTTTATGCCTATCACATCACGTCCAACCGCGATAGCGCCGGAGCTTACGAGGCACACATCCATACCGCTGTTTCTGTAATCACATATCGAGCGCACCAGACGCTCCATCTTTGAAAAATTGAGGCTTCCCGTCTCTGCATGTGTCAGCGTCGATGAACCTATCTTTATTACCACTCTTTTATAATTGTCCAAAAAACTCATTTCTATCATCTTTCCTATTGTAAGTCTAAATGCATACATAATTACATTACGCATACATTTACTACTTTACCATATATTCATACAAAATACAAAATCATTTTTACTACTGTCTCATTTTTTTATTTTGTGTTATTATATTTCTGTTGCTTTCGGTTTTAAATTTCATAAAGCCCGGACGCAAAGTTATATTTATGCTTTTACTATTTAAGCTTTAACTATAAATAATTTACAACCAGGAAATTAATAAAGGATGCATTATGAAAAATAAACTAAAACACCTTGTCCCTGTCCTTTTGGCGCTTGCCACAATAACAGGAAGTCTGTCTGCATGTGAATTAAAGCCCAAGGCTCAGCAGAAGGTTTCAAAACAAGGCTTCTACTTTGACACGATAATACAGATTACGCTTTATGCACTACCGACGAAAAATACATAGACGACTGCTTTGATATGGCAAAGAAATATGAGGATATGCTGTCAAACACAGTTAGTTACTCAGAGGTGAGCAAAATAAATGACGCTGCCGGCAAAGAATATGTCACAGTAAGCGATGATACTCTTGAGCTCATAAAAAAGGGCATCGAATACGGCGACACAAGTGACGGCAGGTTTGATATCACTATAGGAAAGCTGTCTGATTTGTGGAATTTTTCCGAAATAGCTGAAAATACCGACTCTAAAGATAATGAGGTGGATGCATCAGTCGTTCCGTCTGATGCGCAGATACAAAGCGAGCTGTCACATGTAAATTACCGCAATATACAGATTAACGGAAACGATGTGATGCTAACCGATTCAAAAGCAAAGCTTGACCTTGGTGGAATCGCTAAGGGCTTTATCGCCGATAAGATGAAGGCTTATTTACAGTCCAAAAAAATCACCTCAGGCATCATAAACCTGGGTGGCAATGTCCTCACAGTCGGTGAAAAATCAGACGGAAGTGATTATACAGTTGGCATACAAAAGCCCTTCGACGAGAGTGGTGAGCCCATATGTACCGTCAAAATCAAGGACAAATCCGTCGTCACCTCAGGTATCTACGAGCGGTACTACAGAGTAGATGGCAAGCTATATCACCATATACTGGACACCACAACCGGCTATCCTGTCAAAAACAATCTGTACTCTGTCACCATCATAAGCGACTCCTCCTGCGACGGAGATGCCTTAAGCACCACATGCTTCGCTCTTGGCATTGATAAAGCAAAGGAGCTTATCAATTCCCTTTCCGGTGTTGAGGCAATATTTGTGACAGATGATTATAGTATTATCACGACATCAGATGAATATAGCGTAAGCACAGAATAGCTGCAAGCTTATAAAAAAGCTGCCACACATCATAATGATATGTAACAGCTTTTATGCATTATAAAATAATCTTCTTTGGACACTTCTCTGCGCAGATTCCGCAGCCTGTACATTTCTCCTGATCAATATAAGCTACATTGTCTACTACATGGACAGCATCTGACGGACAGTTCTTCTCGCACAGATGACAGCCGATACATCCAACCGAGCATGCCTTCATGACATCCTTGCCCTTGTCCTTTGAGCTGCACTTTACAACGTGCTTTGTGTCATATGGAATAAGCTCGATGAGGTGCTTTGGACAAGCCTCTACGCACTTGCCGCAGACCTTGCATGTAAGCGGATTGACGCATGCCACTCCGTCAACCACATGGATTGAATCAAAAGGACATGCCTTAACACAGCTTCCATAGCCGAGGCAGCCATAATTACATGACTTAGGTCCGCCGCCCGGTACAAACGACATGGCAACACAATCCTCTACTCCTGTGTAGTCATAGTCTGTATTTGCTTTGTCACAGGTGCCGGCGCACTTAACAAATGCGACCTTCTTTACTCCGGCCTCAACCTTTACCCCCATAATCTCGCTGACCTTTGCCGCAACAGGGTCTCCACCAACAGGACACTGTCCTACCGGTGCCTCTCCCTTTGCAATGGCGGCAGCAAGTCCGGAGCATCCGGCATATCCACAACCACCACAGTTGTTGCCCGGAAGCACTTCAAGTATTGCTTCCTCTCTCGGGTCAACCTCTACTTTGAATTTTTCTCCTGAAATACCGAGGAAAAATCCAAGAATTATACCGACAGCTCCAACAACTAAAGCTGCAATAATAATCGCAGTAACATTCATATCACTTTTCCTCCAATCCTATACAGAAACCATTCCTGAGAATCCCATAAAGGCGATAGCATAAGACATGCTGTAAGAAGCACGATGGCTGTTCCCTGGAAAGGCTTTGGAATATCATTATACTCAATCTTCTCACGTACACCAGCCATAAGCACGATGGCAATAAAGAAACCAAAAGCTGTGGCAAAGCCGTAAACTACACTCTCTAAGATATTGTAGCCCTTTGTTACACTGTTAAGTGCTACACCGAGTACGGCACAGTTTGTTGTGATAAGAGGCAGATACACACCGAGTGCCTTGTAAAGAGGCGGCATCTGTTTCTTTAAGAACATCTCTACAAACTGAACAAGTGCTGCAATTACAAGAATGAACACGATAGTCTGTAAATATGACAGATTAAGCGGATACAATATAAAATTGTAAATAAGCTGTGTAACGAATGTGGCGATTGTGATAACGAAAATTACCGCACCACCCATTCCGGCAGCAGTTTTTGTGTTCTTTGATACGCCGAGGAAAGGACAGATACCAAGGAACTGGCTAAGTACTACGTTGTTAACTATTGCATATGCTACTGCAATGAGCAGTAAATGACCTAATGTACCCATTATTTATCCCCTCCTTCTGTAGTGTTAGGCGCAACAGCAGCCTGTGCTGCTTTTGCTGATGGACATGATGCTCACAATGTGCACAGTCTCCTGAAAGGCAGCCTGCCGGCTCTGCAAGAGGTGTACCCTTTGCTTCCATCTTTTTACGGATGATATTCATGCCTGCAACGAGGAAGCCTAGTACGAGGAAAGCTCCCGGTGCCATGATAAAGATTGTGATTGGTGTAAACCAGTCACCGAAAATCTTGATGTTGAAGAATGTTCCTGCACCTAAGATTTCACGGATAAGTCCGATGATTGTAAGACCCATGGTAAATCCAAGTCCCATTCCCATTCCATCAAAGATAGACTCTACAGGCGGATTCTTTGAAGCATAGCTCTCGGCACGTCCGAGGATAATACAGTTAACCACGATAAGTGGGATGTATACACCAAGTGCTGCTGAAAGGCTAGGCAGATAAGCCTGCATTAAAAACTGTACTACTGTAACAAGAGATGCAACTATGACGATATACGCCGGCATACGCACTCCGTTAGGAATCACTTTTCTGAAAAGTGAAATCAAAAGGTTTGAACATATAAGTACTACCGTGGTGGAAAGTCCCATTCCAAGTCCGTTTACCGCACTGGATGTAACAGCCAGTGTAGGACACATACCAAGCATAAGTACAAAGGTAGGATTTTCCTTAATGATACCATTATATAAACGCTCTACATATTTGTTCATTAGTTGGCACCTCCCTGTAATTTATTCTGGAAGTAAGTAATAGCTGCGTTGCAGCCGTTGGCCATAGCCTTTGATGTGATGGTTGAGCCTGTGATGGCCTCAATCTCATCATCCTTTGAAGGTGTGGTCTTTACAACGTCGAACTTGTCTACTTTCTTGTTCTCAAACTGCTTGTAGAAATCAGCCTCCTCGGCCTTCATTCCAAGTCCCGGAGTCTCACTGATGCTTGTGATTGAGTAACCGTTTACAGTACCATCATTCTTGATACCTACAGAGAATGTGATACTTCCCTGGCTTCCATCCTTGGCTGTAACTGTGATGACATAGCCTAATGTCTCTTTGTTTGAATCAAGGCAGTCTCAATATCATCGATTGTATCCTTGTAGCCCGCATCAGATACAAGCTTATCAGCTTCATCAGCATCATAATCATATTTCTCAAATGATTTTGCATCCGAAAATACTGCCTGATATGCTTTCTGTGCTGCTGCTTTATTGGCCTTGTCGATAGGCTCTGCCGTGATTCCCTGAACCAGGGCAAGAATAAAACCAAGCACCAGAGTAAAGGCAGTTAAAATCAAAGCGTCATGTACAATACGTTTATTCATTCTTCTTTGCCTCCTTTACCATACCAAAGGCTCTTGGGATAGAAACCTTCTCAATAATAGGAACAAGGCAGTTGCTTAAGATGATAGCAAAGGAAACACCCTCTGCATTGGCACCGAAGCAACGGAATACTCCTGTCAATATACCACAGCAGATACCGAATATTATCTTGCCCATCGGCGTAATCGGGCTTGTGACATAATCGGTCGCCATGAAAAATGCACCGAGCATCAGTCCGCCACCGCAGAGCTCTGCAACAACATAGTTGATATCAAACTGCTGTGCTCCGAAAAGGAACATGAAAACAGCAAATGTAATAATGTAAGATGCAGGAATCTTTAAATCAATGACTCCAAGTAAAATCATGATGATAGCACCTATTAAAATAGCTATAACTGATGTCTCACCGATTGTTCCTGCAGTATTTCCTATAAGCATATCCCTTACATTGACACTTGAAAGTCCCTCATTTTTGATGAGCGCAAGTGGTGTTGCTCCTGAGTATACATCCACACCGTTTCTTGTGACATTGAAATTAGTCATATCAGCCGCAAATGCGATGAGAAGGAAGCATCTTCACCAAGTGCCGGGTTCATAAAGTTCTGTCCGAGTCCTCCGAACATACACTTGACAATGATGATTGCAAATACTCCACCGAGTACAGCCTCCCACCATGGAAGTGCAACCGGAAGGTTTAGTGCTAAAAGCAGTCCTGTAACAACCGCACTAAGATCGGTAATTGTGCTCTTTTTCTTAACTATGTAGTCAAACACCCATTCTGATGCCACACACGATGCGATGGTAAGCAGAATGATAAAAAGTGCTCTAAATCCAAAATTGTAAATACCAAAAAGACTTGCCGGGAGTAATGCTATAATGACATAAAGCATTATTCTGTCAGTGGAATCCTTGGCACGTACATGTGGTGATGATGAAACATGAAATAAATCACTCACTTTAATCCACCTCTTTCTTTATTTTTTGCTGGCCTGTTTTCTCTTTTCAGCGAGAACAAGCTTCTTCATTGTCTTAATAGGCTGAGCCACCTGTCTCCTTGACGGACATGCAAATGAACAGCTTCCACACTCAATACACTCAAGTCCGTGCCACTTCTCAAACTCATCCATCTGTCCACGCAAACCAAACTTCGCAAGACGGCTTGGAATGAGCTGCTCAGGACATGCCTCCACGCAACGACCGCAGTTAATGCAGGCCTGTGGCTCAAATGCTGCCACCTCATCATGTGTGAAGCACAGTATTGATGAAGAGGTCTTTGTAGTAGGGATATCAAGACTAAACATGGCAAAGCCCATCATAGGACCGCCTGATATAATCTTCTCCGGCTGGCTCTTAAAGCCACCTGCAGCATCAACCAGCTCCTGATATGATGTACCGATGCTGTATAAAATATTGGAAGGATTCTTCACAGCATCTCCTGTAACTGTTGAAATACGCTTAAGGACTGGCTGTCCATTCTTTACAGCATTGTATACAGCAATAATTGTCTCTACATTATCAACAATACAGCCTGCATCAGCAGGGAGCATCTTAGAATTGATGGCTCTGCCGGTTGTAGCATAGATGAGCTGTCTCTCACCACCCTGTGGGTACTTTGTCATAAGCGGACAAACCTCAATACGCGGCTCATCCTTTGTGAGTTCTGTGAGCTTTTCGATACAGTCAGGCTTATTATCCTCTATACCAAGAATACCCTTTGCATTGTCAAAAAGCTGAAGTATGATCTTCATGCCGCCAATTAATTCCTCAGGATTCTCAAGCATACGTCTGTAGTCAGATGTGAGGTAAGGCTCACACTCTGCGCAGTTTGCGATAATATACTCAATCTTGTCCGGCTCCTTTGGAGAAAGCTTTACATGTGTAGGGAAACCGGCACCGCCCATGCCGACAACTCCCGCATTCTTGACCTTCTCGATGATTTCTTCCTTTGAAAGCGCAGTGACATCCTCGACGCTCTCATATGTTGTCTCAGTAAACATGCCATCATTTTCGATAACAATACTGTCAACCATATCGCCGACCGCCACACGTCGCTTCTCAATAGCCTTAACTTTTCCTGACACTGATGAATAGATAGGTGATGAAACAAAGCCACCGGCCTCTGCTATCATCTGTCCCTTCAACACAGTGTCACCTACGGCAACAACAGGCTTAGCCGGTGCGCGATATGCTGCGAAACCGGATATACCATGTCGCCCTTGGGCAAAACTTCTTTAATTGGTGAATCCTTAGACAGCTCTTTGCCATCATATGGATGAACACCGCCAATAAACGTTTTATGACCCATTTTTGTGCCCCTCTTTCTTTTAGATTAATAACGTGGAAATGCTATTGCACATTACTATTCCTATTATACCACTTATGATTTTTAGTTAAATAGTATATTATGTACTTTTTTTAATACTTTATGTTATAATGTTTATACAAATGATATTCAAGGCAGGAATCGAAAAATGAAAACATTTCACAATGAAGAAATTTACATAAAAACCGATAATTTTTCAGACAGCATATTTAAAGAAAACACTATGTTCTTTGATATTGAGACTACAGGCTTTTCACCGGTGAAAGCGATTGTCTACATGATAGGCTGTGCAAGGCGCATTAAAAACCGTATTGTAATAGACCAGTATTTTGCCGAATCTGTCGATGACGAAGCAGCTGTAATTGAAGCCTTCGCAGGAAGTCTGTCAGGTTGCAGCACCATCATATCCTTCAACGGCGTCGGTTTTGATATACCATTTTTAAAGAATAAATACAAGAAATATAAGCAGGAAGACCCCTTCTGTAATGTGCAGATACTCGATATCTTTAAGGAACTTTCCCCGATAAAGCCTCTTTTGTGCCTCGAAAACTACAAGCAAAAAAGCATCGAAGCATTTCTTGGTATAGATAGGGAGGATAAATATTCCGGTGGTGAGCTCATAAACGTTTATTATGAATATCTTGCCCAAAAGGACGACGAAAAGCTATCCCTGCTTTTGACACACAACTACGAGGATGTCCTTGGCATGACAAAGCTCCTTAGTATACTTTCGTATAAAGAATGCATACATGGCATTGCAGATATCACCGGTGTATCCGTAAACCCATATACAGCTTACGACGGCAGTCTGATGAATGAGCTTATCATATCATTTGAAAATAAATTTTCCGTTCCAAAATCTGTAAGCTTCCATGACAATGACATCTATCTGACCATCGGCACTACAAAAAGCTATGTGCGTGCAGAGATATTCGAGGGGGAAATGCGCCATTTCTACAGCGATTACAAAAACTACTACTATCTTCCAAAGGAGGACATGGCCATACACAAGAGTGTCGCAGCATATGTCGACCACGAATACCGCGAAAAATGCAAGGCGTACAACTGCTATGTGCGCAAAACCGGTACCTTCATCAGACAGTACTCTGACTTCATGAAGCCCGAGTTTCGATTCGATATAAAGGATAAGTACAGCTATTTCCTGCTGACTGAGGATTTTATAAATTCAAAACAGATGGTACTGTCATATGTAAAACACATAACAGACCATCTGTTTAACCTCTGATAAGATATCATGGCTTTCTGAAATAGAAACTGCTTAATCTCTCAAAGCCGAGCTCACGATATGTAGTTATCTGCTCAGTACTGCCTATAAACAGTATTCCCTTGGATTTTAAAGTATTGAAGAAATTTTTGTATATCATATCTTTCGCATCATCGGTAAAATAAATCACCACATTCCTGCACAGGATAAGATCGTAATCCTTTGGATATGAATCCTTCAACAGATTGTGTTCCTTAAAGGTCACACATCGCTTGATATCATCAGATATCTTGTATGACCCCTCCACCTGGGTAAAGTACTTCTTCTTCAGGTCAGCCGGCACATTTTCTACAGACTTTGCGCTGTAAAGCCCGGCTTTAGCGCTCGCAATCACCTGGTCGTCAATATCTGTAGCCAGTATCTTTATACGAGACAATGGAACATGCTTCGAAAAAGCCATGGCAAGCGAATACGGCTCGTCCCCTGTTGAGCATGCCGCGCTCCATATCTTAATCGTCCCCGTATTGTTCTTTAATATCTCAGGAATGACCTCTCTGTCCAAAAAACTCCACTGATCAGGATTCCTGTAGAACTCAGATACATTGATAGTGATAAAATTGATAAACTGTTTAAACTTAGCCTTATCTGCAGAAATCATATCAATGTATGTCTCATAAGAATCAGCCCCATTTTTTCTCGCAAGAGTATCAATACGCCTGCGCATCTGCTTTTCTTTATAATAATTGAGATCTATCTGCGTCAGCCTGTACACTTCATTTTTAAACCATTCATAATGATCAAACATCACAATCCTCCAATAGGTGCCACCCGATACAAATAAAAGCTGCCATATAATTATATATGACAGCTTTAAAATCAAAAACTACTCGTTATCAGAAGCAACCTCATCGATATTTACATCTGCAACATCTGCTCCATCATCCTCTGAATCAAGGAGAGCCTTCATGCTTAAGCTGATTTTCTTATCGTCCTCATTGAACTCAACAACCTTAGCCTCAACCTCCTGACCAATCTTGAGAACATCTGATGGCTTCTCAACATGATCCTTTGAAATCTGTGAAACATGAAGAAGTGCGTCAACACCAGGAGCAAGCTCGATGAATGCACCAAAATCTGTCATTCTGGCTACTTTGCCCTTTACGATATTGCCAGGAGCAAATTTCTCTGTTGCACCATTCCATGGATTCTCGTCATCAAACTTCATTGAAAGAGCAATCTTAGAACCATTGATGTTCTTAACAAATACTCTTACAGTCTGTCCAACAGTGAATACCTTCTTAGGGTTCTCTACTCTGCCCCAAGACATCTCTGAGATATGAAGTAATCCGTCTACTCCGCCAAGATCGATGAATGCACCGAAATCTGTAACATTCTTAACTGTTCCTTCGATTACATCGCCAACGTGAAGATTTGCAAGAAGCTCTTCCTGCTGTTTAGCCTTCTGCTCAACGAGTAATACCTTTCTATTTCCGATAATACGTCTCTTTCTTGGATCGAACTCTGTGATGATAAACTCAATCTCCTGATCCTTGAACTTGTTGAGATCCTTCTCATAAGTATCTGATACAAGGCTTGCAGGGATGAATACTCTTGTCTCATCAACACTGACACATACACCACCGGCTAATACCTGTGTAACTTTTGCCTTTAATACTTCCTGGTTCTCAAAAGCCTCCTCAAGACGCTTGCTGCCCTTCTCTGCCTGAAGGCGCTTGTAAGAAAGGATAACCTGGCCCTCGCCATCGTTAAGCTTAACTACCTTGGCTTCCATCTTGTCGCCAACCTTTACAACAGTAGTAAGATCTACGTTCGGCTCATTTGTGTACTCGTTTCTAGTAATAATTCCGTCTGATTTGTATCCAATATTTAAGAAAATCTCGTCAGGTTTAACATCAATAACGGTACCTTCTACCACTTCTCCATTTCTTATAGTTTTAAAAGATTCTTCCAGCATTTGTTCAAAGCTCATTTCTGACATTCTTTGAAACCTCCTCAATGATATTATTTGGGGTTGAAGCCCCTGCTGTAATACCTACGTTATTGTTGGACCTGATTTGTGTATAATCCATTTCGTCACTTGTCTGTATATAGTAAGTATTTTTGCATTCGTTTTTACATATTTCAAATAGCTTCTGTGTATTGGAGCTGTGCCTGTCGCCTATGACAATCATGACATCTGAGCACTGTGCTACCTTTCTTGCTTCGGTCTGTCTGACCTCTGTAGCATTACAGATTGTATTTAAAACAGTTATATCATAACCTTTTTTTGCAATAATTTCAACTATATCTTGAAATTTATTGTAGTTAAATGTCGTTTGTGACACTATGCATAGTTTTTTTGTACTATTTTTCATGTAATTTTCGGCATCCTCAGGCGAATTTATGATGGTTACATGGCATTTTTCATCTGCCCAACCCTTTATTCCACACACCTCAGGGTGCTTTGGACTGCCGACAATTATAATATCATAGCCCTTTGAGCTGTAATCCTCCACATATCTGTGAATTTTTGATACAAAAGGACAGGTTGCATTAAGCACCTCAAAGCCACAGTTTTTTATCCTGTCATACTCAGCCTTGCTTATACCATGTGAACGGATAATCATCACACCCTTTTCATGAGAAGAAAGCTCATCGAGATCGTTTATGACGGTTACGCCATTTTTTTCCATATCCTTTACGACCTCATCATTGTGAATAATCGGGCCATAGGTGTATATAGGCACATTTTCCTTTTCAATTGCCTCATAGACCATATTTACTGCTCTCGTCACTCCAAAACAAAAGCCGGCGCTCTTTGCGATAGTAGCTCTCCCATACGCTATGCCTCTTTCACAAGCTGTTTCATTCTATCTACCACCTCATCGATTGTCATATCAGACGAATCAAGCAGCACAGCATCATCCGCCTGCTTCAAAGGTGATGTCTCTCTTGTCATATCCCTGTGGTCTCTCTCTATAATATCCTTCTCGATTGCATCAATATCGCATTTCTCACCCTTTGCAGTAAGCTCATCGAAGCGTCTCTTTGCACGTACTTTAGAGCTTGCGGTTAAAAATATCTTGACATTGGCATCAGGAAGCACAACAGTTCCTATATCTCTTCCATCCATCACCACATTCTCTCTGGCAGCGAGCTGTCTTTGAAGCTCAACAAGCTTTTCTCTAACTACAGGATAAACACTTGTAGCTGATGCCATATTGCCGACAGCCTCCTGTCTTATAAAGCCTGTGATATTCTCACCATTTAAGATAACCTGCTGTTCACCGTTTTCATAGCTGATTGAAACCTCAACATCCTTACATAGCTTCGTGATGGTGTCAATATCATCCTTGTCCACACCCTTTTGGATAAAATAGTATGCCATGGCACGGTACATGGCACCTGTATCGACATAAATTGCGCCAAGTTCCTTTGCAAGTCTCTTTGCTATAGTGCTTTTTCCGGCTCCTGCCGGTCCGTCAATTGCTATATTGTATCTCATAATTTCTCCTTAAAATATTATTGTTCATCATTTTTATTAAAATCCAGCTACTCAATTCACTATGCGCATAAATAACTGTTATTATAAGTGTCTCAAAACAGTTTTCCAAATCATCAAACCGCTGCACTTGTTCCTGCCAGATATCCTGTGGACCATGCTATCTGCAGATTAAAGCCTCCCGTATATGCATCCAGATCCAGCACCTCGCCGGCAAAGTAAAGGCCATTCACAAGCTTCGACTCCATAGTGGATGGATTGATTTCCTTCACCTTTATGCCGCCCTTTGTGATAATAGCTTCATTATATCCTCTTGGACCATTAAGAGTGACAGGCAGCTTCTTAAAGAGCATAAGAAGTCTGTTTCTTTCCTCTTTCGATATCTCATTAACCTTCTTATCCGGGTCAATGCCTGAAAGCTCAATTATCACCGGAATCATTTTTGCAGGCAAAAGCTTGTTTATCGAATTCTTAAACTGCTTGTTTTTTGCCTCCTCAAACTCCCTGAGAATCCTCTTGTCCAAGGCCTCCTGCGTAAGAGCCGGCTTCAAATCAATATACATGTCAAGAGGCTGCTTAATAAGGCTTTGCTTAATTGATGCACTCGCAGACAAAATCATAGGGCCGCTGACCCCGAAATGCGTAAAAAGCATCTCTCCAAAATCCTCATACAGCTTCTTTTTGCCACTATATATGGAAATAGCCGTATTTTTAAGTGAAAGTCCCTGAAGACTCTTTACCCACTCTTCCTTTACATTAAATGGCACAAGTGACGGTGTGCACTCTGTCACAGTATGACCTGCATCCTCTGCCATTTTGTAGCCATCACCTGTAGAGCCTGTAGAAGGATATGAAAGTCCTCCTGTGGCAACAATGACTGCATCAGCATCCATTTTGGTGCCATCCTTTAATATGACACCTGTTATTTTTAATTCAGGCTTTTTATCACTAGCTTCCTCATCTGCCCTAGTATCAGTGATTTTCTCATAGCACAGCTTCGATACCTCCGTATGAAGCAATACCTCCACTTTCTTTTCCTTCAAAGCTCTCTGTAAAGCAAAAATCACATCCGACGACTTATCAGATACCGGAAATACACGATTGCCACGCTCCACCTTTACAGGCATGCCATGACTCTCAAAAAAATCAATCACTCTGCTGTTGTCAAAGCCATAAAAAGCGCTGTACAAAAACTTACTGTTGCTCTTTACATTTAAAAAAAGCTCCTCGACATCGCACGCATTGGTCAGGTTGCATCTGCCTTTTCCGGTTATATATATTTTCTTCCCAAGTTTTTCATTTTTTTCAAGAAGCGTAATCTTATTCCCTGCTTCTGCAGCAAAATATGCTGCAAGCATTCCGGCGCTCCGCCACCTACCACAATAATATTCTTACTCATCCTGCGAATCCCCCAGCTTAGCGTAATGTACCTTTATAGAGTCATCAATGTAATCAATCTCATCATTCTCGTACACCTGATACTCATTCCATATATCCTCAAGCTCTGTCAGTGTCTTTGCGACAATATTCTGCTTTTTCATGCAAAGAGCCACAATCAGGGCATTAATGACAGAAAGCGGAGCAACAAGTGAATCAACTATAGAGGCCATATCACTGTCGGCAATCAGATTACATGAAGAATACAGATTCATCGGTGAATGAATGCTGTCTGTGATAGTTATAACCTTTGCACTCCTGTTGTTGGCAAATTCTAATGCCTTAAGAGTACGCATAGAGTAACGCGGAAAGCTGATGCCGATAATCACATCTTCCTTGCCAATACGCACCATCTGCTCAAAAAGCTCGCTAGAGCTGTTTGTCGTAAGCAGACACACATCCTCAAACATCAGATTCATATAAAATGCAAGAAAGCTTGCAAGAGGTGCACAGCTTCTGATTCCGACAATATAAATTTTCCTTGACTGTAAAATAGTATCTACCGCCAGGTCAAATGCATCCGCATCAATTTTTTCCAGAGTGGTCTTAATCTTGTCACGATCAGACTGCAGTACAGTCTCAAGAATCTGTGACTGGCTGATACGCCCATATGTAACCTCCATTCGCTGAACCGAATTGAGCTTGTTCCTTACAAGCTCCTCGAGTGCCTTCTGAAAATCGGATATCCCTTATATCCGAGCGATGTAGCGAACCTGACAACCGTAGACTCAGAAATTCCTACCGTCTCGCCCATCTTAGCCGCTGTCAGAAAGACAGCCTTATCATAATTATCAGTTATGTATGTAGCAAGCAGCTTGTGCCCCTTGCTCATCGTACTGTATTTAGCATTTATCCTGTTAAGTAAGTCGTTAGTATTTGACATCATATACTCCTGAGCTTTCCCGTTTATGGCTGTGCTTCACATATTTGTGTGACCTGCAGCGATTTTTTCATACCTTAAAATATTATCACTTTTTTCCTCTATATGAAAGAGCGAATTTATATTTTTTTATTTTTGCCATAAAATAGACTCGTAAGTCCAGGGCCCCGGACAGACACGCACACTTTCCCGTGCGCTACGCTACGTCTCTAAGATACTGTACGAAATTATGCTTGTAGTTGTTCTATGCTTGACGAAACCGGCTTTTATGCGCCATCCATGGCGCATAACACCTTGTCCTGCCGTCCATGGCAGGACATTTCTGTGTTTCATGTACATAATTTCTACAGTATCTAAGAGGCTGCGCTATTCGCGCACATGAAAATGTGCGTGCCTGTCCGGCGCCCGGGACTTACAAATTACCCTATCCACACAATATAAAAAACAGGCCCGGCAAAGCCGGACCTGCTTGAAATTCAAAAGCATGAATTATATTTTTAAATACTATACAGGATAAGCCTTATTCTCAGTATCAGCGGCCTTAGCATCAACACCTGTCTGCTGAGCCTGTCTGTACTTGAAGAAATCAGTAGCAACCTGTGGGAAGAGAGCATAAGAAAGAACATCCTCATCCTGCTGTTTCCACTGCTTCATCTCAGCCTCAATCTTGTCAAGCTCTGGCTCAAGAAGATCTGCCGGACGACATGTGATGGCATTCTTCTTATCATCACCAAGAACCTTGTCAACAACCTCTGGGTTGAAAGGCTTAACTGTCTGACCATACTTACCAAGAAGGATATCCTTAGTCTCCTTAGTAGCAACCTTGTATCTCTCGCCCATGAGTACGTTAAATACAGCCTGTGTACCAACGATCTGTGAAGAAGGAGTTACAAGTGGTGGCTCACCGAGGTCTTTACGCACACGAGGTACCTCTGCGAGAACCTCCTCGTACTTGTCCTCTTTGCCCTGCTCCTTGAGCTGTGAGATAAGGTTTGAAAGCATTCCTCCAGGAACCTGATAACGGAGAGTATTGATATTTACTCCGAGTACCTTTGGGTTCATGAGACCTGAAGCCAAAGCTTCCTCTCTCATTGGTCTGAAGTAATCAGCAATCTCACTTAAGAGATTAAGATCAAGACCTGTATCAAACTCTGTACCCTTGAATGCCTCAACCATAACCTCTGTTGCAGGCTGGCTTGTTCCAAGAGCGAATGGTGACATAGCTGTGTCAATGATATCAACTCCGGCCTCAACAGCCTTCATGTATGTCATTGAAGCAACACCTGATGTGTAGTGTGTATGAAGCTCGACAGGAAGGCTTGTAGAATCCTTTAAAGCCTGAACAAGCTCTGTAGCCTTTGCAGGAACTAAAAGACCGGCCATATCCTTGATACAAAGTGAGTCAGCACCCATGTCCTCAACTCTCTTTGCCATATCCATCCAGTAGTCAAGTGTGTAAGCATCTCCAAGTGTGTATGAAAGAGCTACCTGGGCATGTCCTTTTTCCTTGTTACATGCTGTAACTGCTGTCTGTAAGTTTCTGATATCATTTAAGCAATCGAAAATACGGATGATATCGATTCCGTTTGCGATTGACTTCTGTACGAAATACTCAACAACATCATCTGCATATGGACGATATCCTAAGATATTCTGTCCACGGAAAAGCATCTGGAGCTTTGTATTTTTGAAGCCATCTCTTAATTTTCTGAGACGATCCCATGGATCTTCCTTTAAGAATCTAAGGCAGGCATCAAATGTTGCACCACCCCAGCACTCTACTGCGTTGTATCCAACCTTGTCCATTTTGTCAACGATTGGAAGCATCTGCTCTGTTGTCATTCTGGTTGCAATCAGTGACTGATGTGCATCACGAAGAACAGTTTCTGTTATTTTTAATGGTTTCTTTACCACTTCTGACATGATTAATCCTCCTTAATTAAATCTAAATACCGAATATAGCCATGAAGCATCCGGCCGCTACGGCAGTTCCAATAACACCGGCTACGTTAGGTCCCATAGCATGCATAAGAAGGAAGTTTGTTGGATCCTCTTCTGCACCGACCTTCTGAGATACACGGGCAGCCATAGGAACAGCGGATACACCGGCTGAACCGATAAGTGGATTGATCTTGCCTTTTGTAAAGAAGCATAAAAGCTTTCCAAAAAGTACTCCGGCAGCAGTTCCCACCATGAATGCAATAAGACCAAGGATAACGATCTTGATTGTGCTCATATTAAGGAATGACTCTGCGCTTGTAGAAGCACCTACTGATGTACCGAGTAAGATAACTACAATGTACATAAGGGCGTTGCTTGCTGTCTCCTGAAGCTGACGTACTACACCGGACTCACGGAAAAGGTTTCCAAGCATGAGCATACCAACGAGTGGTGCTGTAGTTGGAAGCAGTGTACAAACAACGATAGTAACTACTACAGGGAAGAGAATTCTCTCAAGCTTGCTTACAGGACGAAGGTTCTGCATCTTGATTGCACGCTCTTTCTTTGTAGTAAATAATTTCATAATTGGCGGCTGGATGATAGGTACTAATGCCATGTACGAGTACGCTGCCACGGCGATAGGTCCCATCAGACCTGTCTGACCTAATTTCCGGCAAGGAAAATAGATGTAGGTCCGTCAGCTCCACCGATGATAGATACGGCTGCTGCTGCCTTGTCATTAAATCCGAGAAGGATTGCAAGGAAATAAGCTCCGAAAATACCAAACTGTGCTGCAGCTCCGAGTAAGAAGCTGATAGGGTTTGCGATAAGCGGACCAAAGTCTGTCATAGCTCCGACACCGAGGAAAATCAGTGAAGGAAGAATTGACCACTCATCAAGTGTATAGAAATAATAAAGTAAACCACCTACTCCATTGCTTGAGTGCTCAGGACTTACAATAATATCAGGATAGATATTAACAAGGAGCATACCAAAAGCAATAGGTACTAAAAGTAAAGGCTCAAATCCTTTTTTTTATAGCCAAAAACAGGAATACACATGCTACGGCAATCATAACATAGTTTCCGACTGACAGATTAAAAAAGGCAGTCTGATGTAGGAGGTTTGAAAGTGTTTCACCTACGTAACTCAAATTAGTTTACCTCCTGGAATTAGTTTAATGTTGCAAGTAATGCACCTGACTCTACTGAATCACCAACAGCAACATCAATGCTTGCTACTGTTCCATCCTGTGGTGCAACAACAGGTGTCTCCATCTTCATGATCTCAAGAATAAGAAGTGTATCACCCTTCTTTACTGCATCGCCAACCTTAGCCTCGAGCTTAAATACCTTTCCGGCAGCTCCGGCCTCAACCTTGATGCTTCCTGCTCCTGCAGGTGCAGCAGCCTTTGGTGCAGCGGCAGCAGGTGCTGCAGCTCTTCTAGGTGTGCTTGCTGTGCTAGGTGTGCTTCCTGTCTCTTCTACTGTAACATCGTAAACATTTCCGTTAACGGTAATTGTATAGTTTTTCATCTCAAATGTCCTCCTAAATTATCTTCTATTGATTGAACGGACTACAAAGCCCTCTGTTGTAGTACCCTCGCTTGCTGCTATAGCTGCTGAGATAACAGCTACAAGCTCTGTATCATCTGTAAGGTCTGTAGCAGGTGCTGCTGCAGCAGTCTCTTTCTTTTCAGGCTCGCTCTTTGCTTCTGCCTTCTTTGGCTTATTGCGATAAGAGCAATAAACTTGAAGCAGTAATGATAAGAGAGATAAGAATAAGTACACAGAATACAATACTCATTGAAATTACTGTGTTCTGTCCTGCCTTAGCAAGCTTCTGCCCCATTGTCTGAACAGGAGTAAGTGAGATACCTGTTACCTCCATGGTAACCGAATCATATACTAATTCGTATGTTACATCCTGCTTGCCAAATGTAAGTGTCATATCGGTAGTGAGTGTACCACCTGACTTGGTTACTGTAAAATCCTTGCCATTAGTTGCATCCTTTACGTCTCCGTATTTGTCAACCAGATCAAGCCATGATGAAACAGCATCAAGCTCAGCGTCGATATTTTTCATTGAAACGCTTGCTCCCGACTGTCCGAGTGTGTTGTAAACAACCTCACCCTCTGTCATGCCTGTCTTCTCCTCAACTTCCTTGACACTCTTCTCATAGTTGTCATAACCGCCACAATTATCTACGAGCGCAATGTAGTTCTGGATATTGCCAAGGCTGTCTGTTGCCTCAGTATGAAGCTCGTCTGTTGTGTATCCGCCGTATGTCTTTTCGGCATTGTCAGAGCCACATGCTCCAAGCATACATACAATCATAAGAAGGCTAAGGATATATGTTATTTTTTTCTTCATAACAAAATGCGCCTTTCTATTATTTAGTTCCGTGTTTCTTCTCTGGTGCATCTACATATTTGGTGTAAAGCATCTCAAAAGCACCTACAAGATATTTCCTTGTGTCAGCCGGATCAATGATGAGATCTACATATCCTCTGGCTGCTGCTGATGAAACAGAAGACTGAAGCTTCTCATAATCAGCTGCCTTCTCATCGATTTCCTTTGCATCAGCGCCCGGATACATAATCTCAGCTGCAATCTTTGAATCCATCATACCAATCTTTGCATCAGGGTATGCATAAACCATATCAGCTCCGATTGACTTAGAGTTCATTGCAACATATGCGCTTCCGTAAGCCTCGCCTGTAATCAGGTTAACCTTAGGACATGTTGCACTTGAGAATGCATATGTCATTCTGGCAAGAGCCTTTGCAAGCTTCTTCTCAGAGCACATGCAGTTCTTGAATCCGTTTACATTTGTAAGTGTAAGTACAGGAATTGAGAAAGCATCACAGAATGATACAAACTCAGCTGCTTTGTTGCAGCCCTTTGCAGTAAGAGAGAGTGCAAACTCCTCTGCCTTCTTGCCCTCAGCATCATATACTGTGCTGCAGTTTGCAACTGCACCGACTGTCATGCCGTTTAATTTAACAAAACCTGTAACCATATTCTTTGCAAGTCTTTCTTTGTCTCAAAGAATACATGATCATCAGAAAGCTCTGATAAGAGGAATCTTGGATCAGCCTTCATATCAGCCATGCTGTTACATGCTCTGTTGAGATCATCCTCACATGAGTCTGTGTATACATCTCCCTCGTTGTTGAGCGGAAGCATGCTGACAAGAGCTCTGATATCAGCGATAATATCATCCTCTGAACCGATTCCGTCTACACATCCATTGTTCTCACTCTGGAATGAAGCTGCTGCTGTATCGCATTTCTCAACACGGTTACCCTCTATTGCATCAGGAGTATTAACAAACATTCTGCCCTTAGACTCTTCGATATAAGCGAAATCACAAAGAGCCGGTACTACAGAAAGTCCGCCACCACAATTACCGAATACACCACAAATCTGTGGAATAACGCCACTTGCTGCAACTTCCTTGGCGTAGATAAGACCAAATCCGTCTAAAGCATCAACTGACTCCTGAAGTCTGATACCACCGCAATCGATAAATCCGATAACAGGTGCACCCATTTTCATGGCCATATCATATACAGAAGCAATTTTCTTTGCATGCATCTCGCCGATTGTTCCGTTAAGAACTGTTGCATCCTGGCTGTAGATAAATACAAGATTTCCATCAATCAGACCGTGTCCGATAATAACACCATCTGAAGGAGCTTTTGCTGCAGTAAGGTTAAAATCTGTACTGCGAGCTGTCACAAGAGAACCAATTTCCATGAAACTGTTCTCGTCGACTAACTTAGCAATACGCTGCATTGCCAAGCTTTGATTGTTACTACTCATTTTATATCCTCCATCTATAAAAAATAAAATTTTTCGCTAGTATGATAATAGACTATTTCTAAATTTTTTCAACTAATTTGTTAAATTTTTAACCTTTATTTTTATTTAGAAAAAATTTCCTATATTAATTGTAAAATTCTTGAGAAAATTCTTGCAAATTTTCTTATTTTTTCTTGTTATTTTCTATATATTTTAAGTTAATTGTGTTTCGTGTATCACCGGTCTGTTGTGTTGTTACACAAGCAGCATCACAGTAAGAATCTTCGGCAGCATCTGAAACCGCATACTCCACCAGACTCTTTGCATCAGCCCACTTATAGTTTTTATTGTTTGGCCACCCACAGCCCAAGAGAGAAAGGCACATTCTCCTTCCATCCTTTTCAACTGCTGCGACATAGCAGTAACCTGCCTTTGTGGTAAAGCCGGTCTTTCCCGATATGCAGTAGTCCGTCTCCTTAAGGAGCCTGTTGTGATTGCTAAAAACCATCTGACCTTCCTTTGTCTCAAACGTGTACTGCATAGTCTGTGTTATCTCAAGAAACTGTGTTGATTTTGGTGATTTCCACGCACAATAAGACATTATAACACACAAATCTCCCGCTGTGGAGTGGTGAAAGCTTATATCATTCTCAGCATCCAGCCCGTTTGGTGTAATAAAATACGTGCCGAGGCACCCTATCTCATTTGCTTTTTCATTCATAAGCTTTGCAAAGCCCTCCGTCGAGCCGCTCACATGCTCCGCAATCGCATAGGCACAGTCATTGAACGACTCAAGCATCATGCCATAGAGTAAATCCTTCATATTATAGCTGTTCCCTGCCACAAGTCCAAGCTTGACCTCAGGCTGTGATGCGGCATTTTGTGAAATCGTAACAGTATCATTTATATCAGCTTTTTCAAGTGCCACAATGCACGTAAGAAGCTTCGTGGTGCTGGCATTTGCCATGCTGTCTCTCATGTTTTTACCATATATAAACGTCTCGTCATCCGCATCATATAATGCCGCTGAAACAGCATGAAGCCTGGGCTCATTTACGGCTTTGTCAGTATTCTTAGCAACAGTATTTTCAGCTGCCATAAACACACTTTTCTTTTCAAGACCGGGCTTTTTTTGCTTTTCTATCGTCTTAAAATCAAGCAAACAGCTGACAGTACAAACCAACACACAAATGAAAACCATTAAAGCTATTTTCGACTTATATTTTTTCAAAAAATAATCATATAATTACCTCCATCGGTAATATATATGATTATTTGCATGTCCTTATTATATGAAATGGCAGCTTACGCAATACACCTGCACTACACATCAAGCTTCACGTGCATCTCTTCCTCTGCCTCCTGCTTAAACTCCTCAACCTGCACAGGGCTTAGTACCGGCAGCTCGTCAATAGACGAAACCCCAAAGCTCCTTAGAAATTCCTCTGTGGTACCAAACAAAAGCGGCCTTCCCGGAGCATCAAGTCTTCCAAGCTCCTGCACCAGATTGTACTCGACAAGCTTGCTTACAGCATGTTCACTTGACACACCTCTGATTTTTTCTATTTCTGCCTTTGTTACAGGCTGCTTGTACGCTATGATTGAAAGAGTCTCTAAAAGCACATCCGTAAGCACCCTCTTCTTAGGCTGCTTTGCAATGCGGATGAGATATTCATACATCTGTGGCTTTGTACACATCTGATAAGCACCATCAAGCTCTATGATATTCATACCTATATTTGAAGAGCTTCTATACTCCTTAATCAGCTCGTCAAGCAGCTTTTTTGTTTCTTTTTCATTTAATTGTATTGCATCGGCTATCCTTCCAAGCTCCACGGATTCTCCCATGGTAAATAAAATAGCCTCTATTGCAGCTTTATAATTCATATATCCTCAAACCCTCTTTATGCAGCAATTCTTGACTCAATCTGGATATCATCAAAAATATGCTCCTGAACGATAGTTAATTTGCCGGTCTTCATAAGCTCCAGTATGGCAAGAAATGTAACTATGACTTCCACTTTGCTTGACGATGCGGTAAGCATCCCTCTGAAGCTGAAGTGCTTGTGTGAGGCAGCATAGTCTGTCAGAAAGTCCATCTTTTCCTCTAAGGAGACCTCTTCCTTTTCAATCTTTCCAAACTTCGAACGGACCTTATCTATCTTTTCTTCCTGTCTCTTCATTATACTTTGAAAGATTCTGTTTAAATCAGAAAGACGGATATCTCCGACAAGCTCCTCAAGATTAACAGGCTCCTCATATGCAAGGACCTCATCAGGTATGTCCTTCTTCTTATACCACACCTTGCCGGCATCCAGCTGGCGATCCTTAAGCTCATTTGCCATGCACTTGTACATCTTGTACTCAAGCAGCTGCTGCACAAGCTCTGCTCTTGGATCTTCCTGCTCCTGCTCTTCTTCCTCTTTCTTTGGGAGAAGCATCTTTGACTTTATGTCGAGGAGCGTAGCTGCCATCACGAGAAACTCGCTGAGCGTGTCCAGGTTATCCTTTTTCATCTGATTCACATACTCCATGTACTGCGCTGTAATCTCGACAATCGGGATATCATAAATATTTACTTTATTTTTCTCTATCAGGTATAAAAGCAGGTCAAGCGGTCCCTCAAACACCTGAAGCTTAAAAGTCATATCCATAATTTGCTCTCCGTTAATCCTTCAAAAACTGTGCCATAACGTAATTGGCTACATCCTTTCCTCTCTCCGATAAATAGATATGCCCGGCCTTTACCACGAGCAGCTCCTGTTTTTTCAGGCTGTCTATCGTATCCTTGTAGATTGCATCTATCGAAATACCAAATGCCCTTTCAAAAGCTTCTCTTGTGACCCCCTCATTCATGCGAAGTCCAAGAAACATAAACTCCTCCATCTGTCCCTTTTTGTCTATAACATCAGCTGCCACATGCAGATTGGCCTTAAATATATCATCACCCACATCATGTATATGACGGCAGCGCGACAGATATTCGTCCATATCGGATGTATTGGTATATCTGACATTTGATATAAGCGATGCCGCCCCTATTCCAAGTCCTAAATAGTCAGCTCTGGTCCAGTAGCCTATATTATGGCGGCACTCCATACCTCTTTTAGCATAGTTAGATGTCTCATACTGCCTGTAGCCGGCATCCATAAACGCCTTCTGTCCCGCCTTTTCCATATCATATAACTCGTCCTCATTAGGCAGAAACTCCGTTCTCATGCCCGCCTCCTGGCGCACCATGTCAAACTTGTACTTTTCATAGAAAGGAGTACCCTTTTCCACTATAAGAGAATACGCCGATATATGATCCGGATGAAGCCTTATAATCTTGTTTACTGTCGCCATATACTGTGACGCTGACTGTCCCGGCAGACCATACATCAAATCTACATTGATATTTTTAAAGCCCACGTTTCTGGCCACCTCGTAATTCGTCACAAACTGTTCAAAGGTATGTATACGCCCGAGCAGCTTAAGCTCATCATTATTTGCCGACTGCAGTCCTATTGACAGGCGGTTGATTCCCGCATCCCTGTATGCTAAAAGCTTTTCCCTGCTAAGCGTACCGGGATTGCACTCTATGGATATCTCAGCATCAGGCAGCACATTAAAGCAGTCAAACACACCCTCCATCAAAGCAGCAATCCACTGCTCATCTATAGAGCTTGGTGTACCTCCTCCGATATAGACAGATGACACCTGATAGTTCTTCATAAGCGGGCCGTAAAATATCATTTCCGCCATAAGCCCCTTGACATAACGAAGCTTTGCATCATCGTCTGCGGGAAATGATAAAAAATCACAATATTCACATTTTCTCACACAAAATGGTATATGAATATAAATCTCAAGATTCTTCATATGTGCGATTACTCCTCATCCAGCTTAAGCACACTCATGAATGCCTCCTGTGGTATCTCTACATTGCCCACCTGACGCATCCTCTTCTTCCTTCCTTCTGCTTCTCAAGCAGCTTCTTCTTACGTGAAATATCACCACCGTACACTTGGCAAGCACATCCTTGGCCGGGCCGAGGCGGGGACAAAGGGGGCCGAGAGCCGCTGGCACAGCGAAGAGCGTGGCAAAATAGCAAATGCCATGCGCCGATGGCAAAGATGGCTGTATCTGGTTCTGATTCCGTCTCTGATACTGGTTCTGCATCTGATTCTGAGCCTGATATTGTCCTCCCGGATGGGGAGCTGACTGCGCTGACGCGCCCTCCCGCTCCGGACGAGCCCGATTTTTGTCCGCCGGACGAGGGTGAAGTCCGGGACTACTTTATCCGGAAGAGCGGAACGGAGGCTCAGGCCGACCGGTTCCGGGCGTCTATGAATCCAACGGCTGGCGGGTGGGCCAGAACCCCATGCGGAACTGGCAGGCAGCGGCTACGGTCTGGATGGCCCGCGACCGGGAGCGGCCGGCTCCCGCCGAGACGTACGTCCCGAAAACAAGGCCGTTCTACTGCCGACCCGCCCGCCTGAGCAGGCAAAGACTTTCTGAAAGACGCGGC